>Ga0134090_1000197_pt1 | contig 58915 bp, 61 predicted proteins | sample 1_4taG_FD_94453 | JGI IMG/M metagenome (GOLD analysis project Ga0134090, IMG submission 94453) | Switchgrass degrading microbial communities from high solid loading bioreactors in New Hampshire, USA - 1_4_20_6_A1 metaG | ecosystem: Engineered > Bioreactor > Semi-continuous > Anaerobic >...
CCATGGCCAAGCTGTACAACAGCAACCAGAACGTCAGCGGCACCGACTTCCTGGCCCTCAGTGCTGACTAGGGCAGCTACTCGCGGGAACCCAATTTACACCACTTGACGGGACACGATCCTGATCTTGCACCATGGCCAGTCGCCGGAGGATTACCTGCTGGCGCACGAACTCTGCATCCTGGCCCTCGCCGAGGTGACGAGCGGGCCAGATGGCTAGCCGCAGCCAGCGAGGATCGGTTCCTGCGCAGCATCGGGCGGCCTCAGCGGTTCGGTACGCAGCAGTGGAAAGCTGATGCTGACGCCCCGCTGGAGCTCTACCAGGTTGACCCGACGGTCCCGGACGTCCTGCGCATGGCCTTCAACGTGCCACCGCTGGAGCAAGCCAAGAGGCGAGTGGCCCGGAGGAACGCAGGCCTCGACGATCTGAGCGCACTGCTGAACCCGGTCAGGGGCGAGCGGCGCCCTCCTGACGCCTGACGACGCAGGTGACACTCGAACCAGGCGATACCTTGCGCAAAGGCAGAGGTACGCTGCTGCTGGTCACGGCGCTTCACGACACCGGAAAGCCGCTTCACGTCCGTGGAGGTTCACACTTTCAGCAACTCCCGCTGCCCCTCTCCGCCACTACACTACATAACATATATTATCGGACGTTATTCTTGAATGTCGACCTGCGCCCGGCCGACCACCCCCCCTGGACGCGGCCAGGCGTTTCCGTGCTCGGTGAAGGGTCCGCCCGTCAGACTACTACCATTACGGTCGCCATCGTGCCATCGCAGGGATCACCGCCCGGCTCTCCGGCGGCATCACCGGCCTCCTGGGACGCAACGGCGCGGGCCGGCTGCGGGCCGGGTACCTGCCGCAGTCCTTCGAACCGCCCCTGGGCGAAGGACCTGCGGCCTGCCGTCCTGGTGTGGCACCCCATGCGGGTGAGCGGCGGGGGCGGCATTCTCCCGGCACTCGAGGCGGTCAGCCTCGGCATCGGCGCTGCCTGCCTGTCGCTGGCGTGGTGGGCCGCTGGGAGAGAGCAGAGCTGGCTCTGGGTGTGGCATGCACAACCGCAGGCCGGCCACCCCGCGCAAGGGGCATGGCCGGCCTGTGTCGCGCAGGACTGCACGATGTCGCACCTCTCAGCGGCGGTCGCCCCGTGCGGGTTGCGCCCGGCTCTCCCGCTGCTGGAACAGCGAGCCGTCGTCGCAGCCCGGGTGCAGGTGCACGACCACCTGCAGCCGAGGCCCGAAGTTGATCCGGTGGGTGACGAACCCCTCCTCCTCAATCGGCTTCCCGCACCGCTTGCAGGTCAGCTTCCCCTCCCGCCGCAGCCGTTCTGCCGCCGCACGCAGCTCGTCCTCCGACGGGTCGACCAGAACCGGCCGATCGGCCTGCAGCGCGTCGGACAGCAGGCGCTCCATCTCATCACGCACGCATGACACCCCCGGTTTCCGCGGACCTTATGTCCCGTCCCGTTCATTCCTACGCCGGGGGCTATGCCTTCATGCAGTGTGCCAGCACCTTGCGCTGCACCGCGGGCAGCGGGTAGCCCACCAGGTCGGCAGGGGCAACCCACCGCCGGTCCGCTGTCTCGCGAATCTCCTGACCCGGCCTCAGCCCGGCCCGGTAGCAGCGGACATGCCAGACGAGGTGCGTGAACACGTGCGTTACGTCAACCAGATGCTCCTCCACCACTACTTCCGCCCCGAACGACTCCCGGAACATGGTGCGGAGCGCATCCTCGGGTCTGGCTCCCGGGGGAACATCGCCCCCGGGGAGTTCCCAGAGCCCGGCGAGGAGTCCGCCAGGTGGGCGCCGCGTGAGCAGCAGCCGCCCGTTCTGCTCCAACAGGGCCGCTGCCCGCTCCACCGGGCGTGGGGCCCTTGCCTTCCCTTTCACCGGCAGCTCCCCCACCTTGCCTGCCCTGAGTCCCTCACACGCCTCCCGCACCGGGCAGAGGAGGCACCTGGGCGAGCGCGGAGTGCAGATCGTGGCCCCGAGGTCCATCAGGGCCTGGTTGAAGTCAGACGCCCGCCCCTCGGGGATCATCGCCCGCACCAGTTTGGCGATGGCGGTGCGGGTGGCGGGTAAGGCGATGTCGTCCGCGATGGCGTACAGGCGGGCGATCACCCGCAGCACGTTTCCGTCCACGGCGGGCACAGGTCGGTTGAAAGCGATGGAAAGGATCGCTCCGGCTGTGTACGGGCCCACCCCCTTCAGCCCAGCCACGGCCTCAGGATCGTCAGGCACGCTGCCGCCGTAACGCTCGGCCACCTCCCTGACCGCCTGGTGCAGGTTGCGGGCGCGTGAGTAGTAGCCCAGCCCTTCCCAGGCCTTGAGCACCTGCTCTTCGGGGGCTTCGGCCAGCGCCTGCAGGGTGGGGAACTGCTCCATCCAGCGCTGATAGTACGGAATCACGGTCTCCACCCTGGTCTGCTGCAGCATGACCTCAGAGACCCAGATGTGGTACGGATCGCGCGTACGGCGCCACGGCAGGTCCCGCCCGTGGCGCCCATACCATTCCAGCAGGCGGCCGGCAATCTCTGCCGCCCGCCTGCGCTCCCGTTGTTCGTCTTGCTCGGGGTTCCGCAACGGTCGCCTCGATCCCTTCTGCTGCGGCCTGCCGGCGCGCCTGATGTGCGGGATACTTCTGCACGTCGGCCCGGGCCTCCTGCCGGGGCGGGACTCGCAGCCTAGTTGTACCCCTGGTCCTGTTGGCAGTCTCCCTGCGCCTGATTCTGGCCGCCGTTCTGCCCCTGATGCTGCCCCGGCCCCTGCCCGTTGCCTGCGTCCTGACCGCCGCCGTCCCCGCCTTGCGCCGCCCATTCGCCCTGCCCGTTACCTCCGGCCTGCCGGCCGCCCTCTGGGCCCCGCCTCTGGTCCCTGCCACCGTTCTGCCCCTGGCCCTGCGGCTGCCAGGAGCCCTGTCCGTTGCTGCCGCCTTGCCTCTGCTGCTGCCAGTCCCCCTGACCGCCCCGCTGGGGGCCTGCGCCCCCGCGTCCCTCCCCGCCCGGGCCCTGCCCCTGGTTCGGGCCGGCATGTTGCCCGTGCTGGCCCTGGTCCTGCCGGCCCTGATCCTGGCGGTCCTGTCGCCCCTGGTCCTGCCGACCCTTCGCCTGCCCCACCAGGGCATTGTACTGGCCGAGGTACGCAAGGCGGGACTCCAGGATCTTGACGTGCCGCTCCATGTCCTCCGCCATCTGCTTGAACACCTGGTGGGCTTTCTCGTCCTCCGACTGGGCCGCGAAGAGCAGATAGCTGCCCCTGGCCGCCTGGGCCAAGGCGATCGCCCGCTCCAGGTCACCATGTACCGTCATGCCCGCATTCTCCTCCAATCGCCGGCCGTCCACGGGAAGAGGCGCCTCCGCCCGCTGAACTCCGACCTCGTCGCCTGCGACCTTTGGCCGCGCGTCGCCGCTAGTCTCTGCAACGGCACAGGGGGGTATTCGGCCATGGCGTCACGGCCCGAAAAGAGAGAGCCTGCCCGGCCGGCTTCCCCGGCGGACAGGCTCGTGTGCTGCAAAACGTCTAATCTCCACCTGCGTAGGAGTGCAGGCCGACGATCAGCAGGTTGACCCCCACCAGCGTGAACAGCACCACCCCAAAGCCCAGCACGGCCAGCCATGCGGACTTCCGTCCCTCCCAGCCCCGGCTGATGCGGAAGTGCAGGTAGGCCGAGTAGACCAGCCAGGCGATGAGCGCCCAGGTCTCCTTCGGGTCCCAGAACCAGTATCGGCCCCAGGCCTCCTTGGCCCAGATCATGGCGAAGATCAGGCCGCCCAGGGTGAAGATCGGGTAGCCGATGGCCACGGCGCGGTAGCTGATCTCATCCAGCAACTCCGGGTCGCCACCCACCCGCAAGGCCAGGGCGTCGCCGATGCGGCCCCGGGTGATGAAGCGGCGAATCACCCAGTAGAGGAGCCCGCCCACCGCCAGCGAGTAGAGCAGGGTGTTGAGGTGCTTGCCCTTCCAGCCGTACGGCACCACCACAGCCGGGAGCGGGATGCCCAGAAACGACCCCTTCTCCCCCACCTCTGCCCCGTAGGGCCCGATGATGGGGGGCAGGTGGTAGGGGTTGGTGTTGGCGCTGAAGATCCACTGGAAGCCCGCATAGCGGAAGATCAGGGCAAGAAGCGTGAAGCCGACCATGACGAGGATGACGTAGAAGAGCACCTCCATGAGGCGCACGCCCCAGATGCGCTCCCAGCGCTGGTCGGCCGTCTCCGCAGGCCTGGCGATGCTGGCTGTCCCGCCTGCGCCGGCGGCGACTGCCCCACCCTCCAGCGCGCTGGCCACTTCATCGGCGGCCCGCCTGCTCGCCAGCTCGAGCCCGCGCACCCGCAGGAGGTAGAGCAGGGCCGCACCGAAGGCCACGGCGAAAAAGCCCTCGCCCAGCGCAGCCAGCGAGACGTGCAGCGGGAGCCAGATGGACTGCAGCGCCGGGATGAGCGGCGTCACGTCGCGCGGGAACACGTAGGAGTAGGCCAGCAGGAAGAGCGTCACCGGGGTCACCAGGGCTCCGACGATGTAGAGCCGGTACATGCGGTGTATCACCAGGAAGGCCAGCATGCTGGAGAACGCCATGAAGCCGATGAACTCGTACATGTTGGACGTGGGCCAGAAGCCCGAGCCCTGCCACCGGGCCAGGATCGCCAGGCCGTGCAGGACGACGCCCGCCACGTTGGCCACCGTGCCGTACCCGGCGGTGTTGGCGAAACCGCTGCCTCCTGAGATTCGCCGCCCCAGCGTCCCCGAAACGTAGAGCAGGAAGGCCAACAGATAGGCCGCAAAGGCACCGAACAGAAGCCACTGGGCCAGATCGATGAGGAACGCGTCACGCGGTGTCATATCGCTCCGTCCCCTCCCCCTGGGGCTTGCCGAACAGGCGCTGGATCTCCCGGTTCAGTCCGAACCGGTTTTTATATGCACGGGCGCCGATGAGAACCCCCCCGTTCTCCGCGCGCACCCAGACCTGCCAGTGGTAGATGAAGAACGTCATCAACATGCCGATGAACACGACCGCGAGGCCGGCGTACATGTAGGGCACCGTCTTGTCCTGGTGAAGCTTGAGGGCTGTGTACCAGCGGGTGTCGACCCGATCCACCTCCAGGTAGTACGGCCCGGCGTAGACCGCAGGCGTGTCGCCCAGGATCACCAGGGCAATCCGGCCCAGAACCTGCTCGGTGTCGGCCGCCACCACCTCGGCCATCAGCACCGGGTTGAGCACTTCGTACGAGGCATTGGTGGGCTGGCCGGTTTCAGGGTCGAGCATGAAATCGTGCAGGTACGTACGGACGGCGACCTTCAGGTTGGTGCCCTCAACAGGGAACTCCGGAGCCGGGTCCCGCAGGTCGAAGGGGATCGTGGTCACCACCTGGCCGGTCTCGGCATGCACCAGGCGCAGGTGGGCCATTCCGGGCTCCTCCCGCCACGAGGCCTGGTAGATGTCCCAGCCGCCGTAGGAGAGGGGCCGGTTCACCTCGATCGTCCTTCGGAGCACCTCCTCGCCGTCGACCAGGATGGAGGCGTCGGTGGCAAACCGGGACGGCATGCCGTTCTCATACAGTTCGATGGTGAACTGGTGGTTCGTGATGGCGAAGTCCGTACCCGGGACCTTCACGGTCTGCCCGTCAGGAATCCAGACGTCCTGTGACTCGTCCCAGCCCGGCAGTGCCTTGGCAAACGCGGCGAAGCAGACCACCAGGAGCCCGATGTGCAGGACGTACGGGCCGTACCGGCTCAGGCGGCCCTTCTCTGCGTAGATGCACTCCCGGTCACGCCAGATGCGGTAGCCCGACCTCCTGAGCATCGCCTCCGCCTCTGCCAGGTCGCAACCGGCCTCCAGGACGATCTGCTGCTTGCGCAGGAAGTGCGGCAGCTTCCAGACCTGCGGGCGCACCAGCATGCGGTGCAGCGGCACGAGGCGGTGCAGCGAGCAGATGATGAGGCTGATGACCAGCATCAGGATGAGGGCGGCGTACCAGACGGACGAAAAGGTATGGGTCAGGCCCAGCCGCATGAAGAGGTTCCCCCAGAACTCTCCGTAGCGGTCCGGGTAGTAAAGGTATGGCGGCCGCCAGTCCTGATACAGAGACTCCTGCTCGATCAGCGTGCCCAGCACCGACGCCACGGCGATGGCCACGATGATCACAGACGCCACCTTTGTGGAAGCAAAGAAGTCCCACGTACCGTCCAGCAGGCGCACCCACGGGCTCGGTCCCTCCGGCGGCCGCACCCGCTCTCGTTCCCCCAGTGCCAGTCCACACCCGGGACAGAACTGGGCCCCCTCCGGGAGCGAGCGGCGGCAGGCCGGGCAGTTGGCTGCACTTAAAGCGGCCAGAGCGAAACTCCCCCCTGCCTGAGGGCGAGACCGGAGTCCCCCCTCTGCTGCGATCAGAATCCTGTGAACCCTGTTACCTCCAGCAGCCAGGCCGACAGGCGCTCCATGGTGCCCGTGGCCAGCATGACGCCCATGACGACCATGACGGCGCCGCCCACCCGCTCGATCGCCAGCGAGTAGCGCGCGAGCTTGCGGACGGAACCGAGCGCGTAGGCCATCCCGACGAAGGGCAGCGCAAAGCCGACGGAGTAGGCCAGGAGCAGCAGACCACCGTAGCCCGGGTTCGTTGCGGCGAGCGCCAGCACAGCGCCCAGAATCGGGCCGATACAGGGCGTCCACCCGGCGGCGAAGGTGAGGCCCACCAGCGCCGACCCCAGATAGCCCTCGGGGCGGCTCGCCAGCTGCCGACGCGTGTCACGCATCAGGAAGGGGATGCGCAGCACGCCCATCAGGGTAAGGCCCATCACAATAACGAACAGGCCGCCCACCACCGGCAGCCAGGAGCGGCTGCTGTAGAAGAACGAGCCCAGCGCGCTGGCCGTGAGGCCCAGGGCGACGTAGATCACCGAGAAACCGGCGAAGAAGGCCAGGCTGTGCTTCAGCACACGGAGGCGGACGGCACGGGAGCCTGCGGAGATCTCGGCCACCGAAACACCGGTTACGTAGCTGAGAAACGACGGGTAGATCGGCAGGACGCACGGGGAGACGAACGAGAGCACCCCTGCGCCGAAGGCGAGGAACAGGTTCGGTGTGGCCATGCGCATCGACTCCTCCTAGCGGGCGAGCAGACGTTGAACCTCAGCCTCAATCTGAGGCAGCGACATCTGGTACTGGTACACCCCGCGGACGATCCCGTTGCGGTCGATGAAGAAAGTTGCGGGGATGGGAAGGATGTGGTACGCCCGCTGGGCGCTCTCGTCGGCGTCGATCAGGATGGGGAGGTTCACCCCCAGCCGTTCGGCAAAGTCCCGCACCGCCACGCGCGACTCGCCCACGTTCACGGCGTAGAACTGCAGCCCCATCTGCCGGTACTCGTCGTACACCTGCTGGAAGTCCGGCATCTCCTTGCGGCACGGCGGGCACCAGGTCGCCCAGAAGTTGATGACCACCGGCTGCCCGGCCAGGTCGGAGAGGCGAACCACGCCGTCACCTTCCAGCGTTTCCAGCACGAAGTCGGGCGCCGGTGTTCCCACCTGCGGCACCGACTCGGCCTCGGTACGGGGCACCAGCAACATGAAGAACACGACCGCGGCGAGCAAGCCGAGGGAAACGCCCGACACCCAGCGCTTCCAGGCCGGTCGCTGTGCGTGCTTTGCAGCCCGGCGCGCCGCCTCGGCCTGCCGCGAATCCCAGCCACAGCTGTGGCAGAAGCGCCCGCCCGCCTCGAGCTGTGTGCCGCACTCCGAACAGACCACAGGTGATCACCTCGCCTGACACTACAGACGTTCGCTCGTGTCCTCCAGATACCTGGAAGCCGCGCAGGTCAGATGTGCGATTCATTATAGCAAACTGTTCGTCATACCGGTCAATCCAGCCACCGTCTGAAAGGAGTAACAAAGACAGGCCCACACCCTCAGGTGTGGACCCGATTTACAACATCTCTGGGCCGATGGCTACCATCCGGCCGCTCGGCTTTCGGGGCGGTAGTGTGCGGCGAACCGCTGGTTCCAGGCACGCAGTTCGGGGAAGAGGCGGTCCACCGCCAGCGAGATTTCCAGCATTGGAAGGCCGCCCCGCTCCGCGACCGGCGTTCGGGCCGCCTCGGCGAGCAGGCGCCCCACACGCCTGCTGAGGACCCTGAGCTGCTCTTCCTCTCCAAAGTCGCCGGCTGCCGCAGCGCTCAGGACCCGCGCGTAGCGCTGCCTCAGCCGGATCAGCCGTTCGTACAGGTCGGCCGGCAGCCTGCCCTCGAAGGTCTGCACCACCACCGCCATCTGCGCCCCCTCCCTTCTGTCAGCGCACCCCGGGCTCCGTCGGGATGAACAGCACCTGACCCGGGTGGATCTCGGCAGATGATAGACCGTTCAGTTGCTGGATCTCGTAGATGACCTCACGGACGTCGCGGTTGCCCGAGTAGGCGACGGCGATATCCCAGAGCGTGTCGCCGTACGCCACCGTGTGGTGGATGCCCGCCTGTGGCTCGTGGGACTCGGTGAGGACGAGCCGGGGGAACATCAGTACGGCAGCGCCCAGCGTGAGCACAAACAGCACTGCCAGCGTGCGGGCCCTGCGCACCGCTTTGGGCGTGCGCCGTCTGACTCCCGTGTACTTCGGCTGTATGTACGTCGCGGCCATCGTGAACCCTCCCTCAACCGAACAGATCGCCGCTATATGCCGGAACCTCTGTTCGGCTAGAGCGTACCACGAATGGGCGTTCTGGTCAACCCCCCTGCGCACATTTTTTCGAACAGGCGTTTGCAGACGGCCCGTCATATGGTACAATCTACCCAACCGGATCGCGCAGGAAGGAAAAGGGCGAGGCAACGCCGGGTTCGGGTGCTCTCGCCGTCAGCACAGGAGGTGTCGCTGCATGCCGGAGTCCCTGACGGAGCGACAGCGCCAGATCCTGCAGTTTATCAAGGACGAGATCCGCACGAAGGGCTACCCCCCCTCGGTGCGGGAGATTGGTGAGGCCATTGGCCTCAGTTCGAGTTCCACGGTCCACGGGCACATGACGCGGCTGGAGGAGAAGGGTTACATCCGCCGCGATCCCACGAAGCCCCGGGCCATCGAGGTGCTGGACGGGAGCACCACCCAGCTCCAGCGTACAATTGCGGTTCCCGTGGTCGGGCGCGTCACCGCGGGACAGCCGATCCTGGCCCAGGAGTCGATCGAGGACCATTTCCCGCTGCCGGCCGACTTCGTCCGGGCCGACGAGGCGGATCTGTTCTTCCTCACCATCCAGGGCGACTCGATGGTCGAGGCGGGCATCCTTGACGGCGACCTGGTGCTGGTTCAGCGGCAGCAGCACGCCATCAACGGCGACATCGTCGTCGCACTCATCGAGGACGAGGCGACGGTGAAGCGCTTCTTCAAGGAACAGGACCACATCCGCCTGCAGCCCGAGAACCGCTTCATGGATCCGATCATCGTGCCCGACTGTCAGGTGCTGGGCAAGGTGGTCGGCCTGGTTCGGCGGATGGCCTGAGTGGGGGACGGCGCGCAGAAGCGTGCAGAAAACCCGGTGGGAGGTGTGCCTCCCACCGGGTTTCGCATATGCCCTGAAACCGTCTTGTGTTTAGAAAATCGACAGGTACTGGTCCAGCTCCCACTGGTGGACCTGCGACCGGTAGATCTCCCACTCGATGGACTTCGCCTCCACGAAGCGGCGGTACACCTGCTCCCCCAGGGCCTCCCGGATCACCGGGTCAGCCTCCAGAGCCACCAGGGCGTCCCGCAGGTTCTGCGGCAGCATGCCGATGCCCTCGGCTTCCCGCTCCTCGGGGGTCATGTTGTAGATGTTCCGGTTGACCGCCGGTGGTGGCGTGAGCCCCCGCTTGATGCCATCCAGGCCCGCGGCGAGGGTGACGGCCAGCGCCAGGTACGGGTTGCAGGCGGGATCGGGCGAGCGCAGCTCGATGCGGGTCGACCGGCCCCTGCGGGCCGGGATTCGCACCAGCGGCGAACGGTTCCGCTCCGACCAGGCGATGTAGCTGGGTGCCTCGTACCCGGGCACCAGCCGCTTGTACGAGTTGATCAGCGGGTTGCAGACCGCCGTGTAGGCCGGCGCATGCAGCAGCAGTCCGGCGATGTACTGGTAGAGGAGCGGCGAGATGCCGTCGGGCTGGCTGGGGTCGTAGAAGGCGTTCTCGCCGTTCCGGAAGAGCGACTGGTGCAGGTGCATGCCCGAGCCGTTAACGCCTGCCACCGGCTTGGGCATGAACGAGGCGTGCAGCCCGTGCTGGATGGCGATGGTGCGCACGACGAACCGGAAGGTGGCGATGTTGTCCGCCGCGGCCACAGCGTCGGTGTACTTGAAGTCGATCTCGTGCTGCCCCGGGGCCACCTCATGGTGGGAGGACTCGATCTCGAAGCCCATCTTCTGCAGGGCCAGAACGCAGTCGCGCCGGCACTCCTCGCCCCGGTCCACCGGTCCCAGGTCGAAGTAGGAGGCCTGATCGATCGGACGGGTCGTCGGCCGGCCGTCGGGCTCACGTTGGAAGAGGAAGAACTCGGGCTCGGGACCGACCATCATGGTGAAGCCCATCTTCTCCGCCTCGGCGCAGACGCGCTTCAGGGTGCCGCGCGGATCGCCCTCGAAGGGAGTGCCGTCGGCATGGCACACGTCACAGATCAACCGCGCCGTCGCACCCTCCCCCTGCTCCTGCCAGGGAAACACGGCGAAGGTCTGCGGGTCGGGCCTGAGGAGCATGTCCGACTCCTCGACCCGCACGAAGCCCTCGATCGACGAGCCGTCGAAGAGCAGTTGGCCGTCCAGCGCCTTCTCCAGCTGCTCCGCGGGGATATCCACGTTCTTGACGAGGCCGAGGATGTCGGTGAACTGAAGCCGGATGAAGCGCACATCCAACTCCCGAACCCGCTCCATCACCTCTTCCTTGGTCTTCGGGCGTCCGGACACAACCGCATCCTCCTCTCTAAATGAGCACCTTCACCACGAACGCCACGGTCAGTCCCAGCGCCACGACCAGGTTGACCGCCACCGAGCCCAGCACCCCCACGAGGCCCCCCACCCCGGCCCGCACCGCCTCGCCGCCGGAGCGGCCGGCAATCAGCTCGAACAGCGTCGCACCGAGGAAGGGGCCAAGCACGAGGCCCAGGGGCATGAAGAACAGGCCGACAATCGACCCGACAACGGCGCCCCAGGCGCCAGCCTTGCCCGCTCCGAACCGCCGCGCACCCCAGGCACGGGCGTAGTGCTCCGCCACCTGCGTCAAGACAACGACCAGAAGCGAGACGATCAGGAAGGCGGCGGTCATCTCCCGGAACCCTTCCACGACGCCGTAACCCAGCATGGCCAGGAAGATGAGGGGCAGCCCGGGCAGGGCTGGAATCAGCGTGCCCAAAACACCCAGAACCATCACGGCGACCGCAACGACAAAGGCAATCCCCTGGAGAGACATGCGCTCACTCCCCCGCGTACAACAGAAGCGCCTACGCTCTTAAGACGCCGGCGGCGGCCAGTTCGTTCGCGGCCCGCAGAGCCGCCAGCACCACGTGCTCCCGGGTCAGGCCCCCCTGGAAGTAGGCTGCGTAGGGCGGGCGCATCGGCCCGTCGGCGGAGAGTTCGATGGACGAGCCCTGCACGAACGTGCCCGCGGCCATGATCACCGGGTCGGTGTAGCCGGGCATGGCCCAGGGTTCGGGCCGCACGTGGGCGTCGACGGGGCTCGCCTTCTGCACGGCCTGGCAGAACGCCGTGAGCCCCCCGGCGGAGCCGAGTTCCACCGCCTGAACCAGGTCTGAGCGGGGGGCGTCGTAGGCCGGCCGCACCCGGAACCCCAGCTGGTCGAAGAAGGCGGCGGTGAACTGGGCACCCCGAAGGGCCTCTCCCGTCACGTGCGGGGCCAGGAAGAGCCCCTGAAAGAGCAGCCGGTTGGCCCCGGCGTTGGCCCCCACCTCCGTGCCGATGCCAGGGGCGAAGAGCTGTGCCGCGGCCCGCTCCACCAGGTCGGCCCGGCCGACGATGTAGCCTCCGCTGGGGGCGAGGCCGGCGCCTGCGTTCTTGATCAGCGACCCGCAGGTGAGGTCTGCGCCCACGTGGGGCGGCTCCTGCGCCTCGACGAACTCGCCGTAGCAGTTGTCCACGAGCACGGTAATCCCCGGATTGGCCGCCTTCGCCCTCCGAATCACCTCGCCGATCTCTGCAACGGAGAGCGGCGCCCGGAGCGAGTAGCCCCGGGAGCGCTGGACCAGCAGGCACCGGGCGTCGGGCCGCTGCACGGCGGCAGCCACGGCATCCAGGTCCACGGTGAGGTCAGGCTTGAGCGACACCTCTTCGTAGCGGACGCCCCACTCGGTGAGGCACCCCGGCGCGCCGTGGATCACCTGCTGGAGCGTGTCGTACGGCGCCCCTGCGGCGGCGATCAGCCGGTCGCCGGGCCGCAGGACGGCGAACAGCCCCGTCGCGATGGCGTGGGTGCCGGAGGCAAACTGGATGCGCACCAGGCCGGCCTCAGCGCCGAATGCGCGGGCGAAAACCTCGTCCAGCTTTTCACGGCCGATGTCGTTGTAGCCGTAGCCGGTGGAGGCGGCGAAGTGGACCTCGGAGACGCCCGCTTCCTGGAATGCGGCCAGCACCCGCGCCTGGTTGCGGAGCACGAGCTCATCCACCTGCGCCCAGACGGGCCGGACGCGCTCGAGGGCGGCGGCAGCGGCAGCAGCGATGGTTGCGGGACAGTCAGGCACGAGTTGGTTCCATATGCTCAATCGTGTACCCTCCAATAGTCGCCAAGTAGCCGGTTCGAGCCTATTCTACCTGTTCCTGCCCAAACCGGAAAGGGCCAGGCCCGCGAAAGGAGCCATCCCGGTCGGGATGGCTCTCCTTCACGGTCCCTCCACGGCCCGCCCCTGCTCCGGGACGGCGATCTCTCGGAAGCGGCTGACCAGCAGGTCCAAGTGCCACCGCAGCTCCTCGCCCCGCATCGCCTGTCCGTGACTGGGGAGGGCGAGGTCAGGCTGCAGGTCCCGGAGCAGCGCCACAGAGCGCTCCGCGGCCTCCCAGTCCACAGTCAGGTACTGGGGCGGACCGCTGATCTGCTCTCGCTGGGTGACCACCGAGAGCAGCGACTCCTGCTTCACCGTGCTGAAGGCGTCGCCTGCGATCAGGGTCCGGTCGCACTCCCGGAAGAGAGAGACATGCCCTTCGGTATGGCCCGGGGTGTGCAGCCACCGCCATCCCGGCATGCCGGGCACCGTGCCATCTGCCGGCAGGGGCTGCACGCGGGCGCCCAGGTCGATGGCTGAGCGGGGGAACGTGGGCGAGAGTCTGGCCACCATGCCGCTGCTCACCGTCGGGTCCGCAATCGGGTAGTCCCGCTGCCCCGTAAGGTAGGGCATCTCCAGCGGGTGCGCATAGACCGGCACCCGCCAGCGGTCGGCAAGGGTGATCACCGATCCCACATGGTCGAAATGCCCGTGGGTCAGCACGATCGCCTCGGGGCCGGCGTCCCGCCCGAAGCGGAAATCCACCTGCCGGGCGATGAAGTCCGCCGAGTTCTCCAGCCCCGTGTCCACCAGGGCGAACGGGCACGCGGGTGTGCCTACCAGGAACTCGTTCACAACGGTGAACTGCAGCACAAGGATGTCGGGAACGGCCTCCTCCACGGAGGTCGTCAGCGCTGCCAGCCACTCAACGAACCGGTTGCCCACGGTGCAATCCTCCCAGGGGGTATGTGTCGCACCGTAGTATGCCCTAGCACCGCCGCCGGCGCACAACCAGCAGCCAGTAGACCAGGCTGGACATCGGGAAGTGAACCAGTCCCAGCAGCCCCCAGAACCAGGCCCGGGCTCCGCGGCGGCGGCTGTCCAGGAAGAGGCAGACCCCCTGGGTCCCGAGCACCAAAGCGACCAGCACCCAGGCCCACCAGGGCAGCTGTGCGACGTCATTCATGGCTGGCCCGCCTCCCTTCCGCCCGCCACATTGCAGCCCCGGCCGCCAGCGCCACCGCCAGCGCAGCCTGGGCAACCAGGTAGTGGAGCGGGAAGTTCATCATCACCCACAGGCCGCCCGAGAGGACAAGCGCCGCCACGGCCAGGAAGAGCACCAGGTCACGCCGGAGCGCCTGCCGCTGTGCCCGCTGCACGTCCTGCACCAGCATGAGGAGCGCGCCCAGGTCGGGCGGGCTCTCCTGTTCCACCGGCGACGTCATGGCTTCCAGGCCCTGCCGGAGAGCACGCTCCAGCGGCTCCCCGGCCCCACTCCCATCACGCCTCATCCTCGCCCAACCCCCTTCGCAGCGTGCGCACGGCGTTGAAGATGCGGGACTTCACCGTGCCCACCGGGATCTCCATCCACTCGGCGATTTCCTCGTAGGTGTAGCCGTAGTAGTGCTTGAGCACCACCGGGAGTGCGACCTCACGGGGCAGAGCGGCCACCTGCGCCATCAGGCGGCTCACCTCCGGCGCCAGTTCGGCCTCCGCAAGGCGGAGTTCATCCGCAACCCGCGCCTCCGCCTGCCGCTGCCGTTTCTGCCGCCGCAGCCAGTCCAGGTACTGGCGGGTGGCGATGGAGAAGAGCCAGGTGCTGAAGCGGGAACGCCCCTGAAACTGGCCGATGCGCTCGATCGCACGGATCATGGTCTCCTGGGTCAGGTCCTCCGCCAGGCTTCGGTCGAAGGTGATGGTGACGAGGTACTTCTTCACCGGCAGGTAGTGCTGCTGCAGCAGGCGGGCCAGGGCGACCTGGTCGCCGCACTGAGCCTGCCGGATCAGGGTGGTGTCATCCACGGGCCATCACCTGCCGTTGTGCGGTACTTGGGCCCGTCTCAGCGGACCTGGCTTGTGAAGAGCTGGTTCCGGTTCAGGCGGCGGAGCACCTGCCAGAGCAGCAGAACGTCGACGGCCGCCACCACGAGACCCACCAGGGTTACTACGAGGCCGCTCAGCACCAACACCCCCGTCACCTGTCCCACCACGAGGATCAGGACAGGCAGCACGACCGCGCCGCCCACCTGGTAGGCCGCCTGGAACGTGGCCACCCGGGCGCTGACGAACACGTTGATGAGGATGGCCAGCAGCGACACGCCGGGGGCCACAAGCAGCATCAAAGGCAGCCAGTTGAGCCGCGGGAAGATGATCCGGTGGAAGAGCGGCCAGGCGGCCAGGTTCACAGAGAGTGCGCAGAGCAGCAGCGTGGCCAGGGAGACCACCACCGCCGGAACGAACGAGGCCAGCACCTTGCCCGTAAAGAGCGACCGCATGTCCACCGGGGCGAAGAGCAGCGTCTCCAGCGTGCCCCGCTCCTTCTCGCCGGCGAACGAGTCAGCGGAGATGACGGAGGCCGTCATGAGCGGGATCATCAGGAACAGCGGAGCCAGCATGTAGTTTGTGCTCAGGTAGATCAGCTTCTGGTTCAGCGAGGTGAGCGTGGGCCAGACGGCGCCCAGTTCGCCTGTAGTCAACTTGTCGACCCAGCCCAGCATCACCTGCGTGTCCCCCAGCGACAGCGACTCGCCCCCGAACCGGAAGGCCAGCACCAGCCCCAGGGGAAGCCCGATGCCCAGAATCAGCGGCACGATCAGCATGGGCAGCCACACCTGCAGATTGGCGGTGATGGCCCGGATGTCCTTGCGGGCGATGGCCAGCATGGCTCTCCTACTCATCCGCCGCACCCCCCCTGATTCTGAAGTAGAGCGTCTCCAGGTCGCGCTGGACCGGAGAGGCGCTGTAGACGGAGGCCTCCTGCGCCAGACGGCGCAACAGGCGCGGCACGTCGCCCCGGCTGGGTAGTGTGAATGCGATGCGCCCCTGTCCCACCCGGGCAGCGGGAACGCCGTGGTAGTGATCTCCCGCCAGCGCCAGGTCTGTCTCGACCTCGAGGGTCACCGTGGGGAAGTAACGGGCCTCCAGCTCGGCGAGGGTGCCCTGTTCCACAACCCTTCCTCCCTGCAGGAACAGGTAGCGATGGCAGACCTGCTCCAGCTGCTGCAGCAGGTGGGAGCAGATCATCACGGTCGTGCCGTCGCACTCGTTGAGCCGACGGATATAGCCGAGAACCATGCGGATGCCCTCGGGGTCGAGGCCGTTGGTGGGCTCGTCCAGGAACAGCACCCGGGGCCGGTGGAGGAGCGCTCTGGCCAGCCCCAGCCGCTTCTTCATGCCCGTGGAATAGGTTCCCACCTTCCGGTCGGCGGCATCTGCGAGCCCGAACTCCTCCAGCAGCGCATCGGCGCGGCCGGGCTCGTCCACCCCGTAGAGGTCGGCGAAGAAGCGCAGGTTCTGCCGACCGGTCAGGTTCAGGTAGAGCCCCGCCGACTCGGTCAGCACGCCCGCCATGCGGCGCACCGCCTCGCCGTCGACCCGGGGGTCGTAGCCGCCCACGCTGATCGCTCCGGCGTCCGGATCGATGACACCGTTCAACAGGCGCACGGTAGTCGTCTTGCCTGATCCGTTGGGACCGATGAAGCCCACGATCTCCCCCGGGCAGACGGAAAGGTTCAGGTCGGTCAGGACAGGCCGTTCGGCGAAACCCTTCGCGACGTGGTTCATCTCGAGAAAGGGTGTTCTGTTCATCTGCATCACCCGCCGGTCCGACGCCTGGGAGAGGTCGAAAGTTCATCGTGCGCGCAAAAAAGTCGGCCCCTCCCTTTGCGGGAAGGGCCGGCAGTCGTCAGGTCGATCAGAAGACGATGGCCTGCATCACAAAGCCGAGCGCCACGCTGAGGACGACGGTGATCAGGCCGGGGATCATAAAGCTGTGGTTCAGCACGTACTTCCCGATGCGGGTCGTGCCCGTGGAATCGAAGTTGATGGCGGCGATGATGGGCCCGTAGTTCGGAACGAAGAAGTAGCCGTTGACGGCCGGGAACATCGCTGCCAGGAAGGGAACCGGAATGCCCAGGGCGATGCCGAGCGGCATGATGGCCCGGGTGGTCGCCGCCTGGGAGTTGACCAGCACAGAGAAGAAGAACAGCACGACAGCGAGCAGCCACGGGGCCGACTGGACGACGCCGCCCAGCTGGGCGTTGATCACGGCGGAGTTGCCGTTGAACCAGGTGTCGCCCGCCCAGGCGATGCCGAAGATGGCGATGAGGGCGTTGGCTCCGGCCTGGAAGACCGAGCCCTTCACGAGGGCGCTGACATCGCACTTGGTGAACCACAGGATGCAGGTGGCGGCGACCAGCATGACGATGCAGATGGCGTGCCACATCTGCAGGGTCGTCGTGGTGCCGTCGGCGTGGGTGAAGGTCGGCCGCAGCGACGGGACGGCGCCGAGGACGACGACCGCGATCGCAGCGATGAGGAAGATGATGACGGACGTCTTCGCGCCGGGCTTGACCTCCATGTGGGCCAGTTCCTCGGCGGTCTTGGGCCGGACAGGCGGAATGAGGCCCGCTGCGACACGCCGCTGGTACTCGGGATCGTCCTCAAGTTCCTTGCCCAGGTGGTTGCAGATGAAGGCCGTGATCATGCAGGCGATGAAGGTGGACGGGGCGGTGATCAGCATCAGCTTCGGCAGGGTCATCCCCATGGCCTCGGTCAAGCCGAGCATGGCCACCATGGCCGCCGAGATCGGACCGCCAGTGATGGCGAACTGGGAGGCGATGACCGAGATGGAGAGCGGCCGCTCCGGACGGATACGGGTCTCGCGCGCCACCTCGGCGATAACCGGCAGCACCGAGTATGCCACGTGGCCGGTGCCGGCAAAGAAGGTGAATAGATAAGTCACAATGGGGCCGAGGAACGTGATCTGCTTCGGGTTGCTGCGCAGGAGCCGTTCAGCCAGACCCACCAGGTAGTCCAGGCCGCCAGCCGCCTGCATGGCCGAAGCAGCACAGACGACGGCGAGGATCATGAGCATCACGTCGATCGGGGGCGAGGTGGGTTCAAGCTTAAAGATGAAGACCAGAGCTGCGAGGCCGACGCCGCTGGCGAGGCCGATGCCGGCGCCTCCGAGGCGGACGCCGAGGTACAGGAACAGAAGCACGACCAGTAGCTCGATCCAGACCAAGAACTTTCCCTCCTTCTGAACGTATCTACCTGGAGCATACCGGGAGCCGCGATAAGCTGCCATTCTCTCTGTGTGCCATCTTGTGACAGCCTTCACTAACCCGTTGGCTCTAGTCATTTCAGTAATGGGTGGCACTTGGATGTGTTTAACCTGTGCTGATTATGCAGGACAAAATGCCGACCGACAGCCCATACTCTCTGGCGCTCACGAGGGAAGACGCGCAGACGGCGGGGGTTCTCCCCGCCGAACCCTTACTGGACCGCCGGCTCAGTGCCCACCGCCGCGACACGGTAGGAAAACTGCCCCCCGGGGGCGTCGATCACCACCCGCTCGTTCACCCGTCTGAGCAGGAGGGCCAGCCCCAACGGCGACAGACAGGAGATGTGGCCCCGGGCCGGATCGCTCTCAGCAGGTCCCACGACCACGTACACCTCTTCGCTTCCGTCCTCCTCGTCGACCAGCGTGACCGGCATGTCCATGAACACGACGTCCAGCCCCGACTCCGCGGTCTCTTCGCCCAGCCTGTCCAGCAGCTGCCCCGCCACCTCCACGTAGCGCCGCAGCTGGTGGCGCACGCTGTACTGGCCCCCGACGCTCCCGGGACTCGAGAAGTACTCCTCCATTTCGGTGTTGAGCAGTTCCTCCAGCAGGCGCAGGCGGCTGCTCACGTGTGTGCGAATGCGCTCAACCTCGGAAGGCGGCCGTGCCCGAACCACCCGATCACTCCCCTTCGCTGCGTACTTCATCGCCTCCAGCGGCGCTCGGCGACATACGGAACCACTCCGCCCTGGGAACGGAGTGGCATGCTTTGCTGGTATCAGTATATCACAACTCCCAGCCGCTGTAACGGCTGGGAGGGTATTTCCAGTTCCCGCCTTCCGCTCCACTTTTCGACATCGGGACAGGCCCGCATGCTCAGCGGGCCGCGGCGAGCGTATGCTTGCCACGAGGTGGAGTGCGATGGCCAGAGTGAAGCGGCCACAGCGCATGGAGGAGATCAGCAGCTGGCTGCGGGAGGGCAGGATCACCCCTGCCGATGCACTGCAGATGGCGGTGGACCTGCGCAGGCGGCGCAGTGCGGCGGCGCAGGAGACCCGGGCGGCGACCGAACCGGAACAGGAACAGCAGCGCAGGATACGGGCGATCGTGGCCGAACTGGACGGGCTGGTGGGCCTCGGCCAGGTGAAGCAGCTGGTGCGCGAGATCCAGGCCTACGTGGCGATCCAGCTCAGGCGGCAGCGTGCCGGACTGGCCAGCGAGCCCACCAGTCTGCACATGGTCTTCACCGGCAACCCGGGCACGGGCAAGACCACCGTTGCGCGCCTGCTCGGCCGGCTCTTCAAGGAGATGGGCGTGCTGCCCAAAGGACACATGGTCGAGGTGGAACGGGCCGACCTGGTGGGCGAGTACATCGGGCACACCGCACAGCGTACCCGTGAGGTCGTGCGGCGCGCCCTCGGCGGGGTCCTCTTCGTCGACGAGGCTTACTCCCTTGCCCGGGGCGGCGAGCGGGACTTCGGCAAGGAGTCCATCGACCACCTGGTACGGGCGATGGAGGAGCATCGGGGAGAGCTGATCCTGATCCTCGCCGGCTACCCCGACGAGATGGCCTGGTTCCTGCGGCAGAACCCCGGACTGCGGTCCCGCTTCTCGCTGATGCTCCACTTCCCCGACTACACACCGGAGGAGCTGCTCGCCATCGCCGAGATGATGTTGAGGCGGCGCGACTACCAGCTCACCCCTGACGGGCGGGCGACCCTCCGCCAGATCCTCCGGGGCCGCGCCTGGCTGACCGCGGGCGAGCAGGGCAACGCCAGGGCGATCCGCAACCTGGTCGAGCGGGCCATCCGTTGCCAGGCCATAAGGCTGGTGAGCAGGGCCGACACCACCCGGGAGGAGCTGATGGCCATTACCCGGGCAGACCTCGAGGACGCCGTCGCCGGCGCCGCCTCTGGCCGGCCCTGGTCGGGGCCGGATCTCTGGTAGCAAGCGGGGGATCGCCCAAAGGCGGTCCCCCGTTCATCATGCTTCCTGTTCGGGCTCCTGCAGATCATCGCCGCGCATCAGCTGTGCGATGCTCACCGGGAGCGGGCGCATCGGCGTGATCGTGGAGAGGGCGTGCTTGTACACCAGCTGGATCTTGCCCTCGCCCTCCACGGCCACGGTGAAGCTGTCGAAGCCGCGAATCTGACCCTTCAACTGGTACCCGTTGACCAGGAAGACGGTCACCGGGATGTTCTCCTTGCGCAGGAGGTTCAGAAACCCGTCCTGCAGATTGGCTTGTCCTTTCGTCACTCGATCCGCCCCTCCCTCTGTCTGTTAGGGCCACCGCTCTTTCACCAGTCTGACGATCTCAGCCTCCGCCTGGTTTCGCGCAGTCGGGGTTGTCACGTCCAGCCAGATCAGGCGGCGCTCCCGTCGGAACCACGTGAACTGCCGCTTGGCAAAGCGGCGGGTGTTTCGCTTGATCAGCGCCACGGTCTCCTGCCAGGTCAGCATTCCCCGCAGGTAGAGGACCAGTTCCCGATAGCCCAGGGCCTCCATCGGTTTCAGGTGCGGCGGATAGCGCCCGAGGAGCCGACGCACCTCGTCGAGCCAGCCGGCGGCCAGCATCGCGTCCACCCTTTGGTCAATGCGGGCATAGAGCTGCTGTCGGTCCATCGTGAGGCCGATCACCAGGTCGTCGTACCGGGGCTGGGAGGTGGCAGCGGTCTGCGTCGCCGAAATGGGGATCCCGGTCAGGTGGTAGACCTCCAGCGCCCGCACGATGCGGAAGAGGTCGTTCGGATGCAGCCGGGCTGCGGAGACGGGGTCCACCTCCGCCAGGCGGGCGTGCAGGAAACCCGGCCCCCGCCCCTCCTCCTCCTGTCGGAGGCGCTGGCGCAGCTCCGGGTCTGGATCCAGTTCCGTGAAGGTATACGCCTCCACCACCGCCCGAACGTAGAGTCCCGTGCCGCCCACCAGCATCGGCAGGCGGCCCCTGGCGTGAATCTCACGCACCAGCCCGTCCACCCGGGCCTGGAACTCGGCCACCGAGAAGTCCTCATCCGGGTCCTTGATGTCGATCAGGTGGTGGGGCACGCCCCCCATCTCCGCGGGCGTGATCTTGGCGGTGCCCACGTCCATCCCCCGGTAAACCTGCATCGAGTCGCCGGAGATGATCTCCGCCCCCACCGCCTGCGCCACGGCCACCGAGAGGGCGGTCTTGCCCACGGCAGTTGGGCCCACCAGGACGAGAAGGGGCAGCTTCATCGCTTGAACCTCTTCTCCAGTTCCGCCACGGGCACGCAGATGACCGTGGGCCGCCCGTGGGGGCAGGTGGCGGGCGACTCGCAGGCCGCCAAGTCGGCAAGCAGCGCCGCGATGTCCTCTGGCTGCAGCGCGTCCCGAGCCTTGATCGCTGCCTTGCAGGCCGCCATGGCTGCCAGCACGCGTCGCCGGCGGTCGGTGACGGGCGTGCCGGGGGCGATCTTCTCCTCCTGAAGGCGATCCAGGAAGTCGCAGACCAGACGGGCCACGTGGTCGGGTCCGAGTCCAGACGGAACGCCCTGAATCAGCAGCGTGGTGCCGCCGAAAGGTTCCGCCGCGAACCCGCTCTCCTGAAAGATCGCCGCGTTCTCCTGCCACAGCGCCATCTGCGCCGCCGTCAGATCGAGCGTGATCGGGAAGAGAAGCGGCTGTACGGCCGCCTGCTCCTCCTCCGCCGCCCGGTAGAGCCGCTCGAAGAAGATGCGCTCGTGCGCCGCGTGCTGGTCGATGAGGTAAAGCCCTTCCGGCCCGTCACAGGCGATGTACGACCGGTGGATCTGGCCCAGGGGGCGCAGAGCCCGGATCAACCCCGCCGGATCGGTGGGGTGCGGCGCCAGGTCCGCCTGCAGGAGACTCCCCTGTGCGAGGTCGGTCGGCGGGAGATGAATCTGCTCGATCCCCGTGGCGGCCACCTCGCCCGCCGCACGCTCGGCCAGGATCGCCTGCAGACCGCCCGCCGGAAGCGTGTACGCCCCGGGCGCCTCCCCTGCTGTATCCTCCCGACCGCCGCGGGCGGACTGTCCTCCTCTCGACTGCCAGGGCGCACCCTGTCCACTGCCAACCTGCCAGGACGGCGGCGATGTCTCTCCACCGCCGGACTGCCAGGGAGGCGGTGCGGCCCGCCCGCCGCCCTCGCCGGGGCGGCGGGCCCCGGGAGGAACCCAGCCCCGCTGGATGGCGGCCTTCTCGCCGGCCCGGTCAGGCACCTGCACCTCGCCGTCGGCGGTGATCTGGGTACCAGGGATCAGGAGCGCAGCACCCAGCCCCTGCCTGGCCGCCTTGTACACGGCCGCACGCACCTCGCGGTCACGCTCGAAGCGGACCTCCGCCTTGGTGGGGTGCACGTTCACGTCCACCTCCCGGGGGTCCACCTCGATGAAGAGGATGCAGACCGGGTAGCGGCCGTTGGGGAGCAGGTGGGCGTAGGCCTCCTCCAGGGCGTAGCGTGCGCCGATGGTGCGCACGGCACGCCGGTTGACGAAGAAGTACTGGTGGTTCCGCCCGGCCCGCGCAATGGTCGGACGGCCGACATAGCCCCAGACCCGTGCCGCACCATCCTTGTGGTCGACGGGGATCAGTTCCTTTGCCACCTCGCGGCCCAGGAGCGCGGTGATGGCGGCCATCAGGTCGCCGGTTCCGGGGGTGGCGAAGACCTGGACCTGCCCGCTGTGGAAGCGGAAGGCGACGTCCGGGTTGGCCAGGGCGAGCCGGGTGAGCATGTCGCCGATCTGGCCCATCTCGGTGGCGGTGGTCTTGAGGTACTTCAACCGGGCCGGGACGTTGAAGAACAGGTTGCGCACCGTCACCCGTGTTCCGGCCGGGCACCCGTGCTCGCCCTCGGCGGTGATCTGGCCGCCCTCCACGACGATCCGATAGCCCGCCAGCTGGTCGTGGGGACGGGTGACGAGCTCGAACTCCGCAACGGAGGCGATCGATGGCAGCGCCTCCCCGCGGAAGCCCATGGTCGTGATGCAGGAAAGGTCGTCAGCGTTGCGGATCTTGGAGGTTGCATGCCGCTGCAAGGCCAGACGGGCATCCTCGGGCAGCATGCCCGAACCGTCGTCGGTCACCCGCACCAGGTCTCGCCCACCGCCGCTCACCTCGACGACGATCCGCTTCGCCCCCGCATCCAGGGCGTTTTCGACCAACTCCTTCACCACACTGGCCGGCCGCTCCACCACCTCGCCGGCAGCGATCTGGTTGGCGGTCTGTTCGTCAAGCAGGTGGATCTGAGCCATGGGGTCACCTCCGAGGCGGCTGCAGAGGAGCAATCGCAATCGGCGGCGCCCTCCACGCCGGAGGCCGCCGCCGTTGGGCTCACTTCTTCTTCTGGGACTCCTTGGGCTTGCCGTATAGCTTCTCCATTTCCGCCTGGATCTGCTCCTGCATCCGCTGGACCTTCTTCTGCTTGTCCAGCAGCGCCTTCTGGCGGAACCCGCCAACGGCGGCCATCTGGTACATCGCCAGCGATTCCTTGGCGGCGTTGAGGGAGAGTTCATGAAGCGTCTGGGCCTTGGCGGGGACCTTGAGCTTGTTCATGTCAGCGATGAGCGACTCGTATGTGGTGATGATCTCTCGCATCGGCTTCCGCAGGAGCACCGGGTTCTGGTTGGGGTTCTGGCCGAGGGCCTGGGCCTGCTCGGCCTTCTCCTGGAGCTTGTGCTTGTCGTAGATGCGCTTGAGGTCCATCGCGTACTTCCGAACCTTGTACCACGGGGTCTGGATGAGGATGAGGAAGCCGAGCGCAAGGCCGGCCAGGACGATGAGAAGCCATTGCCACCAGGTAAACACAGCGATTGTTCACTCCTCCAGGGATTATCCCCACCGTCACATTGTGGCATGACTCGCACGCGTAGGCAAGCGTTTCCGTTGACGGATTTCGGCGGGTGTGCGTGTGACTCCGGTTGCGAGGGGACCAGGGGACACCGGCGGCGATCCGCGGAGACGCGAGAGGCATCCCCGGAGGTTGGGACGGCACGGGGGCGTCCTGGGAGGATGGGGCGTAACAGAAGACGAATGATCGGTAGAACCAGCGCATGTGAGGAGGATCATCTATCGCCACGTTTATCCTGCTCAGGCACGGCACCGCCCGGTACGACCTGGCCGAGGTGCGGCGGCTCAAGGGCGGCATGCGCGACTGGCCGGAGGGCCGGACCCTCGGCCGGGAGCCGCTGTCGCAGGTGCGCCGCCGGGTCCTGGACGTGCTCTTGCGCCACGCGGACCACGACCCCGTGATCGTGGTCCGCCACGGTACCGTGATCGAGGCGCTCACGGGTCGGTCTGCGGCATGCGTGGGGTACGTGGCGCACCAACTACCGCGGGCAGACACCTCACACACCGATCACCGCACGAAGGCCTGCAGGTGGGTTGGAGTGCATCCTGTAACCCTTCTGGTCGGGGATTCTCATACGGCTCGCATCAAGGAGTGTCCGCCATGACCGCGCCCCCCGTGCACCTGCCCACCCAGGCCGCAGAGTTCAGCGGTCCGGATCGGCAGGCCGTCGCCATCTTCTGCCCTGGCTGGACCGAGCCCCTGCTTGCGCTCCTGGCAGACCGCCCCAGCGCCTACGAGGCCGCCTGGCGCTTTGCGCCCGAGGAGCGGGCGCACGTCCTGGAGGTGGTCTACGAAGGCGCCGCTCCGCTGCGCATCGCCCTGGTGGACGGGGTGCACAACCAGATCATCGCATCACTGGCGCGGGGCCGGGCGCTGGTGCTCTCTCCCTACCCCCTGTACCGGGAGCCGGGTTGGGAGGGTGAGATGTTTGCTCCCGAAACCTCCCTCGTCGTGCCGTCCCTCCCGAGCCTCCTGAACACCGCGGACCGGGGCTGACCCCAGCCCCGGTCCGCACCGTACCGTACCTTACACCTCCGCCATACCTCCGCCGGCGATGTCGCTGTTTCCCCGCCCGTCCGCAACCGAAAGAGACCCGGATGTCCCCGCGGGCACGTTCGGGGTCGCCTCAGTTGCTCAAGATGATGCTGCCAGGGCGCAGATGAGAACCGGGGCCGACGCCGGCCCCGGTTCCTCTCATCAGTGTACCGTGTCGATGCTGAGCTTGCGGCCGTCACGTCCCGTGTCGGGGTTCCGCTTCGGGGCCCGGACTTCCAGCAGGCCGTGACGGAACGTGGCCGTTGCCTGGTCGCTGTCCACCGGAACGGGGAAGCCCACCGTGCGGCTGAACGTGCCGTAGAAGCGTTCTGAGCGGTACATGCCGCCCTGTCGCTCCGTCTCCGCGGCCTTCCGCTCGCCCCGGATGGTCACGCCCTGGTCTGTGATCCGAACGTCCACTTCGTTCGGATCGATGCCGGCCAGTTCGCAGCGCACCAGGACGTCGCCGCCCTGCTCCACGACCTCGACGGCGAAGGCGTTGAGCGCACTTCCGAAGGTCATCCCCGTTCCGAACACGGGGTCCGAGAAGAGGCGGTCCAGCGGCGAGCGAGCACGCTCCAGTTCGCGAATGGGATGCCACGGAATGAGGTCCACGTTTCTCCCTCCTCATCGTCTTGCTCGTGGGCGCCGCCCCGGCGAACGCGGCGCCTCGCAGAGAGTCAGTATCTCCAACACCCCGCTGCGGATGCCGTTCCCGCCGGTCGCACGCCGCCACCGGAGTCAGAGCAGCCCGAGGCAGATTCCAGTCGCCAGGCGCATATCAGAGGACATTGGCCGATAGTACCGAATCTTCTTGCCTATCGAGGGAGGTTGACAGCATGATCGCCGAGGCTCACGCCTGTTCCGAACAGCTCAGGTTCGCACTCCGGTCCGTGAAGAACGCCATCAGCGGGCTCACTCCAGGTCAGTTGGACTTCGTACCACCCGGCCTGGCCAACAGCGTTGCGACCCTGGTGCTGCACACGGCGGCCACTGAGGTCACCATCGGGGAACTGCTGTCCGGTCGCCGGGCTTCGGAGGACCTGCGCAAGGCCGTCCTGCTGGACCGTTACACCCCCGCCCCTGGCGGCCAGCCGATCGCCGCCGCAGATCCAGGTGAGACCGTCGACTCCTTGCTGGAGAAGCTTGACCGCGCCCGCGCCTTCCTGCTCGAGGTGCTCGAGGAGCTCACCGCCGCCGACCTGGAGCGCGTCGTCACCATCGGAGACCGCCCGACGGCTGTGACCTTCTTCCTGAAGTTGCTGCCCTTTCACATGGCCTCTCACCACGGGCAGATCATGATCATCAGACGGTTCCTGAAGCCGGCCCCTTAGCGCCTGTGTCTCCACAGGCGACATCGAGCCGGCACGTGTGGTGCGGCCTTCCTTAGCGGGGCGCCACAACCAGGACCACTGCAAACCTTCTGCCACACTCGCATCGTCAACGGGTCAGGTGGTGATGTGCGGTGCAGGTCGAGATTTACTGGCGGGAACTGCTCTGGCTGCTCTTCGGCTGCTTTCCGGTCCTCTTCATCCACGAACTCGGCCACGCACTGGCCGGTTGGGCGCTGGGCAACCGCGGGGCGACGATCCGGTACGGAGACCCGTCAAGCCGGTGGAAGACGGTCCTGCCGCTGGGCCCGCTGCGGATCGAACTCAACTGGGGACTCGGCCTCTGGTTGTGGTATCCCCTGTGCCGCTTCGATTACTGGCCGTTGCGCAGCCCGGGACGGAGACTCCTGTTCATCCTCGGCGGCCCCATGGCCTCGGCCCTGCTCCTGCTGCTCCTGTGGCCCGATCATGTTGGGGATGTGGTACTGTACCCGCGCCTGGGGCTCACGACCGCGCAGTGGCTCCAGTACTGGGGACTGTGGCCCATGGTGTTGTCCCTCGTTCCGGTGCGCTACCGCGGCGGGTTCCCCAGCGACGGGCTGCAGATCATCATGCACACACGAGACCTCCTGCGTCCGCAGCGGAAGGCTGCCCCATGAGGCAGTCCCCCGGACCTGTTCCGGGGGACCACGCTTCCCGCCGCCTGCAGCTGCGTCGGGGCAATCGGCTGGCGCAGCCGGAGGGGCCCTGGACGGATGCCGCGTTGATGAGTCACGCCCCGGAGAAACGCTCCGGGGCGTGATGCGCTACATCGCGGACAGAGACTCCCCGGGGAAGGGCAGGGGCGCCTCCCACGCTTCGAACTCAAGCGTACCGTACAGGCTGTGGATCATCCCCTCCTCGTCCACCACCCAGACGAACACATCCTGCTGAATGGGCAGGCCCGTCTCCTTGTCCACGAGGAGGGTGACGCTCACCTCGCTCTCCGGGTCCGCCGCAAGCCCCGCACCATACAGGGCGGCGACGGCGGCAGGACCCCCCTGGACCTCGATGACGTAGACGGCCCCGTCAAACAGGTCCAGCTCAGACACCGTCACCTCTCCGTTGCTCCAGGCTCCGTCGAGCAGGACGAGGAAGGCTGCAGGGTTGTCGAACGGCCGCACACCGGGCAGCGCCCCGTCCACCTGGCGCCAGGACCCATCGGACTCGAGGGTCGAGAACGAGTTCCCGCGAACTGCCGCACCGCTCTGAAGAGGCGTGCCGAGCAGTGTCCCCTGCGTGCGGGCCAACCGATCGCTGCCCTTTGCGTACAGCTGCGCGTCCAGCACCACCCCGCCCCAGGAGTTGTCGCTGCTGACAGAGGCGTGGATCTGGCCGCTGGCCTTGAAGCTGCCCTCTCGCACCCGGGCCAGCAGATCCTGAACCGGCACTGCAGTCCCCGCGGTCTCCGCGCTCTCCTCGTCAGACGCCGGGACGGCCGGTGACGTGATCTCCGCCGGGAAGGGGATCGGTGCCTCCAGGGGGCGGAAGTAGAGGTCTCCCGTGCCGGTGATGGTCACCGCAGGATCGCTGAGCTTCAGGGACACCTCGCTGGTGGCCCGGTGCAGGGTCTGCGTCTCCCGCACAATCCAGTACTCACCGGTCACCGCGAACGCTTCAACCTCGGGAACGGCGTCCTCGTCGAGCGTCATCGCGGGATCCGAGTTGACGGCACCCGGGAGGATCTGCTCAATCAGCGCCGCAAGGGCTTCCCCGTCCCACGTGACGTGAAGGACGTCGTAGGTGATGCCCTCCACGGTCTCCTCGGACACGGAGAGCTGTGCGTGCCGCAGCAGATCCTCTGCAGCGGTGTCAGGAGTGATGGAAACCCCCAGGCCCCCCAGCGCTTCCAGCAGGTCTTCCGAGCCGTCCTTCTGGGCGAGGGGAAGCCAGGTGCCGTCCATGCTGAGCCATGTTGCGTTTTCATACAGTGCGATGCCCACGTTCAGGGGCTGGCCGAAGAGACTGGTCCTGTACTGGAGCAGGGCATTCTCTCCCTGGATGTAGGCCTCGATGCCCAGCCGCGCCCAGATTCCGAAGCCGTCTCCGTCTACCTCCACCCGCACATCGCCCTGGTACACTCCTTCTTCGATCGCGTCAATCATCCGGAGCAGGGCGAGGGCGGCCTCATTCACCGGCGCGCCTCCGGAATTGACGGACGCAGCTTCGGCCTCATCCGCCTGCGCGCCTGCGGCGTCGGCAGGGGCAGCCTCGCTCGCCAGAGAAGGGGTCGGGATCAGCAGCATCAGGATGGAAAGAAGCCCAGCTAAGAAACGTCGCACTCAGGTACCCTCCTTCAGTTCTGCTGTGCGGTACTTAGCACATTCAAGACTTTGCCATTCGTGGGCTGAACCCTTCAAACGGTACGCCATTTGCGAGGAAGACGTGTGGTCGTCTGCCCCGGCAGAGCGACCCGCCGGTGACATAGAAGCAAAAACCGTGGACCGGAATGAACACCTGCCGGTCCACGGTCTCGCGCTCAGATCAACTTGCTGGGTTCCACCGCCTCGAACGAAGCAGGAGGAGCGCACCGCACAGGCGCCATCCGCCCTGGCCGATACGCCTACCGACCCTCCTTCGCCTTGGCCTGCAGTTGATAGAGCAGGTTCAGCGCCTCGATGGGCGTCAGCGCCATTACATTCAGGCCCAGAAGCTCCTCCACCACCGGATCCTTCTTCGGCTCGAAGAAGCTGAGCTGGATCGCCGGTTGCCGGCGGAGCTTCTGCGCCGCCGCCTCGCGGCGCGACTTGCGCTCGCCCTCCTGCTGCTCCAGCGTGGCCAGGATCTCCCGAGCCCGGTCCACCACAGAGGCAGGGAGGCCCGCCAGCCGGCCGACCTGAATGCCGTAGGACCGGTCAGCGCCGCCTCGCACCAGCTTGCGGAGGAAGATGATCTCCTCCCCCTTCTCCATCACCGCCACCGAGTAGTTCTTCACGCCCGGCAGCATCCCCTCGAGCTCGCAGAGTTCGTGGTAGTGCGTCGCAAAGAGCGTCCGGCATCCGATGGCCTGGTGGATGTGCTCGCTGATCGCCCAGGCGATGGAGAGGCCGTCGAAGGTGGCCGTGCCCCGGCCCACCTCGTCCAGCACCACGAGCGAGCGGTCAGTGGCCGCGTGCAGGATGTTGGCCACCTCCGTCATCTCCACCATGAACGTGGACTGCCCCGTGGCCAGGTCGTCAGACGCCCCGACGCGGGTAAAGACCCTGTCCACCAGGCCGATGTGTGCCGCCTCGGCGGGCACGAAGGAGCCCGCCTGCGCCAGGATCACCGCCAGCGCCGCCTGCCGCATCACGGTAGACTTGCCGCCCATGTTGGGCCCGGTGATGAGGAGCAGCCGGTTCTCCGCGGTGTCCAGCAGCAGGTCGTTGGGCACAAAGGTCCCCTCGGGCATCACCCGCTCCAGCACCGGGTGGCGTGCCCCTCTCAGCTCCAGCACCGTGGAGGTGTCCATCAGCGGCTGGCAGTAGCCATACAGCGACGCCACCTCGGCGAACGACGCCAGTGCGTCCAGTTCGGCCACGGCCCGGGCCGAGCGCTGGATGCGGGTGATCTCGGCAGCCACCTGTTTCCGGATCTCGAGGAAGAGTTCGTACTCCAGGCTCATCAACCGCTCGCCGGCGTGGAGCACCTTCTCCTCCAGTTCCTTCAGCTCTGGAGTGATGAACCGCTCCTCATTGGCCAGCGTCTGCTTGCGGATGTAGTCGGCCGGCACCAGGGCGAGGTTGGCCCGTGTGACCGAGAGGTAGTAGCCGAACACCTTGTTGTAGCCGATCTTGAGCGACTTGATGCCCGTCCGCTCCCGCTCCCGCGCCTCCACCTGGGCAATCCAGGCCTTGCCGTCCCGGGCGATGCGCCGCAGCTCGTCGACCTCGGGGTGGTAGCCGTCCTTGAGCAGGCCGCCCTCCGTCAGCGCCACGGGCGGCTCGTCAGCGATGGCCTGCTCGATCAGGTCGCGCACGTCGTCCAGCATGTCCAGCCGGTCCCGCAGCTCCACCAGCCGTGGGGCCGTGACCTCCTCCATCACCACGCGGATGGAGGGCAGGGCCACCAGAGAGGCCTTGAGGGCCACCAGGTCGCGGGCCGATGCCGTGCCCACGGCCACGCGGCCGGCCAACCGCTCCAGGTCGTGCACGTCCTGCAGCATCGTCCGCAGGCCCGCCCGCAGCACGGGCTTGTTCACGAGCTCAGCCACCGCCGTGTGCCTGGCCTGGATCTGGCCCAGGTCCAGCAGCGGCCGCTCCAGCCAGCCCTTCAGCATGCGGGCGCCCATGGCCGTCACGGTCCGGTCCATCACCCAGAGCAACGTGCCCCGGCGCCCGCCGTCCCGCAGCGAGTGCGTCAGTTCCAGGTTCCGGCGGGTGGAGGGGTCCAGCACCATGTAGTCGCCCGGGTAGTAAACGGCGAGCCCGCTCACGTGGCTCAGGCTCGACTTGTGCATCTCCGCCAGGTAGGCGAGGGCCGCCCCGGCTGCGCGGGTGGCCAGCTCCAGGTGCTCGCAGCCGAAGCCGGCCAGGCTGGCCGTACCGAAGTGCTGTGTCAGCCGCCGGTAGGCGGCCTGGTGGTTAAAATGGCGCCCGTCGAACGAGGAGACGGCGATGCCGGCGTTCTTCAGCGGAACGGCCACGGACGGCTCGGAGGCCAGCCCCGGCTCCAGGATCACCTCACGCGGCTCCAGCCGGCCGATCTCCTCCAGAAGCTGCCTGAGGCTGTCCGCCCCGTTGAGCTGGGCCGCCGCGAACTCGCCAGTGGAGAGGTCGACCACCGCCAGGCCGAAGCCGGTCTTCGACCAGGCGACGGCGGCCAGGAAGTTGTTGGCCTTCTCGGGCAGCAGCCTGGGCTCCACGAGCGTTCCGGGGGTTACCACCCGGGTGACGTCGCGCTTCACCAGGCCCCGCGCCAGCTTGGGATCCTCCAGCTGGTCGCAGATGGCCACCTTGTGCCCCTTCTCGATCAGGCGGGCGATATACCCCTCGGCCGCGTGGTACGGGATGCCGGCCATGGGCACACGGCCCATCTCCTTGCCGGCGTCGCGGCCGGTCAGGACCAGGTCCAGCTCCCTGGCCACCAGTTCGGCGTCGTCCATGAAGGTTTCGTAGAAGTCTCCCAGCCGGTAGAACAGGATGCAGTCGGGGTACTGCTCCTTGATCTGCAGATACTGGGCGAACATGGGTGTTGCCTGCGCTGCGTCCACTTCGCCGCACATCCTCCTCGTCCGCACAGGTTGACCCCATCCGGGTCACACGGTCATTCTGGCTAGTCTTCGGCGGCAGGAGCCCTCGTCCCTTCTGACTACGCGTCTGGAGGGGGCATTCGCCCCCTCCAGACACCGGTGCAGCGCTGTGCTGCGGGGGCGGGCCGTCCACGCCGCCCCGCCCCCTTGAGGTACAGTCTCAGCCCCATGGTCGGCGGGAGAAGTGAGGCCGGTGCTCCCCGGGACACCCTCCCCGCTACTCCCCGCAGCCGCAGCCACCGCCTGAGCCGCAGGCCCCGCCCTTCACCTTCGGCGCCTCCCGGCCGGTGATCGGGAAGGTAACCACCGCGTTCACCCGGTCCATGAAGGCGTCGAGGGCCACCCGGGCGTTCCAGTAGGCCTGAATCGCCTCGTGGGCGTTGAACCGCTCCTCAACGGCCAGGAACCGCTCCACGCGCCGCTGCTGCTCCTCGGGCGGCATGCCCCGGGAGAGCTTCACCGCCCGCTTGGCCTCCTCGTACTCCCGAATCAGCGCCACGGCCTCGGGGTCCGCCAGCACGGCATCCTCCGTGCGCCGAAACTCCTGGACCTCCGGCGTCTCTGCAATGGCCTCGGCCAGCTCCCGGGCCAGGATCCACACGTTCTGACGTGTCGCAACCGACACGGCAATCCCTCCGGACATGCAGTTTAACCCAGGGTGACCGGGCTCGCCACCCGCTCGCCCTCCAGGGTCCAGGTGCCGGCGCTCGTGATGCGCACCGGCACGATCTGCCCCCTGAGCGACTCGTCACCCGGGAAGGTAACCAGGATGTTGCCCCGGGTCCGCCCGAAGACCACGTCGGGCTTGCCCTTGTCGAGTCCCTCCACAAGGATGTCGTAGACCCGCCCGACCCGGGCTTCGTTCCGGGCGCGGCCGATGCGGTTCTGCAGGTCAATCAGCCGCTGCAGCCGCTCCTTCTTCTCCGGCACGCTGAGCCGGTCCTCCATCTCGGCCGCCGGGGTGCCGGCCCGTTCCGAGTACATGAACATGAAGGCGGCGTCGTACTGAACTTCCTCCACCAGGCTGAGGGTCTCCTGGAACTCCTCCTCGGTCTCGCCGGGGAAGCCCACGATGATGTCGGTAGTGATCACCGCATCGGGAATCAGCTCCCGCACCCACTGGACCAGGCGCAGGTACTGCTTCCGGTTATAGGACCGCTTCATCCGCCGGAGCACCGCGTCGGAGCCGGACTGCACCGGCAGGTGGAACCACTCGCACACCTTGTTGGCGCGGGCAATCTGCTCCACCATCTTGCGGGTGAAGTCCTTCGGGTGGTTGGTGGTGAACCGGATGCGCTCGATCCCCGGGCTGTTCCGGTCGATCAGCTCGATCAGGTCGCCGAAGTCGAAGGCGTCCTCGCCGTGGCGGCCGTAGAGATCCTTGCCGTAGGCGTTCACGTTCTGGCCGAGCAGCGTGATCTCCTTGAAACCCTGCCGGGCCAGCTCCTGCACCTCGGCCAGGATCACTTCGCGCGGACGGCTGCGCTCCGCACCCCGGGTGGTGGGCACAATACAGTAGGTGCAGTGCTTGTCGCATCCGTACATGATGGTGACCCAGGCCTTCAGGTCGCCCTCCCGGGCGGCCGGCAGGATGTCTGGGAAGTCGTCGCCCATCGACTCCCACACGTCCACCACGGTCTCCCGCTCGGCGCGGGCCCGCGCCACCAGCTCGGGCAAGCGGTGGATGTTGTGGGTGCCGAAGATCAGGTCGAGGTACGGGAAGATGCGCTTGATGCGCTCCACCTGTCCCTCCACCTGGGGCACGCAGCCGCAGACCCCGATGATCAGGTCGGGGTTGGTGTACTTCAGCGGCTTCAGCTGACCGATGCGGCCGAAGGCGTGCTCCACCGCCGACTCCCGCACCGCGCAGGTGTTGAAGAGCAGGAGGTCGGCGTCGTCGGGCCCCAGCGCACGCACGTAACCCATCTGGCCGAGGATGCCGTACATGATCTCGCTGTCGTGCTCGTTCATCTGGCAGCCGAAGGTCTCAATATGCACCCGCGGCTCGGGCTTGCCGTGGATCCGCCGCCCGGCCTCCGGGTCGACCTCCATCCGGCCGATCCCGGCGGGCTCCAGGTGGTCGAAGCCCCCCGGCGTCAGGCCATCATCGGCTCCTGCGGTGGCCATGGGCAGCGCCTCGAGGGTGCCGGACTTCATCGTCTCCTCGACCCGGTCGAGGATGTGGTTGAGGTCCTGCGTCCTATGATCCTTCTGGGTCATGTATCGGCTCCCCCTTTGGGGCGGTGATTGACTGAATGTGTATCCAGTGTAGTGTACCACAGGTGTGCCCCGCGCCAAAAGGGCGCTTACGGTCATTCGACCGGACCGAACCTTCAGCCAGCTCACTGCGCTACTCGCTCTCCCACGTTGCTTGGGAAATGGCGAAAGCCGGGTACACCCCGTCGGATACCCGGCCTATCCATATGGAAGGATGTACGAGTTGGCGCGGTTCACCGACCTGGTGCCGCAGGCCATCTGACGCGCACGATCCAGGGCCCCGGACATCGACGGCATCCGTGAGCGCACCAGTGAGCACTACAGCAAGCGCAGGCCCACGGCGTCGTTCACCTGCATCAACGCGAGGACAAGCGCATCCTCTGACAGGTTCAACTCTGTTAACCTGGCCTGAACCAGAGCCTTTGCCTGATCGTCACGAACACCAACCAGGATGCGGTTCCCCACGACATCCACCCCGACGGCTACGACGCCTGCCTCACCGAGAATGAGCTGGCTCACCGCATCCTTCCAGGCCTGCAGCTGGGCCATGCTGTACTTCACCAGGCGAACCTCGACACCATCCTCACCACTCCGATCTGCACCAAGGGTGTCCGAGACCGCCTGCAGTGCGGCGTCCCGTTGACTGGGATCCGTGAGGTTGATGACCAGTCTTCCGGTATCTCGGTCGCGGTACACGCCCGCAAAGGATGACGACTGCCGGGAAATGGCCCGCATGAAGTCGTAGTCCGTGTCTCGAGCCAGCGTCGTCGAAACCTCGGGTCTTACCACTAACGAAGTTGCTTCTTCGTCTGACCCGGCTACACTCAGCGGTGAGTTCGCCAGTGATGCGATAAGAACGAGAGCCCCTACACCAGCTACCGTTTTGTGAAACCGGTTCATCCCCACCAACTCCCGCGTAGTTGTCACTCTTCTGACGATCCTGGCGCAACCACCGTTTCCTGTGATGCCGAACCCTCGGCAGATCAGCCGGGGCGACACGAGGCCGCTCTGCCTCCTGCGCGTACCGCCAGGGAAGCGGGTGTCGTCCAGAGAAGTACAAGGAGGGTATGCAGCATGAGCCTGGAACTCGCAACCTTCGCCGGCGGCTGCTTCTGGTGCATGGTGAGCCCCTTCGAGGAGCAGCCCGGCATCCATAAGGTGGTCTCGGGCTACACCGGCGGCCACAAGGAGAACCCGACGTACGAAGAGGTCTGCGCCGGCACCACGGGCCACTTCGAGGCGGTGCAGATCACCTTCGACCCCGCGGTCTTCCCCTACGACCGGCTGCTCGACATCTTCTGGCGGCAGATCGACCCCACCGACCCCGGCGGCCAGTTCCACGACCGGGGCGACTCGTACCGCACGGCGATCTTCTACCACAACGAGGAGCAGCGCCGCCTGGCGGAGGCCTCGAAGGCCGCGCTGGAGGCCAGCGGGCGGTTTGACAGGCCGATTGCGACCCTGATTCTGCCCGCCGGCCCCTTCTACCCGGCCGAGGAGTACCACCAGGACTACCACAGGAAGAACCCGGTCCACTACCAGCGGTACCGCATCGCCTCGGGCCGGGAGGCGTTCATCCGCAAGCACTGGCGCGATTCGGGGCGTGACGCGGAACTGCGCCGCCGGCTGACCCCCATCCAGTACGCGGTCACGCAGAACGGCGCGACCGAGCCGCCCTTCACCGGCGAGTACTGGGACCACACGGCAGAGGGCATCTACGTGGACGTGGTCTCCGGCGAGCCGCTCTTCAGCTCGCAGGACAAGTTCGACGCCGGCTGCGGCTGGCCCAGCTTCACCCGGCCGCTGGCCGCGGACGCCATCCGTGAACTGCCGGACCTCAGCCACGGCATGGTCCGCACCGAGGTGCGCAGCCGGGGTGCTGACTCGCACCTGGGCCACGTCTTCCCCGACGGTCCGGCGCCGACCGGGCTGCGCTACTGCATCAACTCCGCCGCGCTCCGGTTCATCCCCAAAGAAGACCTGGAGAAGGAGGGCTACGGCGAGTTCCGCAAGCTCTTCGACTAGCGGTGGGCCGGCGCCAGCGCCGCCGGGTCCGCCACCGGGTAGGCCTCGCCCCGCACCCGCAGGTTCAGGGCGACGTGGGAGGCGAACTCGTGCACCAGCGTGGCGGCCAGCAGCGCCGTGACTTGCGCCGGGTCGTAGCTGGGCAGCACCTCCACCACGTCGAAACCGACGTAGTTCAGCCCCGTGAGGCTGCGCACCAATTCCAGGGTCTCGTACGCGGTATAGCCGCCCACCTCGGGCGTGCCGGTGCCGGGGGCGAAGGCGGGGTCGACGAAGTCGATGTCGAAGGAGAGGAAGCACGGGCTCTGCCCGATGCGCTCCTTCACCTGGGCCACCACCGCCGCCATGCCCCGCTTGCGCAGTTCCTGCATGGTGATCAGGTTGTAACCCAGGTCCAGGCTGGCCTTGAGGTCGCCCGGGTGGTTGAGGGTACCGCGAATCCCGATCTGGAAGACCTTCGCGGGATCCACCAGCCCCTCCTCCGCCGCGCGGATGAAGGGCGAGCCGTGCCAGTACTTCTCGCCGTAGTACGTGTCCCAGGTGTCGGTGTGGCTGTCCAGGTGGATGAGGGCCAGCGGACCGTGCACCTTGCAGGCGGCGCGCAGCGTGGCCAGGGTGACCGAGTGATCTCCGCCGAGCCCGATGGGGACAATACCGCGCCGGAGCAGGTCCTCCACCGCCGCCGCGATGATCGCATAGCTGCGGTGGATGGAGTGCGGAATGACCGATAGATCGCCGATGTCGATGCCGTGGGTCTCCTCGAAGGGATACACGCCCTGCACGGGGTTGTACGGGAAGAGGAGCATCGAGGCCTGCCGGATCGCCTGGGGGCCGAACCGGGCGCCAACCCGGAACGAGGCGGCCGTGTCGAAGGGCATGCCCAGGATGGCGAGTCGGGCGCCCTCCCGCGACGACGGAAGGCGCATGAAGCTGCCCGTGGTGCAAAACTCGGGCTTCACGTCAGGCGAAAGCGGATACTGCACGGCGATCTACTCCTCTTGTTGCTGGCGTGGATGCAGGGTTTCTCAAGCCTAATCTGCCCCGCCGCCGCACGGCGTGGCGGTCTGCGCCGTCACCAAATCCGGGCAGCGCCTGCGCGGGGCCTTCCGCCCTGCCCTGGAAGCGGCTCTTAGCATACTCCAGTGGGGCGAACGATACAATACTGCATTTTGCAAGGGGGCGTCGCGTATGGCTGCTGGTCGCTGGGACCTGGTCGTCGTCGGTGCAGGCATGGCCGGCCTCGCCACCGCCCTCTGGGCCCGCCGCCTGGGGCTCCGGCCCGTGGTGCTGGAGCGTGAGGCCCGGGCCGGCGGCCAGCTGAGCGCCATCGGCGGAAGGGTCTTCGACTACCCCGGGCTGGACCTGCCCAACGGCGACGCCCTCACCGGGCGGCTGCTGCGCCAGGCTGCCGAGGCCGGGGTGGCGCTGTACCTGGACCGGCCGGTCACCGCCGTCTCGGCTGCGGACTGCACGTGCGTGACCCCCGCCGGCCCCGTCGCAGGCCGGGCACTCGTCCTGGCCACCGGCCTCCGGGCCCGGCGGCTGGGCGTGGAGGGCGAGGAGGCGCTCCACCGGGAAGGCTGGGTGCGCCGTCCGTCGCACGACCTGCCCTGGTTCGACGGGCGAAGGGTGGCCGTGATCGGCGGCGGCGACCGGGCGGTGGAGAACGCCGGGCTGCTGCTGCCGGTGGCGGACCGGGTCCACCTGCTGACCCGGGGTCCCCTCCGCGCACGCCCGGATCTGGCGGCCCCGGTTCTGTCCCACCCGCGGCTGACCCACCGCATGGGGGCCACCGTGGAGCGGTTTCGCCTCCGCCCGGACGCAGTCGTGCTGGATGTGAGGGAAGCCGACGGCCTCCGGGAGCTGGAGGTCGACGCCGTCTGCATCTACATCGGCAACGCGCCCAACAGCGAGCTGGTGGCGGGACAGGTGGAGCTGGACGCCGCGGGGTACATCGTCACCGACCGCTGCGGCGAGACCTCGGTGCCGGGCGTCTTCGCGGTGGGCGACGTCTGCACGCCGCCCCCCTACCAGAGCCTGGCCACGGCCGGCGGGCAGGCGATGGTCGCGGCGAAGCGCATCGCCCTGCGCCTGGGCTGACGGAATCAGATCTACAGCCCCCGTTCCCGATCCGGGACGGGGGCTCCGCCTGTTCATTGGGCCACTGGTACCTGATCAGGCTACACGCCTAGTCAACTGGAAACAACGAGCAACACTTCGGTGCCTCCCCAATATAGTGATGCCGGCGCATGTTCGCTTGCGGGTTGCATGCTATACTTGCGTCGTGGCCCCAGTGCAGAATCGAGGGAGGTACCTCGCGTGAAGCGCAGCACAGCCGTCACGCTCGCCGCCTGCCTACTCTTCCTGCTCGCAGCATGTGGCCCTGCACCGGGTTCCGGGGCTCAGGATGGGCAGTCCGCGGGAACTGCCACGGCTCCCGCCGCGGCGGAGCCGGTTGAGGTCATCGCCTCAGTAGCGGCCTCCCTGACGGACGCCATGATGGAAATCCAGCCCGCGTTCGAGGCCGCCCATCCGACCATCAAGCTGCGTTTCAACTTCGGATCCTCCGGCGCCCTGCAGCAGCAGATCGAACAGGGTGCGCCGGCTGACCTGTTCGTTTCGGCTTCCCCGGCACCCATGGCGGACCTGGTCGACAAGAACCTGGTCGATCCAGCGGCCGTTGCCAACCTGGTCACGAACGAGGTGGTGCTCGTCCGCGGCACGTCGGCCGACGACGTGGTGCAGACCTGGGACGACCTCGGGTCTGACCAGGTGACGCGGATCGCCATGGGCGATCCGGCGCACGTGCCGGCCGGCCAGTACGGCAAGGCCGTGCTGGAAAACCTTGACCTCTGGGAGGCGGTGGAACCGCGGCTCGTCCTCGGCGAGGACGTGCGGCAGGTGCTCAGCTTCGTCGAGTCCGGCGAGGTACAGGCGGGCATCGTCTACAGCACCGACGCAGCCGTGTCGCAGAAGGTCGTCGTACTGGCGGAGGCCCCTGAGGGCAGCCACCAGCCCGTGGTCTACCCGATGGCGGTCCTGAAGGAGTCCAGGCACAGCGCCCAGGCCCGGGCGTTCGCCGACTACCTGCGCTCTCCGGCGGGCATGGCGATTCTGCTGAAGTACGGTTTCGGGCAGGCCAACTGACATGACGACGCAGTGGTCAAACATCCTCATCTCGCTCCGCATCTCGCTCATCGCCACCTGCCTGGTCCTGGTGGCAGGCCTGCCCATTGCGTGGGCGCTCTCCCGCCCCGGTTGGCGGGGCAGGCGGGTGCTGGACGTGGCGGTCAACCTGCCGTTGGCGCTCCCGCCCACGGTGCTGGGGTACTACCTGCTCCTCCTCATCGGCCGCGACGGCCCGGTGGGCCGCCTGACCCGTGCGCTGTGGGGCTCGACCCTGATCTTCACGCAGGCCGCCGCCGTGCTGGCCTCGGCCGTCGTCTGCCTGCCGCTCTTCGTCCAGGCTGCACGCAACGCCCTCGAAGACGTACCTGAGGAGGTCGGCGAGGCGGCGCAGGTCGACGGCGCCGGGCGGTGGGCAATGTTCCGCCACATCTACGCCCCCCTGGCCTGGCCCGGCATCTGGACGGGCGTGCTGCTGGCCTACGCCCGCTCGCTGGGCGAGTTCGGCGCCACGCTCATGGTTGCCGGGAACATCCCCGGCAAGACGCAGACGATGGCACTGGCCATCTACTCGGCCGTGCAGTCTGGTCACCAGTCGACCGCACACTTCCTGGCCCTTCCCCTCACAGCGGTGGCCGGCCTCTCGCTGTGGCTGGGGCTCCGCTTCCGCAAGCCGGCAGCCGGCCGCTCGCGAGCCCTTTCGCGTCCATACTAGCCGGCGGCCTTCCCGTAAGCCTTCCGGCGTTCCGCAGCCAGGCACGTGACGGTGAAATCCGAGCGCAGGGGGAATCCGGAGTGAAAGCCGAGAGCCGCCTTCGCAACAACCTCCGAGAGGTCCGCACCCGCCTGGGGATGAGCCAGCAGGACGTGGCCACCCTGGCCGGCGTCACCCGCCAGACCATCAGCGGCGTGGAATCGGACCTGTTTGCGCCCTCCGCAGCAGTCGCCCTGAAGATCGCCCGGGCTCTGGGGTGCCGCGTAGAGGATCTGTTCTGGTTCGAGGAGGATGCCCCGGAGATCGCGGCCACGCCGGCGGCAGGCGCCCCGACCGGCGACGGACTGCGGGTCGCGCTGGGACGGGTCGGCGGCCGGTGGGTGGCCCATCCGCTGATCGGCGAGCAGGCCTTCCGGACGGAGCTGATCCCGGCCGACGGCATCGGGGCGCTGGCTCCCGGCGCCAGCACCATGCGGGTGAAGCTGCTCGACGACCTCGAGACCGTGACCGGCACGGTCATCCTTTCCGGGTGCTCCCCGGCGACCTCTCTCTGGGTGCGGGCGGCCCAGCGGTGGAACCCCGGGCTGCGCGTCCACTGGGTATTCGCCAACAGCATGGCCGGGTTGGGGCTGCTCCAGCGCGGCGAGGTGCACGCGGCCGGCGTGCACCTGTGTGACCCCGAGACCGGCGAGCACAACGTTCCCTTTGTCCGCCGCGCCCTGCCGGATCGCACCGTCGTGCTGATCAACCTGGGCGTGTGGGAGGAAGGACTGCTGGTTCAGGTGGGGAATCCACTGGGCATTCGCTCCGCAGCGGACCTCGCCGCCCCCGGCGTCCGCATCGTGAACCGGGAACCGGGGGCTGGGTCCCGGATCGTGCTGGAGCAGGCCCTCCGCAAGGCGGGCATCCCGCCTGAAGCTGTCGCGGGCTTCGCCGACACCGCTCCCGGTCATCTGGCGGTGGCGCAGGCTGTTGCGGCCGGCAGGGCCCATGCGGGCGTCAGCACCGCAGCGGTCGCTGCATCCTACGGGCTGGGTTTCGTTCCCCTCCAGCAGGTGCGGTACGACATCGCCATCCCGAAGGAGTACCTTGACGAGGCGCCCGTCCGGCAGCTGCTCAGCATGCTCAACCACCGGCGGTTCCGCTCGCAACTGGAGGCCCTGGGCGGGTACGACACGCGGCAGACCGGCGACATCATGGCGACGGTTGAGCCTTCGGCGAAGCGCGGCCACAGGGCGTAGACCATGTCCGGAGGCGAACCGGAAGGGCCCGGCCCACCTGCTGAGCCCGTATCCCCAATATGCGACGTAGACCCCCGCCCCGAAACCGGGACGGGGGTTCCTGGTGCTCCGGCCGGCGGCTAGCGCGTAAGTTGCTCACGCAAGCGGAACGCCGTTCCGTCAAACGGGAAGCGCCGCTCCTCCACGAGGCGGATCAGCTCGGCCAGCGACTCCCGGGCCAGCTCGACCAGGTCGTCGGGGTAGCCCCAGGCCTGCCGGTGCGCCGCGAACTCGTCCTCGTCGGCCACCTTGTAAGAGAAGTCGGGCGCTACGATCAGGTCGAGGTCCAGGTCGACGCTGGCCAGCACGCCCCCCGCGAGCGTGGCCGGCAGCGTCACGTTGCAGTAGTAATGCCGGAAGGAACCGTCGGCGTTCCAGCCGGCGCTCACAGTGTAGGGCCGTGCCGTGAAGTGAAACTCCACCGACTCGTTGTCAACCGGCCAGTCCACCATCGACCGCCCGGGGTGGGTCAGGGGGCGCCCGTACAGACCGTGGACGATCACGACATCGGGCCGCTGCTCAATGAGCCGGACGGGGTAGCTGTAGTGCTTCACGCCGCCGTACTTGTACGTCTGAACCTGTAGTTCGCGCATGCACGCTCTCCCTTCGTGCTCCTGAGCCCGCCACGACCAGGTGGTTTGGGCTCGCTCGCCCTCCGCCACTCGCCACCTGTCCGGGCCACGGTCCTTCGCCCTCTGCCGCCAGCCGCCACTTGGCCGGGACACGATCCCGCGCCCGTTGCCTCCAGCAGTCCCCTACTACCCGGAACGGCCGCTCGCCGAGGTCGCTTTTCAGTACCACCACAGGGCGTATCCGGCAGTGCCCCAGACCAGCAACCGGCCCCCTATGGCGAGCAGGCCCGAAAGGGCAAACGCCGACTGCAGCGTGGTGACGGAGGCTGACCGCACCGACAGCTGGACGAGCCCGTTCAAGAGGCCCGTGAGGACCCACAGCGCCCCCCAGGCGATCACGAGCATCAGACCCGGCTCGCTCCTGCGCCGGAACATTGCAAGCCCAAACCCAACCAGCGCCAGTCCGACCAGCGGCTCCATGAGCAGGACCGCGCTGGTCACCTCGAACACCCGCATGAACGCCCCTCCCCAGCCCCGCGCATCCAATGCTGCGCCTTTTGGGTATTGTCTTCATTATGGCGCAACTGCAGCTTGCGGGCAACGCCTGCACCCGGGATCGGCCATGGCAAAGCGCCCGGCGCATGTGCGCCGGGCGCCAGTACTCTTCCGCTGACTAGCGGCGGGGGCCGCGCTCCGGACGAGGCTGGGCCTCGTTAACGGTGAGCGCACGGCCGGCCCACTCCGCACCGTTCAGGGCGTCGATGACAGCCTGGGCCTGGTCGGCCGGGACCTCAACGAAGCCGAAGCCGCGGCTGCGGCCGGTCTCCCGATCGGTGGCGATACGGGCACCGATCACCTCAGCGTGCTGCGAAACCGCGTTCTGAAGGTCCTCAGGCGTGACGGCCCAGGGAAGGTTGCCGAAGTACAGGGTCTTGGTCATTCGCATTCTCTCTCCCATCATCTCGGGATATTTGGATTCGCGTTCGGGAGGGAGACGCGAGGAATTCGCCCTTAACCCGGCAAACCAGCGCACCGCTCACCAATCCGCTAACCATTGACAGGGTACGCTTTTTTCGAGCGGAATGCAACCCCCGATTTCATCACCGGTGAGGGTCGCCCCAGCGACCCTTGCGCATCGGCCGCCCAGGACTGCCGGTCCGGGGGTCCAGTTCGCTCCCAACCTCGTAGTTGGCCATGGCGTCAGCGTCGCGCCAGCTGCCGCGCCGCTGGGCGAGAATCCGCCGCAACCCCTGCCCCGCCTTTAGTTTGCCGATCTTGTTGCCCGGCATACGCACACCTCCTGGTAGCCTAGTCTTCCCGGCTTGCGCGCCGCATAGGTGCGCGCTCCGCCGCGAAATCTACCCGGAGCACTTGCGACAGGAGGTCGGAGCAGGCGTGCAGATCACCCTCAGGGCGAAGTCGGCGTACTCAGGCGCCTTCCTCTTCTCGGTCACGGTTGGCGGCGACGGGACCTGGCGCTACGAGAGCCGGGTGATTGAAGAGGCGCACGGACGGCTCCCGGAGGCCGACCGTGCGCAGGTGAAGGCGCTCTATGACAAGGTGGACTGGGGAAGCGAGGTCCTGAACGGCCCGCTGTCCCGCGGCGCACGGATCCACTTTGAGCTCGAGGTCACCCACGACGGCGGCGACCACCGGCTCTACCAGTTTGACGACGAGATGGGCAACCGGTCCTGACAGTTCCGGGATCTCGTCCACTTCCTCAGGCACAATATAGCCACCGGAGGCGACGCGGTGGGCGCTCCCCCCGAGTTCGTCCCCCCGGTCGGCCCGGACGAGCATCCCCCGCTGCCCATGTAGGTCAAGGTCAAAGGCTCGAGCGCCCGGCCGCATCCCGCACCTGCGCACGCGTCAGGGTGCGGGGCTGATCTCCACCGCGTAGCGCCGCTCCAGCAGCGCCAGGAACGCGTTGACGGCAGCGCTGCGCCGTTCACCCCGCCGCAGGATGAGCGAGGTCGTCCGGCTCGACTGGGGCAGTCCAGGCACGTTGAGCCGCACCAGCTGCCCGGAGTCCAGTTCCTGCCTGACGGCAGAGACCGGCTCCAGGGCTACGCCGAAACCGAGCCCCACCATGGTCTTGATCGCCTCGTGGTTGTCGAACTCCATCACGAACTTGGGCTGAATGCCCATCTCCTCGAGAATCTGATCGATGGTGTTGCGGAACTGCGCGCCCCGCACGTAGCCGATGAACGGCAGACGGGCCAGGTCGGCGTTGCCCAGCACAGGCGGAAGGTCGGCGGCGAGGCTCGGGCTCGCCACCGCGACCAGCGGGTCCTCGAACAGCGGGATCACCGCGATGCGCTCGTGCACCTGCGGCGTGGTGATCAGGCCGAGGTCGACCTCGCCGTGAAGCAGCATCGCCACGGTCTCCCGGTTATTGCCGGTCTTCACGTTGATCTTCACCCGCGGATGCTCCCGCACGAAGGCCGCCAGCAGATCGGGCAGGGTGAAGAGCCCGATGGTGTGGACACAGCCCACCGTAACGCTGCCGCTGCCCGGCGATCGCATCTCCTGCACGGCGGCCTCGCACTGGGCGACGAGATGGAGAACTTGCCGGGCATAGTCATAGACCAGCTCGCCGGCCGGGGTGAGGTGCACCTGTTTTCCCTGGCGGGTGAAGAGCTGCACCTGCAGATGGTCTTCCAGGGCGCCCACCTGTTTCGTCACGGACGGCTGCGTCAGGTTCTGAACCTGGGCGGCCCGGGTGAAAGAACCCTCCTCCACGACGCGGCAGAACGTGATCAGGTGCTGCAGCAGCATGGTATCCCTCCTGTGGCACGGACGGCGGCGGCAGAATGCTTGCTGAGAATGGGAAGGCAGCAGACGCCTTCCCATTCAGTATAGATCCGGCCGGTCAACCGGAGAAGTCCTCACCGCAGGTCTCGCGCAGAAGCCGCTGTGCCTCCGCTACCGCGGCCGGCTCGGGGTCACGGCGACCGTAGCGGGCCTGGTTGTAGACGGCCGTAACGGCGGCGCTGGCCTCCTGCACGGAGGGATCCAGCGCAGACAGGGCACCGGCATACGCGTTAGGCGTCTCCGCCGGCCGCCGGGGCCGCCCCTGCCCGGCGCCCCAGCGCTGCAGGCGCCGGAAGAGCGCACGGGGGCTCCCGGGCGGCACCGGCTCCTCAACCACCGGACCGTTGCCTGCGGCGCCCTTGCCCCCCCTGCTGAGCAACGCCCGCAGGTCCTGCCAGAGCGAGGCCCAAAAGCCCAAGGATGTCCGCTCCTCCTCCACGTCCACGTCCCGCCGGCGCACAGCGGTCAGCCGGTAGAGCCAGACGGCAAGAACGGCCACCGTGAGCAGCACCAGGAGCGCCCGGAGGATCGGGCCGTAGTCGAAGCCCAGGCCCGCCTGAGGGGACAGGTCAGTCGGCCCCAGATCAACGTCCTCGCCGCCGCCCTGCTGGACTGGATCCTGCGAGGCGGCGATGCGCCTCAGGTAGTCGAACAGCGGGGCGATGAGCATGGCCCAGCGAACCAGGATCAGCATTGCCGCGTTGCCCACCCCGCGGTAGAGCGGCGAGAGGAACGCGCCCACGGCGGCCAGGGCCCCGGCCACCCGGTCCACGGTGAGCACCGCCGAGGCGGCCAGCGTCAGGACCACCAGGGCTACGACGAACCCGGTGACCGCAGGCGAGACCGTTCCGCCCGCCTGCTCGCCGACCTGTTCGTCGCCCAGCAGGGCCCGCTCGCGGGTCACGACCAGCAGCGCCAGCCCGGCCGCGAAGAAAAGCACAACGGACCACATCAACAGCAACTGCACCGGCTGGTCCTGGCCCTTCCCCAGCAGCAGGAGCAGCACAATGCCGGTCAGCTGCGCCACGAAGGGCAGCCACGCCCGCTCGAACAGCCTGCCGTACTCCAGTCCCTCCAGGGCGTGGCGGGCGCCGCTGTACCAGAGGTAGGCGGCCACCGGGATGAAGGCCAGGGCAGGCGTGGCCGCCAGCGGCCCCGTCTGCAGGCGTGCGGGCAGCAGGGCGTAGGCGGCCAGGTAGCCCAGCACCGTGCCGACCAGGAGCGCGATGACCCGCAGCCATGGAACTCCGTTGCGGCTGCCCGACTCCCAGATGCCCGCTGCGAGAAAGACAGCCAGGGGCAGCCAGGACCCGGGCACGGCCTCGAACCAGGCAGGGTCGGTGCCAGATGCGTAGAGGAGCAGAAGCCAGGGCGTGACGACGGCCACCTCCGCGAGCCCGGCCAGGAGCCACCGGAGCCAGGTCGCTCTACTGCGCCAGAACCGCACCGTGCAGCCCCTCCTCTCCGCCGACCCGGTAGACGGTGACGCCAGGCAGGTCCGGCACCGGCACATCGGCTGCGGCGGTCACCACCAGCGTCACCGGCCGGCCTGAGCGCTGCGCCCGCAGCACGGCGCCCGCAAGCTCGGTGCCCACCTGTCGGGTGATCACGACAAGCGAAGTGCCGTACGGCAACGAGGGAACGTCAAGCGCCATCAGCTCCCACAGCGGCTGCGGCGAGCCGGTCTGCAGCCGCGCCAGCCCCTCCAGCCCATGCGCCAGCACGCCCTCGCCCCTCGCCGGCGGCATGCGCAGGTTGAAACCCCACTCGTAGACGAGGCCATTGGCGTACAGCCCCGCGGGCAGAGCCTGCTCATGGGCCCAGTGCAGGATGGAAGCGGCGAGCGTCGCCCCTGCCTCCAGCGCGTCGGTGTCGTCGCCCTCCCAGAACCGGTCAAACGACCAGGTGTTCAGGAAGACCGCTATACCAAGGCTTGCAGACGGGTCCAGCAGCCTCACCTGCAGCCGGCCCGAGGCTGCGGTGGCCTTCCAGTGCACCTGGTTGAGCGGGTCGCCCGGCCGGTACTCCCGCACCCCGGCAAACCGCAACGGATCGGCGAAGAGCCGGTCGCGAGAGGCGAGGTCGCCGAAGGGACGCCTGGCCGGCAGCCCCACCTGCTCCAGCGGCAGCACGCGCGGGTAGACCACCAGGAGCTCAGACGGCGGCACCTCCAGCGTTCGCTCTGCCCAGCCGAAAGGATCACCGGTGGTGATGGACGCCGGCCCCAGCCTGTAGACCCCGCGGCGCGTGGCCTCCACGGCGAAGCGGCGCTCCACGCGCTGGTACCAGCCCAGGCTGAAGCGGAGCCGCATCCGCTCGCGCGCCCTGCTTTGGAACCGCATCCGGTGCGACGCCACCTTCAGCGCCACCGGCACCGACTCCTCCACAACCACGTAGGTGAGCGGCAGGATCTTGCGGTTGGTCAGCGATACCGTCAGCGTCACCGTCTCGCCGGCAAAGCAGCGCACCTGTTCGAACCGGCGTTCGTAGGTGAGCCTGCTGAGGCCGTACCGGTCCCACAGGGCCACGAGCGCCGCCACCAGTGCGACCAGGGCCGCCGCGAGGAGCAGCAGGCCGCTCCGCAGCCAGAGCGCCAGGAGCAAGATGCCGGCCACGCCCAGCCATACTGCCGCAGACCGGCCTCCCGGGCGCACCTAGACCACCCCCTTCGGCACCGCCTCCGCCGGCACCGGGGTGGCTACGAGCACGGCGTCGATCACCTGGGATGCGTCCTGCCCCCGGAGGCGCGTCTGGGCGGAGCACACCACCCGGTGGGTCAGCACCGGGCGCGCCAGGTACTGCACGTCATCAGGCAGGACGTAGTCCCGTCCCCGCACGGCGGCCAGGGCCTGGCAGGCCCGCATCAGCGCGAGCGCACCCCGGGGGCTTACGCCCAGCTCCACCCCGGCAGCGGTGCGGGTCGCTCGCACAACGTCCACGATGTACTGCTGCACCGGCCGGGCCACGTGCACCTGCGGAACCGATGCCTGAAGCGCGACGACCTCGTCAGCCGTGGCCACGGGGGAGAGCTCCCGGTAGGGGTCGGCGCTGCGGAAGCGCTCCAGCATGGCCAGTTCCTCCTCCGCCGTGGGGTATCCCGATGGCAGCTTGAGCAGGAACCGGTCGAGCTGCGCCTCGGGCAGGGGGAAGGTGCCCTCCTGCTCCACAGGGTTCTGCGTGGCCAGGACGATGAACGGGCGAGCCAGCGGCCGCGTCACTCCCTCCACCGTCACCTGCCGCTCCTCCATGCACTCCAGCAGGGCGGACTGCGTTCGCGGCGTCGCCCGGTTGATCTCGTCTGCCAGCAGCACCTGGGCGAACACCGGCCCGGGCCGGAACTCGAACTCGCCCCGCTGTTGGTTGAAGTAGGAGAGCCCGGTCACATCAGAGGGAAGCAGATCAGGGGTGAACTGAATGCGCCGAAACGAGGCATCCAGCGAGCGGGCCAGCGACTTGGCCAGCATCGTCTTGCCGGTGCCCGGCACGTCCTCGATCAGCACGTGGCCGCCGGCCGCGAGGGCCACCAGCAACAGTTCAATGACCTCTCCCTTGCCCACCATCACCCGTTCAACGTTGGCCCTGATCCGGGCGGCCAGCCCGGCGCCTGCGATCTGCTCCACAACACGGCCTCCTCGCACAGCCATAATGCCAGTTCCTTTACACAATTGACGTGGTCGCGGAATGAAACGTTCGGCGGAAGTGCAGACTAGCCTCGACAGCTGGCTCACGTTGGAACCTTCACTTGGTCTGCGGTGCTTGGTACAATGGGGCCAGAAGGACCGAACGGGAGGTGGAGCTCGTGACCGAGAAGCGTAAGACATTCCGGAACGGCGGCTCCGTCCTGAGCCTGAAGCAGACGGTCCCGTCGGGCTGGCGGGAGGAGCGCCCTGCCTTTGCCGGCGACCCGGTGTTCGACTGGGAATCCCAGCCAGAGCCCCCTCGAACCGACCGCGTAATCCGCTTTGACGTGCTGAAACCGAAACGGCAGACCACATAGTGTGCGAGCGCCCCCGGGAACAACTCCCCGGGGGCGCTCTGCCGCACATGGGGCCTGCGCTGTGACCGACGGTCTAGCCCAGTGAGGCGTCGTTCTGCCGCCGCAGCGACTCCTCGAGGCGCACGATGCGGATGTTCCGCTCGAACACCGCCCGGGCGAAGCGCCTGGACTGCCGCTGCAGTCGGCCGTTCTCCGCCTCGAGCTGTGCGATGAGCGTGCGCCGCTCCCGCTCCTGTGCGGCCAGCAGGTTCATCAGGATCCGGCGGCTGGTCCGGAGCCCCCGCACCCGCTCCTCCAGCAGGCGAATGCGGTCGCGCAAGGCCTGCGTCTCGTCGTAGCTCACGTTCGCCCTCCCCTGGCGCGGTTTGCTCCAGGGTAGTTTACCGCCTCGGGAGTGAGATTATGCCAGGACGCCGCCCGTGCGCTGGTACCAGGCCGACAGTTCCTTGAGCCGGGCCACCACCTCGAGGCCGACGTTCACGCTCCCCGGCAGTACCGTGCGCGTTCCCTGGGGCCCGTGGCTGTCGGTGCCGCCCGTGACCACCAGGCCCGCGTCGAACCCCCAGCGGGCGTAGAACTGCCGCTGCAGGTCGTTGTGGTCGGTATGGTAGGCCTCGATACCCATAACGCCTGCGGCGATGGCTTCCCGCACCCACTTGTCGTCGCCGATCAGCCCCGGGTGCGCCAGCACGGGAACACCGCCGGCGCCCCGCACGACCGCAATGGCCTCCGCGGGCTGCAGCTTCGGCCGGGGCACGTAAGCGGGGCGTCCCTGTGCGAGGAAGCGCTCGAAGGCCTCGGTCAGGGTGCGCACCACGCCGACCTCCACCAGCTCAGCGGCGATGTGCGGACGGCCCACCGATTCACCGCCGCGGGCAAGAATGCGCTCCAGGGAGACGTCCCGGTAGCCCAGCTCGTGCAACTTCGCCACAGACTGCTCGGCGCGGCGCCTCCGCCCGCCCCGCATGCGCACCAGCAGGTCGGCCATCCCGGGCTCCTCCGGGTCGAAGTAGTAAGCCAGGATGTGCACCTCTGTGTTCCCCACCTCAGTGGAGAGTTCGCAACCGGGCACCACCTCGATACCGGCCTCCCGGGCGGCCGCCACCGCCTCGGCCCAGCCCGCAACGGTGTCGTGGTCCGTGATCGCCACGGCGGCCAGCCCCTGGCTGGCCGCCCAGCGCACCTGCTCCGCCGGGCTCAACGTACCGTCGGAGGCCGTGGTGTGGTTATGCAGATCCGCCCGCCCCGCAGGCGGCGGCATGGGGATGCGCACCATCTTATCGGCTGCCCTCCGCGAAGCGGCGTGCGGCCTCGATGAACGTGCGGGTCCCGGCGCCCGTGGCGCCCTCGTCCTCGTACTTGTCGCCGCTGTTCTTCCAGGCCAGGGCCGCAATGTCCATGTGCACGCACGGGGTGTGGCCGACGTGGCGCATCAGGAAGAGCCCGCCCGCCACCGTGCCGGCGGCGCGGTTCCTCGTGCCGTTGATCATGTCGGCGATGGGAGACTTGATCAGCTCATAGTACTCTTCGTCATGCGGCAGGCGCCAGCCCCGCTCGCCGGCCGCCTCGGCCGCCTGGTAGACCGATTCCTCCCATGCGTCGTCGTTGGTCACCAGACCGAAGCGGTACGGCCCAAGGGCGATGTTGGCGGCACCGGTGAGCGTGGAGGCGGTGATGATCTTCTGGCAGCCCTGGCTGGCGGCGTAGGCCAGTCCGTCGGCCAGGATCAGCCGGCCCTCGGCATCGGTGGAATGGATCTCCACGGTCTTACCCGAGAGGCCCGAGATCACGTCGCCTGGCTTGTAGGAACCGCCGTCGGGCATGTTGTCGGTGGAGGGGATGACGGCCATCACGTCGGCCTTCACCTTCAGGCGGGCGATCGCCTGCATGGCGCCGATCACGGCCGCGGCGCCGCCCATGTCCATCTTCATGTTCCACATGCCCTCGGTGGGCTTGATGGAGATACCGCCCGAGTCGAAGGTGAGCCCCTTGCCCACCAGCCCGAGCCAGGGCCCCTGACCGCCGTTTCCACGGTACCGCATCACGATGAGCCGCGGCTCCTCCTTCGAGCCCTGGTTCACCGCCAGCAGCAGGCCCAGGCCGAGCTTCTCGCAGCCCGCCTTGTCGAAGATCTCCACGTCGATGCCGCTCTGCCGGCAGACCTCGGCTGCCCGCTCCGCCAACTTCGTGGCGGTGAGGTGGTTCCCCGGGGTCCAGGCAAGGCTCCGGGCCAGGTTCACGCCTTCGGCCACGGCGCGGCCGTGCTCCACCCCGTGGGCGATCTCCTCGCCGCCCAGGATGTGGATGACCTCCACCTGGGGATCAGCCTTCTTCTCCGACTTCCAGTTGGGCAGCCGGAAGAGCCCGTGCAGGGCGCCCTCAGTGAGGAACCGCGCCGCCTCGGCGGCGTCCATCTCCAGCGAACCGGGGAGTGCGAAGGCGAGGGAACGGGCGCCGCCGGCCCTGGCCGCGCGGGCCCCGATGCCGGCGGCCCGCCGCAGGGAGCGGTTGGTCACCTTTGCCGCCTTGCCGAGGCCGAGCAGAAGTACCTTGCGGGCCGGGAGCTTCCCGGCGGTGTAGAGCAGGGTGGTCTCACCTTGCTCGCCCTTGAAGTCAGCACCCACGACCTGTGCGCAGAGGCCCCCAAGCGCCTCGTTGACGTCAGCGGGCGCCGGGGTGCCCTCGGTGAGGGGCAGAATGAGCACGTCCACCGCAACCTGGGTCGGAGCCTGTTTCGTAACCTCTACTTTCACGATGCGCTGCCTCCTCGCTGTCCTGTCTCGTGTGTGATCGCGGGAACGCTATCTGAGTACCCGCCGGAAGACCCGCAGGTAGTTGCCGCCCAGCAGTTTGGCCAGATCGGCCTCTCCGTACCCACGGCGGAGCAGTTCCGCCGTCAGGTGGGGCAGGCGTGTCACGTCCTCCAGGCCAGGGGGCATGTCCGCTCCGTCGAAGTCGGAGCCGAGCCCCACGTGATCGGCGTTACCGAGCAGCTGGCAGACATGGTCGATGTGGTCCGCAACCGTGGAGAGGGTGGCGGTCTCCTTCCCCATGAAGCTGGCGACAAAGGAGATGCCGAACACACCGCCCTGGGCGGCCAGGGCCTTGATCTGCTCGTCGGTGAGGTTCCGCGGGTGTGCGTGCAGGGCGTGGCAGTTGCCGTGGGTGAAGAGTACGGGGTCCTGCGAGAGCTCCAGCACCTCGAAGAACCCCCTGGGCGTGATGTGCGCCAGGTCGATCAGCATGCCCAGCCGGTTCATCTCGCGGACGACCTCCCGCCCGAACCGGGTGAGGCCGCCGCCTGCCTCGAGCTCGCCCACGCCGTCGCCCGCCTCGTTCCGGTGGTTCCAGACAAGGCCCATCATGCGAACGCCGAGCCGGTAGTAGTTGCGCAGCAGCGCCAGCGACCCCTGCAGGCCCTCGGCCCCCTCGATGTTCAGCAGCACGGCCATTTCCCCCGCCGCGTGGGCGGCGGTGACGTCATCGGCCCGAAGGGCAAGCCGTACGCCCTCCCCCCCGGCAATCTGGGTCAGCAGGCCGTCGATAGCCTCGCCCACCCGCCGGGCTGCCACCGGGTAGTAGACCGGATCCGGAAAGGCGGCCTGCACCGTGCAGGTCAGCCCGCCCTCCCTGGCCCGGGGCCAGTCGATGTGCCCCTTCTCGGACCGTTCGGTCAGCGTGCGCTGGCCGTCCAACACCATCAGCACCGAATCGGCGTGCCCGTCCACGACCGGGTAGCGCCTGTGAAGCTCTACCGCCTGCTCCAGGTAATCCATTGCGCTCCCTCCTGAGTGGGGTACAGTAGGAGTGTTTCCACCCAGCCGCGCCAAACCCTTCCCGGAAGCGCAAAACGGAAGGGACGCTCCCCACCGGGGCACAAAGATCCGCCCGACCCTGTCGGGCCGGGCGGAGTATGTTCGCACTCCGTTCCGCTCCACCCTCCGCTTCGGACCTCGCGGAACCACCGGATCCTGCGGATCTAGCCGGATCTGCCTCTGTCTTACCGGGGCTCCACAATCAGCTTGATGGCCGTCCGCTCCTCGCCATCGATCTTGAGATCGGTGAACGCCGGGATGCAGATCAGATCGACCCCGCTGGGGGCCACGAACCCCCGGGCAATCGCCACCGCCTTGACCGCCTGGTTGAGCGCTCCTGCCCCAATTGCCTGGATCTCGGCGGCCCCACGCTCCCGCAGGCAACCCGCGAGAGCACCCGCCACTGCGTTCGGGCTCGACTTGGCCGATACCTTTAGCACTTCCATAACCAATGTCCCCTCCACTGGTCTTTGGTGGTTGATGAGTTGCTAACATCCTACCATCTTCCAAAGAGACTAGCAAGTGGTTCTGTCGCCACTTCTCGCTCAAGGATGCGTCGGATGTTCGTGGCCCGACCAGTCTCGTCATCCACCTCGATCAGCACCGCTGACAGGATCGCCGGCCCCGTCGCTGCCTCGAGCCGTACGGGCAGCTGCGTCATCAACCGCTCCACCGCCAGCTCACGCTCGGCCCCGATCACCGATACCCAGGGGCCGCACATGCCCACATCGGTGATGTAGGCCGTGCCTCCGGGAAGGACGACCTCGTCCGCGGTCTGAACGTGCGTGTGCGTACCGATGACCGCGCTCACCTGGCCGTCCAGGAACCACCCCATCGCCTGCTTCTCGGACGTGGCGTCGGCATGACAGTCGACAACGATGATCGGTGTGCTCTGCCTGAGCCGCTCCACCTCCCTTTCGACGGCCCGAAACGGATCCTCCAAGAGCTGCGGAGAGAAAACCCGCCCCTGAACCTGAACCACCGCCAGGCGTGGACGACCGTCCATCCGGACGACGCAGGAGCCGCCGCCCGGCGTGCCGGGGGGATAGTTGAGCGGGCGGATGACCCTTGGTTCCTCATCAATGTATGTGGCGATCTCCCGCTTATCCCAGGCGTGGTTCCCCAGCGTGATCACATCGGCACCCAGGGCGAACATCTCCCTGCACATCTGGGCCGTGATGCCCCTGCCGCCGGCGGCGTTCTCGCCGTTCACGATCACAGCGTGGGCGCCCGTCTCCTTCACAAGCGGGCCCAAGCGCCGCGCCAACACCTCCCGTCCGGTTCGCCCGTACACGTCGCCAAAAAACAGAATCCGCAAGGCGCAGCGCCTCCAGTCCTCATCCCGCCCGGTCAACCGGTGTGATGTCTACTGCGATATGGACTATTATAACCCGACGTCCCAGACCCACGGCAGAATGCGAACCCCTTCGTGCGCTCACCTATCAATACGTAATGAAGGGCACAAAAGTTCGCAAACCCACCGCGAAAAGTTGGCGGTGTGCGCGCCGGAGGCCGTGAGCCCTCGATCTGGGGCTCACGGCCTCCTGGCGTTGACCCTCTGGTCACTTCTGGAAGATCATCAGCCTGCCATTCTCGCGGATGGCAATGAGGTTGGGCTGCTGGCGCCGACCGCTCAGCGAGGCCATGACCTCCTCGATGAGGTCGTCCTGCGCCATCAACTCTTCCTCGCCGAAGTACTCCAGGGGCTCAGCCATTACCCGGTTCGGGAACAGGCTTCGCACAGTCTCCACCACGGTGAACAGTTCCTCCGGCGTGAGGCTCTGCACGTCTCGCTCCACCGCGATCACGTTCAGTTCGCCCAACGCGGACCGCGTGACCTCCAGCACCTCGGCCTGCCGCTGGTTCATGAGGTGGTAGACCTCCAGCGTTTCCCGAATGCGGGCTGCAGCCGCGGCAAAGTCCTCGTCCTCCATGTACCCCTTCACGAGGAAGGAGAGCCGCAGAGCCTGGTGCACCGGGTCGTACCGCACGGTGGTGATCTCGGGGTAGCGGATGGCATAGCTGACAAGCAGTTGGATGGTACGAGCCGAAGGCTCACCGCCCCTGCGCATGTTCAACCCGTCATGCCTCCTTCGTGCGGCCAGCGTCGCTTCCCTGGGGCTGCACCGCCAGCGCAAGGGGCGCCCGACGGCTCAGGACAGCGTCGGCGCCCCTGTCGCTCTGCTTATGAGACGTTACGAAGCGGCGAAAGGTTCGCCGGCCCGTTCAGCGGGCGTACTCCACCGCGCGGGTCTCCCGCACGACGACCACCCTGATCTGCCCGGGATACTCCAGCTCGTCCTCGATCTTCTTGGCGATCTCCTTGGTGAGCTTCATGGCCGCGTAGTCGTCGATCTTCTCTGGCTTCACCATGACGCGGATCTCGCGCCCGGCCTGAATGGCGTAAGACTTGTCGACGCCGTCGAAGCTGTCGGCCAGGGCCTCGAGCTTCTCCAGGCGCTTGATGTACGTCTCAAGGGTCTCACGCCGGGCGCCTGGCCGGGCCGCGGAGATGGCGTCGGCCGCAGTCACCAGATGCGCCTCCACAGACCGGGGCTCCACGTCGCCGTGGTGGCACTCCATTGCATGGATCACGTCGGGGTGCTCCTTGTACCGGCGCAGCAGGCTCACGCCGATGGCCACGTGCGAACCCTCGAGCTCGTGGTCCACCGCCTTGCCGATGTCATGCAGCAGACCGGCCCGCTTGGCCACCTCGACGTTGACGCCGAGCTCCGCGGCCATGACGCCCGCCAGGTGCGCCACCTCCACGGAGTGCTTCAGCACGTTCTGGCCGTAAGAGGTGCGGAACTTGAGCCGGCCCAGCAGCTTCACCAGCTCGGGATGCAGGTTGTGGATGCCCAGCTCGAAGCAGGCGGCGTCGCCCTCCTCCCGGATGCGCGCCTCGACCTCCTTCTGCGCCTTCTCCACCATCTCCTCGATGCGGGCCGGGTGGATGCGCCCGTCCTGGATGAGCTTCTGCAGGGCGATGCGCGCTACCTCGCGCCGCACCGGGTCAAAGCCGGAAAGGACCACTGCTTCGGGCGTGTCGTCGATGATCAGGTCGACGCCGGTCAGGGTCTCGAGGGTGCGGATGTTCCGTCCCTCGCGGCCGATGATGCGCCCCTTCATCTCGTCGTTCGGCAGGTTCACCACTGAAACGGTCAGCTCCGAGGAGTGGTCGGCGGCCACGCGCTGCACGGCGATGCCCACCAGCTCCCGGGCCTTCTTCTCGGCGGTTTCCCGAGCCTCGGCGTCGATCTCACGCATCAGGCGGGCCGCGTCGGCCCGGGCCTCCTGCTCCACCTGTTCGAGGAACAGGCGGCGGGCCTCCTCCATGGTGAGCTGCGAGATGCGCTCCAGCTCGGCCATCTGCTTCTCGACGAGCTCCTGAGCCATCTGGTTCTTCCGGTCGAGTTCCCGCTCCTTGCGGCTCAGGTTCTCTTCCTTCCGCTCCAGCGACTCCACCTTCCGGTCAAGGGTCTCTTCCTTCTGCAGCACGCGCCGTTCAAGGCGCTGCAGTTCGGCACGCCGCTCCTTGAGCTCCCGCTCGGTGTCGGTGCGGAGCCGGTGTACCTCCTCCTTGGCTTCGAGGATCGCTTCCTTCTTCTTAGCTTCCGCCTCGCGCAGGGCCTCGTCGAGGATGTGGCGAGCCCTCGCCTCGGCGGAGTTCAGCTTCAACCGGGCCTCACGCTGGTACCACTGGTATCCGCCGTACACACCGGCGGCACCGCCCACTACCAGCGCGATGATTGCGACGAGAAAATAGAGAATCACGTTCACCTCCCGTCTCTTTCGGTGTCAAAGGGGTCGCCATCCTGGACATTGAAAAACGGACCATATGCAGGTCCGTACTCCGTGCTCGCCATATACTTGCACACGCCGACGAAGTTGGTCGGCGCGCGGGTTGTCGACCAGATCGGTTTTTGCTTGTAATGACAAACCCTAAGGAGCAGAGCATGCCTTAGGAGACATCTATCATGAGCAAAACACGGGATGCGTTCCCGTGACGACCCTTCTGGCCTGGGGTGAGAACACCCGTCCAATGTTACAACCAATGGCTGGCACTAGGAGGTTGGACCTCCCTTCTATGATAAGGCCGTCCTCACTTTCTGTCAAGGTTAAGAGAATTACGCATTCAGGCTCAGTAAGAGCCAAGTGGGCAGCCCGATGGTGCTCACGCCGTCGGCGCGGGCCTGCCCGGGCCCGAGAACGTAGGGCCCCAAGTCGAAGTGCCACGTGGTGTTGATCTGCAGCAGGAGCCGGACCGTGGGGCGGTACCGGGGCGCCTGCTCGCGTCCGAGCCCGGCCAGCACACGGAACGTGACGAGGCACTCCTCGTACAGGCGGGCCAGGGTGCGCGCCAGGGCCCGTCCCGTCCTCTCCTCCAGCCCCATGGTTGCCAACTTCAGGTCCAGCCGCTCGTAGAGCAGGTGCCAGTGACGGTACCGGCCCTCCAGCTTGGCCTGTTCAGCGGGCAGGAGGTCTGCCTCACCCGGCTGCACCTCCGCCGCCTCCTCCCGGTCGGCCAGTTCGGAGGGGTCCAGGTCGAGACTGTCCAGCAGGCGGTTGAAAGTCGGCGCCGTGGCCTGGGTCCACGCCTCGGCGCTCTTGGCCCAGCGCAGGAGCACCAGGGCATGGCGACGCCAGGCCGCCCGGTCGCCGTCGGCAGCCTCCAGCAGGCCCTCGACCAGCTTCACCAGGTCGGCGCAGAGCGACTGCAGCGCGGCCAGGTCGTAGGCGGGCAGGAAGGAGAGCTCCGGGTCCAGCCCCGCCTGGCAGAGGCGCTGCCACAAGCTCTGCGCGCCGGTGACGGCAGACGGTGTGCGGTGGATGCGCGCCTCGGTCTCCTCCCACCAGTGCATGGCGATCCCTCCGGAAATCAGACCTGCCTGAGGCGGGTGGCCACCTCGTCCAGCAGAAAATCAATGGCCTCGTGCAGTTCCTCGGGGTCGGCCTCCCGGGTGCTGATCTCGGCAACCGTTCCCCTGTGCAGGAAGACCGTGATCAGTGAACCCTTGGGCAGTTGGAAGCACCACATGGCGTGGCCGTGCTCGCCCAGGTGTGCGCTCGGGACGCCCAGCATGGCGCGCACGATCAGCCGCACCGTGCGCTCCCGGCCGCGCGTCAGCTGAAGCCAGTCTGGCCGCCGGTACTCGAGCGGCTTGCACTGTCCCAGGTGGTTGCCGAAGACCTTGAGGTGCAGGAAAGTCTGCAGGGTATAGGCCAAGACGGAACCTCCTCGTTTCACCCGAAGACTCGGGGGAATTGGCGCGAAACCGAGGGGGCGTACGCCCCCTCGGGCTCGTGGGAACGCACTCAGCGGACAGCCATCTCGGTCGCCGCGTCGAACAGGTGCACCTTGTCTGCGTCGACGGCCAGACTGATGTTCTCGCCGGAGCGGAAGCGCAGGTGCGGCTCGACGCGGGCCGTGATCTGGTTCTCGCCCGAGCTGAGATAAAGGTAGATCTCGGAGCCCAGCGGCTCGACAACCTCGATGCGGGCAGGGATGCGGGGACCGTCGTGCGCGGCCAGGAACTCGGGGTCGGCGTGAATGTTCTCGGGCCGGATGCCCAGCACCATCTCCTTGCCGCCGTACTCGCGGGCCGCTCCGGACAGATGGTCCGGCAGGCTGAGCGTGAACGTGCCGCCGTCGAACTCCTTCGCATCGGGCGAGAGGCGGCCGCGCAGGAAGTTCATGGTCGGAGAACCGATGAAACCGGCCACGAAGAGGTTTGCGGGATAGTCGTACAGCTCCTGGGGCGGCGCAACCTGCTGGATGACGCCGTCCTTCATGACCACGATGCGGTCGCCCATGGTCATCGCCTCGACCTGGTCGTGCGTCACGTAGATGGTGGTGGTCTGCAGCCGCTCCTGCAGCTTTGACAGTTCGGTACGCATCGATGCGCGCAGCTTCGCGTCAAGGTTCGACAGCGGCTCGTCCATCAGGAAGACAGCGGGGTTGCGCACGATCGCACGCCCGAGGGCGACGCGCTGGCGCTGGCCGCCGGAGAGTTCCTTGGGCTTGCGGCCAAGCAGGTTGGAGAGGCCGAGGATCCCGGCAGCTTCCTTCACCCGCTTGTCGATTTCGGCCTTGGAGAACTTCCGCAGCTTCAGGCCGAAGGCCATGTTCTCGTACACGTTCATGTGCGGGTAGAGCGCGTAGTTCTGGAAGACCATCGCAATATCGCGGTCCTTGGGGGCGACGTGGTTCACGAGCCGGTCACCGATGTAGATCTCGCCCTCGGTGATCTCCTCCAGCCCGGCGATCATGCGCAGCGTCGTGGACTTGCCGCACCCCGACGGGCCGACGAACACGATGAACTCACGGTCCTCGATCTCGAGGTTGAAGTCCTTGACGACCCTGACATCACCGAAGCTCTTGTACACGTGACGGAGACTGACCTTGGCCATGCCGGAACTTCACTCCTTTGGCCCCTTGAGCCCTGGCGTATTGGAGACGGGGCGGTTCCGTCCCACTAGCAACGCCCGAAGGCGCTGTAGCTAGATTTAGCAAGGATCACTGAACCGGACGTATCGTGAACAGCAGGAGATAAGAAGCAGCGATGCCTTATGCAGAGGAGACCCGACGGTCTGCGCCGCCGCGATGGGATGCGGCGCAAGGCCAGGAGGATGGCGCCGGTGTGCGGCGCCGCTGAAGGCCGACCGGAGCCTCGGGTGGAGTCTACCTCGTAGAATGTTCGGGGCGAAGGGAGCAGTTCCTCCATCAGTTGACAAGCAATGTTGAGACAGGCGGTCCTGATCAGGACCGCCTCAGGCTGTAGACAAAATCCAGGTACCCCCTCGCGGGTACCTGGATCTTTCGTTATAGTGGAAGTACAAGCATATATTGTCGGCGGTGAGAACAGTGCTGCGTGAGTGCGGGGGCGTGCAGTC
>Ga0134090_1000219_pt1 | contig 55375 bp, 45 predicted proteins | sample 1_4taG_FD_94453 | JGI IMG/M metagenome (GOLD analysis project Ga0134090, IMG submission 94453) | Switchgrass degrading microbial communities from high solid loading bioreactors in New Hampshire, USA - 1_4_20_6_A1 metaG | ecosystem: Engineered > Bioreactor > Semi-continuous > Anaerobic >...
GATACAAGTCTCCAGCAGATTTTGAAAGGTTGTTCGTGGTTGCTTAATTAAAAACTGAATAGATGCAAAGAAAAACAGAGAAAACTAGCCATTCTTTGTGTCTATTTTTTCAGGGTAAGGTCAAATTTATTGAAACAATGTGCCAATTGTGTTACATATCGTGTAATAAGAGAAGGTTCATATTTATCGTGCGCATCAATAACTATATCAGCAAATTGATATAACTTTTTAATAATCTCCATAGATGACGAGTCAGTCAAAAGAGAATAGTCAACATCATATATATCAATATCTCCAGCTTTTTCTATAATACTACAGCAACGCGCATGTGCATATTGTACATATGGACCTGTTTCACCATCGAATGCAAGTGATTTACTCCAGGAAAAAGTATAATCCTTAATCCTGTTATTAAAGAGTTCCTGGAACACCACCGCACCTACCCCTACTTGCTTTGCCACCAATTCTTTATTTTCTAATGTTGGATTTTTTTCTTCAATTATGTTCTTTGCCATTTCTATAGCCTTTAACAATACATCTTCAAGAAAAACAACTCGACCTTTCCTTGTAGACAATGACCCCTCTTCTAAACTAACAGTTCCAAAATCTACATGAACTAAATCATTTGCCCAATCATACCCCATTATTTCTAATATCTTAAACAATTGTTGGAAGTGGAGTTTTTGGGGTGATCCTACTACATAAATATTCTTATAAAATGAATATGTATCTTTTCTATATTTAGCCGCAGCTATATCTCTTGTTACATATAAGGTAGACCCATCTCTCTTGGTAACTATAGCTGGAGGCATTCCATATTCACTTAAGTCAACTATTTCAGCCCCATCTGATTTCGTCAATATGTTTTTTTCCCTTAATTCCTTAAGTACTGCGGGCATTTTATCCGAATAGAAACTTTCTCCAGCATATGAATCAAAACTAACTCCTAAGAGTCTATAAACTCTTTCAAATTCTATCAAACTAATTTCCCTAAACCATTTCCATATTTCATATGCTTCTTCATTTCCATTCTCTAGTTTTGTAAACCAACTTCTCGCTTCATCATCAAGCAAAGGGTTTTTTTCTGCTTCATCGTGATACTTTACATATAGGCGAAGCAATTCATCAACCCCCCGCTCTTCAATATCTTTTTTATTTCCCCATAATTTATATGCTGTAATTAACTTTCCAAACTGGGTTCCATAGTCACCTAAATGATTAATACCAATAACATTATAGTTAAGGAATTTATATATTTTATAGAGGGAATTACCTATCATAGTACTTCGTATATGACCCATATGAAATGCTCTCGCAATATTTACAGATGAGTATTCAATAATCACAGTTCTTCCTTTTCCAATATCTGTAGCCCCAAATAATTCTTTTTTTTCAAGCACTTCATTTATTACAGTTTTAGCATAAAATTGTTTATTTATAGTAAAATTCAAATAGCCTGAAACAGCACTAACTGCTTCAAATAATTCATTACATTTTATTTTTTCTTTAAGTTCTTCTGCTATCATATTCGGTGATTTTCTTAATAGTCTAGATAACTTGAAACATGGAAATGCAAAATCGCCCATTTCCGTGTGCTTCGGAATCTCAATTATATTGTATATTTCTTCCTCTCCTATAACCCCTATTTCTTGTGCTAATATATTTGATATCATTTTTTTAAAATCAACCATATATATCCTCCTACTGAGCTTTATTCACTTCTTTTATGGGACTTAAAACCAATAATGTATGATATTTACTCCATATTCTATCACATATTTATATATGTGTAAATCCACTGTGAATCTTTATTTTTCTTTAGTCCCAGCTTAACATTCTCTGTTCTATATCCTAATAGATATGAAATTACACCGATTTGAGAGACACAGAGAATGGTTGATATAATAAAACCATAATATATGGACCTGTCCATCGATGAAACGCTTTGATAAAAACTTTAATATTGAAGCTGTCCTTCTAGTTATAGAACAAGGATACAGTGCTTCAAGTGTAGAAAAAGAGTTTGATATTCATGAGATTACAGTTCAAAAGTACATAAAAGAATACGGAATATATAGTGACGATGCCTTCCCTGGCGATGGTAACTAAAATCCCCAAGATGAGGAAATAAGACAACTAAAAAACGCATTGCTAACCTTGAGGAGGAAAATGGCATTATACAAAACCACGACCATCTTCGCAAGACACCAGAAGCATAGCCTATTACTTCATCTACAAATACTGCTCCATGTTTCGGTTGGAGAAGATGTGCCAAATGCTTGAAGTTTCAAAGAGCAACAATAATGCATGGCTTACAGTAAGAACCACGTAACCCGTTTGATGAAAGAGAATAGTACAGTTCCGAGGGCCAAGAAAAAATTCAAAACCACTACTAACTCAAAGCATAATTATCCAGTTGCTGATAACACTTTAAATAGAAACTTTAATCCTACAGCCTGAACCACGCTTGGGTATCAGATATAACATAAATGGCTGGGCTATAGGATAGCACAATGAATAAAGACCTTGTAATAAATGCTTTAAACCAGGCTATCGGAAGATATAACCCTACTAAAGGAATAATCCATCATTCTGATCAAGGTACTCAATATACAAGCTATGAATATAGTGAAACGGCATTCAATTTATAGCATAAAACACATCTTATTATTAGGAATAAAATAAGAAAGGCTTCCCTTTGAAACATTTATAACAATCAAAGAAGCCTTTCTTGAAATGCTTTTAACAGAAAGTATAAATTAAGATAGAATTATACTTTCTAAAATATGCTTGATTTTAATTAGCTGGTCTATGGGTTATAAAAAAAGCTGCAGAATTAAAAACTCTACAACCATTGATATTTATGGCGCGCCCAGAGGGACTCGAACCCCCGGCCAACTGATTCGAAGTCAGCGACTCTATCCAACTGAGCTATGGGCGCATTTTTATGTGATTCCATGTTGTTTCAATTTATCAAAAATAAAAAATAAATGGAGCGGGTGACGAGATTCGAACTCGCGACTTTCACCTTGGCAAGGTGACACTCTACCACTGAGTTACACCCGCATACTCCATTGACAACTAACTTATTGGTGCGGGATAAGGGACTTGAACCCCCACGTCGTTGACACTAGATCCTAAGTCTAGCGCGTCTGCCAATTCCGCCAATCCCGCATGTCTATTCTATTGTTTTACTTGTTAGCCATATATTACAGCCAACCAGTCAAGAAAAAATTGGCTGGGGTGGCTGGATTCGAACCAACGGAATGCCAGAGTCAAAGTCTGGTGCCTTACCCCTTGGCTACACCCCAGGATGTCAGTTATGGGGTGGATAGTCGGAGTCGAACCGACGGCCTCCAGAGCCACAATCTGGCGCTCTAACCAACTGAGCTATACCCACCATAATTAATGGTGCGCCTGAAGGGAGTCGAACCCCTGGCACACGGATTAGAAGTCCGTTGCTCTATCCAACTGAGCTACAGGCGCATAATTGGAGCGGGTGAAGGGAATCGAACCCTCGCGTTCAGCTTGGAAGGCTGACGTTCTACCATTGAACTACACCCGCTTGTTATTTAATTGCTACCGACATTTATAAATTATATCACTTATTTTATCATCTGTCAATAACAATTTTTTATCTTTTTTAAAGGGTTATAGCTGAAACATATACAGTTGTTAAAGCTAACTCAGAGACCTTTTTTAGTATATAAGAATATTGCCATTCAGTCAATACCCAAAAAAGTTCAATTTAAAAGCATTGGATTATTCTATCTATTAATTTCTGCATTGTTCTTTATATTTATTCATACTTTAAAATTATTGATTCAACATCTTTTTTAACTCTTTCAATGCATTCGCTCTGTGACTTATTTTGTTTTTCTCTTCCGAAGTTAATTCAGCCATAGTCTTGTCCAACCCATCAACTATAAAAAGAGGATCATATCCAAACCCGTTTTCTCCTTTTTCCTTAAATCCGATGGTTCCATAAACATATCCTTCTGTAACTATTTCTTTACCGTCAGGAAAAATAAAGGCGATGGAACTGACAAATCTGGCTTGCCGTTTGTTTTCCGGAATATCCTTCATATTTTCCAGCAGCTTTTTATTGTTAGCTCTATCCTTTTCATCGCCTGGAACTCCTGCATATCTTGCTGAATACACTCCTGGTTCTCCATTTAATACAAAAACCTCTAAGCCTGAATCATCTGCTATACTTGCTTTACCCGTCAGCCTCCATATCTCTCTAGCCTTTATCAATGCATTCTCCCTAAATGTGGTTCCATTCTCTTCTATATCAATTTTAATTCCTACATCCTTCAAAGAGAGAACCTTGTACCCCATATCCTTTAGTATATCCCTTATTTCATCCAGCTTATGCTGATTATTGGTTGCTGCAACCACTTCCATTACCTTCAACTCCTATCAAATTAGCCAATTCACCTAGGCTTTCCTTTTGTATCTTTATAAGTTCCATTATGCCCTTTTCTCCATATGCAAGCATTTGCTCCATCTCTTGTTTTGTAAAAGGTTTTTCCTCACCTGTTCCCTGTATTTCTACCAGCTGTCCTTTTTCTGTCATGACAATGTTCATGTCTACCTGACACGTGGAATCTTCGGCATAATTCAAGTCTAATATTACAGTGTTATCCTTTATTCCAACGCTCACAGCTGCTACAAAGCTATTTAACGGGATTCTTGAGATTTTGCCCTGTTCTAAAAGCTTAGTTAATGCATCCACTAAAGCTACGTAAGCTCCTGTTATTGAAGCCGTCCTGGTACCTCCATCCGCCTGTATTACATCACAATCAATAAATATCGTTATTTCACCGAGTGCTTCCAAATCTACTACAGATCTTAATGCTCTTCCAATAAGCCTTTGTATCTCCATGGTTCTTCCATCTACTTTACCTTTGCTTGAATCCCTTACTTTCCTAACTTCTGTAGAGCGAGGAAGCATTCCATATTCTCCTGTAACCCAACCTCTTCCTTGTCCCTTAAGGAAAGGTGGCACTCTTTCTTCCACACTGGCTGTGCAAATTACTTTTGTATCTCCCATTTCTATCAATACTGAACCTTCAGCATGTTTTATATAATTCCGGGTAATCTTCACAGGTCTTAGTTGGTTCACTTGTCTTCCATCAATTCTGTCCATTTTATTCATCCTTTCATACTGCCATAGCATTATGTATTTAAATAAAACCCACTTGAGTTAACCCAAGTGGATATCAGCTACTATTCATAAAAATTCACAAATACTGGTACATCTAAATACTCCTTTGAACCAATACCCTCTCTATTCTCAAGAGTCTGTCCGTTTACAAACAGTCTAACCTTTTTTATAGCTGGAAACTCTTTTAGAGTTAATGTCACAGACTTAATTATTGTTCTTTCTTCTGCAGCAGAATCTACATTGAGTATTTCCTCCGAGAAATTCACATATGCTACGCCATCATTGACTTCCACATCCAATAACCGTGTGCCTGCAGGGAAAGGATTTTCAAGTCCTGTGCCCTGGGCCGGGCCTTCAAGAAGCACATCCAAAGCTGCCTTGGCGCTGTTTGTATATCCTGATACCAGTTTTGTCAAAGGTGCAAAATACGTATAATTTCCTTTTCCCTTCTTTTGATAGTATACCATAACCTTAGATAATTTATCACTTAATTTTTCTGGTTTTACTAGATTAATTTCAGTCCTTTTTAAAGGTTCTCCAATTTTTGTACCATAAGGCATTTCATCTATTGTTTTTCCATCAATTCGTATTTGTACTGACTTTATATTAGGAAACTCAGTTAAAGTATATACCAACGCCTTAACTCCTAAAGCTTCCCCTTCTGCAGTATTGAAATTCAAGAATTCCTGTGATAAGTCTATAACAGCTAACCCATCATCCTTTATTACCGCACCGTTTATCTTAGTGCCCTGAGGTAAAGTAGGAAGCAATCCTGTAGGTTTCAAATCCTCAATCAGCTCAGGACTATATATGATACCCTTTATTGCAGCCTTAGCCAATCCTAAATCTCCTTTAGGTATGTATCTCATCACTGGCACCAATAAATTATCATGATCTTTATAATATAATACGGTTGCTCTTGTGTCTTCTGGCTGTTTTACTGACACCTCACTAAGATCCTCTGTTTCCTTCTCCTCAACCTTCTCCGGCTCTACTTCCACTGTTGTTTTCTTGTTGAAAAAATCCCGTAGAGAAGCCAGCGGATTGGTGCATCCGGTAAGAGTTATACATAATAGGATAACTGCTACGACCAATAGCTTTTTTCTCAACCTTTTCACCCCCCAAAAGTTCTATATTATATATATTAGAGGGCTACAAGGTATATTCATTTATTTCATTGGGTCAAAGTAGAGTATCTCACCCTTTATGGATGCATGGACATATAGGAGACCCAAAGAAAACCTTGGCTGAAATCTTCTATCTGTCGGAGATCCAGGATTAAAAAGCAGAACTCCATCTATTATCTCATTGAAGGGTATATGGCTATGGCCAAATACTACACAGTCAACTTTATCATTCATAAACTCCCTATAAGCGTTTAAATGTGTCTTATCACGTCCATATCCATGGGTTAAGCCTATTCTCTTATTTCCAACTTCAACAATTCTTCTTTCTCCATATTTTTCATAAATACGAAAGCTATCATTATTTCCAGCTACTGCATATACAGGAGCTATGATTTCCAAGTCTGTTATTATATCCTCAGACAGCAAGTCCCCAGCATGAAGTATCAAATCCACTCCTTTGAAAGATTCAAATACAAAATCAGGTAACACCCTTGCTCTCATTGGTATATGTGTATCCGATATTACTCCTATTTTTATCATTTTTCCTCCATTTCTGGTGCTGAATTGATCATGCCTCTTCTCTACAAAGTGATGTTCCGGATTTAAATGAACTTATGCGATATCTTCACTGCACCATATCCTAATTCAGATTCCTCTTTGATGTTAAGAAACACAAATTATAACATGTTCTATTGTAACGCCTTTTTTAGATTTTCCAGATTTTCATACATTATAGTTATATAGTCCATGCCTTTATCCATCTCTTCTTGTGTTAAGCCATGGACTGCATTAAGGGTCAAAACTTCTCCGTCTATTTCATTGGCAATGGTTTCAGAGTATTTAGGATTTACAAATTTCTCAACAAAGATATATTTTATATTATTTTCCCTGCAGAGCTTAACAATCTCAGCGATCTTGGCAGGGCTTGGTTCCTGCTGTGGAGAGATGCCTCTTATGGGGATCTGCTTCAAATTGTATTCTTTGGCAAAGTAACCAAAAGCCTCGTGTGATGTAACTATGATGTTAGTTTTAAAGCTTTTTGAAGCTTCTCTTATATCATTGTCCAAAGCATCAAGACGGGATATCAGATTATTATAGTTAGCTCTATAATAATCTTCGTTGGAGCCATCCTTTTCTATTAAAGCGTTCAGCACATTCAATGCTTGTTTTTTCAAATTCATAGGACTTACCCAGACATGGGGATCATAATTTCCGTGATCATGTTCATCTTCGTGATCTTCATCTTCATGGTCTTCTTCTCCACTTATGAGTTCTATGCCTTTGCTTGCTTCAACGATTTTTGATCTTTCAGTATCCATATTTTCTATAACCCTGTCAACCCAACGCTCCATACCGGCACCATTGTATATGAAGATATCGCTTTCCTGAAGTTGTGCCATAGTCTTTAAAGTAGGTTCCCAATCATGAGGTTCTACACCTGCAGGTATCATATTGATGATTTCAGCTTTATCCTGTGCAATTTCTTTCGCTATAAAATACATGGGATAAAAGCTGGTAAATATTTTTAATTTTTCCTTCTCTTCATGGTTCATTTCATTATTGGTCACACCCCTATTGCAGCCTGTTATCGCAAGAACTATTGCAATTATAAGTGCTAATACTGTTGCATTTTTTCTCATACTATACCTCCATTTGCAAATTATTTGCATTTATATTGTATAGTATTCCCATGTGATTGTAAATATATAGCTTCAACTTATCAAAGCATAGAAACATGCTGCTGGCGCAATGTATCTAACAATTCCATATCTAAAGGCTATTAACGCCTTAATGCTACTTCTTATTTAAAAAATTATATGCCAACAATGCCTGTAATGCAGAACCTAACGGGAGACAGTCTTCGTCAATATCGAACCTGCTGTTATGTCCTGGATAAATTATGCCTTTTTCCTTGTTACCGCAACCCAACACATAATATAATGAAGGTCTTTCCATGGAGAAATATGCGAAGCTTTCCACACCCATGCTGGGTTCCTTCAATTCTATGATTTTATCGCTATGAATCAGCTCTGGAGCAGTTTCCCATGCAAGCTTCAACATCATATCATCGTTATATGTGCAGGGATATCCATCAATAATGTTAATTTCTGCACTTCCTCTCATGGATGCAGATACTCCTTCCACTATTTCCCTGAATCTGGATTTCATGAATTGTCTATGTTCCATGCTCAATGTCCTGATGGTGCCTTTAAATTCTACTTCGTCCGGAATAACATTTTCAGCAGTACCAGCGTGTATAGCACCTATAGTCAAGACTGCAGGCTCTGTAGGAGATGTCTCCCTGCTTATCATCGTTTGCAGTGCATTTATGATATTACAGGTTATTGTTATAGGATCTATTCCCATATCTGGATGAGCTCCGTGAGCACCTTTCCCTCTAATCTTCACGCTGAAGGGATTTGAAGCCGCATTAACCGCTCCTGATTTCAACCCAATGGTGCCGCATTGGAGATTTTCTCCAACATGAAGACCTATTACTGCGTCCACATGGGGATCTTCCAAAACTCCTTCTTCTATCATTAGCTTTGCACCCCCAACCGTTTCCTCTGCAGGTTCAAAGAGCAATACCACATTCCCATTCAGCTCATTTTCCATGTCCTTTAATATCATAGCCGCTCCCAGCAGTACAGCCATATGGGCGTCATGACCGCAGGCATGCATTTTTCCTGGAATCTGAGACTTATACTCATGCTGAGCCTTCTCCTCAATAGGCAGAGCATCCATATCAGCCCTCAAAGCTATGGTTTTGCTTCCTTTACCTCTTATCACTGCCTTTATACCGGTCTTTGCCACACTCCTATATTCAATTCCCATACTTTCAAGATATCCTTTAATCTTTTGGGAAGTCTTGTACTCTTCAAGACCTAACTCCGGTTCTTTATGAAAATCTCTTCTAATATCTATCAACTTTTTCTTATGCTCCATAGCTTTTTTAAGAAAGTCCATCATATACTCTCCTTTCTGTTTTTGATGTATTGATTATTTGAGATAAATTATAGCAATGGGAAACATGATCTTCAATACAGTTAAACTGTATATTTCATATTGCCTCAAGAAATAGTATAATTAGGTACGAGGAAATACCCCTACTTTACAGGTATTTTTTCCCTCAGAATGTTACCATACTATAGATAAAAACTACCAAAATATGTTGGAGGGATGAGTTTGAAATCAAAAGTCTATTTTTATAACATGAGGGCAGGAAGGCGTTCAGAGAGTATATCCCAAAAAGTTTCAAAGCTGTTTGATAAAGCAGGATTCAAAGATATAATAGAACAGGATAAGCTCACAGCCATAAAGATACATTTTGGAGAGAAAGGTAATAATGGATTCATTAATCCTATTTATGTGAGACAAGTCGTTGATAAAATAAAGCAATATGGAGGCAAACCATTTTTAACGGATTCCAATACTTTATATAAAGGCAGCAGATCCAACGGAGTGGATCATCTTGTGACCGCCATAGAAAACGGCTTTGCCTATGCTGTTGTAAATGCACCTTTGGTCATATCCGATGGAATATACAGCAAGGATTCAGTGGATGTACATATTGAAAAGAAACATTTCAAAGATGTAAAAATAGCGTCAAACGTATATTATGCAGACTCTATGCTGGTAATGTCTCACTTCAAAGGACATGAAACCGCAGGCTTCGGAGGAGCCATAAAAAATATGGCTATGGGTTGTGCTCCGGCAGCAGGCAAGCAGCAACAGCACTCAACAGCAAAGCCAAAGGTAGGAGACATGTGCAAAGCATGTCAGATGTGTCTCAAAAACTGTCCCGCAGATGCCATCATAATGGTGGATGGCTCCGCATTTATCCAAGATGAAAAATGCATAGGATGCGGTGAATGTGTTTCCATGTGCATCTATAATGTTATAAAGCCTCAATGGGGCACTGCAATGGATGCATTTATCGAGAGAATGACTGAATATGCTTATGGTGCCTGGTCAACAAAGAAAGGCAAAATCGCCTTCATAAACTTTGTGATGAATGTTACTCCCCTATGTGACTGCGTACCTTGGAGTGATGCTCCTATCGTTCCGGATATCGGTATACTGTCCTCCTTTGACCCAATAGCTATAGATCAGGCCAGTTATGACCTTGTAAACAAGCAATTGGGAAATGCTTTCAGCGAAATAGGCGAATGTGGTTGCGGCCTAAAGAGCGGTGAAGATAAGTTTAAGGCAATACATCCGGATACAAAAGGAGAAATGCAATTGTCCTATGGTGAAGAGCTGGGCATGGGCAACAGAGATTATGAGTTGATAGAACTATAGAGCAAGGAAAACCTTGCTCTATCTTTTTGCATGATTCAAATATTAAACTTATTCATAAGAAATGCTGCCTATGAGCTGGTGATAAACATCATAATGGTCAATATAAAGGGAATGGCTGCAGCAATAAAAGCTCCTAATCCCTCTGGTTTATTTCCCTTTTTCCAGCAATAACAGCCATAACTTCCAATATATATGATAGGAGGTATAAAAATAAGCAATAAATAATTCTTCATTATTCCTCTTCCTCCGTACCTTTAATTGGAGAACTTTTTATCATGGTTCCTGTCCTCCTGATTTTTACCTCCACATCCACCGTTGCTTTTACATCTTTCATTCGCTCTATCCAATTATATTTTTCCCATTCCTGTATAGTAAGAAAGCTCTTTACAAAATAGCTGCCAAAATTCAAGAAATCCACATTAAGCTCCTTAGCCTTATCTATCAATGCTTCTGCCTGTTGCTTTATGATATCTTCTGCGGCGCCTTCCAGATAACCTATCTTATTTGCTTCTTCATAATCTATTCTGCTCTGAACTGATAATATTTCTCCTTCCATCAACAACTTAACATGTATTACAGGTTTATCCCCATCAAACTCAACTTTTACTTTTGGTTTTTTTTGCTGTTTCAGATTTATGGATACATAGAGTTCAGGTTTCAATGGATCATGAAAGGTAAAAACCCCTTGTTTGAATTCTCCTCTCAATGCAAGCATAATCCTGGTTTCATATCCATTAAATTCAGCCACCATCTTATCACCATCAAATACGGCAGCGCCGAAGAATTCAACCGTATTACCTCCCTTTCTGGGCAACTCCCCTGCCTTTCTTTCTCCTAATTCTATTTTGTTCTCATCATCCTCTGCATTTTGTTGTAAGATGCTAAAATCATTTACAGCAGCCAGAATAGCCACAGACTGTCTGTAGCTTGATTTTGTTCCGCTGTAGAAATCCTTCAGCTGTATCTCAGGAAAGAACCCTGTCTGCTTTGACTGCTCCATAAGTCCTTCCTGCATTCTGGCCATGGATATTCCTATCCTGGGATTAAACTCCTCTATAAATGATTGGGCAGTGCCTGTGGAAACCACTACTCCTGTAGTCCTCCTTATTTCCCTAAATCTTATTATAGGACCCAGAGTCTCATTGAATTCTCCCTTTTCTGCAATGTCCCTTGATAAGACAATGTACTTGGTATGCCTGAAATTAATAGTTCTAGCTATGGATGTATCCAGTATATTGGCCGCATGAAAAAAATCCGGCGCATCTATGGTAATGGTTAAATACTCAGAGGTTTCTTTTCCATCAAATGTTTCCTTGGATCCACTGCTTCTCATGTTGGTTATCTGAAAACTGAAACGCCATTTATCTGCAGTTCCATTATCCACTCCTATAGTAGTCACGTATGCATAATCATCAACTTCATGGGCATCGTAGCATGATATCGATAGGAAAACTATGAAAAACAGTAACAATATCAGCCTAACTCTTCTCAACATTGGTCTGTTTCCCCCTTCTGAATAGAAGCCATATAGCCCAGGATATGAATATGGGAGTATAAAAGCCTATCCATCCATATCCCCTGAAAATTGGGACTATATAATCAAGAATTATTGAGATAGAAGGAACTATTAAAGTTGATATGTATGTTGAAATTCCAAAGGAAATTATTATAGGCTTCTTGTCTTTAATATTAAACACATGACAATAACAAATGATTGATCCATAAAATATGGCAGTAAGACCTATCAATGTGCTCAAGTTCCATGTAAATATGAATACGACTTCTATGCGTTGAAAAAATCTTCCGTATTGAATGAGGGATACCATTATATATAGAGGATCTGCAAGCTCAGTGGTAACATAATAAGGGAATGATATGATTACCGAAAATAATACAATTGAAATAATTAATCCTCCGATAATCAGACTTTTATACCCTATTTTGCCTAAATCTTTAGTATTGTTCAAAGCTTTTGCAAAAACACCAAGGAGTATAAATTCTCCAAAGGCAGAGCTTCTCATTATTCCATGTCTTACAGTATTACCCAAGCCATAACCCAATATAGGAAAAAGCTTATAGCCCTGGAATGTTCTGTATGATAACACCATTACAATCAAAAAATTAAATAGCAATATAAAAGATAGAAATTTGGCCACTCTTCCCAATCCTTCAATGCCCAAAAAACATACAGTTACCATGGCTATGATAAACATACCTACAATAAAACCCGGAGGTGACTCATGGAGAAGATATACATTAGTTGCATCTGTGAACTCCCTGAGTGTGATACTGACTGTAACAAACAGCATTATGCAGGAAATGAAGGAGAGTACTTTTCCAACCTTCTTTCCAACTATATCATCATATATTTCAAGAAGGTTTTTCCCAGGGTATGCTTTTGACAATGCATACATCTGGCTGAAAACACCAATCGCCACAATATCTGATATGAGAACCATATACCATCCTGCAGTTCCCACTTTCTCCACAACCGCTGCTACGCTTGTAAAGAAAGCCTTGCATGCAATGGCATTTACCAGCAAGCAAATCATCTCCACATTGCCTATTTTGCCTTCATCCATAAGCTCCTATCCTCCAATAGATCATTTGCTTTTTTGCTTTTTTAGAGTATTCATCTTATCAGGTCTATATTTCATTCCATCTATAGGTCTAACTGCAATTATATCGTGACTGGTTCTTAGCTTAGGAGCAACAGGTGCCATAAAAGGCACTCCAAAAGATTTTATGCTGCACATGATGGCAAAATATACGAACATTCCTATTGATATTCCATAGAACCCCGCCATATATCCCATTATTATAAAAAAGAACCTGGAAACTCTCACAGCCAACGACAAAGAATAGTCAGGTATTACATAGCTTGCAATACCTGAAGCAGCAACTATTATTATAAGTATGGGGCTTACCAGACCTGCCTGAACCGCTGCCTGACCCAGTATCAAAGCTCCAACTATACCCAATGTCTCTCCTATAGCTCCAGGTACCCTCGATGAAGCTTCTCTTATGAGCTCAAAAGCCACTTCCATAACCATAAGCTCTATTATTGTCGGAAATGGTACTCCCTCTCGTGCGCTTGCTATTGATGCCAGCAATTCAGAAGAAATCATCTCCTGGCTGTACAATACCAATGCCATGTAAAATCCCGGCAAGAATACTGCCATAATCGTCCCTATCAATCTTACAATACTTATGAAGGTACCATATTGCCATCTCAAATCCGTATCTTCAGAAGTATGGTAAAGATTAAAAAACGTTATTGGCACTACATTTGCAGAGGGTGAACCTTCTACTATTATTAGTGCTTTACCTTCTATCAAAAATGACACAGCTCTGTCCGGTCTTTCCGTATTCAGCACCTGAGGAAAAAGCTGCCACTTGCTATCTTCTATCCACTGTTCCAGCATCCCACTACTCAAGATGCTCTCAGATTTTACTTTGTTTATTCTTTTCTTCAATTCTTTTGGTATCTCCGGATTAATTATTCCATCTATATAGACTAGAGCACATCCTATATTGTTATCTGCTCCTATGTTCATGTACTCCACTATGAGATTCTTATTTTTGCATAGTCTTCTCAATATGGAGATATTAGTGGGTAAATCCTCAACAAAGCTTTCTTTAGAACCCCTTATAGTCTTTTCGTTTTCGGCCTTTTCTATGTTTCTTTTTGGATAGTCTTTGATTTCTAATAAGAGACACTTGTTATATCCATCTATGAAAAGGGCACAAAATCCATTTGTGATCTGATTTTCAATTTTATCAAACAAGTTAGATTTTCCTATGGTGCCAACATTTAGTACTTTATCAACCAAAGCATCTATGAAATTTTCTTCTTCATAATCCAATCCCGTGGTTTCCAGCATAAGGTTTTTCAGTACTACTTTATTCATCATCTTCTTATCTATCAATCCATCAATAAAAACCAAAAATGCATCTATATGCCCGCATATTTTTAGTTTTCTTATTGTTATATCTGCATTTTTAGGAATATTGAAATCCTCTTTAATTCTCCTTAAATTTCTTTTTATATCCACATAAATATAGGCTTCTTTGCCAGCTCTGTGTTTTCCCCAACTACTTACATTGCTGTCATCTTCCTTAGACTCCAAAAGCTCAAACTGTTGATTTTGAGTTTTTTCTTTATATATAAAGATGTCCCACCAGGACTTTTTTTGCATCTTTGGTCACCATCCTCGAAATTTATGTATACAGAGAATAGCTATAATTGCAATAATTAGTATCTATAAACTTCCTAATAACTATGCAAAAAGCCTCTGAATTTTAATCCAGAGGCCAGTAAGCAAATTCTATATATTAACTTTTTTCCAAAAAGCAGGTATACTTAGAAGCAATATTGGATATATCTCTAACCTTCCAATAAGCATTGCACAGGATAGCACCAATTTGCTTAAAACAGACATTTCCGAATAATTTCCCAAAGGTCCTACTACAGAAAAACCAGGTCCAATGTTGCCCAATGTAGCTGCCACAGAAGACAATGTGGTCAACATGTCGAAACCATCTAAAGAAACTACCAACACTGCTATTACAAATATCAACATATACATAAAAAAATAGTTTTTTATTTCCCCAACATATTTTTCTTCAACTACTTTATTACCTATCCTTACAGGATATACACCTCTAGGATGAATTATCCTCAAAAGTTCTGTCTTCGTAGATTTCATAAGTAACAGTATCCTTATGACTTTCATGCCTCCTCCTGTTGATCCTGCGCATCCCCCTATGAACATTAAAAAGAATAATATCACCTTTGAAAATATGGGCCAATTGTTAAAATCAGTAGAACTATAGCCTGTTGTAGTTATTATGGTCACAACCTGAAATGAAGAATGCCTTATGGATTCTCCTATGGTTTCAAACACATTTCCGCATAAATCTATGCTAATAAGCAAAATGGCGCCTAAGACAATTGCCAAATAGAATCTGAACTCCTCATCTTTTAAAAAAGCTTTAAAGTTTCCCTTTATAGCTTGATAGTACAATGAAAAGTTAACACCACACATAAATGTAAACATGGTTATAATAATTTCAACAAGCACATTATTGAATGAACTGATACTTGTATTCCTGCTTGAGAAACCACCTGTTCCCACACTTCCAAAGGTATGTATGCAAGCATCAAAAAGAGGTAGACCGGCCATAACCAGCAATACTATTTCAGCAAAAGTGAATAAAACATATATGGCATATAATATTTTAGCAGTATTGGCCACCTTGGGAACTAGTTTCCCCGGTATAGGTCCTGGACTTTCTGCCACCATAACTTGAAAGGCTCCCGTACCTGTTATAGGAAACAAAGCCATAGTTAATACCAGAACTCCCATTCCGCCTATCCAATGGGTAAAACTTCTCCAAAATAAGATAGCCTTGGGTAAAGTCTCAACTTCCTTTAGAATGCTTGAACCAGTAGTGGTAAATCCTGAAACTGTTTCAAAAATACAGTCTATAAAGGAAGGTATAGATCCGCTAAGATAAAAGGGCAATGCTCCAAACAGAGATATCATTATCCATCCAAAAGCTACTATAGCAAATCCATCTCTTGTATATATGGTTTTGTTTTCTGGCTTTACAGCTATTACACATAATATTCCAACAACCAATAAAATAAATATAGTATAGAAAAATGCAACCCCGGTTCCATCTTTATAAATGAATGAGACCATAAGAGATGGCATCATGGCAATAGCCTCGCAAATCAAGATCATCCCTAGGCTTCTTAACACCATTTTTATATTCAAACTTATTACCTCCTGCGGAGCTTACAGCAAATCATCCAATTCACTTATATTTTTATCCTTTGTTATTATTATAACTCTATCATCTTCTTGAATTACATCATTACCATGTGGTATTACAACATGATTCTTTCTGACAATAGTAGCTACTATAGCATCCTTGTTTAATCTTAATTTTTTAAGAGGTGTATTAATAATTCTGCTTCCCCTGGTAGCAATTAGTTCTAAAATTTCTGCCTGTCCTTCTACTATCCTATATAATGTTTCTACAGAATTACCTCTTATAAATTTCAATATGTGCCTTGTAGTAATTAACTTTGGACATATTACATTATCTATACCTAATTTATGAATGACTCCCATATAGTTCGTTCTGCTTATTTTAGCTATAACCTTTTTTGCCCCGTTCTGTTTGGCTACCAACGCAGCAATAAGGTTTTCCTCATCCATGCCAGTCAGCGCTACAAAGGCATCCATTTCCCCAATATTCTCTGATTTCAGCACTTCTTCATCGGTACCATCACCATTTATGATGAGAGCATCTGGAAGATAAGAGACAAAATCTTCACATTTTTCTCTGTCTATTTCAATCAATTTTGACCTTATGCCCATGTCATTGAGCATCTGTGATAGATAATAGGCTATTCTTCCAGCTCCTACTACCATTACATTTCTTATTTTTACTTGAGCAACATCACATAATTTAAGAAAGTTAATCAAACCAGAGGTGTTTCCTAACACATATACGATATCGTCATTCTTTATCTGAAAATCACCTTTAGGTATTATGACTTTATCATCTCTTAACACAGCTCCAATCAACGCAGATTGAAGGTTCTTATTAGGCAGATCTTTAAGTCTTACCCCTGCTACAGGCATTTCATCGTTTATTTTCAGCTCTATCATCTTAACTCTACCTTTTGCAAAATTTTCCACATCAATTGCAGCAGGAAAAGAAAGACTAAGAGCTATTTCTTCGGCAGCCGCATGCTCTGGATTGATAACCATATCTAATCCAATTTCCTCTTTCAGCATGGCAAGTTCCATAGCATATTCAGGATCTCTTATCCTTGCAACAGTTTTAACTGCACCCAGCTTCTTGCCCGTCAAGCAGCAGACCATATTTACTTCATCGCTGTCAGTTACTGCTATCAAAAGATCTGCATCCTTAATACCTGCTTCTAACAAAATATTGGTACTGACACCGTTTCCTTTAATGCATAATACATCCAGGTTCTCTTCAGCTTTTGCTAAGGCTTCAGAATAGTTATCAATTATTGTTACATCATGATTCCCTTTTGATAGTTCCAAAGCGAGATTATACCCTACTTTCCCTGCCCCTATAATAATAATTTTCATTAAATTCCCTCCATATGATACATCTGGCATAATCCTAAAATTACATTTTAACTTATTAATAACTTTATTACAACACGAGAAAACAGAAACATTATTGCATAAAACGCAAATTTTACTAATTATGCTAAAATGCATAGCTATTATGTGAAAATTATTGTTGTTTCAATATTTAGCTATATTCCTATACTTCATTTATCTATTTCTTCCACAAACTAGGCATAGTCAAGACCAAAATAGGATATATTTCAAGCCTGCCCATAAGCATGCAAATTGAAAGCACAGCTTTGCTTAGCCCTGACATATTAGAGTAATTTCCCAAAGGTCCAACATCTCCAAAACCTACTCCTGTATTTCCCAAGGAAGCTGCTGCTGCAGATAAAGTTGTAGAAAAATCGAATCCATCCAATGATACTACAACTACTGCAACGACAAAAATCAATATATAGGCAAAAAAGAAATTCTTTACCCCACTCAAAGTCTTTTCATCAATTATTTTATTACCCAATCTGACAGAATACACTGCTTTAGGATGTATTATAGATTTCATCTCTATCTTAGTTGATTTTAGCAAAAGAAGTATTCTGATGCTTTTTATAGCTCCAACTGTAGACCCAGAACTTCCTCCTATAAACATCAGTAATAATAATATCATTTTACTAAATAATGGCCATGTATCAAAATTTGATGAACTATATCCGGTGGTAGTTATCATGGAAGCCACCTGGAATGAAGAATGCCTCAATGACTCCCCTATGGATTGATATACATTTCCATATAGATTAACTGATATTAGTATTATAGAACCAATCACTACTCCTATATAGAATCTAAACTCCTCATCTTTTAATAATGCCATTACATTTCCTTTTATAACTTGATAATACAATGTAAAATTAACACCACAAGCTAGCATGAATATTGTAATAATAATTTCTGTTGCTACATTATCATAAGCTGCAATACTAAGATTTTTATTGGAAACTCCCGCTGTCCCTGTGGTACCAAAAGCATGAATAAAGGAATCATATAGAGGTAGACCTGATGCAAGAAGCAATACTATCTCTATTATTGTTATGGAAAGGTATATTTTATACAGTATTCTAACTGTATTGCTTATTCTTGGAACAATTTTACCCGGGTTGGGCCCGGGCACTTCTGCTTTCATAATCTGTAAGGTTCCTGCTCCAACTGATGGCAATATTGCAAGAGTAAGAACAAGAACTCCCATGCCTCCTAACCAATTTGTAAAGCTTCTCCAGAACAATATACTGGCAGGTAATACTTCAACATTATCCAGTATGGTTGCTCCAGTTGTAGTAAAACCGGATACTGCTTCAAATAGACTATCTCCAAAACTTAATATTGAGCCACTGAAGTAATATGGAAGTGCACCAAACAATGATATGATTATCCATCCAGCAGCAACAATAGCAAATCCATCTCTTGCATATATGCTGTTTGCTTTTGGTTTTAATTTTGCTAAAGGTAACCCAGCAATTATCAATAAGAATAATGTATAGATAAATGCCATCACGGCTCCATCTTTATAAATGCTTGAAACAAGTATTGAGGGCAATAAAGCTATGGCCTCACATAACAATAGAGTGCCCAAACCCTTTAATACCATTTTCAAATTCATATCATGTCCTCCTATAAAGCTTGTCCTAATACATTTCACATACACGTGCTGAATATATATAACTTACCTTAAAGTGCTTGTACTACTCATTCTACTATAGCTTTTCTAATACTACAACATTTTACAATTATACATTGTCATCATCTTTTCTGCAACTAAAAAGAAAGACTTCCTATTGAAGGATTTATAGCACTTAAGGAAGCCTTTTCTTCTACTCTATTCTTCTTATATCATAGTCCTATGTCTTAAATTTTCAAACTTTCCCCTTCCAAATATTTCATTATACCCATAAATATGGCCCAGGCCAGTTTTTCCTGATATTTCTCATCTTTGAGGAGCCTTTCTTCTTCATAGTTTGATATGAATCCACACTCCACTAGAACACTGGGCATTTTATTGTTTTTCAGTATATATACAGTATCAATGCTTTTTGCCTTTCTTGTATTATTATTCCTTATGACATCTATTAGCTCAGCCTGAATAAGCTCAGCAAGCTTTTTCCCCTCTTCATCCCCTTCATTATAGAAACATTGGGCTCCATAATATTGGGATTGCGGAAAGAAATTAAGATGAATGCTTATAAAGATATCTGCACTTGATTCGTTAACCATCTTGCGCCTTTCTCTCAAGTCCTCATTCTTTTTTTCTCTTATCCTCGAGCTGCCTCCACTATACAACCCGCTATCATCCTCTCTGATCATTAATGCAATTCCGCCGGATTGCTCTATTAATTTTCTAAGCTTAAGAGCTATTTGGAGGTTTATCTCATCTTCCAACACACCCGTTACACCTATTGCTCCGGGATCTATACCTCCATGACCCGGATCAATGATGATTATTTTATTTTTCATTGGAAATCTGCTTATAATCATTGCGTCTGTATCAATGAAAATTGCAGAAAACAATAAGAAAATTAACCCCATAATCATAGCCGTTATTTTCATCAACTGTTTTCTACCAATAACTATGACCCTCAATGTAGCACCCCCAAAAAATCTTATATTATAAAATATAGATGTTAAGTATGTAATATTCATAAAAGTGACAATATGATATAATTATTGTTATATATATAATAAGGAGGGGTTAAATTGGCAGATATAAGAGTCAGCAAACTTGCAAAGCTGTTGGTAAATTATAGCTTAAGGTTGAAAAAAGGTGACACTTTTATGATCAATTGCAAAACTGCATGTGAGCCTTTACTTAAAGAAGTCTATAAAGAAGCTATTTTGGCCGGTGCACATCCAATCGTATTCAACAATCCCGAAGAGCTAAATGAAATCTTCCTTAAATATGGAAGTGATGAGCAGTTATCCTATGTACCACCTTATTCTCTGGACCTGATTAAGACTGTAGATGCCTATCTCACTATATGTGGCGAACACAATACAAAATCCTTTAGCAATATAGACCCTACCAGAATGAAATTGCGATCCCAGGCTATGGCAGAATACAGCAAAATTTATATGGAGAGAATGGGTAATGGCTCATTAAGATGGTGCGGAACACAGTTCCCTACAAACGGAAGTGCTATGGATGCAGAAATGTCATTGTCCGAATATGAAGATTTTGTTTATGGTGCAGGACATATTGATTCCGAAGATCCTGTGGCTCACTGGATGAAGGTTCATGAAGAACAGGAGCGATTGGTGAAAATACTCAATACCAAATCAGAGTTTGAAATAATTGCAAAGGACACTCACTTAAAGCTTAGTGCTAAAGGAAGAACGTGGGAAAACTGCGACGGCAAAGTAAACTTCCCCGACGGTGAAATATTTACTTCTCCTGTGGAAGAATCAATAAACGGACATATTAGATATACATATCCTGCAATATACAATGGAAGAGAAGTGGAAGACATTATCCTGACATTCAAAGATGGTAAAGTTGTTGATGCAAAAGCAGCCAAAGGTGAAGATTACCTTCTTCAGATGCTGGATATTGACAAAGGTTCCAGATATGTAGGTGAGTTTGCAATAGGAACTAATTATGGCATTAAGAAATTCACTAAAAACATACTATTTGATGAAAAAATAGGAGGAACAATTCATATAGCTGTAGGGGCAGGCATGCCTGAATGCGGAGGTAAAAATGTATCCAGCCTCCACTGGGATATGATATGCGATATGAAGAACGGTGGAGAAATATACGCCGATGGAGAACTGATATACAAAGACGGAAAGCTTATAATATAACACCAGTTGCTAATCATCCTGAGAAACATCGTTATTATGAAAAAAGGGGGCCACTCCCCCTTTTTTCATTACCCAATCCTTATTCTTGACAACAATAGATAAAGTATAGCAACCTCAATAGGTGCCATTATTAAAGCTGTAGTTGCTCTAGCAGGCAAAAGCAGCCAAAATCCCTTTTTAAGAAGTATACTAAGCCATAAAGTATTCAATCCAAATGATACTAGCACTGTGACAATTACAACTGAAATTATTATTTTAATCAATTTGTGCTCATCTTTGGACCTAAGAAATACCAATCCAGGTATGAAACCAGTAAGAAAAGAACTCACTGTAAATCCCGGAAAGTATGGTCCTGCAGCTCCTCCCGTCATAAGAACCCCTCCAATATCTGCTATAGCTCCTGTCAGCCCTCCCACAACAGGTCCAAGCATGACACCGGATAACAGAATAGGAATATCACCAAAACTAAGCCTCACCGAATTGCCAAACAGGTACAAACCGAAAAATCTGGCTAGTATAATGCTCATGGCTGCTAGCAATCCTCCAACCACAATGGAAAATGTACTTACTCTTCTGGATTCATTAAACAAAAAAAACCTCCTCCTTGTTTAACCTGACAGGTCACACTAAAGAAGAGTTGGCTTCTCCATGTGACAGCGGATGCGATGCTGCATCGCAGGATAACCCTTTCGTTTAGTGGCAACTTCCCATCCACTAACACTTAACGCGCAGGCATCTACTCTGTCAGCTATTTAATTATCAATATTTATAATGATAATATTTTTTTACATAATTTACAACTATTTTATATAACCTTTTTTTATTAATTTATCAATATGCTGTTTCAGTTTTTCATCTATGGATATATTATAATTTTCTTCCAGCACATACATCATTGAAACAGCAACTTGCGCCACATCAAGAAGTTCTTCAGCTATCTTGTCAATAACCACAGCTTCTTCCATTGTGCATTCTTCTCCGTTTAGCCCTCTATATTTGCCTATAAGTTGGGCCAGTTCCCCCGCTTCTTCCATAAGCTTAAGGGCTGTAGATTCAATGTTTGGCTTAAGATTGTTAAGCCTTGGCAAGCTTACGCTTTTATACTCCGTTGACCTCATCACAATACCCCCGTCATCAATATACTGGGTTCATAACTAGCTGAAATTAACTATTTGAATATCTTAAATCTATCTTCTAAAGGCATAAACTCCTTTTCTCCTGCTGGAACTGTTGGCTTTCCAAAGGGCATCTGGGCAATAAGCTTCCAGTTGTCAGGAATGCTCCAATGCTTCCTTACATCCTCTTCTATCAACTCATTGTAATGCTGCAGCGACGCTCCCAAACCTTCTGCCTCCAAAGCTGTCCAAATAACATATTGAATCATACCCGATGATTGCTGTGACCATATAGGAAAGTTGTCTTTGTATCTAGGGAACTGTTGCTGCAACGATTGGACTATGCTCATATCTTCGAAATACAATATTGTCCCGTATCCCATCTTAAAAGAGTTTATTTTCTCCTCAGTTGGAGCAAATTTATCTGCCGGAACAACTTTTCGCAGTGCTTCCATTGTAATATCCCATAATGCATCATGACTCCTACCTAGCAGTAGAATCACTCTTCCACTCTGGGAGTTAAATGCAGACGGTACATGCAGCACCGCTTCTCTTATAACTTCTTCCAGTCTTTCATCGGAAATAGTGGTTTCTTTACTTATTCCATATATGGATCTTCTTTCTTTCACCGCTGTATAAAAATCGCTTGCCATTAAACTTCATCTCCTTTTTATTTAATATACCTTTCATAACATTGATAGTATTTACTAATTTCATATATTTAAAAAATCAATGTGTTTCATAAGTCAATGAAGCCTTTTCAATGATATAAATATTGGTTGAGATAGTTGATAAAACTCTTTATATCTTCCTTATCATCATAATTTTGATAGTGGTTTAGGCTAAATGCTACAAATTTCTCAACATAAGGTTTTTCTAAAAGCATCTGAATGGATATTCTTTCTTTAGCCGCCGGTTTATTTCCATCAGATGTTGTTTCGAAGGTCTCAACATTTCCATAAAGCTTTATTCCCAGCTTATCTGTGCTTTTCTTTGTGTATGCAAACAAACTGCTAAGTTGCTTTATATCTACATTATTTACTCCTACACCATCCTGAAGTGCAAGAATATCTATCTTTGTATTTCTCATAGCATTCTCCACCAACATTCTCCAATTGGCAAGAGGCATAATCCATCTATAGTTTGAATTATAAAATGGAGATATCATTATTTCCTTATCACTTTTTGACTTAATTTCCCAAGCTATTTCCTTAAGAAATTTATTTAAATTCTTCTGATAGTTCTTAGTCACGGCAGTAAACTGATAGAACTCATAGGGTATATACCAACCCTCAATGGAAGGATGATGACCATAATTATCTATTACTTCATTAAATATTCTCTTATTAATTTCCGCTTCATTCATCAACCATTCCAGATCCATTGCATTTTTAATCCACCAATCATTGTTAAAGCCTAAACCAATTCTCACTTTCATCTCTACAAAATCTGCTGCACTAAGAAGATTATCAAGCATGTCCACCTGATTATGTTCATAATTCTCTATACTTGTGGGGTAAACCGCATATCTGTCTCTAGTATCGGCTATATACTGGACTATCAATTCCTCTACACTGGCTTCTTTAAGCATAAGCAATTCTTTAACCCACCTAGCCTTGTCCCAGTCCTTGGAGTGCCAGTATTGAATGAAAGAAGCGCTAAATACTCCACTAGGTTTGGCTAATGTTTTTGAAACTTCTTGCTCTGAATATGAAAATGCAATAGCACTAACTAATAACAGTATTATAACATAAACCTTCTTCCATCTTCTCATATGTTTTACCTCATCATGGCCACAAGAACCTTGCTAAAACTAACAAAAACTCACAACAACTGATTTGACAGCCTGTCCATATATAAACCGAACTTTAGAGCAGATAATTCATCTTTAAACCATTATATCACATTATGTATACTAGCAAAACAAAAGTATGTTTGCTTTATTGATGTTTATAATATCCATATCATACCTTAAATCGCATAATTATAGATTGAAGACTTTGGGCAAGGTTTGAAAGGCTCTCACTGGCATAGGCAATTTCTTCGATAGATGCAGTTTGCTCCTCTAATGTTGCAGTCATTTCTTCAGTTGAAGCAGAATTCTCTTCTGCAATAGAAGACAAACTCTCGAGTGTGCATAAAATTTCATTTTTCATGTTCTGCATATCCTGACCGGAAATAATTAGTTTATCAAGAGCGCTCATAGCTTCACTCATGGCTTGTGATATAGACATATATTTTTCTCTGGAGTTTATTACGCTGCTTCTCTGCTGCCTTGATATGTCAGATACCTTTTCCATTGTCAGTACCGCAGATTTTGAATTGCTTTGAAGTTCATTCACCATTCCATCAATCATTTTCGTTGAGGCCGATGATTGTTCTGCCAACTTTCTAATCTCTTCAGCAACTACTGAAAAACCACGACCTGCTTCCCCTGCTCTTGCAGCTTCTATAGCTGCATTCAATGCCAGTAAATTTGTCTGTTCTGCTATTCTTGATATTACACCGCTTGCCTCTCCGATTTTATTGGAGCTATCATTGGTTTTCAATATGATATCATAGATTTCCCTTATAGCTTCACTGCTTTCTTCAGTTATCCTATATAAGTTATCGACTTCTTCCAAGCCTTTTTCAACTACTTCCTCTACTCTTTTAACAGCTTCATTGAGATCATTCATATGTTCTTGATCCTTTTCAATGCTCTTTCCCAGCAAAAATGCTTTATTTGCTCCTTCTTCCGTGTTCTTTGCCTGGTCTGTAGCGCTCCTGGATATTTCCTCTATAGTCTTAGAAATCTCTTCAGCTACTTTTGCCGATTGTTGAGAAGTAGCTGTCAACTCTTCTGAAGCCGTTGATACTTGTTGAGATGAATCACTTATTTGTCCTATTATATCCCTTAGGCTGTAAGTTATGGTCTGTATGGCCTTTGACAAAGCACCAATCTCATCCTTTTTATTTATATAAAATTGAGGAACATCTTGTGTAATATCCAAAGCAGCAATTTTCTCCGAATGCTTGGCTGCAAAAATAATGGGTTTTGTTATTGAACTTCCTATAATATAAACAAGAACTATGGCTATTATTATAACTATGGTAACAAACACTATAGTAAACTTCTGAAGTTGAACTGCCTCATACAGCACTTCACTTTTATCAGCAGTAATTATCATAATCCAATTGGTTCCCCTAACAGGTGCATATCCAGCATATAAATCCTTGTCTTGATAACTATAGCTACTTATTCCCTCTTTCTCTTTTAGTATCTTCTCGAATAATTGAGCTACAGAAGCCTGTGAAGGATCGTTTTTAGCTTCAACAATGGCATTGCGTTGGTCTAGAACTTTTTGATTATCTGGATGTGCTACTACTGTCCCTGAATTGTTAATCATATAAGCATAACCGCTATCACCGTAGCCCAAATCTTGTATAATATCTGATAATGCTTTCCATGAACGGCTACCTATTAATGCTCCAACTACTTTTCCATCTCTTTCTATTGGAGTTGCATACATAAAAACAATATCATTCGTAATATTGCTAATAAACAAATCTGATACATTTGCTTCTCCCTTTAAAGCTTTTGATACATAATCTTTATCGCTTAAATCAATGGTTGAGCCATCTGCATAATAGGCTTTTCCATCAGGTTGAACCACTCCAATATCAATAAAATTAGTCGCTTTCACTTGATTTTCTATCACAGCCTTCTGTGCTGTCCAATCCATTGTTTTAATATCTTCTCTCATAGATATCATATTAAGAGTTTTCATTTGCGTTTCAACTCTGGTCTCAACTAACTTAGCAGCTTCAAAGGAAAGAGATTTAAGCGCTTTTTCTGCCTCATTGGTTAGGGATTCACTGGCTCTATTGCTATTGATAACACCTAATACCGTTAAAGATAACATCATTAAAGTAGAAAAATACAATATCAATTTTGTCTTAATGCTTTTCATTTCTGTACCCCCCATAACATAATATTATCTTCAATTCTGCATCTCTCAGCCTTTAATCAACTGTTAATCCACCTAAATTATTGCTTCCACCGGACAGAATATCTTTTCAGTGTAAACTCTTAATATAAAGTTGCTCATGGGAGTTTCTACGGAAAACTTAATTAGAACTCAACATACTACAATTCCAAAATTTTAACCAACAATTGTAAATTTCCATATCATTCTTTCTGGTATTGCTGATTATTAACTCAAATAATTGGGATCTTTCAAATTTTTTATACTCATATACATAATCACTTAAGCTTCTCTCATCTGATAAAACTCCTCCTTCCACGCATTGTTTAATCATGTCCTGTATCAATTCATCTTCTTTGCTTGTCCATTCTCTGTACTTTTCCCTTATAATATCTGCAATATCTTCCGGAGGAAACAAATGATATCTAAATAAAAATTTCATCTTTATAATGTTCTGACAATAATAATCCATAAAGCCCTTGTAAAGAAAATACAGCTTCATATTTGGAGGTATATCAGATCCTAATTCATCAATGTTTTTTGATATATTTAGTTTTTCTTCCCAGACTTCATCATAAATACTAAAGAATAACTCCTGTTTGGATTTATAGTAAAAATATAAAGAAGATGGTTTAATTTTCACTTCCTCACAAATGCTTCTTATATTTGTTGCTTCATAACCAACTTCTACAAACATTTTAAAAGCTGTATAACGTATCATATCATTTGTTTTATTTGACATATTATTTCCCTCCAAAGGAACATTGACTACCGAATGTTCGTTAGGTTAATTATACTACTACCCTTTATTTGACACAATAGCCTTTGTTATACAATTAATTACCATTTTTTATGCTATTTCACCATTCCTTCTATTCTTACCCAAATGTCCAGTGGTTATACTTTGTCAAAAAATAAAAGGCTTTCCTGAAAGCCTTTATCACATTCCTAACCATTTTTCCAATATACTGTAAAGCTGGTTAATATCAAAGGGCTTGGATATATAATCATCCATTCCTGCTTCAATACATTTATCTCTATCTTCCCGCATTGCATAGGCAGTAACAGCTATAATGGGAATATGCCTATTTTTAAACTCTTGCCTAATCATGTCCGTAACCTTATATCCATTCATTCCATGCATCTGTATATCCATGAGAATCAGATCTATATTATTGCTTCTCAATACTTCTATTGCTTCTTTTCCACTATATGATGAGATTAATCTGTATCCCTTCCGACTCAATACTCCTTGCATTACTTCCTGATCAACAATATTATCATCAACATACAATATGGTTTTTACATTGCCAGCATTATCTTCCTTATTATGCATACAGGTACAACGAGAATGATTTGATGCATTAGATGGCGTATCAACATAGGTTTTCATATTGCATTCAAAGTAAAAAGAACTTCCTTCTCCTTCCTTGCTTTCATAATCTATGTCTCCACCCATTTCTAAAGCCAGCTTTTTTGCTATTGACAAACCTAAACCAACACCTATATACTTCTTTTCAGTAGATAAATCTCCTTGGAAAAACTTTTCAAAAATCTTGTCTTTCAACTCATCATTTATGCCAATCCCCGAATCTTTAACTATGAATTTGACTTTCTGATATGCATCATCATGGGATATTAACTCTACTCTCAAAATGATATACCCCTTGTCTGTATATTTTACAGCATTGTTAGTCAGATTTGTGAGGACCTGCTTCAACCTCAGCTCATCACCAATAACCTTAGTGTTAATCCTCGGATCAAAGTAGAAACCTACTTCCAGTCCCTTTGAGCTTCCTTGCAATAAAAGGTTATTATAAATATTTTTAGTAGTCTTAAACAAATCAAAGGGTTTATTGTCCAGTTGAATCTTACCGGCTTCAATTTTTGAAATATCCAATATGTCGTTTATTATGGCTACCAATAAATCAGCAGATTCTTTCATTCTATTGATGTATCTTTTTTGCTCTTCGTTAAGTGATGTCAGTTCAAGTAATTGCATCATACCTATGATACCATTTATAGGCGTTCTTATCTCATGACTCATGTTTGCCAAAAATATTGATTTTGCTTGATTTGCGTAATCTGCTTCCTTCTTTAATTGCTCTAATTGCTTGCATTTTTCTTTACACTTTTCCTCTATAAGTTTCCTATCTGTAATATCTTCATTCGTCCCTATCATTCTAATGGGCTTACCATCATCTGACCACTGTACAACTCTTCCTTTTGTCCTCATCCATTTGTATTCGCCGTTTTTGCATTTTATACGATATTCTGCTATAAAGTCTTTGTTTTCATATATCATATGGCATTTTTTCGTGACATGAGGCAAATCCTCATGGTGAAGCAACTCCATCCACGATTCACATGAGTTATCTATGTCACATTCTTCATATCCAAGAATCTTTATCCAATCATTATGATGCTTAATTTCATTCGTTATAATGTTGAATTCCCATATCCCAAATTGCCCGCTTTCGAGAGCAATTCTTGCTATTTTCTCATATTCAGCAAGTTTTTTGCACAATTCTATTTTCTTTGATATATCCTTATAAATTACTATGGCACCAATGAATTTTTCGTCCGAATCATATACAGGAGATACGGATATGGCAACTTGGATGCTCCTGCCTTCTTTAGAAACTCTTACAGTTTCAAAGTCTTTAACAACAGCACCTTTTTTCACCACATCTATTTGAGCTAGCATTTCATTCTTCCTATTCTCAGGTATAAGTATACTTATGTTTTCTCCAATTATTTCCTCTTCAGTATATCCGAATTTTTCTTGTGCCCCTTTGCTCCATAAATATATTTCAAAATTCTTCGTCAAGCCTACAATTGCATCATCAAAAACATCTAGGGATATGGATGGCATTTTATCATGCTTATTTATCTTTTCTTTACTTGAAAAATTCTTTAGTTTCCAAACAGAACTATCTTTATCATCATGATTCATATATCTCCCTCCCTTTCGTATATTACTATCCTACTTGTCAAACAACTTATCTTTATGTAGTCTGTCTATATCTATCTTTTGTTAACAGTTCTTCAAAACAAATCCTGCCAATATGCGGTATCAGCCTGTCATTGTGACAGGCTGATACCGCATATTCCCATTTACATTATAAGACTCATAATGCAGTAATTCAACATATCAGTTGGAATAACTGCATATCAAAAATCAATTAGCTACATATTCTTGCCCGTCCTCATATCAGGCTCCATAATACTCTATAGTCATTAAAAACCTATATAAGCAAAAGAGATATTGAACTAAATTATTCCAATATCTCTTCCACAATATTGCTATTTAAAAAGCTTCTTCTTGTAGTATCCATCAGCTGTATATATAGGTGCAAGAGGGTTGTGTCCAGTTACTCGATCTTTAACTGCAAGGATGGTTGTAGGCCTTTCTAGGTATTTGAGCACCAGGCTATCGTGTCCTACACAAAGCCCTAGCAATATATTAAAATCAGTTTTCTGCTCATTCATAAGAAGTGCCTGTCCTATAGGATTGCACATGGTTTCTTTTGCACAACCTGATACTGTATCTTCATCCTTTACTCCCATATAGCTCTTTGGAACATCTCCATTCTTACATATCGCCGAAATCACCTCAAAGCCGTTATGTGTCAATATCTTGTCAACTACCTTGGCTTCGTTGAAAAGGCCAAGGCAAAATATAAGTCCAATTTTTTTGTAACCAGCCTTGTCCATGAACAGCAATATCTCTTCCATACGGGTTAGACGGCCATAACCTTCTGCCTCAACAAGTGCCGCATTATAGGCAATCTTGTGATTCTCTTCATCTTTATAGAGCTCCATTGCCTTTCTTTGAATATCTTCATTTTTACTTGGACAATCCTTCATAGTCTTCGTCAAGTCATGAATTTTACATCCATGCAAAGTACATTCTGCACATCTATACATAATATCCTCCTATACTGAAACAGATCCAACAAACCGCTGTATTCTTGGGTTCATGCTATTAAATATTTCTTCTGGGGTTCCTTCTTGAACAATAAGTCCATCTTCCATAAAAACTATACGGTCTGACACCTCTTTGGCAAACCTCATCTCATGGGTTACAATCAAAAGCGTCATTGTATGCTTAGAAGCCAAGGCTCTTATAACCTCCAACACTTCATTTACCAGCTCTGGATCAAGAGATGACGTAGGCTCATCAAACAGCATAACTTCAGGATTTACTGCCATAGCACGTCCTATCCCTACACGCTGTTGCTGCCCTCCTGACATATGTGCTGGGTATACATCCCTTTTATCTTTAAGTCCTATTGATGTCAAAATCTCCATAGCTTTATCCTCTGCCTCTTTAAGGTTCATGCCCTGGCACATAATCATCGGCTCCATAATATTCTGAAGAGCTGTTTTATTCTTAAACAGATTATAATTTTGAAATACCATTGCAGTCTTTCTTCTTAATGCAGAAACCTTTTTATATCTGTTATGGCCACTCTTAAGGATTACATCTCCTATAGTAATTGTACCTTCTGTAGGTTTTTCAAGATAGTTGATGCATCTCAGCAGCGTGGATTTTCCTGCTCCGGAAGGACCAATTATAGATACTACCTGTCCTTTTTCAACAGTTAAATCAATTCCCTTCAATACCTGTAGAGAATCAAAGCTTTTCTTTAAACCTTCTATCTTCAACATAACACTACCTCTTTATTCTATCCTTCAATAGGCTTTGTTCATATACTTCTCCAATCTGGACTGTAAATAGGAAATTAAAGAAAGTATTATCCAATATATAATCAACACTGCCATATATCCCTCCAGATAACGGAAAGATACATTAGTCTCATTCTTGCAATAAGCTATCATATCCTTCAGGCCCACAATAAAGCATAGAGAAGTCGATTTGAACAAATTTGCAAAGCTGTTCATCATGCCCGGTATAGCTACTCTTACAGCTTGTGGAATAATAATACGATATATAGTCTGCCAAGTGCTAAGTCCTATAGATAATCCTGCTTCAAACTGACCTTTATCAACAGACATTATGGCTCCTCTTATATCCTCACTCATATAAGCTGCAAAGCTCAAAGAAAGTACTATTATTGTGGCCCAAAAGCTTGACATATTCCTTACTATTCTTGATACCTGAGCAATGCCATAATAAAAAACAAACAACTGTGCAATGAATGGAGTGCTCCTAAAAAATGATACGAACACAATGGAAAGTTGCTTAAGCACCGGTATATTATAATAGCGGAAGGCAGCAATTATAAAGCCTATAATAACCGAAAACACCAAAGATACTCCTGCCACCTCCACAGTTGTAGGAAATCCGCTTAGAATAATAGGAAACATGGAAAAGAAGTATTCAATATCAAAATTCATGGCATATCCCCTTAATAATAAGTTATATTAGAGCAAAGTGCCTCTCCAAAGAGGGCACTTGCTAAAAACGCTTATTTATTCTTACTAAAGTATTCCTTTGCCGCATCGGTTTCCATAACATCATAGTCGAACCACTTTTCACTAAGTTTTTTATGAGTTCCATCTTTAATCATTTCATTTAAGGCTCCGTTTACCAGCTTTAGCAGCTCAGCACCACGTTCTGTACGTGCAAAGGGGTAACCGTTTACCTCAGTATAAATAGGATGTTCAGTATCAACAGCCTTCAAATCCCAGTCAGGATTCTTTTCCAGCAGGTAAGGTATAAGCAGATATGCATAAGGCATTGCATCTACACGGCCAAGTACAATCTCTTGTGGAATTGAGGCAAAGGATTCATATGTAGTTTTCTTTACCTTGTTATCAGGATCTAGCGCAGCCACAAACTCATTCATTGCACTTCCATCAGCAAGACCTATAGTCTTTCCTTCCATATCATCCCAACATGTTATTTCGTTGTTATCTCCTCTAACCATCAAACAGTAGGGACTGAAGAAATATGGGTCAGTGAAATCATATTTCTCCTTACGGGCAGGTGTTATACTTATCTGTTTTGCTACCGTATCCACACGTCCTGTTTCCAAATCTCCAAAGGCGGTAGCCACATCCTCCTGTACGAATTTTACATTGTAGCCTATGCGTTTAGCAATTTCATTCCACATATCTATCTCAAAACCTGACCAAGTCTTTGTTGATTCATCATACACTGTAAATCCAAGATAATCTCCAGAAGTGGCAACTATAATAGTCTTGTCCTCATTTGAGCTTTGTGATATTGTGCCTTTTTCTCCTGTTTTACCGCATCCAGTTAATACTGATGAAATGATTACAGCACAGAGAAATATTGCAATAACCTTTTTCATAATAATGCCTCCATTTCATTATCTTTTATATTTTTCCAGTGTTCTGGGCACTAAGTAATATTATATATACAACAAAAAAAATGTTGAAATAGTTATTTTAAATTTGTCCAATATGTATTATAGACAAACTCTATAAGTCCCATGACCCATAAAACCATATTTCTACACAAAACATGTTTTTTTGACATTATATAGTACTGAACATCCAATTATTATGTTAAAATAGAAAAAAAGAAATAGGGGTGAATGCTTATGTTACAAATTGCATTCTGCGATGACAATATAGACGAGCTGTCCAATATAGTGCAGCTCATAAATCAATACAGAACATCAAAAAACTTGGATTGCGAATATGCTATTTTTCAAAACGGGTTTGATTTAGTTTCCACACTGGAAAAAGGGAAACATTTTGATATATATTGCCTTGATATTATTATGCCTGGTTTTACAGGTATCGATGTTGCAAAGGAAATACGTACCTATGACAAAACTGCTCCGATTCTGTTCTTTACCTCATCGCCTGAGTTTGCTTTGGAAAGCTATTCAGTAAAAGCTATTAACTATGTGCTAAAACCTATATCGAAGGAAAAATTGTTTATCACCTTTGATGATATTTTAGAACGTATAGAAGTAGAAAAGAATAATGATTCCATTATAGCAAAGAGTAATGAGGGAATTCAAAGAATACTGCTCTCCAATCTGGTCTTTGTAGAAGCTATGGGCAGAAATGTCTTGTATCACATGATTTCCGGCAGGATAGTGGAATGTACAGAAAACTTCTCCTCTGTCTGGGACAATCTCATGAAATTTGGCCATTTTATCAAAACCCACCGTTCCTACATTGTTAATATGCAGTACGTAGATATCATTGAAAACCATCGGATAACCTTACAGAATGGAGAAACAGTTCCTGTTGCTCATGTAAAATGTCGAGAAATTAAGCAACAGTATTTGGCTTATCAGATGGAGGAAGAATAGGCGAATGAATGGAGATGTTTATAAATGATTGAAACTGTAATTGGACTAGTAAGATTTGGATTTTCTCTGGTCTTTGGCGTAATGGTATCAGTTCTCTTAGCAGGTATAGAATCCACACGAAAAAATAGGTTCATAATTGCCTCCATATGCTTATTTTTTCTTTTTATTCAGTTAATTAGCTGGTGGACTCTTGGCTTGGATTTAACATCAAAACTGTATCCCATTATAGTTCATGTCCCCATGATAATGATTTTATCCTTATATTATAAGTTTCCATGGCACATATCCGTCATCAGCATACTTACCGCTTATCTATGCTGCCAAGTACCTCGCTGGATCGGCTTCCTTGCGGGAGCAGCCTTAAGGAGCAAAATTGCAGATCATATTTTCTATATAGTTGCTGTCTTCGTGTCCTTTTATCTCTTCAAAAGGTACGTGGTATCATCAATACGGCAACTTATGCTTAAATCTCCAAAATCCTGCCTGTTATTAGGCGGTGTCCCACTTTTTTATTATATTTTTGATTATGTGACCACTATTTATACCGATGTGCTATACAGCGGAGCAAGATGGGCGGTACAATTCATGCCTTCAACAATATCTGTCTTCTATTTCATATTTGTCATTTTATATTACATAGAGACTGAAAAACAGGCAAACTATCAAAGAGAAAGAGGTATGCTAGACATACAACTTAGACAGGCACAAACAGAGCTTGAATCATTGCGGAAAATTCAAGAAAATGCAGCCGCCTATAGACATGATATGCGCCACCATTTTGCCCTTATACAAGGTTTAACATCCAAGGGACTTATAAATGAAATCAGTCATTATCTGAAAACTGTTCAATCTGACATAGATGCTATCACACCTGTACGCTATTGTGAAAACGAAACCGTAAATCTGATTATATCCTCCTTCGCCACCAAATCAGAACAGGAGAAAATCACATTTACCATAGATGTGAAGCTGCCTGATTTGCTGACTTTCAGTGATACCGAACTTTGCTCACTGCTGTCAAACGCTTTGGAAAATGCCATACATAGCTGCCGAAAAATATCCAACATCAATAAACGTTATATCAATCTACGTATGTACTCAAAAAATAACAAGCTTTGCATTGACATACGCAATAGTTGTGAAACAGAACCCACATTTCACCAGGGCCTTCCTGTATCAAAAGAAAAAGGGCATGGCTACGGCACCAAAAGTATGGCTCATATTGTGGAAAAGCATGGCGGAGTATTCCAGTTTATGGTGAAGGATGGGTGGTTCATATTTCAAGCCACCGCATAATTCAAAATCCCACAAACATATATGTTTGTGGGATTTCATATTTTGCATGAAAAATACTTTTATAATGAAATGTGGTGCAGAATGCTAAATTATTATGCTAAAATAAGGTGAAAGAAACATTGGAATGCTTATGTTACGGACTGTAGTCTGTGACAACAATATTGACAAGCTGTACATCATAGTACAGCTAATGGACCATTATAAAACATCGAAAATTTCTAAATGCAAATATGTTATTTTTCATAAATCATCAGGAGGAATATTCAAATGATAGAAACTATAATTGAGTTCTCCCGTTATTTTGCCGCTATGTTGTTCGCCATGTCGGTTGCAGCCAGCTTCGTAGGAATGCCTTTTACGCGAAAAAACCGTCTGGTAATGTGGAGCTATATAATCCTTGTATTTATTATTCAGGTAACATGCTTGTTCAGTTTTGGCATGGACATTACATGGAAGATATACCCTCTTATCGCTCATGTTCCCATAGCCGCTTTTATCGCCATATATCTAAAGCGTTCATTGCTCATTTCCATAACTACTATGTTCGCTGCTTTTTTGTGCTGTCAACCGCCCCGTTGGATTGGCAGTTTAGCAAGTGCTGTCACCGGCAACGTGTCCCTGAACCATTTGGGCTATATCATATCTGTAATTTTCATGTACCATATCCTTCGAAAATATGTGGCAAAATCCGTACAGCATCTTATGGAACGCTCCACTAAATCCTGTCTCATATTTGGTGCTGTTCCTGCTTTTTACTATTTAGTGGACTATTCCACTACTGTTTATACGGATTTTCTATACAGCGGAACTCGGGTGGCAGTTCAGTTTATGCCTTTTATTATATCTGCCTTTTATTTTATTTTTGTAATTTCTTACTATGGTGAAATACAGAAACAGACAAAAGTGGAAAGAGAACGGGACATGCTGGTTACTCAGTTTAGACAGGCACAGATAGAACTTGAATCCTTACGTCAGATTCAGGAGAATGCTGCTGCCTATAGACACGATATGCGACACAATCTTGCTCTATTGCAGGGGCTGGCATCCAAAGGTCTCATAAATGAGATCAATGAATATCTGAAGACTGTTCAGTCTGATATAGACGCCATCACTCCCATACGCTATTGCGAAAACGAAACTGTAAATCTGATCATATCCTCTTTCGCTGCCAAGGCGAAACAATCACAAATCATGCTGACGGTAAATGCAAATCTTACTGAATTGCTGAAATTGAGTGATACAGAAATATGCTCCCTATTGTCAAATGCTTTGGAAAACGCCATACATGCCTGCCAAAACATAGCCGATAAAAGCAAACGTTTTATCAATCTTCGTTTATTTTACAAAAATAATAAGCTCTGCATAGATATACGCAACAGCTATGAGACAGAGCCTATATTCCATGAAGGTCTTCCTGTATCAACAGAACAGGGTCATGGTTACGGCACCAAAAGCATGGCTCATATTGTGGAAAAGCATGGAGGTGTGTTCCAGTTTTCCGTCAAGGATGGCTGCTTTATATTTCAGGCCACCGCATAATATAAAGTCCCCCAAACACATATGTATGGGGGATTTTTTACCACACTATTTCACACTGTCCACTTCCTTTAGATATGTGGCGTAGAAGTCTTTCACCTTTTCATATCGTATAGCATTGCCTAACTTGTTCCCATTCTCATCAATATATTGAACCTGGTAGCATTCCGGACCATCTTCGTCCCAGTCATCATCTTCGTATCTGACATTAGTTCCGCCATTAAGGGAATACTGCCCCCATAGAACCACAAATTTGTTATTGCTTATCTTTAACAGCTGTGGTGTCGTTGCAATTTTCGATGTGCCAATGTATTTGGCGATTGTGACATTCTTCGCTACAGCTCCATTGCTGAAGTTGCGCGGTACAATACAAACTACAATATCACGCTGATTAAGGCTTCTATGATTACTTGGAACCATAGAAGCATTTGAGGCAGCATTTGAGTTTCCCTTTCCCCATTTTGCTGAGGATTGATTGATTGTGGCTATTGCAGTCAGATAGTTATTTTTAGACACCTCAAGACCACCTGCTGTTACACCTGTATAATTTGCACCTGCGGGTCCCAGGATTTCAAACATTGTAGCTTTTATATAGGATGACCCTGAAGCTTTCTGTAAAACAACAGAACGAGGAGAGCCATCTCCAAGGTCCAGGAACACAGGTACATTGCCGTCAAATCGCACATATGTGTCAAAGGAATGGCTTACATGGTTAGCCGGAGATAAGGAACTAACATAGGTTACCTTCATTGTATCCGTGTTCACGAATATATCCAGGTTACTCTGGTGATTCAGCCCGTCACTGGACTTGTACCGAGTACGTGCTGTATGCAATATAAGCTGGTTTCCGCTTTCTGCAAAGTGTGCCGTATGATTCAACGGTTTAATTGCTTTTGTTTGCCCGCCTGTTATAGATACACTGGAAATACGGTTGAACTCTTTGTCATATTTGACAATACGAATACTCTCTTTACTGTCGTTTTCTTCAGTGTTGTCCTGACCAAAGGCAATATAGTTATATTCTTTGCCGCTGTATATTCCACCGAATATTGGCAACTCATACTTTATTGGCTTTTCACCCAAGTAGCTGTTCTCTGCGGAGTATTTCCTTATTGTCACGTATTCACCGTCGGCGTAGGCTTCCAAATAGGTACCTCTTTCATTTCTTGACAAAATGGAGCTCTTAACAGTAGTTCCCCAGTTAGTAAAATTATTTCTGAATTCTGGCAGTTCAAGATTATAATCAATTCTGGTTGTGATAGTTGGACGCTTGGTTTCATTAGCAAATTCCAACTTATCATAGTAGCCGTACCCATCATCCTCCGGCTTTTCTACTTTGGATGCAGGAGCCTCTTTTCCTTCCTTATAGTCAAACCACCACTTGGGGATTGTATTTTGATCAACTGAGGTAGATATGATAAACCTGCAATCTCTCAAATAGGCATCACCATTACGAGTATTGTGGAGGGTTATCTGGCTATCCTGGGTTTCATTGCAGTATCCCCATGTTCTGATGACATATTTGTGGTTTGAATCAACCACAAGAGCAAAGGTTCTGTATCCTCCTTCATTATAGGCATCCAGGAACCATTTGCAGGGGGTATCGCTGATAACAATCGGAGCCGACGGGTCTGTTACCTTGCCTTTGTATGAAAGATAACCCCCATTAGCTGCATGAATATAATATCTGTCATCTCCAAGATGCTCAAAGTAGAAGGGCTCGTTAAACCTTCTTGAAGGGCTGACGGTTTTGTCACCATTAATACGAAACTTTCCATCATCGTGTGAAATTATATATGCCCAACCTGACTTTATTTTGCCGCTGGTCATATTCTTGTCGCTGGGCACAAATGGCCAGGCTCCAGATGCGGCTTTAGGATCAATCACGTGTATTGCATAGCCTCCTACCTGAGCCCCATTATACCGAAGTTCTATTGACAGTGTTTCATTTGCTTCCTTTAATGAAGATCCTTTTTTCAACTCCATATTCCTTAAGGTAAAAAAAGTGATTTTATTGGTAATATCAGTTTCTTTGCCATTGTCAATAAGCACTGCAACTAGTCCAGTAGGGTCAAAAGCCTCGCCAACCTTATAATTTATTTTCGCGGGCAATGACTTAATCGTTACATAGCTTGTGACTCTGCTCCCTTTTATCTGCTCAGGCTTTATCATGCCGGATTTTATAGCCATGTCAAGCCATTCATCAAGGCTCATATCTGGTGAAGCTGTCACTGTCAGCGGGGTAATGGCTATCAATGATAATGCCATAACCACCGCCAGTACCAGGGATAAAGTTATATTAGCTATTTGCCTGAAACTCTTTTTACTGTACAAGTTTTTATTTTTTCCATGGATTCTCCCTCCTTATTCTATCTGTGCAGGGTTATCCCATCCTGTATAAGGAACGCCTGGTTTAATGACGGCCTTGCCTGCTTTGTCGTCCCAATATACGTTAAACTGTGAAGCTGTACCCCTAAGCTTAAATGCAAACTCACGAAGCTGAATGTAGTTGGTATCTCCGCCAATGAGCCAAGCATCCTCAAAGGTAAAGACTTCTCCGTTCATCTTAAATTTTGTGCTGCTTTGTCTGACATCGGTTGTGTTTTGAAGCTTGATTTCAGGCACTGTTCCACTGTATGGCTTTCCTGGTTCTATTACAGCATATTGCCCATCCCAACCCACATCGAACTGTGATGCGGTACCATTTAACAAGGCTGCGATGGCGCGAAGCTGCAAGTAGTTGGCTCCGTTTATGGTGTAGGCCGCAGCTACTGATACTGGCTTACCGTCAATCAGAAAGCTTGTGCTGCTGGGAGTAGCAACCACAGGTTTAGCAGACTTTGCAGGTACCACAGGTTTGGAGGTCTCTGTGCTTGCAGCTGGTGGTGTTGCTTCTTTTATAACTGTGAAAGCATTGCCATTATTAATTGCATATGTTTCAGCCGCTGAGCCTGCAACGCCGTAAATCCTAACACTTTGAGGAAAAGCACCTTCTTGAATTACCTTAACGCTGCTGGGAATAGTCACTTCTTTCAGTCTTTCACAATCCAAAAATGCATATGCTTCAATGGTCTTTACGCTATTGGGAATATTTATGCTGGACAAACTAGAGCACTCAATAAAGGCCTGATTCTCAATGGTGGTCACACTATTGGGAATAGTTATGTTTGTCAAGCTTTTGCAGCCATAAAAAGCATCAGCTTTAATGATGGTCACGCTATCGGGAATGGTTATGCCGGTCAGGTTTTCGCAAAACGCAAATGTATTATAGTCAATGCTGGTCACACTATTTGGTATGGTCACACTCCTCAAGCTCTTACATTCTGTAAAGGTACCGACTCCAGTGCTCTTCATGCTATTGGAAAGGGTTGCCTCCCTCAAGTTTTCACAGCCATTAAAAACCGAACTACCAATATTGGTAACACTGTTAGGTATGATTATGCTGGTCAAGCTTTTGCAGCCATTAAAGGCATCATCACCAATGGTTTTAACGCTATTGGGTATGATCAGGTTGGTCAGACCTTCGCATTCACGAAAGGCATTTGCTTCAATGGTAGTCACACTATTTGGTATGGTAATGCTTGTTAGTCTTTCACAATCATAAAACGCATCATAGGGAATAGTGGTAAGGCTATTGGGAATAATTACTCTTCTGAGGCTTTTGCATCCGCTGAAGACATGGCGCCCCATGCTCTTCACACTATTTGGAATATTTATTTCACTTAGGCTTTCACAATCAGAAAAAGCCGCAAAACCAATACTGGTGACGCTGTTGGGTATATTTATGCTGGTCAGATTTGGGCAGCTCAAAAATGCTTGATCTTCAATGATTTTTACGCTATTTGGAATGGTTACACTCATAATAAATTCGTTACCACTAAACGCTCTTTTACCAATGCTTGTTACATTATCAGGAATAACTACATTATAACTAAAGCCTTTGTATTTTTTCAGCACACCCTTTTCAATTTCGAAATCACTATCTTCCGCTGACACCGTCACTGACAGCATAACCATCATCATGGACAGAATTATCAGGATACTGATAAGCCGCTTTTTCATATATTTCTTCCTCCTCAGTTACTTTGCTTTGTATCTTTACACTATCACAAATTTCAAGAAAGAACTGTTCTTTGAATGAAATTGGCCTTTTTTGACATGAAATATGATCTTGTGAAAAAAAGTTTACGCCGCTGGCTTTTATGGCCAGCGGCATATTTTATAAACCATATCAGTTAGCTTTAATGAACTTGACCTTTCCATGTTCAGGTGCCGATCCTGTGTATTTCCAAACAGTTACTTTTGTTCCATTATCACTTTTTGCACCACTGGCGTTGACAAGCAGCTTTTGGTTGCCATAATCCCGGATGGTACAGAAATTAGAATATTTGTTGATTCTCCAAGCATGGGTAATGGCGGCTGATCGCAACTGATCTCCATTCTGTGAGGATGGCTGTCCGATACTGCGTCCCTCATATTCAATGGAGTACATGGGTCCACGTTCTTTATTATAGTTGATGAGCATTACAGTAAAGGGCTTATCTGGTTTCTTGTCGGAAAGCTCCAGCCATAAGATACCGCCTCCAGGGACAGGATAGACATACTTACCTAAAATTTGCATATAATAGTCACCGTCTTGCAAAATATCGCTGTCACTAACCGCAGCAATATTAATATTAAAGTCAGCAACAGTTTTACCGTTATACTGAACATCAACGCTTTTAATACCGGAGCCTGTCAAGGCTTCCCCTTGAGTCACTGCTTTATTTGATATATAAAATTTAAGCTTTGAATTGTCAACAACACTACGGACCCCATCCTCATCCTGGTAATGCGCAATCAGGCCGGTTATATCGAAGGACTCACCCTGCTTATATAATACTTTATCAGGATTAGCAACAAGGAAGTATTTTGGTGTTTTTTTATCTAGTACAGGTTTGACATAGGCTGTGGTGGGCAGCTTGCCTCCTATTTTTAATCTGGAGGCATTGATGGAACCTACCTTGCCGTCCTTGACCACCAGAGTGTAGGTGCTGCTGTCTTCGGCACTATTAAAGACAGTTTTTCCATCAGGTCCCAGATAATCGTTATTAGTGTTGTAGAACAAACCACGTCCCAAGGGCTTCATAACCAAATAAGCACCAGTGACTTGTTTGCCCGTATCCATATCAAAGAGGGCATTCAAGCTATTGCCCACATTAATATGCATCGTACCATAAATAGAACCATGGCCATCGGAACTAAAACCTAAATTAGTATTAATCCAGCCGGACATGACACATGGGGTAGTGATTTTTTTGATGTTGAAGTTATATATACCATATTTGCCGGTAGCGTCATCTTGTATATTCATATAGCCTTCATTAGCCCACTGAATGCTGCGATAGCTGCAGGGCAGAAGCAGCTGTCCCGATATATCAACTAGGCCCACTTTGCCGTCTTTCTTCACTATGGCATAGGGATTTTTTTTGTCCACCCAGGCAGAATAATCTATTTCATCATACTCAAAGGGAAGTATGATGCTGCCGTCTACTTTCACAAGTCCCCATTTATTGTCCTTTTTCACCCAAAGAGTGTCCTTTGCGCTTACATCAGTAGCACCGTTGCCTTTCAGGTTTTCATGGGTGTAGGTTTTGCCTGTTCTTACTGAAATAATGCCTTTAATAGATGTTATCTTTCCATCATCATCAGCATCACCTAATATTACATAACCATAATCACCGATGTTATAGAGGGCTCGACTTTCCGTTCCTGGAATCTTCGTCCCATCTGTCTTATAGATGAAATTACCCATGTTTGTATTAAATACCTTGTTCTCGGAATCATAAGATAAAAATTCATTGTTAAGGGGGATAATCACCTTATTGTTGAAGTTTATAACCCCTAATCTGGCTGCAGATTCTCTGAAGCCATCATAGCCGCAGTTATATGTTAACGCAAGGGACAGTTCAGGAATAAGCTTTATTTGTGCACCAGGTGGATACCAACCCAGTACGGAGGCTCCCCATATACCTCCATGATATTGGGCAGGTACAAGAACTCCTTTTTGTCCAACTATTCCAGACTCCAGGTGAGAGTAGTAGATAACATCATAACCACCTGCATCTGCAATCATGCGCAGCCTTTTTGTAGAAAGCTCATCATAAACTAAGTAAGGCCCCGCCTGGGGATACGGCCTGCCTATTGAAGGAGTTATATTAAATGGGTAGGCTTGAGGAAGTACTTCCTTACCGTTTTTATCTATAATTTGGACATAAAACAAAGATGCATCTCTGTTATGAACTTCAAATTGATTTTCCTGTGTAACTTTTACCACCTTCCCTGTAGGCACCATTGCATACCCTTTGATGAAATCAAAAAACACAGGATTACGTCCCTCATCGATGTCTTCCATATCAAATACCTCTAAGTAATTGCCTTCGGCTGATCCTAGATATTCGTAATCTTCAGGGATTAGGTATTTATCTGGTGCTACAATCTCTTTGCCCAGCTCCAGATTCCAATAACCAAGATAGGTCTTTCCGTTTACCTTCTTTGATATACGGCAAACTCCTTCCGATGGCAGCCCTACTGCATCATAGTTGCAGGGAATAACTTCCTTGCCTGTAGTGTCAAGCAGTCCCATTTTTCCATTGCGTATTGCCTGAACATATCCATCAACGAATATGGTCTCAGTACTTTCATATTCAAAGTCGCCTGTTGGGTAATATTTTCTGCCCATCTGTGAATTCCAGCGCCAGTAATGAGCAGCTATCTCGTCATATATTGGCTCTACTGCCCAGTTTCCATATATGTCAACAAGTCCATACTTGTCGCCCACGGCTACCTTGCGGAGTCCTGAATCAAACATAGCTTTAAGAGTCTTTTGATACTCGGCTGTAGTTCCCAGCCATGTGACATCGCTGTCATAATAATTTCCATTCCCTGATGGGGCTGCTAATACCGCTGTGGGCAGTATGGACAGCATCATGCATAGGATGAGCAGAATGCTAATTAGCCGCTTTTTCATGATATGTCCCTCCTATTGAAATTTTGCCTGTTCAGCATAAAAATATATTATGTTCAATCTAGCATATATCTGCATTAAAAACCGCTTTATGCATGAAATGGGCTTTTTTTGACATGAAATGCTGGCGGAAGAAACTGTTGATGTTGCAGCATGTCTTCTATTCATCAAGAAAGGATATAAATTGCTGATTATGTTTTTTACAAGTAAATATTGATATTTTTTATATAATTATAAAGATAAATAAAAACGCCAGAGGTATTTTCTCTGACGCTTTGAACTCTTCCAAGTTGAAAAAATGATAGTCCCATAATTATTCATATAATATAAATAGCCTCATTTTTTCTTGTTAATAAAGGAAAATTTCTCAGGTCCATTTTAATTTTTAGAAGTATTTTTCACTGATATTATATTCTTTTATTTTATTATACAATGTTTGCCTTCTTATATCCAAAATTTGAGCTGCTTTCGTCTTGCTTCCGTTAACCTTCCTCAAGGTGTCCGCTATAATTAGCTTCTCATAGTCTTTTAAGGTCATTTCAGTTTTTCCCCTACTCTGGAGAAAGTTCAATTCATTTCTCATGTCAAGAGGAAGGTGGTCTTTGGTTAAAATCTGTTCTTCCTTATTTGCAATAATAACTGATCTTTCAATTACATTTTTTAATTCCCTCACATTGCCTTTCCACTGATAGTTCAACAACATTAACATAGCTTCAAAATCAATGAAACTTAGCTTCTTTTCGTATTCCTTTGAGAACTCTCTAAGAAAATACATGGCTAATGCCTTAATATCTTCTTTTCTTTCTCTTAATGGAGGTATGTTTATTTTTATTACATTTAATCTATAGTACAAATCTTCTCTGAAATTACCCTTCTCTAATTCTTTAGCCAGGTCCTTGTTTGTGGCTGCAATTATTCTTACATCCACATTTATGCTGTTTGAAGAGCCCAATCTTTCAAATTGCTTTTCTTGCAAAACCCTCAAGAATTTAACTTGCATATCTAATGATAATTCGGCAAGTTCATCTAAAAATATTGTACCTCCTTGTGCTTGCTCAAACTTACCTATCTTTTTATAGCTTGCGCCTGTAAATGAACCCTTTTCATGGCCGAAAAGCTCATCTTCAATGAGTGTTTCCGGTATTGCCGCGCAATTTATTACTACAAATCTATTGTCCTTTCTGTTGCTTTTATTGTGAATCATTTTAGCTATTACTTCTTTTCCCACACCGCTTTCGCCTAATAAAAGAACGGTTGCATTGGTTTTTGCAATTTTATCAACCAAAGAAACAATTGACTTCATGGTTTCACTTTCATAAATAACTCCGTCTGAAAAATTGCAATTGTTCATGTATGTAAAGTATTGCTCCCTATTTTCTATTGCACTTTTAATGGAGGCTCTTAAATCTTCAATTGGAAGAGAAAGATTAAAACAGTCAAAGGCTCCTGATTTCACAAGAAATACAGAATCTCTCACATTTATATAATCTGAGATGAAAATTATAGCTATGGAAGAATCTATGCTTTTCGCTTCCTTTATCAAATGAGCGGACATGGTTCTATCAGCAAAATCTGAAATAATAACATGAACAACATGGCTTTTTAAGTATGCTATGGCTTGATTAACATTTTTAACTACTTTTACCTTATAACCGAAGGTTTGAAGTAAGTCTTTTAAATTTATTTTTTTATAGTTATCATTGTCTATAATTAGTATCATATGATTACTAATATTCATTATTAAATATCCCCTTAATAATAACTATAACTTATTTTCTTTTTATATGCACACCGGGGAGTTCTCCAGTATGCTCACCGTTTTCTACAACAACTACCCCATTAACAATAACATCTTTTATTCCTACAGGATATTGATGGGGCTTTGTATAAGTGGATTCATCTATTATGGTATCTTTATTAAATATTGTTATATCTGCTTTATAACCAACTGCCAAATAGCCTCTATCCTTTAAATTCATCTTTATAGCAGGAAGTAGAGTCATTTTATAGATTGCCTCTTCAATATCAACAATTTTTTTCTGTCTTACATATCTTCCCAAAATTCTTGGAAAGGTACCATAGTATCTAGGATGAACAGCAACGTCCTTATAGTCGCCATATGGAGATACAGCAAGCCCGTCTGTAGAATATATGGCCATTGATTGCTTCATTACTTCAATTAAATCCGACTCTGTCATAGCAGAAAAAATTATTTTAATCACTCCGCCTTCATCTATAAGCAGGTCAATGACAACATCATGCGGCGGTAAATTCAAGTATTCAGAAATTTGCTCGATATTCATCCCTTCAAATTTTTTGTTAGACTCCTTTTTCATTGAAACGATTCTAATTCTGTCCCAAGATGAGCCTAGCATAGGATTACCCCAATTGCTGTTTCTGTCAAGCATATCCGCTACTACCTTTTCCCGTATATTGTCCTTTTTTAGAGATTCCACTATCTTTTCAGGGCTTAACTCTCTAATCCATGGCGGAAGGACATCTGTTAAAACGCTTTCATATGATATGTAGGGATATACATCATAGTCCACATTTAATCCGGAATTTTTAGCCTTATTTATAATACTGATGGCTTCCTTAACTTTTCCCCAGTTTTGCGGATGAGCTGCCTTCAAGTGGGATATTTGAAGCTTAACTCCCGACTTTTTGCTGATTTCAATAGCCTCTAGAATAGAATTAAACAAGTAATTGCCTTCCTCTCTCATATGTATAGAGCATATTCCGTCATATTTTTTTACAACCTTTGCCATTTCTATCAATTCGTCTATTGACGCAAGAGAATCAGGACTGTTGTCAAGGCCCAAAGACATGCCATGTATCCCATTTATCAATTCATCTTCCAGAAGCTGTTTCATCCTATTCATTTCGTCATTGGTCGGTCTTCTTTTTTCAAAGCCCATGACGGCAACTCTTATGGTTCCATAACCAACCAATGATGCAATATTTACAGAAGTTTTTCTACTGCTTAAAATGTCAATAAATTCATATTGTGTTTTCCAATTCCAATAATTAGGTTCATTGGTGTTTTGAACATATGACTTGGTGTATTGTTTTAAATCTGATAAGTGTTCAATGTTGACAGGACCTAAAGATCTGCCGCCTTGTCCCACAATTTCAGTTGTTATACCTTGTCTTATTTTGCTTTCTGCTTTAGGGTTCGCATATAGGGAAAAGTCAGAGTGGGAATCAATATCAATAAAACCAGGACATACTATGTGGTTTTTTGCGTCTATAACTTTTAAGGCAGGATCATTTATGCATTGAGATATTTCACTTATATATCCGTTTTTAATACCTATGTCAGCAAAATAAGATTTTGTCCCTGAACCATCCAATATTTCTCCATTTTTTATAACAATATCATACATAACATATCCCCTATCGTAAGTCGCTTTAATCGCTTTTATTGTAGCAAAATGCGGTTATAATTTCAACGTTGCTTGCAAATTGCTCCATCACGTCATAAGTAAAAAAATTAGACAAATTCAAATAATAACAAAAATCAAAATGTCCATTTTTTTGACATCATTAATAACCAATCATCAATAAACATTCTGCTTTAACCAAATTGAATATAAATAAATTTATGATTTTCATAAGTCAAAAATTTTGACAGATTCAGTGAATTACAAATATTTGAATGTCTATTTTTTTGACATTTTATTAATAATTCATCTTTAAACACTTCGGTTTAATCAAATAAATATAAAAAGATTTGTGATTTTCAAAGTCTTTTATTACACGATAAAATTTTTGAAATAAAGTTAAGATTTTGGCATTATCTTTGCAATTTTTTTATGGAAGAAAAACAATATATCAATATTTTTTAATAGTTGGAAGGTGAAAGTATGGACTTAAACAGCATTATGAAAGAAATCGTTATTATTGACGGTCACACAGACATTCCAAGGGACGTATATTTACGCGAATCAAAAGGAGAAAAGGATGTCTTTATGAGCAAGCATTATAAAGAATTAAGAGATGCCGGCGTGAACATTGTATTTGCAAATATTTTTACTAAGACATTTCCGGAGGCGGCTTTAAAGGAAGCATTGCTGCAAATTGAAAAAGCATTGAAAGTTACAAAAGAAAATGAAGATGTGATTTTAATAAAAAGCAAAAAAGATTTAGATGATGTTCTTACCAACAATAAGCTAGGCTTGGTTCTTTCATTGGAAGGATTTGAGCCCTTAGGGAATTCGCCGGAATTGTTAAACATTTTTTATGAGCTTGGCATTCGTGCCGGAATGCTCACATGGAATTATACAAATGCTTTTGCTTCAGGTGCTGACGTCATGAATGGACAACTTAGCGAAAAGGGTATTTCAGCAATAAACATCATGAATTCATTGGGAATATTGATTGATGTTTCCCATCTAAATGAACAAGGTTTCTGGGATATTGTAAAGCATAACAAAAATAAACCAATCATAGCATCACATTCAAATGCCAGAGCCCTGTTTAACCACAGCAGAAACTTAACAGATGAACAAATAAAGGCAATTGCCGAAAGCGGTGGAGTTGTCGGAGCCGTAAGTTATTTTTCAAAAGTTGATGAAAATGATTTGAACAAAATCCGCACAGATGACGACAACACTGAAACTATTCATGATTACATAAAGCATATTGAATACCTGGTTAATCTTGTGGGTTATGACCATGTTTCATTTGGTTTTGACTTCAACATGTACTTAGGCGACTTTGGCGTAGCCGGACTGGAGAATGCAAGTAAAATAAAGGATGTAATACAGCTTCTGTTAGAAAGAAACCACAAGCTGGAGGATGTAAAAAAGATTGCCGGCGGTAACTTAATAAGAGTGCTGTATGACATTCTTGAATAAAATTATAAGCCCTTGAATGAAGAAAGGAGGTTATTTTGACAATAAACTTTATCTTTAAACACATTAATAAATAGATAGGAGGAGGAAAGAAAATGGCTGAAAATGCACTAAAAAAGAAAAAATCAAAAGAAAAGAAACCCATTAAAACCATTAACACATATGTACTTTTAAGCTGTATAATAATTATTGTTTCAATTCTTACATATATTATACCTGCCGGTGAGTTTGACAGAGTTGAAGATGCAAACGGAAGAATGCTTGCAGATCCGGATTCTTTCCATTATATTGAACGCAATCCTGCAACTATATTTAGTGTGTTTAAGGCAATACCGCAGGGAATGAGCGAAAGTGCAAAAATAATATTCTTCATTTTCATAATTTCCGGAGCCGTTCAAATTGTAAATGCAACGGGTGCCATAAATGCGGGCCTTGTTAGATTAACAACAAAGTTTAAAGGTAAGGAAAAATATTTAATACCCATATTCATGATATTCTTCTCATTTACAGGTGCATTCTTAGGATTTTGCGAAGAAAACATCGTTTTCATTCCAATTGCTGTTAGTGTAGCAAAATATCTTGGATATGATGCCATTGTCGGAATTTGCATTTCATATTTGTCCGCAGAGGTTGGCTATTTTGCAGGCATGATGAATCCTTTCAACGTTGGTATTGCTCAAGGAATTGCAGGCTTGCCAATGTTCTCAGGAATTGGATTCAGATTTGGAATATGGGCTGTGTTTATGACTGTAACAGCCATATATGTTATGCGATATGCAGAAAAAGTTAAGAAAAACCCCGAATTAAGTTTAGTAGCTGATATTAAACATGATGACGATAAATTTGTTGATTTATCCAAGTTAGATGTGACCTTTACATGGCGCCATAAATTAATTTATTTAGTTTTCTTAGTTGCCATAGCATCAATTATGTATGGAGCCTTTAAATTAGGTTGGTATGTTGAGGATATTGCAGCAGTATTTTTAATGGTTGGAATAGCCTCGGGTATAATCGGAAAATTATCATTTACACAGATTGCCGAAGAATTTGTGGCCGGTGCTAAGAGTATAACCTTTGGCGCTCTAATGGTCGGTCTTGCTAAGGCTATATTCTTAATTATGTCTAACTCTAAAATTTTGGATACTATAATTAATTCATCCGTTGGATTGCTTGGAATAATTCCCTCATCTTTTGCCATAATCGGATTGTTTATGATTCAATGGTTTATAAATATCGCCATTACATCATCAACAGGCTTGGCAGCAATTGCAATGCCAATATTGATTCCTATAGCTGACATGCTGAATATAAATCGTCAGGTGACTGTTGTTGCATTCCAGCTAGGTGACGGTATAAACGGAAGTATATTGCCTACTTCCGGAGTATTGCTCGCAGTTTGTTCCATAGCAGGGGTTCCATATGACAGATGGTTTAAATTTATGTGGAAACTGACGCTTACCTTTACGATAATGGCATGCATTACTTTAGCCATTGCTAATTCAATTCCTCTTGGGCCATTCTAAAGTTTCATATTATGGGGCTGTCTTAAATATATAGATATTTAAGGCAGCCCTTTTTTATAATATGAAGATAGTATAAAGAGCATTAGATTTTATCACACGAGCAGGAGAAGTTAAAGCCAATTATTACGAATATGGAGCTGAATTTGTAATAAACTAAAGTGATAAAATAGAATTGATAAGTAAATTGAATCAACAAAAAAAGAAGAATGTCCTATGAGCCATCGAACCGTCAAAAAGCTATGGATGGCTCATTTTTCATATTATATTGTAATATCTATATATTTATCATAAAATGAAAAATAGATATTATAATTAAAGCCTGAAAAGCTTTGCCTAATACAATATGGTGCCAATAGAAGGTGATTTATTTATGAAGTTAATGGGGGATCTATTCAACAACAGAGGTTACATCGATGGCATTACTATAATTGATTTAAAGGGTGAAATATTATTTACGGCGAAATTTAATAATAAGTTGAATTGTGATAATTGTGAGAACTATGAAATTGTTGGCAAGAATTTTTTTGATGTATATGAAAATCTCAATAGAGATAACAGCACAATATATAAAGCCATGGAGTTAGGAGTGCCTATATACATCGATAGTCAGATTCTTAAATCTGCAGGAAGAAAAGAAATAAAAATTTCTTCTTTGTCAATACCTATAAAATCCGGCAAAAAGATTGTCGGTGCTATAGATTTATCCATAAGTGAAGAAGATGAAACAAATGATGATTATATTGAGATAAGCAGTGAAACCTTTGAGAAGAATAATGTAGATAAATTATCCAATGTAGGTAATCGTGCAAAATATGTGTCTGATAATATTATTACCAACAACAAAAAGATGCTTGAGCTTAAGGATTATATAAAAATTGCTGCCGGTTGTGATTTACCGGTGTTAATCTATGGAGAGACAGGCACTGGAAAAGAGCTTTTCGCTCATGCCATTCATAATGAAAGTAAAAGGAAAAATAAGCCATTTATTGCTCAGAATTGTGCTGCCATACCGGAGAATCTGCTGGAAAGCATCCTTTTCGGAACTTCAAAGGGTGCTTTTACTGGAGCCGTTGATAATGTAGGTCTTTTAGAGTTGGCTAATGGCGGAACGATTTTCCTTGATGAGATAAATTCTATGCCGCTGCATTTACAGTCTAAGATGCTAAGAGTATTGCAAGATGGTTCTTTCAGAAGCATAGGATCTAAAGAGTTAAAAACTGTAGATGTTAAAATAATCACTTCCATAAATGAGGAACCACTGAAGGCCATAGCAGAAGGCAGATTAAGAAAAGACGTCTACTATAGGCTTAATGTTCTAAATATTAATATTCCGCCTCTTCGGGAAAGAAAAGATGATATTCTTCTTCTTGTTAATTTTTATATTTCCAGATATAATAAGATTTTTAACAAAAATGTTAAATATATTTCAACAGACTTATGTGAAAGACTGCAACAATATGATTGGCCGGGAAATGTGCGTGAGTTAGAAAATATAATAGCATATGGCGTAAGCGTTGTTGATAAATCAAAAATAAAGCTTGAATTTTCAGATATAAAACAAAGATTTGATGAACTAATCAAAATGAACGGTAATGATGAAGTAAATATTGAGTCTTTGAACGATATGGTTGAAAATTATGAGAAAAGCTTAATAAAAAAGGTATTAATGCAAACAGACAACAATGTGACTAAAGCTTCAAAAATTCTTAAAATACCAAGGCAGACACTGCAAAGGAAAGCAAAGCAATATAATTTAATATGACATATTTATGCTGTTGCTCATATATAAGCGGCATATTGCTCATATATGAGCATTTTTTTATAAATGAAAACTGAAGTATACGGATTCAATGCTCAGAAATATTGCAATTGCATGTTTAAAAAAATGAAGGAAAGAAACACAAAATGGCATTACCTTTGCTTAAGTTAAATGTAGCATATATGCTTAACAAATAAAATTTGCTATAGGAGGTATGTCATAATGATCTTTGGAGTTTTGAAAGACATAAAAAAACATGAGTACAGGGTAATAGCAACTCCTGCTGAAGTATCAACCATTACAAAAGACGGTCATAAAGTACTGGTACAGAAAAATGCCGGTGCTAAAGCAGGATTTTCTGATGAGGAGTACATCAAAGCAGGAGCAGAAATAGTCGATACTATGGAAGAAATATATGAAAGGTGTGATTTTGTAGCTAAAGTTAAGGAAATCGAACCAATTGAATATGATCTGCTTAGAGAAGGACAAATCATTTTTACTTGTATTCATCCGGCGGCTCATAGGGAAGAAGTACAGGCTCTTCTTGACAAAAAGGTTATTGCTTTCACAGCTGAGGATTCCCATAGATATGGATCCCCTAACTGCGAAGCTGCCGGTAAAATAGGTGCCTTTGTTGGATTAGAGTCACTTCTTACCATTAATGGAGGATGCGGTAAATTTGTTTGCGGTCTCGCAGGGGCACCAGGTATAAAAGCTTTAATACTGGGAGGAGGGGTAGTAGGAAAGAATGCTCTGCAGGTTCTTCATTCTTTAGGCGCATGGGTGACTGTCATGGATATCAATGTTGGTACGCTGAGAGAGATTGAAAGAATGTACAACGGAAAGGTCAATACGGAATTTTCCACTAGATATAATATTGAGAAATTACTTCCGGAAATTGACTTATTAATCAATAGCGTAAAATGGCCTAAAGACAGCAAAGAGTTCCTGATCGACAGAAACATGGTAAGAAAAATGCATAAAGGTTCAGTAATTGTGGACATAAGTAACGATTATGGAGTGATAGAAACATTCCATGAAACAACTTTAGACAATCCCAGATATATTGAAGAAGGTGTAGTACATTATTGTGTCAGCAATATACCTTCACTGATTGCTCAATCAACATCCATTGCATATGCGGCTTCAGTATTACCTCATATAAGGAATATAATGAATCTTGGTATAGAAGAAGCATGCATTAGAGATGGATTCCTGAGAAGAAGTCTTACAGTATATAAAGGATATTTGACACATGAAGAAACAAGCGCAATACAGAATAGACCGTGGATCAGACCTGAGGATATATTAAAAATAGCCGACAAGAAATTGGATCCGGCACCACCTGCAACAGTAACCAGATCAAACAATTTCATAACTCTATAAAATCTATTAATAAAATAGCAATGATATGAAAGGAGATCGACATGGAAGCAGTAAACATGGGCATATTATCTTTAGTGCCTGCATTATTAGCTATAGTTTTATCTTTTGTAGCAAGAAACACTATTTTTGCTTTAGCAGTCGCATGCATTGTCGGCACGCTTTTAGCAGGTCAAGGGATAATGGGATTTCCCACATTACTAAAAACAAGCTTAGGTACAACCGATTTCTCATGGGTTATGTTACTGAACACATTTGTAGCAATTTTAGTTGCATGTTTTAGAAAGACAGGTGCAATACAAGGATTTACCCAGTATATTGAAAGCAAGCAATTAAGCAGATGAGCAGTGCAGATAGTTGCCTGGTTTTTAGGTATATTCGTATATTTTAGCGATTCTTTTAGCCCGCTGTTTGTCGGTACCACTATGAGAGGTATAGCCGACAAAGCCAGAGTATCAAGAGAAAAATTATCCTACATAGCGGATTCCGGAGCAGCACCTGTCAGCGTATTGGTTCCTATTACAGGTTGGGCAGCCTATTTAAGCGGTTTAGCAATCGGTATTGGTTCTATAGCCACTCAGGAAGATGCTATGAGATTATTTATTCATGCAATACCTTTGAACTTTTATGCGGTATTTACGGTAATATTTGTAGGATTAATAGCGGCCGGCATTATCAAGGATTTTGGGCCTATGAAGAAAGCCGAAGATAGAGCCATAAATGAAGGAAAGGTACTAAGAGACGGAGCTAATCCACTAATCGGTAAGGAATTGACTGAAATGGAAGCTTATCCGGGTATTAAACCAAGGGTATTTTTGAATTTCATACTTCCTGTAATAATGATTATGACTATTGCAATGGGTACTTATTTTACGATGAAATCAGCAAAGACCATGGAAGCATTCCTATTCGTCACCATATTTATGGTCATCAGCATGTATATACAGGGAATTCCTTTTAAAGAGATTATGAAGACTATTGATGACGGAATAAAAGGCGCAGTTCCTGCTGTTTCAATTTTGGCTTTAGCTTACTCTGTAAATAACATAAGCAAGACTATGGGAACTGCAGATTATATAGTTTAAATAAGCAAGGGAATACTAAGTCCACAATTGTTACCGGCAATAATTTTTGTAATCGCTGCTATAATATCTTTTGCAACAGGGTCATCTTGGGGAACTTTTGCAATTTGTATGCCTATAGCATTACCCTTAGCATTTACTTTCACAGGCGGAGAAGCAACATTATTAGTATCTGCTTGCTTTGCTGCTGTAGCAGGTGGCGGAGTATTCGGAGACCATTGTTCTCCATTGTCTGATACAACAATACTGGCTTCAACCGGATCCGCAGCAGACCATATAGACCATGTTAAAACACAATTGCCATATGCTCTTGTATGTGGAGCGGTTGCAGTGATAGGATACTTGATACTAGGCTTTATGAGCATATAAGAAAAGGGCCATCGGAGATTGTCTCCGGTGGCCCTTGAATTTTTATTAGTATGTGAGAATAGACTAAATGTTATCGAAACAATATCATATGGTGTTTTATATTACTTATCTGGAAAAGAAGAAGAATTATCCCAAAGTTACTTTCCTGGCCTTATTCTAGCACTTCTCCTTATAGAATTCTAACAGTACAAGATTATAAGCTTGTTTGTTGTGCTTGTAACTGATATTGGCAATAGCAAAATTATTTTGCGCAATTTCTTTGATACTCACGATATAAGAAAAGCCTCCTTTGGAATCAATTGGAATAACCAATTAAGCCTTTCTTGAAATGCTTTTATGAAAAATGTAAATTATAGATTTATACTTTTCTATAATTATAAAAAGAGCTACAAAATTGTAGCTCTTTTCTTTTAACATATGTTCCAATTGTTCAGTTACAAATAAGTTTGCTCACGGAGTGACAAAGTTTGCTCGTCTGGTAAGCGAGTGGTTGCAATGCTTCTCGCCCATAAGTTACTTTGAGAGACAAAGTTTGCTCGCTGGTTTTATTACCTTAAAAAATATAAAAAAATATATAAAAAATGAGAAAATGACAAGCGAGTTTGCTCGTGAGCAGTGAAGAATGACAAAGTTTGCTCGTGGAAGGTA
>Ga0134090_1000235_pt1 | contig 53212 bp, 52 predicted proteins | sample 1_4taG_FD_94453 | JGI IMG/M metagenome (GOLD analysis project Ga0134090, IMG submission 94453) | Switchgrass degrading microbial communities from high solid loading bioreactors in New Hampshire, USA - 1_4_20_6_A1 metaG | ecosystem: Engineered > Bioreactor > Semi-continuous > Anaerobic >...
CTGTCAACTTACTTTTTCTCGTAAGTTAACCCTCCCTTCCGCGGTCCCCCGCGTCAGGACCTCTTATTCTACCAGCTTCATCCTTCTTTGTCTACTGGTATCTTCTCCCTCTTCTGTGGCTTTATGGTTTTATATAATCTACAGAGTAATAATGCAGATATCATTATTATCTCTTACTTTTATAATAATATGTCAATAGGATATAGCAAAGTAACACCAAGTATTCTAAATGAGTAATTATCTAATCTAATGTAAAAAGCGCTGTACAGCGCTTTTTACATTAATCTTCCTTTGGCTTCATCGTCGGGAATAACAAGACATCTCTAATAGAGGGCGAATCAGTAAGTATCATTACTAAACGGTCTACCCCAATTCCTAAGCCACCGGTTGGAGGCATTCCATATTCTAAAGCTCTTATAAAATCCTCGTCCATAGGATGGGCTTCTTCGTCGCCGGCAGCTTTTTGTTTAACTTGCTCCAAAAAACGTTCCCGCTGATCAATTGGGTCATTTAACTCAGAAAAAGCATTTCCTAATTCTCGACAAGCCACGAAGGCTTCGAATCGGTAGGTAAAATTAGGATCATCTTTTTTACGTTTGGCAAGGGGAGATATCTCTATTGGATAATCCATAATAATATGCGGCTGCATCAAATGCTTTTCTACGTACTCTTCAAACATGGCATTAATGATTCTGCCCCTGGTATTATTAACTGTAGTATCAATATTGTGAGTTTTAGCGACTTTAAGGGCATCTTCAAGAGTAGGCACTTCGTTAAAATCAATTCCTGTATACTTTTTGATGGCCTCAATCATCGTAAGCCTGGGCCACGGGGGTGTTAAGTCCAATACTTCTCCTTGATAATTAACCTTAGTAGTTCCCAGAGTTTCCATGGCCACATGACTGACCAAGTTTTCCGTTAAGGTCATCATGTCTTCATAGTCAGCATATGCTTGGTAAATCTCAAACATAGTAAATTCCGGATTATGGCGAGTTGAGATGCCTTCATTACGAAATACTCTGCCAATTTCGTATACTCCTTCCAGGCCACCAACAATTAGACGTTTTAAATGCAATTCCAAAGCGATCCTCAAATACATAGGAATGTCGAGGGCATTATGATGAGTAATAAAAGGTCTGGCTGCAGCTCCACCTGCAATTGTATGTAGGACAGGGGTTTCCACTTCCAAGAAGCCTAAATTGTCCAAATATTTACGCATAGCACTGATAATTTTACTGCGCAAAATAAAAGTCTTTCGGACTTCAGGGTTAACGATCAAATCTAGATAACGCTGGCGATACCTGGCATCAACATCTTTCAAGCCATGCCACTTTTCCGGCAGCGGCCTTAATGACTTGGTCAATAAAGTGACTTCTTTAGCCCACACGGTTATTTCTCCGGTTTTGGTCTTAAAAACATGGCCTTTAACTCCAATGATGTCACCTATGTCAAGTTTGTTAAAGAGGCTATAGTTTTCCTCCCCTACTTCATTTAAACGCACATAGATTTGGATTTGACCGGATAGATCCTGGATGTGCGCGAAGCAAACTTTACCATGACCTCTTTTAGCCATAATTCTACCTGCTATCGACACATTAGAACCTTCCAGTTTTTCAAAGCCTTCAATAATCTCCTGAGCTCTGTGGGTGCGATCATACCTGCTGCCAAAAGGATCGATTCCACTATTTCTTATCTCCTCTAATTTTTGCCGACGCACTTGCATCAATTCATTCAATTCTAAATCCAAGATTTATTCCTCCCAAAAACTGACTAAAAAATCAGGTTGTAATCTGAGGGATGCAAAACAAAAATCGGGTCTTGCACGTACCTTTTATTAAACAGAGGCAGATTAATGTTCTAATCTACCTCTGACTTAAAGCCTATCTTTTTATGTCTAAAATTTGATATTTTAAAATACCGGCGGGAACGTTAACTTCTACAATAGTACCTTTTGTTTTGCCAAGAATAGCTTTGCCTACAGGTGATTCGTTGGAAATTTTATTAACTGTAGGATCGGCTTCCATGGAACCAACTAAAATATACTCAAATTCATCTCCATACTCTAAATCTTTTAAGAGTACCTTGGAACCTATAGAAACAACGTCTGTATCTACTTCGCTATCGTCAATTACTTTTGCGTTGCGAAGTTTTTTCTCTAGTGTGATAATCTTTCCTTCGATAAAAGCTTGCTCATTTTTGGCATCTTCATACTCAGAGTTTTCACTTATATCACCAAATTCAATGGCCTGCTTGATGCGCTCAGCCACTTCCCTGCGTTTGACTGATTTCAGATACTCCAACTCTTCCTCAAGTTTTTTCAAACCTTCTTCAGTCAAAATAATTTCTTTTTCAGCCATGCCTTCCCGCTCCTTTTTCTCGTCTATCTTGAAATTACTACTATCATATTGTAGATAGGATAAAATGTGCTAAATCGCCACAAGTATTATAACAAGCACTGCTTACCTTTTCAGGTGAGCAGTGCTTGCTTTACTTCACACGCTATTATATAAATGGGATTAACTATTGTCAAGCATTTACAATTAGGTTCTATGCGTCAAGTGCCTTTCTTTTAGCGTCAGCACGTTCTTTAATTGCTTTAATAGTTTCCTCACTGACCGGTCTTTCAAAACTTCTAAATCCTGCCAGTTTAAATCCGTGCTTTTTAGCTAAACGACCGATTTCCTCAACTTGTTCCAGCGTTAAATTCCTTCCTAAGGTATAGTTCTCAAAACGGCCTTCTAAGGCCAAAATCATGGTCTCTGCCATGCAAGCCAAAGCAAGCTTGGGCGGATAGCCAAAATTAAAATTAAAATTCACATCTCCCGGTACTTCTACCAGGCCGCCTTCAATGACTAATACATCATCCCGTACTTCAGCAACTTTTTTGGAAACATCCCTGGGTCTTGCCACATCGCAAACGACGGCTCCAGGTTTTAGGTACTCCGGTTCAATCACAGTATCTGCCGCGGATGTAACGGTTATCACCACATCGGCCGTCGCTAAAGCCTTCCTAACATCAGATGTAACAGCTGCGGCCAAACCAGTTTCCTCAAGAATCTGGCGAGCCAGTTCTTCCAACTTAGCTTCATTTCTGGCTACCAAAGTAAGATACCTAGCTTCCCTAGCCATGATACGGGCACAAATTGCTCCAATAGAGCCGGTTGCCCCAATCACTACCACTTCAGCTTTGGCTAAATCAACTCCCATAAGTTCACAAGCTTTGCGGGTACCTTCCAGAGCAGTGTACACCGTATAACTATTTCCGCTGGTAACTGCTATATTTAGGTTTTTAGCTACCGTAATCCCAGCATCTCCTACCACTGAAGTAGTTGCTCCTAAACCGACAATTTTGGCTCCTAATCGCTCTGCTTGTTTACCAGTTTCAATTATTTTTTTCAAAACATATTCTTCCGGGAGAGTCATCATTTGATGAGTAGTCAGAGGGCAACAGACAAAATCTCCTTCTACTTCGGCATATTCAGAGCGAATACCGGTGATGTGGGATATATAAAGAGGCGGAAGAAAAGTAAAAAACTTTTCTACCAGCTTTTCTGGCAACTTATCAGCAATAGAAAATTTTCTAGCTATATCATGTACTTCAAGCGGATGGATTATAAAAGCAAATTTTTCCATATGATCAACCCCAATTAAAGATTTTGAACCCTAGGTTTAAAATTGATTTTATCTAAAAGCTCATCGTATTCCTCAGGTGACAAGCCGGATTTCTTATCGGCTAAAGCAACCAAAAGAGCTTCCATCACATTAGTTCCAAAAGAGCGTCCATTAAGCTCGGGAGTAGTGGTAATCAAAGTTTTTACTCCCCTCGTTCTTAATAGTTCAACATCTTGGCTGGTAACTGTATTGGTAATAATTATCTTTCCTTTGAGGTTTTCCGGCATATATTTCTTGATAAACAGAAAATCTCCGGCAATTATTTCCGCTTGTTCGTAGTATTTATGATGCTCAGGCTTAATCTTTTCCTGCTTTTCACCTGTTGGGTACAGGTATTTGAAAGGGAGCTTAGTAATGATCGGTGCAACAACTCTGGCCAACATATTTAAAGAACTTAAAGAATGGATCGGAACAGGTATGCCTAAAGCAAAAATTAAGTCGCCACAAGTTAAATTCGCTCCGCTTTGAGTCAGGGCTTCAGCCATGCCAAATCTGTCAACTCCGCACACCATGAGTACTGGAACGCCTTTAAAATCAAGACCTGTCTCCCTCAAGTAGGTAATAACCTTACGTTCCAAAGTGTTTTTTAAGCCGCTGCCGTCTACCACCGGTGTTTTTTGCGCAACCTGGGCAAGCTTAGCCGCATCCCTGATCATATAACGTCTGGAACCCGCATAAATGTAAAGATCTATACCTCCAAGTCCGAAAGCAGCTACCTCACCGTCTAAATTTCTGATCAGTTCCATGGCTTTCTTCATGTCACCATCAGTACCAATACGTTCAACCATGAACTTTTGGCCCAGCAGCTCTACTTCTACTTTGTGATCTCGTTTAGCTGAACCTAAGCTAACACTCACAACCCGTTTCATATCTGTTTATCCTCCTGCTTAACTTCTTAAGACTCTTGGCGTAAAAGTTTGATGAGCTCACGAATTTTCGCCGGATCAACATATACATCTTCCCGGATAGGACTTAGACCTATTTCCACCCCCACTACTTCTTTGGCCAAGAGAGCTTCGCAAACTTTGATTCGGTAATTTGATCCCATGACAACAACCACATCACAGGACCTGGCCTCCGTAACTAACCCCATCACCACATTTAAAAATTCTAAGCCGGATTTTTCACTGGCAAATCTAATTCTTTCCTCATCGTTCATGATGAGGCGAAATTCAACGCCTTCTTCTTCCAACATGGCAATTATTTCTTCTTTATTAGCAATAGGAAAACCGACTACCCCGATTTTTCCTCCTCTACGCACTTCGCCAATACTTTCCATGCGGGAGACAAAGGTTCGATCAACTTTTAATTGTTTGGCCACCTCCTGTTGGGATAAACCCTTTAAACGTAGTTCTATAATTTCATCAACCGTTCTAACGATCTTATCGCGATCAAGCAGCTTTCCACCAATACGGTAAAGATCCAATTTCATCCTCCCTTGTGCACATTTTTGTGTACAATCAAAGAAATTTTAGCAAATTTTTCTAAGGGAAGCAAGGGGGTCTAAAATTATTTACAAGAAAAGGAAATTTTCACGTAAAAAAATCAGGCTTACCGCCTGACTTTAGAGTAATATTATTCTTCTTGCTGTCGTAGAAAATCATAAAGTATGGCTTTAACTCGCTCGTAATCCTCTTCTTTATTAATCTCTTCCCTTGTTTTAGCAGCGCCCCGTCCCCCTTTAATGTACCAGGATAAGTGCTTCCGCATTTCTTTTACACCAACTTTTTCACCTTTAAACTTGACAACCAGATCAAGGTGGCGTAGGGCTACCTCGATTTTTTCAGCCATCGTCGGCTCAGGCAAGTCTTGACCGGCCAGGTAAGCTATTGTCCTTTTAAATATCCAGGGATTTCCTAAGCTTCCCCTGGCAATCATTACCCCGGCACATCCGGTCTGTTCCAGCATCCTGCTGGCATCTTGAGGCTCAAAAATGTCCCCGTTGCCAAAGACAGGTACATCCACTTCCGCTACAACTTGAGCAATAATGTCCCAATCGGCTTGGCCGGCGTAAAATTGATCTCTTGTTCGCCCATGGACTGTGATGGCTTGAGCTCCGGCCTCAACCACTCCTTTGGCCATCTCCACCACATTTACATGATCCTTATCCCAGCCCTTACGCATTTTTACAGTCACCGGGACGTTTACGCTGTCCGCAACTCTTTTCACAATCTCAAAAGCCAGTTTTGGCGTTCTCAATAGGGCTGATCCTTCCCCGTTTTTTACAATTTTTGGAGTTGGACAACCCATATTGATATCGATGATGGCCGCCCCATGATCCACCGCTATTTTAGCAGCTTCAGCCATATCTTCCGGCTCTGAACCAAAGATCTGTACGGCTACAGGCGGCTCCTCCCCTGTTAAATCAAGGAGTTCAAGAGTGTGAGCATTTTTATACAGCAATGCTTTATCACTGATCATCTCTGTGTATACTAAATCACAGCCAAATTCCCTGGCTAAAAGTCTGAAAGCTTTATCGCTGATCCCAGCTAAAGGTGCAGGCAAGACATTTGTCTTAAGTGTAACTGAACCTATTCTAATCATTTGTTACCTCGCAAGTTTCGATAATAGATATATTTTAATCCTTCTAAGGTTAAAAGATGGTCAACTACATCAATGCTCTCCGTCTCTTGAACGAATAAACCCGCCAAACCGCCGGTGGCCACGACAAAAGCCTTGCCACCCAATTCTTTTTTCATTCTTTGCACAATACCTTCAACCTGCCCGATATAGCCATAAATGATTCCTGATTGCATACAAGCTACTGTAGTTTTGCCAATGACTTTTGCCGGTTTTACCAGCTCAATGCGCGGCAACTTAGCTGCGTATTGAAAGAGAGATTCGGTCGAAATAACTACGCCGGGGGAAATGGCTCCTCCCAGATACTCTCCTTTAGCGGAAATTGCATCAAAGGTTGTAGCTGTACCGAAGTCGATAACTATACAGGGCCCTCCATATTTCTGATAGGCTGCCACACTATTGACTAGTCGGTCGGCTCCTACTTCTTTAGGGTCTTCAAAGAGGATGGGCATACCTGTTTTTATGCCAGGCCCGACAACCAATGGCTTAAGGTTCAAGTACTTCCGGACCATTTCCTCCAATATTGGGTTTAAAGGAGGCACCACCGAAGATATGACAACTGCCTTAACATCCCTAGCGGCAATATTGTCGGCTAAAAAAAGTTGTCTTAAAAGTATTCCATATTCGTCAGCCGTCTTTTTACTATCTGTTCCAATTCGCCAGTAGGCGATGATTTCGTCGTCTTTGTAGACTCCCAACACTATGTTTGTATTCCCTACATCACAAAGCAAAAGCATACTATCACCGTTACCTTTCAAAGGACTTTAAAGCTTTTACAACTAAGATCACCAGTATAACCGCCACAATGACCTCCGGTAAGCCATGGGTCAGGACTATAACTCCTGCTGCACTCCAAGTCGGTATATATCCTCTTAGAACAGCTAAACTCAAAACTCCTACCGTATTAGTTAAGGTGCCCAAAACAGCTGCCATCATAGTCGCTAACCAAGGCTTATTTTTTAGCCAACGATAGGCGAGATAGGCTATGACTCCAATTAGAGCTCTCGGGATAATGGCAATGACCGGATCTACAAAGAAAGAATTCCCCTGGGCAAAACTTACAAAACCAAAAATAAGACCAACAAAAAATCCTACGATCGGTCCTTCCATGATGCCCGCTATAATGGCCGGAATATGCATAATAGTCGCCCTTCCGGCTAAAGTGGGCAAAGGAATAAAGCCTAGATTGGTAGTACCTAAAATGATGGCAATAGCTCCTAAAAGGCCGGCCATTACTACCTGCCTGGTTTGTAAACGCATAGTCAAACCTCCTTATCTGCAAAATAAGTTTAAATTATCTTTTTAGTGTAACGTCACCGCTATAAAATGTTTTCATCGTACCGTCCGGTAATAGGATAATTAATCCTCCGTTGGCATCCAGATCATAAGCTTGACCTTGCCAAGTCTGTTGCCAATTTGTGATGGATACGGTTTGACCTAAAGTTACGTTATATTTCTTCCAAAGTTCCATAATCTTATTAAAGCCATTAGCTAAGTAATCCAGGTATAACTCTTCAATTTCTTTCAAGATCGCTGTCAAAAGCTCTACCCTGGCTAGAGAAGATCCCTTCTCTACCTGCAAAGAAGTAGCTTCTCCGGCCAATTCTTGAGGAAATTCTTCACAAGTAATATTTACATTGACCCCAATTCCTAAGATCAGATAATCTACCTGTTCAGCTTCCGTCTTCATCTCTAAAAGAATGCCTGCAAACTTCTTCCCGTCCAGAAGCAAGTCGTTTGGCCATTTAATGCCTACCGGTAATTGGTATTTTCTATGCAATACTCGGGCTATAGCCACAGCGGCCAGAATAGTTAACTGAGAAGCCTCCTGGGAGCTGACTTGAGGCCTTAGCAAAAGAGAAAACCAAAGCCCTTTCTTGGCCGGTGAAATCCATGATCTTCCAAGTCTTCCCCTGCCGCTTCTTTGATGTTCCGCTACAACTAAAGCCCCTTCAGGCACTTTTTGCTCGCCTAAGATCTTGCAATAGCTGTTTGTTGAATCAATTTCTTCAAAATAATAGATCCTCTGTCCCATTACTTTTGTATCTAGCTTGGATTTAATTTCTTCGGGCACAAGGAGATCAGGAATTCCTCTAAGTTTATAGCCTAGCTTGGTTACGGCTTCGATCTCATATCCTTCGTCTTTTAATTTATTCATGTGCTTCCAAACGGCCGTTCGGCTTATCCCCAGCTTCCGGCTTATCTCTTCTCCTGATATATAACCGTCTTGACTGGCTTTTAACAGTTTGAGAATTCTCTCTCGCAAATTTTCACCTCCTCTTATAATCCAAGTCACCAGCTAAAACCGACATTGTTCCAAGCAAAATAAGCAAGATTAAGTTTCCTTTTTAGAACCTATAAAATACTCTGTTCTGCTAATTTAGCAGAATGTGGATCAAGCAAGTTCTCAGTTTAAACAAAAGTGCACGACTTAAGCGCCGCGCACTTGCTCCTCTTACTGAAGAAAATTTTTAATAAAAAAGCCTTTCAGACCAAAGCCTGAAAGGCAAACTATCCTACAGTCTTCCGTCTCGGTCTGAGCAGATCCAAGCGGCCCTATTTTGATATTCACCTTAGTTTAAAAAGAAACTTACAGTACGGTTAAAACATACCGTCTGTATTATAATTGTACAATGGTCAGGACATAACAACAAGTAGATTTTATCAGTATAATTTATTTTAAACAGTATTTATTAATTAAAATCTTTAATTTGTAATTTAAAATTAACTCAAAACTCAACACTTAAAACTAAATTATCTACTCTCCCGTCACTTCTTTTGACTTAAGTAATTCATCAATATCTTCGGCCAATTTAGATAGGCTGAAAGGTTGAGCTTTTAATTTAGTTACCAGCTGGCGAAATTGTTTAACCGTTCCCATCATCAAAATATCACTAGCTTCAACTTGATTATCAACTACATGTTTATGAACTGCTGCCTCTCCCCCCAGGGACAGCAGCTCCTGCTTAATGATATTACAGACTTTCGGGCGCAGTCCTTCAACTTTAAGGCAGAGGTGAACCGCTTTAGGAATCATCCTGACTACTCCTGCAGGATCAGAACCTATTTTCTGAATTTCAGTCTTAGCCTGGGCTAAATTTTCGATCTTAATTTTTTCTAACTTAAAATTACCCATAATAATCTCTAAGGACCACACCTCCCTTGAGGGTAAAAGCAAGCTTTTGAATTAAGTTTTTTCAGCAGTCGACCGGCACAAAACGTTTCATGACTAAGTGTATCAATAAACCGGCTAAAGAAAAACCCTGAGTTTCCTCAGGGTTTAAATCTACTTAGAACAAACCGGTGATTTTGCCGTTTTCATCAATGTCGATGTTGCAAGCTGCCGGACGTTTTGGCAAGCCAGGCATAGTCATAATGGCACCGGTCAAGCAGACTAAGAAACCTGCTCCAGCAGAGAGTCTGACTTCACGTACGGTAATGTCAAAGTCTCTTGGACGGCCCAGTTTGGTCTGGTCATCGGATAAGGAGTACTGGGTTTTAGCCATACAAATTGGCAATTGATCGTAGCCTAACTCAGTAAACTTAGCAATAGATTTTTCAGCTTCCGGTGTATAGTTTACGCCGTTAGCACCGTAAATTTCCCTGGCGATAATGGCAACTTTTTCTTTAATAGGCAGCTTTTCGTCGTAAAGAACTTTGAAGTTTGAAGGTTTAGTTTCAATGGTCTGAAGAACTTTTTGAGCAAGTTCAATGCCGCCTTCTCCACCTTTAGCCCAAACTTCAGACAAGGCAACTTCTGCACCTAATTCTTTACATCTGTCGTAAACAAATTGTAATTCTTTTTCAGTGTCAGTTGGGAAGGCGTTAATGGCTACGACAGCAGGAACGCCGAATTTACCTACGTTTTCAATGTGTTTTTCAAGGTTTTCAAAGCCTTTTGCTAAAGCTTCCATGTTTTCTTGAGCCAAGTCGCTCTTTGCTACACCGCCGTGCATCTTTAGAGCACGTACAGTAGCTACAATAACGGTTACCGCAGGTTTCAGGTTACCAAAGCGGCATTTTAAGTCAAAGAATTTTTCTGCGCCTAAGTCGGCACCGAAACCGGCCTCAGTTACAACGTAGTCAGCTAGTTTTAAAGCTGTCTTTGTTGCAGTCAAAGAATTGCAACCATGAGCAATATTAGCAAATGGACCGCCATGGACAAAAGCCGGGGTATTTTCTAAGGTTTGAACAAGGTTCGGTTTAATAGCATCTTTCATTAAGAGGGTCATTGAGCCCTGGGCTTCCAGATCGGCTGCAGTAACAGGTTTGCCATCATAAGTATAAGCAACAACAATCTTGCTGAATCTTTCTTTTAAGTCCATTAAGCTATCAGCCAAGCAAAGGATAGCCATGACTTCAGAAGCAACTGAAATATCGAAACCACTTTCACGAGGTACTCCGTTGACACGGCCGCCTAAACCTATGATTACATTTCTTAAAGCACGGTCGTTTAAGTCAATAACCCGACGGAAGATGACTTGACGTGGGTCAATATTTAAAGCATTACCTTGTTGGAGATGGTTATCTACCATAGCAGCTAACAAGTTATGGGCATATGTAATAGCATGGAAGTCACCGGTAAAGTGAAGGTTAATATCTTCCATGGGAACTACTTGAGCATAGCCACCACCGGCGGCCCCACCTTTAACACCAAAGCTGGGTCCTAAAGAAGGTTCACGCAGGCAAACAATAACGTTCTTGTTTAACCTCTTTAAACCATCAGCTAAACCAACGCTGGTAGTTGTTTTACCTTCACCAGCAGGGGTTGGGTTAATAGCTGTTACAAGGATGAGTTTTCCGTCTGGTCTGTCTTGAAGTCTTTTAATGGCTTCCATGGAGATTTTGGCTTTATATTTGCCGTATAATTCAATATCGTCTTCACTTAGGCCAATTTTCTTGGCAATCTCAACAATTGGAAGCATCTTCGCACTTTGGGCAATTTCAATATCACTTGGGACTTTAGACACTTATATCACTCCTAACCTAGTATATATTTAATCAGATGCCTGGCTGCATCTCAAATTAACATACAAAATACCATTTTCTATTTTTTCATCTAAAATCCTGCCATAAATTAAAAAATATTAAATTTAATCGACAATTTTTCACTTGTACCACATTTCACTAATAAGATGGATGCGAATACTAATAAATACTAATAAATACTAATAAATTCAGCCATATCTTATTGTATCTCATAATTTAAAAACTATTTATCAAGCAAAAGTAAAATTTCGGCCTCGGTCAGTGCTGTTTTTATCTGCTGTAAAACCCTTTCATCTTCTGCTTCAATGGTATGCAAATGTACGCCTTCCGTCAAAAAGCACAAAGGCTTTGCATTGGAACTTTCAAGTTTGTCCATAAACTTCTGTACATCGTAGCGAGATTTAAGGTTTAGAACCCCTTTTAATTCTCCGTAAAGAGGATGTTCTACAATTACATCTACTACTGTACCGCCATGGTCAACTATAATATTTAATTCTTTTGCCAAATCAGCCTGGTCATGTTGGCAGGCTATAACCTGGCGCAATTTGGGCTCTTGATTTTTAGTTATCAAGTAACCTTGGGGAGTTGCTATAATGTCTTTTCCCTCCGCTCTTAAAACCGCTACGTCCTGAACAATAACCTGCCTGGAAACTTCAAACCGCTTAGCTAAGGCTGAACCTGTAATAGGTTCTTTAGAGCTGCTTAAAATTTTAAATATCTCCGCCCTCCGTTTAGTTCCGTCCAATTACCAACCCCCCAAACAATTTAAATTCCATTGGCATTAATATTACTTACTAATATTAATAATATAAAATAAACCCGGCAAGTCAATCTTACCGGGTTCCAAACCTATTCGTAGATCCATTGATCAAGTGCTTTGTTATATTGTAAAAGTTCTTCTTCTTTAAAATAAATGGCTATTTCTCTTTTGGCACTTTCCACAGAATCAGCTCCGTGGATCACGTTACGGCCCATGTCCAGGCCAAAATCTCCCCTAATAGTTCCGGGTAAAGCTTCTAATGGATTGGTAGCCCCCATTAAGGTTCGCATTCCTTTAACAGCATTTTTGCCTTCTACTACCATTGCGACCACCGGACCAGAGGTAATATACTCAACCAGCCCTGGATAGAACGGCTTTCCTACATGCTCACGATAATGTTCTTCCGCCATCTCTTTGGTTAACTGTAACATTTTCATGGCCACAATTTTATAGCCTTTGCGTTCAATCCGCCCGATTATTTCTCCAATCAGACCTTTTTGCACTCCATCGGGTTTAATCATACAATAAGTTCTTTCCAAGGTTGTTCCTCCTTACTCAATACTACTGCAAAAATTAAAGCGTAAAGTTTTGGTTGTATTGTCCTGTATATTTACATCTTTTACTTCTGTTTCCTCCGGCTTAACTTCTTCTGTCTCCTTCGTTAGATCTTTTCCTTCTATAATGGCTATAAATTCTTCCGCCTCCAAGGTTTCCTCTTTCATGAGGGCTTTTGCTACAGCATGAAGTTGATCCAAGTGGTCTTCGAGGATCTTTTTTGCTTTATTATAGCTTTCATCCATAATTCGCCTTGCTTCTTTATCTATAGAATAGGCAACGGCTTCACTATAATTGCGATCTCTTGCTATATCTCTGCCTAAGAATACCTGCTCCTCCTTATGTCCAAAAGTCAAGGGACCAAGCTCGTCGGACATACCGTATTCAGTGATGATTTTCCTCACCAAGCTTGTCGCCCGCTCCAAATCGTTTTGGGCCCCGGTACTGATTTCCTTTAATACCAAAGCTTCTGCTACCCGTCCTCCTAAAAGCATGGATACCTGATCTAATAGTTGGGACTTGGTAATAAATCTTCTATCTTCTTTGGGCAAGAGCAAGGTATAACCCCCAGCCCTACCGCGGGGTATAATGGATATTTTATGCACCGGATCCGTGTTTGGTAAGTAGTGACCAACTAAGGCGTGGCCCGCTTCATGGTAAGCAACTAATTTTTTCTCGAAATCACTAATAACTCTGGATTTCTTCTCCGGTCCTGCTATTACTCTTTCAACTGAATCTTCCAGCTCACTCATGTATATCTTCTTTTTACCCCTTCTAGCCGACAAAAGGGCGGCTTCGTTCATTACGTTAGCCAGATCTGCACCGGTAAAGCCAGGAGTCCTGCGGGCAATTACGTCTAGTCTAACTTCTTCAGCCAAGGGCTTTCCTCTAGCGTGAACTTTCAAAATTTCTTCCCGGCCTTTTATGTCAGGTATATCTACTACGATTTGCCGGTCGAAACGTCCCGGACGCAGTAAAGCCGGGTCAAGAATATCAGGACGGTTGGTTGCGGCAATGATAATAATTCCTTCGTTGGCATTAAAGCCGTCCATTTCTACCAAAAGCTGATTAAGGGTTTGTTCTCGCTCATCATGTCCGCCGCCAAGTCCTGCACCCCGTTGACGACCAACGGCGTCTATTTCGTCGATGAATACAATGCAGGGCGAATTTTTCTTGGCCTGCTCAAATAAATCTCTAACCCGTGAAGCTCCTACACCGACAAACATTTCCACAAAATCGGAACCACTGATGCTAAAAAAGGGTACCCCTGCTTCCCCAGCTACTGCTCGGGCCAACAGTGTTTTGCCGGTTCCCGGAGGACCATAAAGCAAGACCCCTTTTGGAATCTTAGCGCCCAATTCGTTAAACTTCTTAGGATTTTTCAGAAATTCTACAACTTCTTCCAGTTCTTCCTTGACTTCATCGGCTCCCGCCACATCAGCAAAGGTCACTCGCCTTTTATCGTCTGTATGCAGCCGAGCCCTACTCTTACCAAATTGCATTACCCGGCTGCCTCCACCTTGAGTTTGTTGCATCATGAAAAAGACCAGACCAACTAGTAATAAAATTGGCAGCAAAGTACCTAAGAGATTAGTCCACCAGGGAGGCCCACCAGCAGCTTTCGAATTAACAATAATACCTTTTTCCGCCAACATGGTCTGTAAGCTTTCGTCAATTACAGAACTGGTAGTAAACTTGGTACCGTCTTTAAGTTCACCTGAAATCGAGTAGGTGCCTTTATCCTGTTCAGCCACCAGGGTAACCTCTTTAACCTGATCTTTTTGGACATAATTATAGAATTCAGAAAAATTTATTTCCTTGACTTCAACCTGCTGAGGAGTAGTTATTCTAATCAATGAAACAACCATCATAACTAACAGCAAGTAAATTGCAAGGTTCTTAAAAATCCGGTTCAAAACTATCCTCCTCCTGGCCGCATCTTTTGATAATCTGCAAATTTTGCTACATTCTCCATATTAGAACATAGTAACACAGTTTAAGGTGATTTTCAAACAGTAGTATTCTCGGTTTTTTTGATAGATAAATGCAAAACTTTTTTGGTTTCTTCAGATATTTTGACGCGTTCGTCAATTCTATAGCCGCCGACCCAAATTATACAATCATCTGAATCAGTGACAATAGGTATGGAATCTCTCTCCCCTTGCGGCACCTTTTGATCAATGAAAAAATCCTTCAGCTTTTTTCTTCGGTTGAGACCTAGAGGAAAAAAAATATCCCCTGGTCTGCGATTACGTACTTTTAAAGGCAACTTGATTAAATCCAAGTCCAGGTAGGCCTCATTATCCTCCGCCTTTTTATAGTATTGCCAGTTTTCCGGTGTTAACAAGACTTCTGATACTAAATAGTGATTGTTAGGCAGTAAGATACTACCCGGAACTTCCAAAGTCAGCTTGTAATCTTTCTGTTTACTCAGGTTCGGGGGCTTACTTAATATTATAATCCCCGCCTTGTTTTTCAGTACTATTTCCAGCGGTAAACCTAAATTTTTATCAGGGCTTGCCTGCTCGACAAATCTTTCCATCTTTGCCACAGTTTTAAACGTAAGATTTGCCGTTTGTCCGCTTAAAGTCTGAAACATCAGTCTGAGCAATCTCCGGCGGAGGGCTAAAGGCAATTTTAACAATATTTCCCGGGAAATTGCCAGTTCATTTGCCCCTACCTTTACATATTCCTGAAAATTATCGTTGGTAATTTCCTCTAAATAATCATCCTCTTCCCGGAGAATTTCAGCCAATTGATTCAAATTATTAACCAGGTTAGGATTATAACTGGTTTTAAGCAGGGGCATGAGCCTAAGGCGAATTTCATTACGAGTATAGACAGGTTCTAGATTAGAAGCATCCGTTCTACTGGGCAGGTTATTGACTTTTAAGTATTCTTCAATTTCCGCCCTGGTAACCCCTAATAAAGGTCTTATATACTTATCCCTTTTTGGTCTCATCCCGGCCAACCCTTTAAGCCCGGTCCCCCTGAGAAAGTTCAAAAGAATTGTTTCAGCTTGGTCATCTGCCTGATGGCCAAGGGCAATTTTGCTGGCTTGAATTGAAGCCGCCACCCGCGCAAAAAAACGATAGCGCAGGAATCTTGCCCCTTCCTCAGCACTCATCCGGCTTTTAGCTAGAAAAGCAGGAACATTTTCTTCCTCGATAGTGCAAGGTAGCTGAAGCCGCTGGCAAAATTTTCGCACAAATTCGGCATCTTCCCTGGCTTCAGAACCTCTAAACATATGGTTTAAATGGGCTACATGGATCTTTAAACTGTACTCTTCTTGTAAACGCCATAAAATGTGCAAAAGAGCAATAGAATCCGGCCCGCCGGAAACTCCGACTAAAACCCTGTCATTCTTTTCAAGTAAATTATGACGAGCAATATATGTTTTAACAAACTCAATCATTTTCTAGCCCTTACTCTTATATAAGTATAATTCGAGCAATATATACACTATTATTTAAAATTGGAAAAGGGAGTTTTATCTCCCTTTTCCTAACTTTAATTTTCGTTAATTACTCTAATATTTCCTGCTGTAACAAATTATTTTCTTTAAATTAATATTCTTCAGAGTTAAACAACTTTCCACTTCAGTTTAGCAACTAAAACGCTTAAATCGTCATTCCGCTTTTCAGTAGCCTTTAACTTAACCTGGGCTAAAATTTCCTGGGCCATGGCTTCCGGGGACAAAGTTTGACAAGCCTGTAAGATTTCCATAAGCTTGCTTTCCTTATCGGTAACCTGCTTGTCCGCCTCTAAGATGCCATCGGTCACCATAACCAGAATATCGCCGTTTTGCAAAAGTTCTTTTTTGGGTTCAATCTTAATATCCTTAATAATACCTGCCGGAAGTGCATCATTATGAATCGGCCAGATCTCATCTCCACGGATGATATAAGAAGGTGCGCTACCTACCTTTATAAACTCAGTTTCGCCTGTGTAAAGATCAATAATTGCCAAATCGATGGTGGCAAAAGTTTCTTCCTCCGATCGTAAAAGCAAGAGGGAATTAAGCATGTCAACTGCCATGGGGGGCGTAAATCCGGCCAGTAAAAATCTTTCCAGCAGGAAAACCGCCGTCTCACTTTCCCTAGCCGCTCTAATACCTACCCCCATGCCGTCGCTTAAAATCAAGACAAATTTCCGATTTCCCAACTGAAAGATACCACAGCTGTCACCGCAGATCTGCCTTTGATTTTTAGCTTCCTGGGCAAAACCGGTTTCAACCCTTAAGGCCGGTAGGGGCATCAGTCTTAATTTACATTGGACGTCTCCAAGTTCTTTTCCACAATATCTCTTTTCCAACACTAAAGGCTCCCCAACTAAGTCAGCCAGTAAAGGCTCAATTAGCTGCATACAAGGCTCTCCACCTGGACAAGCACCTAAGCTTAAATTAATCTCCATAGCTTGATTATCATTTGGCTTCCAAACTTGCACATCTTCACAGTTGAGCCCGACCTGAGCAAGATTTGCCGCTATGCTTAACTCAAGTTCTTCTTGAAAATAGCCGTCAGTCTGAATTTCAGTTGCTATCTCAGCCAATACTTCCGCTGTACCTCTTAGTTGGGTAACTAACAGTTCCTGGCTTTCGCCGATTTTTTTCCTCCAATAGTTATCGAGACGATAGGTTTCGTAGAGACAATTGAGCATGATCACCAGCTCTCTTGCTCTAAAACAACGCCTGTTTAATTCGGCCGGTAAAGTTTCCACAGTCAGCATACCGTTTTTTTCAATTAAGACAAAGGCAGCTAAAATGTTCTTGTAAGTGTTGTAAAAATCTTGTTCCCAGCAAACTGAAAAGAGCGAGCAATCAGCACAGATCGTCTTGGCAACAGTCTGGAATATCTCTTGAATTCGCTGTTCTTCTAAGCTTTCTTTGCTAGGAGTTTGCTGAACCAAGGTGTTGGCCAAATCTTCAAAAGCACGGCCCAGGTCACTAACTCTAAGCTTAAAGAAATCAGCATAACGGCTATAATCTTCCGAAACAGGCAAAACATTTTTCCAGCCTGGTACTGAACGAAGTCGTAAAGCAAGTAAGTTAGGAGTAAAGATGAGAAAAATAATGGCAACCCCTGTCTCTAAAAGGGCGGAAGAAACAGTATGATAATCTAAAAGGTAAATAGACAGAATTAAATTACCCAAAAAGAAACCTAAACACACGCCCAATTTATTCCAACGAGCAAAAATACCTGCTAACAGCCCTGAAAAAGCATAGACACCGACTAGGACCGGCGCGTTAATTTCAATCAAACTTGGCAGAATGCCTAAAACCGTTCCAAATGAAGCGCCCGCACCCCCGGCGCCGATCCAAGCCACAAGCATGATAAAATAACGACTAACAATACTACCTACTTGAAGACCGGCTACTTCTAAATCCATCAAGCCAGCAATTAAGCTCAGACAAAAAAGCACCCCGCAAATCGATTCTTCCAAACTCAGACCACTTGGCAGTTTTTTGCTTTGCAAAACATTTAGGAAGGACAGAAAAACTAAAGCCAAGAAAGCAGCCAGCAAAGCTTCAACTGTAACGGCCAGGAGCTTATACAAGGCTGCCGTATTTAGAAACAACCAGGTTAGTTTCACAGCCATTATAGAAAGAAAAACTTTAATAGGTAAAATAAACCATCTGTGTCCGAATTTGGTAGGTTGAATCAGCTGCCAAATGGCAAAAACCCCCAAAACGCCGGTGTTTAACAAAAAGCTCTGCTGAGGATAAAAAAAGTTCTGTCCTAATAAATAGGTGATTAACAAAGGCCAAAAGTAAATTATATAGCTGGAACTGACAGCTGCAAAAAAGGCAATCCCGAAGGGTGCAATACCGCCTAAAATTCGCGCCTTGGTCAAGATTAAGCAGGAAATTATGAAAAAAAGGCCTTCCAAGGTAAACCACTTAAGTGGTAACGAAAGCCTTGTTATTCCCAGTCCCTTGCTCTTATCTTTTTCCTTTTGCTTTTGTTGTTTATTAGGGGTTGAAGGCGGGACACGGCGGTAGGGATAGACGTGAAATTGTTCTTGCACCAAATAATCACCCCTTGCAATTGATTGCTTTCAAGTTAATTCCAATAACTGGAAAGCATGTCATAGGATGATTATAGTATAAGCTGCCTAAAATCTTTGTAAGTTTAAGCAGGACAGGTTCCATTTACTTTCGACATAATCATAAATTCCAGACAAACTTCGCCAATTCTATTTTTTACTGACGGTTGCTGCCACGAGAAAACAAAAATTAAATAAAAGTAAAAAAAAAACAAGTCGCGCTGACTTGTTTTTTCTGAACTATTGGTAGCGGTGGTTGGACTTGAACCAACGACGCTACGGGTATGAGCCGTATGCTCTAACCAGCTGAGCTACACCGCCAAAAAATTGGTTGCGGGGATAGGATTTGAACCTATGACCTTCGGGTTATGAGCCCGACGAGCTACCAGCTGCTCCACCCCGCGATGAACTGCAATAACTAATATACCTAAGAATTGCTAACTTGTCAAGAACAAAGCTAAGCAAAAATTATCGCTAAACCCTTAGCGCAACAGGACCCACGTTCCCGCTGCCAGAAAACCTAAGCCCAAGAGCTTATACCAGGTAAAGGGAACATGTTCCAAACCAAACAAGCCAAGGCAATCGATTAAAAAGGCAGCTGAAACTTGCCCTACTATAATCAAAGTAGTTGCATTAGCTACCCCCAACTTGGGAATGCTTGCTACCACTCCGTAAGTTATTAAAACACCAATCAAACCACCTAGATATAGATACCAGGGTGCCTCAGTAATTTTGCTGAAATCTCCTTTACCTAAGCCTAAAACCAGCAATAAAAAAGTAGCCAGGGTACCCGTACCGTGAACCACCAATGTTGATTCTAACAAACCTATAACCTTAGCCAGCCCGGAATTCATCGAACCTTGCACAGCCATGGCTATACCAGACACCACTGCAAAAATAAAGGCCAACATTTTAGCTGTAACAGACATGTAAACACTCCTCAAAAAATATTGAGCAATGTCAGTATGCTATTTCTGGCTGCTTTTTATGTACCTGATTCAATCCATTTATTTCTGGAATAAGGCACAAAGCTATCAGACAAGCTAACATATAAGCAATATTTCAACAGAAAGGAAGATTAAATGAAGGGAAGAAGCTGCCTTTTAATTACCATAACTGTCTTGCTTCTTTTTTTTAATCCTACACAGTTGTCGGCTGCCGAGAACAAAAAATTAAGTCCTGTCCACGGACGAGTATGGGGATGTTCTGAAGAGACTTTTCGAGAGATCCGTTTAAGCGATCCACCGCTTAGCGGTGAAGATATCCGGGAATTAGAAAAAAGGCTGAAAGAACTCGGTTTCAACCCCGGAGCCTTAGACGGAGTTTTTGACCGGAAAGCTGCTGAAGCAGTTATGGAGCTCCAAAAAATTAATAATTTACCTATAACCGGAATCGTCGATCAAGATACCTGGAAAGCTTTAGGGCAGGATTGTGAGCCAACCAACAACCCCCAAACTCCTGCCCCTGAAGGTCAAATCAAAATTATCATAGAAAAAGACAAGCGCCTTTTAACCGTCTACGCCGACGGCAAACCTTACAAGCAATATCCGATAGCCATTGGTAAGCCAAACACTCCCTCCCCTGTCGGGGAGTGGAAGATCATCAACAAATCAATAGAATGGGGTTCCGGCTTTGGTACGAGATGGCTTGGTCTAAACGTACCTTGGGGAATTTACGGCATCCATGGCACCAATAAGCCCTGGTCCATTGGGCAGGCAGCGTCCCAGGGCTGTTTCAGGATGTACAACAAACATGTGGAAGAAATTTATCCTTGGGTAAAGGTCGGTACCCCGGTAATTGTCATTGGTGACACCAACATTAACTATCAAGGAGTGATTAAATACGGGTCTATCGGCCAGGATGTAGTTCTAATCCAACAACAATTACGTAATGAAAAGCTGCTGTGGCTGCCTGCCGACGGAAGATTCGGAGCCGCTTCCGAGAGAGCACTGAAACTCTACCAGATGCTTTGCGGACTACCGGTTACGGGGCAGGTAGATAAAACTTTGTGGGATAAAATGGTCTATGGCCTTTAATATACGGTTGCTAACTCTAAGATGATCCCGTCTAAAATATCCTTTTCAGAAACGGTGATCAGCTGTTGGCCTAAGCCGGACATGATTGCCAACAAAATGTCAATACCGGCTACAATTATATCTGCTCTGGCTGGCTGGAGCCCTTTAACTTGTCTTCTTTCCGCTAAGGGCAGACCAGCCAGTTCTTTTCTTATAGTCCTAACCCTCTCTATGCCTAATTTATAACCGTGAATCAAGTCTGGGTCATATTTTCCCAGTTTTTGATCGATAGCGGCCAGTGACGTGATGGTTCCTCCGACACCGATTAATTCATTGCCAGGCAATAGCCTAATTTTTTCTAACACCGGCTGAAAAGCCGCCATTATTTGTGCTTCAGACCAATTGCCTTCCGTACAGCGAACGGCACCGGCTTTAGTGCTGGAAGTCAAGACCTGACCACTCAGGCAATAAATGATTTCCGTACTACCCCCACCAATATCAACCACAAGCTGGTTAGAGTTGGTCTCTTGGTCGCTAATTGCCCCCTTAAAACTTAGTTCGGCTTCCTCTTTTCCCGAAATAATTTCCAGCTTTATTCCTTTCTCCCCGGCTTCCTTGATTAATAGTTCCCCGTTGGCTGCCTCCCTGGCTGCGCTGGTTGCCACAGCACGCATTTTAGTAACATTAAGCTTACGAATTACATCCTGGAATTCAGCCAAGGCATCAACTGTGCGTTGGATAGCCTTTTCTTGTAAATACCCAGTTTCAGCTACACCTTCACCTAAGCGGGTAGTTTTGAGGTCTTTATAAACATAATTTATTCCTTTACGCTCATACTCGGCTATCAGAAGCCGAACTGAATTAGTCCCTACATCGATTGCCGCAAACAATTTTAAACACCTCGATCAAAAAAATTAGAACAAAAAAGGCACTCATAATGAGTACCTGTTTCTTCTTAATATCTGCTTGACCCCCGGCCACCTCGTTTAGACTCGGTGTTCCGTTTGGCTTCGCTTAGACGTTCTTCACTTTCCTTTAAAAATTTAGCCAGTTTTTCTTCAAAGGAAATTTGACTGGCCTTATTCGGCCGCTTACTTTTAGTTTGATTTTGCTGATAATCCGCTTTGGCCTGTTTAATTGACAATCCTATTTTACCCTGAGCGTCTATATTAATGACTTTAACACTTACTCGATCGGATTCCTTCAAGTATTCATTTACGTCTTTAACATAGGCGTCGGCAACTTCTGAAATATGCACCAGGCCGGTCACACCTCCAGGCAGCTCAACAAAAGCCCCAAACTTTGTTATTCCAGTGACCACGCCTTCAAGAATGCTGCCTACAGCTATTGACATACTTTAAATATTCCTCCTAACATTAATCTACCGTAAATTATATAGGAGCTTTGAAAAATAGTCAACAACAGCTTCTTAGCAGCCTTTAATCACGAATTTCAGCATTTTCGTCCGCATCTAAAGGCATTACTTCACCTGGCTCGGCTAAAAGGATTAATTTTTCTCCCGGCTTGATCAAGCCTAAGTTTTCCCTGGCTAATTTCTCCACATACTTTTCTCCTTGAACCATCTTTTTCTGTTCTTCCAACTTATTTTTTTCTAATTCTAAGGCCATTTTTTTCATTTCCAAATTTTCTATCTCATGGTTGACTTTATCTATCTTGTAGTGCCAATAGCCAAAATTCGCGCCCAAGTACAGAACGAGAATGGTACAGATTAATTTTTTGGCGTTCCATTTTACCTTTCTTTTAGGTCGTTTTAAATTTCGGTCCGCATTAGAATCAAAACTTAACTCCAAAACATTACCATAAGTCCTAACTACTTGACTCAAGCTTCTTCACCATCCTCATCCAGATTAGAGAACAGGCCTAAGGAATCTCCAGGTACGACAATTACAACCTCGTAACCTTTGCTTCTTGCCCGGTGATAAAGTGTGGAAACCGTACTCGGACTCAGCTTAAGTAGCTTAGCAATTTCCTCTGTCGAACGACCGGTTTCTTTTAATGCAACTACCTGCCGTTCTCTAAAGCTAAGCTTTTCCATACCTCTCAATTCCATCTGCATAAGGCTTGATCCTCACTAAAAAGTTATCCCCTGATCTATCCACAAATTTATCCACAAAATGTGGATAAATTTAGTACATATTTTGTACAAATTACTTTCTACATTCACAGTGGTAATCCTGCTAGCCTAAAGCAAAAGACAAAAAAACTTTCCTCCCTTTGGAAGAAAGTTTATCCACAAATTTATGACAAATGCTCTTACCCCTTTTTATCCCTGTGAAAGACTCCAGCCAGACGTTTCAGTCCGGCTTTCATCTTTCTGCCCGGTTTAGCCAGAATGGGCTTGCAAAATGTAAATAGTCTAAACAGCAATAAGCTTATTAACCCCAAAGGAAAAGCTATTATTTGTTTTAAAAATTTAAGAGGCAATAAGCTTATGGTGATGAACAGCCTACAGCTTTTGACTAAGAAGGTTAACCAGGAAAGCCAGAGAACTAATATGTTTTTGCTACAATACCTTAAATAAACCAGAAGTCCTAAACCAATGCCTAAAAAAACGTAAAAACGAACCTCTCCCCAGTTGCTAAATAATAAAAGCATAAAAGAGATAATGGTTAGAATGAACGAAACAATAAGATCCAACAAGTCATTAGTCCAGATCCGAGATCCTGTCTTAAAGCGAATTGCCCGGTATAAGTCAAAAAAAAGCCCAATGATGAGGCCGATAGCTACCGTATTCAAAAAATACTTCAGCTGGAGGAAGACCGGTGTCATCTTGCACCACCTAACGAGGAGGCTATTTTAATATTTTTTGCAACAATCCCTTGCCTTTTTTCCCTGCACTGTCACTATAACTTAACTGATTAAAGGTTCCGTTGACACTTAACTTGCCGCTTTCCAAGTTTAATTCACTAATATTTAAACCCTCACCCCTGATAAGTAAAGTGCCAAGTTGGGTTTGTAAAAGGATCTCTTTGTCATCATAATTATCCACATGTGTAACTCCGGTTACCACTAATTTTGATCTTTCTACAAGCTCCAAGCCATGCTTTTCCAGTGCCATTATGCACACCTCCTCTGTAAAAATAGATATGCAAAAAGGAAGGCCTTTAGACCTTCCTTTTGTTTGACCTAGATTAAAGCTTTATTTCCAGATCTTTTCGATCTTTACCCCTTTAAAAAAGTACTGGATAATCTCTTCAGCCGTTTTTCCCTGTTCAGCTAAAGCCCTGGCACCCCATTGGCTCATTCCTACTCCATGCCCATACCCTTTACCTGTCACAACCAATTGGCCGTTTTGAATGCTTAAGCCGGTTAATAAAGTAGAACGCATTTGTTCACTGCCTAAAGCCAGTCTTAAGGCCGGGCCGCTAACGACCACTTCTCCCAGTTTTATTTTAGTAACACGGCCGGAAGGCCCTTTTTCCACAATAGTCGCCGAGGAAATGTTACCTACATCCTGGCCGGTGGCTTGCTTAACAGCCCTTTGCACTTGGCTTAAGGGAAAAGACGCAGTCCAAGCTTTATTTTCCTGAGGAGCAATGGCGGATCCAGGATCCTTTACACTTTGAATGTAGGGGGTTTCTTCTTTAAAGTAAGCCAGACCTTCCGCTGCTGAAGCAGAAGTCAAACCGCCACCGTCAGCAAAAAACCAACCATTAATAAAATCCCCCTGGTAGGTTACAACTATACCTCTTGTTTCGTTTACCGCCTGAGTGACCTGGTCATTGATCCGTGAAGGATCATAAGCTTGAAATTCTTCCACATCGGTCGAAGCATCCGTTCCTCGCACCTTAACTCCACCCTGCTCTATTTTTTTCAGAGTGAAAGTTCGGGCTAAAATAGCCTGAGCTTTTAAAGCTTCCTTGGGCCAGGTAGGATCCATTTCGGCAGCGACCACACCTTTTAGGTATTCTTCCAGTTTAATTTTTTTTGTCTCTCCTGTTTCACTGATAAACAGGGAAATGTTAGGTTCCGAATTATATTTTTTCTTTTGTAATTGGGGTTTTTGGTTTGGACCCAGGCAGGCAGTCAGTAAAAAAGTAACAATTAAGGCTAAAAGGGATAATTTATACTTGGTTCTTATCATGACCTAACCTCCAGCTAATCTTTTCTTTAGTTTTAGCCGGAAGTAAATTTTTTATGTCATCCCTGCTTTTCGTTATAGATCCTCGAAGTTTCTAAACTCTTCTCCCAAAACTTCATACAAAGATTTGGCATCCTGAGCTTTCACTGCTTCCGGGGTAGCCAGCACTTTCACCTTTAGCACTCTTTGCCCGAAAGTAATCACCAGTTGATCTCCAGGATTAACTTCAGATGAAGCTTTGGCAATTTTACCGTTGATGGTTACTCTGCCGCCTTCACATACTTCCTTAGCTACAGTTCTTCGTTTGATCAAACGTGACACTTTCAGATACTTATCTAAACGCATATCCTTCCCTCAACTTTAAGCTATCATTTTAAACAGATCAAATGGCTCTGGCCGACTCCTTTTAAAAGATAAATAAAATCAGGTTCAAGTGAACCTGATTACTAATCGCTATTTATTAACAGCATCTCTTAAAGCCTTGCCGGGTTTAAAAGCAGGTACTTTAGCAGCTGCAATGGTAATTTCTTCGCCGGTTTTGGGATTACGACCTGTACGAGCGGCACGTTCCCGAACTTCAAATGTGCCGAAGCCAACCAGTTGTACTTTATGGCCTTTTTCTAAAGCTTCCTCAATACTAGCAAAAACTGCTCCGATCACTTTTTCAGCTTCTTTTTTAGTAACCTCCGCTTTTTCGGCAACCTGACTAACTAATTCAGTCTTATTCAAATAAAATCCCTCCTAAAAGAAAATGGGTCTAAATATTTACTGTTAGCTAATTCGCTACAATACTACAAACTCCTGCAACTGGTGCCTATTTTGCTGCAATATTTTCCAGATTTTTTAATTTCTTTGTTTAGCTTTTTCCCATAAAACGTCCATTTCTTTCAAAGTTAAAGATGCTAGGTCTACTCCTAAACGTTCCGCCTCTTCTTCCATGAAAGCAAAGCGTTTGAGAAACTTAGAGTTAGTATCGCTCAAAGCTTCTTCAGCGTCTAAGCCGCAAAACCTTGCTATGTTAACTATGGAAAACAGTATATCGCCCAGCTCTTCTTTCATCTGGCTTAAATCTTTTTGCTCTAAAGCCTTTTTGAACTCTGCTATTTCCTCATCCAGCTTTTGCCCAGGTCCATTCACATCCGGCCAATCAAAGCCTATTTTAGCGGCTTTACTCTGGATTTTTTGGGCACGGAGTAAAGCAGGTAATGCTCTCGGTACCTCTAGCCTTAATGCTTCCCCTTTTTCCCTTTTCTCATCCTTTTTTATCTCGTCCCAATTGGCCAAGACTTCCGCCGAGTTTTTCACTTTTACCTGTCCGAAAACATGGGGATGCCGGCGAATCATTTTTTGCGCTATGGCGGTAATCACATCATAGATATTAAAATATCCTTCCATGCTTGCCAGTTCAGCATGAAAGACAATTTGTAATAATAAGTCTCCCAATTCGTCACACAATTTATACATATCTTCTTCTTCAATGGCTTCAATAACTTCATAACACTCTTCGATCAGATACTTTTTTAGACTTTGATGATTTTGCTCTTTATCCCAGGGGCAGCCGTTTTCTCCAAGTAAATCCTGCATGATCTGAACCAACTGTTCCAGCGAATAGTGTTTCCTGCTGTTTTCGTTTACAGGAGCCACATATAAACTGGTTAAATGGTCAATCCAAGGGATCCGGTCAAGCTCATAGAGAGGTTTTGTTTCCACCTTTTCCAATCCAGTAGCAGCAGCCCGTACTAAAGTAACCTGATGCTCTTCAGAATAAACTTCCATCAGGGTTAATTTAACATCAGAAGCTACTTGCTTGTTATATAGCTGAGTAACTACCAGGCCTGTCTGAGGCTGCAGCTCACGTGCATTTAATTCCAAAGCATCCCTAACCTGGATGCCTTTAGTAGGATCAAGCTTTAAAGCGCTGTAAATTGCATCTAAACAACTCATGGCAGGTAAGATGACTAGGTTAAGCCCTTCCTTCTCCGCTCTTTGTTGAATGAGCCGGACTGTAGTTTCGGCCACAAAGGGATGACCGGGAACAGCATAAACAACCTCTTCCTGGCAAGCAAGGGTTTGAAAGAGCTTGTCCACAATTGCCTGGTATACTTCCTCAAAGGATTGGTATTTTTCATAAAGCTCGTCAAAACTCGTAAATTTAATTCCTTTGCTTGCGAGCCCTTCAACTGCCGGATGTTTTTGGGTACGTAAATATAAAGGTTTTTTCTCCGTAAGTATTGCTAAGTTTTGCACCGGGATCATCTCCAAAGTTCCAGGACCTAAACCGACAACATATAGAGTTTTCATCAAGCTCACCTCTTAATGGATAATTTTTTAAAGAGTCCAGCAAGCTTTGGTCCTAAAGCAGGAAGTAAACTCAAGTCTTCCTCTCTTAAGTACCCCAAGATTAGCAAGGAAAAGAAATAAATAGCCATGCCAAATATTATCGACCCTAAGGTAGCAAAGCCATTAGCAAAATACACAAGTAAAAGTTCATAAATACATTTTGTCCCAATGACCATTAATCCTGTAGCGAACAAGGGAACGGCTATGATAGTCCAGAATTTAAACCGGACTCCTAATTTAAACTTTAAAATAAGGAAATTTAGAACAAAAGCAACAAAAAAAGCGGCAACGGAAGCTAACGCTGGTCCTTTAATGTTTAAAGCAGGCATAGCCGTTAAAGAATAGTTTAAGAAAGACTTTACCCCAAGGCCCGTTATAAGGCTGAAAACCGGGTAATTGGCCTGATTTAAGCCTTGTAAAGCGCCCGAGGTAGCCTGATATAGCCCTAGAAAAAGAACACTTGGAGCTAAATAGTTCAGTGGTAAACCGGCTTCAGGAAGATCATAAAGCATTTGACAAATTGGTGTTGCCAGAAGGCTTAAACCTGCCGCGGCCGGTAGGCAGAAAAGGACAGTTAATCGTAAGCAATCCCTGATTCGCCCTTCAACCAGACTAGCTTCCTTTAACACTAAAGCCTCAGATACAGCCGGAACTAAGCTTACGGCTAAGGCAGTGGTAATAATCGCCGGCAAATTAACAAGACTTCCGGCCATGCCTGTTAATTGACCGAAAAGCTCCGTTGCTCTGGCCGGGCTTAAACCTGAATCCCGGAGGCGCAGTGGAACAATCAAAGCATCAATCCCTTGTAGTAAAGGCATCGCCAAACCACCGATGGACAAGGGAAAAGCAATTCTTAAGATTTGCCATCCTACAGCGAACACATTTTCTTGTACCTGCTCCCTTTCTCTATGTTGAACTGTTTGCTGTCCCATGGTAACTACATAAAAACCAATTAGGCAGAGCAAAGCGGCCAAACCACCTGTAGTCGCCCCGAAAGTAGCCCCGGCGGCAGCAAATTCCAGGCCATGAGGAAGTAAAATAATCGCTCCGGCAAGTACGGTTATGACTCTAGTTAATTGTTCTATGACCTGAGATACTGCCGTAGGCAGCATTTCCTGATAACCTTGGAAATAACCCCGGAACGCGGAAACAATCGCCGTAAAAAAAATGGCCGGGCTGATGGCAAGAAGGGCGTAGGAAGCCCGTGCATCCTGTAGAACCTTTTCCGCCAGAATGTTTGCGTATTTAAGGACCAAAAACGAAAAAATCAGGCCAATCAAAGCAAACATTGCGAGGGAAATACGAAAAACTCGTTTTGCTCCACTAAAATCTTTCCGGGCTAATTTTTCCGCCACCAATCTTGAGATAGCCACCGGTAACCCGGCTGTCGATAAAGCTAAAATGCTGGTATAAATAGGGTAAGCCATCTGATAAAGGCCCATGCCTTCTCCGCCTAAGATTCGAGCCAGCGGTATCCGGTACAAGGCACCAAGGATTTTGACGGCAACCCCGGCAAGGCTTAGAATAAAGGCTCCTTGCCAAAAAGCTCTTTTCATCTTTTTCTCTCCCCAGGCAAGCCAAATTTAGAACGCTTCCAGCGATGATTAATAACTCTTCTTTCGCCCGCTAAGATTCATCATGTACATATTATATCAGTTCAATCAGTCATAATCTTCTTTTCAGCAACTCTAAAGCTGTTTTTCCAGCTGTCTGTTGCAACTTTTCTTTATTCTTTCGCCATGTTACGCAGTTAATAGATAATTAATATAAAAAAGTGCACCTACTTAAGTAGAAGTGCACTTATGTATTCCCTATTGCTCCATCTGCTTGGCCAGAAACCCGGCTGCCGTTTCCGCCAGCTTTATTTCCATCTCACCCATTTTTACTTTTTCATCCTTTGAGCATAGGATTACCGCTCCGATCGGGTCTCCTCCGGCAATGATAGGCGCTATCACCTCAGCACTGAATTTACATTCTTCTCCATTTTCCACAGGTCCACAGCCTTTGCACAAAATATGTTGACCCGGCTCATTGATCAGAACCGTTTTTCGCTCTTGCATAACCTTTTCCACAGCCGGGCCAATCGGTTTATTTAAAAACTCTTTTTTGGGAGCACCTGCAACGGCAATAATATTATCACGGTCAGCAATACAAGCTATATGACCAATAGCTTCATATAATGAATCCGCATACTCCTTGGCGAAATCACCCAGTTCACCAATCGGGGAGTATTTTTTTAAGATAACTTCACCTTCTCGATCTACAAATATTTCAAGAGGGTCTCCTTCACGGATACGCAATGTTCTCCGTATCTCCTTAGGAATCACTACTCGACCTAAATCATCAATACGCCTCACTATACCTGTAGCCTTCATTTTTATACCATCCCTCCTTTGGCCGTCTTTAAATGTGGTTAATTTTATTGTTAGTATATATCTCCTAAGAGCAGATTATTCATTTTTTTCCATTTAAGTACAAAAAAAGTTAGATTTCGTGCTTGTCCAGCGAAGAAGCTTAAATTCTGCCAAGCCTTGCCAATGACTGCGGACTTAACGACTTTATCCTTTAGCGCAAGTATAAAAATTGGTTATAAAGTCAAAACAGGGGACATACTTAGTATGCCCCCTGTACTTCTTACATATTTATTGCTTAGTATTTTTTTCTTCAGTTTCAGTGCTATTGCTTGTCTCTTTTTCGGCTTCTGCAGCTAATTTATTTTCAATGTCTGCTTTTTCCATCAGTTCGTCCAAGAAAGTGTTAAATTTTTCATTTTTCTTATTTGTCGTTAGTGTTGCAACAACATCGTCTTTCAATTCGGCAAAAGTATCCTTCCGATCTTCAACTTTGATCACGTGGTAGCCAAAGTCTGTTTCGACAGGAGTCTCACTGAAAGATCCTTCAGGAATTTCAAAGGCAGCGTCAGTAAATTCCTGCACATAATTACTGGTTAGTCTGGAGAAATAACCATCTAAAGAACCGCCTGAGCTTTCGGCACCTGGCTCATCTGACTCCTTTTTAGCCAGCTCGGTAAATTCTGCTCCTGCTTTAAGTTTGGCAATCCAACCTTCTGCTTTTTGCTTTGCTGCTTTTCGTTCTTCCTCCGTTGCTGAATCTTTTTCCGCAGATGCTAAAATATGACTAACCTTAACTTCAACCAGATTATCCTTATTATCGTTAAAGTATTGTTCAGCTTCTTCGTCGGTAACCTTTATATCGGCAGTTACTTTTCCGTATAACTCATCTAGCGCAAGTTGATAAGCTGTCTGTTTGATCAAGTCTTTTCGGGAAGTATTCTGAGCTTGAAGCAATTTGTTAAAGGTATCCTTACCGTAAGTTTCTTCTATCTTGGCTATTTGTTCTTCAGCTTTTTTCTCATCCAGCTTTATGCCTTGTCTTTCCATTTCCTGCTTTAAAACTGTTTCTTGAATTAACTGGTTTAAAACTTCTTCTTCTAATATCTTGCTCAAGGCTTCACCCTGTTCCCCTTCAAAGCTGATACCCTGAAGCTCATACATGGCTTTCATACTTGCCACTCTTTTATCCAGTTCGGCTTGCGTAATAATTTCCCCATTTACCTTAGCCACATAATCATTTTTGCCACAACCGGCTAAAAGAATTAACACCAACAGGCAGAAAGCTACAATTTTACCGCTTAAAGATTTATGCACCACGCCACGACCTTTCTATTATCACTTCTAAACACCCTATCATTATAGCAATCAATGGAGAGGGGCGGCAAGATTTTTAATTTTTTTGAGAATAGTTTCCAAAATAGCTAAAGTTTTTTCGCTTTCTTTAGGCCGTAATTTAACAGTGACAACAAGTCCTTGGGATACATCAAAATTTAGCCTGTGTTTAAATTCCTTGTCTAAAGCTAAGAGCTGCTCTCCATTTAATGGTGAAATAGGAAACTCCACCTTAAGCAGTCCCTTTTTGGCACCGACTGATTTTGCCCCCAGTTTTTTAGCCAAGGTGCGAATTCTCGTAATAGCTAAAAGATTTTCCACCGGCCGGGGCGGATCACCAAAGCGGTCAACCAGTTCATCGGTAATCTCTATAACCTGTTCCTCCTCAACGGCACCGGCTAATCTTTGATAAAATTCCATTTTTAGCCCTGAATTAGCAATATATTCATCACCAATATAGGCGTCTACTTCAATATCGATAATAGGCTGTACTTCTGCTTCTTTCTTCTCGCCTTTTAATTCCTCTACAGCTTCTTCCAACAGTTGGCAATAGAGGTCAAAACCAACCGCTAGCATATGCCCATGCTGTTCCGGGCCGAGAAGGTTTCCTGCTCCTCGTATTTCTAAATCTCGCATAGCGATTTTAAAACCTGAACCAAATTCGGTAAACTCCCGAATAGCTCTTAACCTCTTTTCAGCTACAGGATTCATAATCTTGTCCGGGCGATAAGTAAAATAAGCGTAAGCTATACGGTTACTTCTCCCGACCCTTCCCCGCAGTTGATAAAGCTGGGCCAAGCCAAGCCGGTCAGCTTCACTGACGATTAGAGTATTGACGTTACTGATATCTAAACCGTTTTCTACAATGGTGGTACAGACAAGCAAGTCTGTTTCTCCTTCCATAAAAGCAAGCATGGTTTCTTCCAGTTCGTCTTCTTTCATCTGACCATGGGCTATGGCAATCCTGCACTCAGGGACTAAAGCTTGTAGCTCTCCCGCTATCCGTTCCAGGTCGGCGATGCGGTTATGTATAAAATAAACTTGCCCGCCTCTGTTCAGTTCCCTTTTAATAGCATCCCTCACCAGGGCGTCGCTGTATTCAACAACGAAAGTCTGGACCGGATACCTTTCCTCAGGAGGAGTTTCAATAATGCTCATGTCTCTAGCTCCTGCCAGCGACATATGGAGAGTGCGAGGTATGGGCGTGGCAGTCAAAGTTAAAACATCTACCGTATTTCTAAGTTGCTTTAGTCGCTCCTTATGAGCCACCCCAAAACGCTGTTCTTCGTCGACAATAACCAGCCCCAGGTCTTTAAATTGCACATCGGAAGATAGAAGCCGATGTGTACCAATGACGATATCAATTGACCCATCTTTTAGGCCTTGGATGACTGCTGTCTGTTCCTTAGGCGACTTAAACCTGCTTAAGAGTCCTATCTCTACCGGATAATTTTTAAAGCGTTGTCTAAAAGTATTATAATGCTGCCCGGCTAAAACCGTAGTAGGAACGAGCACAGCCACCTGTTTAGAATCCATCACGGCTTTACAGGCCGCCCGGAGAGCAACTTCCGTCTTGCCGTAACCCACATCCCCAATAAGCAGACGATCCATAGGCCTGAGGCTCTCCATGTCCCTTTTGACATCATTAATAGCTTGTAGTTGATCAGGTGTTTCTACATAGGGAAAAGCTTCTTCAAACTCTTTTTGCCAGACAGTGTCAGGCGAAAAGGCAAAACCAACGGCAGCTTCTCTGGCAGCATACAATTTAAGCAGTTCTTTGGCCATATCCTGAACTGAAGCCTTTACCCTGGATTTAACCTTGTTCCATTCGCTGCCACCTAATTTATTAAGTTTGGGAACATGACCTTCCGCCCCGATATATTTTTGGATAAGGTCAATCTGATCCGTCGGAATATAAAGCTTATCCTCACCTGAATACTGGATTAACAAATAATCTTTATAAATACCGTCCACCATTAATTTCTCTATGCCTAAATAGCGTCCAATGCCATGATGGACGTGGACGACATAATCTCCCACTTCCAGGTCGGTGAATACGCTGATTTTACTGCCTTCCTGTACCTTTTGTCGTCTTTTTTTCCGCTTGCGCTGGCTAAACACTTCCTGTTCCGTAATTACGACAAGCTTTAAGTCGGGGTATTCAAAGCCTTGGTTTAACACACCTAACGTGATATAAACCCCCGAAGCCGGAGGATTAACAATTTCAGGTAAGGTGGTTGCTTCGACCTTATAATCTGCCAAGATGTTTTGCAAAAACTTGGCCCGCTCTTCATCCTGGGTCAGCAAAAGCACTCGATTATAGCCTTTTTTCCATAGATCCAATTCCTCTGCCAAAAGATTAAACTTGCTCATAAAAGAGTGCATTGTTTTACCTATCACACTTTGGATATTTTTAGGTTCAATACCGGTAAGTTTATGGGGCAAAGCGCTCAGACAAACCGGCTGATAATCACCAATGTGTTTAATAAACTCATTGGTAGTAAGATAAACGCTACTTTGACCTGGCAAAGCCCCTCCTGCAGCCAGCAGGTCCACAAAGGCTTCCGACCTTTCCCTTTCCTTGATTTCCAGATGTTCCATAACCCTGTTGGGCTCGTCGATGAGGAGGTAAGGGGTGGTAAGGAAATAATCTAAGATTGTAGCTTGCTTTGGATAAAAGAAAGGCTGCCAACGCTCTAAGCTTTCGGTCCATAAGCCCTGTTCAAGCATTTCTAAGCCTTCGCGTATCGTTAAATTCAGCTTCTCAATAGCACTCCTGTCGCCCTTTTTCTCAAATCTTTTTATAGCGCTCTGCCATTCGCGCTCTATGGCTGTCTTTCCTCTCTCCTTAGCTTCTTCGGTGATGAGAAGCTCTCTGGCAGGTCCGATAGAGATTTTAGGGATTTCAGTTTGAGAACGCTGGTCCTTAATATTAAAGAAGCGGATAGAATCGATTTCATCATCAAAAAACTCAATCCGGACAGGGTCTTCCACGTTTAATAAAAATATGTCAATAATTCCACCTCGAACTGCAAACTGCCCTTGAGCTTCTACCAAATCAACCCGCTCGTAACCCAAGGAGCTGAAACGGGCAATCAGTTGCTTCCAGTCAACTACTTGTGACTTTTCCAAAGAAAACAGGTTGCTTTTAAATACCTCCCTCGGTATAAGCAGCTGGGCTAAAGCCTCACCAGTAGTGACCAGGCACTTGACTTTCCCTTGCACAATTCCAGTTAAGGTCTTTAAACGCTGAGCAACTAATTCATTACTGTGAGCTAAAACCTGGTATTGTAATCTTTCTCGGGCTGGAAACAGGGCGATTTGGTCGGGGAAAAAAGTAGCTAAATCATCTAGCCATTTACTGGCCGTACTTTCATCCGGCACAATAATCACTAAAGGTTCCAGCCCCTGTTCTAACATTCCAGCGGCCCAGAAACTCTTTTGAGATCCTACCAAACCATATACTGCCTGGCTACCGAGCCTTTTTCTAAAAGCTTGAATTACGTTTTGGTAACCGCTATCCTGGTGTAATAAATTAAATAAACCTGGATGATGCAAATCAGTAACCCCCATATGTTCAACTATTTACAATGCCAAAAGATGGACGCCCGTAATGGACCCCCATTCGCTAGTTTTAAGTTAAGAGTTTTGAGTAAAAGTACTTCTTAGCCAATCAATTATTTAGTCACCAATTATCAGTTTATAACGTAATTATACTTTTCCGGGGACTAAGGACCGGTGACTTAGCTGATTTTTACTTTAAAGTTATACTCTTAACGAGTTATCTCCGCTTCCATGTCGGTAAAAAAATGACACCTGCATTCCACAGGCTATGCAAGGTTATGGTAACAGCTAGAGCCAGCCAAATACTGCCTGACCAAAGAAAGATCTTAACAGTTAACCAGCCGTAAAGCCCATGGCTTAGAAGACTCATCAGCCCAGCCGGAGCTTGACCCAGACCCGGTCTTAAAACATCAAAAATGGCCTCGGCTAAGCCAAAAGTTAAATGGGTATACAGGATAGACGAATCTAATAAAAAGGCAAAGGCGGTTTTTAATAGCTCTTCAGTCAAAGGAACAAAGCTAAATATCGCTACTGTCCCAAGCTTTTCCACCGTCAGCTTATTGATCAGCCAGGCTAAAACTGCCGCAAGTAAACCGGATAACAAAATTATGGATTTTCTCTCCTCTTAACAATTATATTTATTCATGGCCTCGATTAGTCTACCTTTAGCAACTAATAAGGCGGCCTCAGCCGCTTTAGGCAAAAGCTCTTCAAGTATTTTCCACTCAGCATCGGTAAAAGTGCTTAAAACATAATCAACCGTTTTCCACCCTTCAGGCGGCCTGCCTATGCCTATGCGGATTCTGGTAATTTCGTCAGTGCCTAAAAGGGCGATTATGTTAGACATTCCTTTTTGACCGCCGGAACTACCTTTTTCCCTAATTCTCAAACGTCCTACGGCCAAATCCAGGTCGTCATAGATTACTATTACATCTTGAGGTGAGAGCTTATACCAGTTAAGCAGGGCTAATACTGCTTCTCCGCTTAAGTTCATAAATGTTTGTGGCTTTGCTAGGACAATTTTTTCTCCGTTTAAACGGCTCTCGGCAACAAGTGCCCTATGCTTGGACAACTTAAAGTCCGCATTCAGGAGATCCGCCACCAAATCTGCAACCATAAAACCTACATTATGCCTGGTTAGTTCATAGTGAGGTCCAGGATTGCCTAGTCCGACAATGAGCTTCATGTTATCCCCCCCACTTTTCTTTCCTTTTTGTCCCCCTGTTTCTATCCTCACCCAGGATTTAAATCAGAAAAGCTTATGCTTCCTGATTGTCACCTGGCACTTCCGCTACTTCTTCTTCTTTTTCAGGTTCATGCTGAGAAATAACGCTTACAATTACTGTATCAGGATCTGTTACGATAGTAGCGTTTTTCAGACTTGGAATGTCTCTTACTTTATAAATGTCACCTATGCGTAAATTACTAATATCAATCTCTATTTTCTCAGGAATGTTTTGAGCCAGACATTCAACTTCTATTTCTCTCAGCCCGTATTGGAGTATTCCTCCCTCAGCTACCCCTTTAGGCTGACCTTCCAGCACCAAAGGAACGGTAACCTGAATTTCTTCATTTGAGGATACCTGAAAGAGATCACAGTGGATAATATTCTTTTTAATCGGATGATACTGCACCTCTCGCACAAGGCCTTGATAGATTTTACCATTTTCCATTTCAAATTCAATTAAACCTTTTTTCCCAATTATATGTTGCAATTCCTTAGCATCAACTTCGATAGCCAAATTTCCCACTTCAGCGCCATAAAAGATACCTGGGATTCTTCCCATTCTTCTGGCTCTACCCGCCGAACCTTTACCTAAAGTATTTCTTTTCATAACTCTTAATCTGTTACTCATCACTAACACCCCTTCTTTTTAACCTATTATTTCCAGATATGAAGCATATTACTCAGCTATGCCGCATATTGTTTTTTCAGGACAAACTAAAAGGTTTCAAGTAGGGGGGTTAACAAGTGAAAGCAGGCCGTAAACTATTAGGTATGTCCATCATCAGTTTAGAAAGTGGTGAACAAATAGGCTCTGTAAAAGGTTATATCATTAATCCTAAAACAATTCAAATAGCTGCCCTCGTTTTAGACAAAGGAGGCAGTTGGTTTAGAGATGCTAAAGTTATCACCTTCGATAATATCAAAAATGTCGGAGAACATGCAATTACAGTAGACATTACCAAATGTGTTGAAAAAGTCAGTTCCCTGCCTGAGATCATGGTATTAAGCAAGCAAAACATTGAAATTATCGGTAACAAAGTTATTTCCGGTGACGGTAACTTGTTGGGTACAGCTGAAGAATTTTATTTCGACCCGGCAACAGGAAAGATCACAGCTCTCGAAATCACCGGACGCATGTTTGACACTTTGTTTAAAGGCAAGGCGATGTTAAAAGCAACATATATTCAAACTTTAGGCAAGCACGCCATCATTGTAAGCAAAGAAGCAGAAGAAAACCTGGAAAGACTTGAATCCGGTTTTTCCGAAACAGTCAAAAACGTAAAAGAAACCGGTAACAAAGTCTGGAATTCAACTCTTGAAACTACCAAACGTTTAGGTGAAGCCATCTTTAAATCAGTAGAAAAGTTTACTGCCGAGGAAGAAGAAGCTGACTATGAAGAAAAAGAACAACCTCTTCCAGAGGATATCCAGCCGAAAGAGGTTGAGCAACTAAGCAGCGCTGATCAACAACCTAAAGAAAATTAGTCAAAGAGTTTACTCAAAGGTAAGTCTTCATGGATGCGAATAATAGCTTCTCCCAGGAGGGGAGCTACTGATAAAACTTTAATCTTAGGTATTCTTTTTTCCTCAGGTAGCGGTATGGTATTGGTAACCAAAACTTCTTTTACTTCTGATTCTTCCAGTCTGGTTATAGCCTGGCCGGATAGAACCGGATGAGTGCAACAAATATAGACATCCTTTGCTCCTTGCTCTTTCAGAGCCGCAGCGCCTTGGGTAATTGTCCCTGCTGTATCGATAATATCGTCAATCATGATAACATTCTTGCCTTGCACATTACCAATGATGTTCATGATCTCAGCCACATTAGCTTTCGGCCTTCTCTTATCAATAATGGCAATATCTGCTCCGATCCGGTGAGCCAGATCTCTTGCCCTTGTTACACCGCCTAAGTCAGGAGATACAACTACCACATCTTCTAAATTCTTTTTTAAAAAATACTCAGCAATGATCGGAACAACCCGTAAATGGTCTACAGGAATGTCAAAAAAGCCCTGAATAGCGTTAGCATGTAAATCCATGGCCAAAACTCGTCTTGCCCCGGCTGCAGTAATCAAATTAGCCACCAGCTTAGCAGAGATTGGGTCTCTCGAGCGAGCCTTTCTTTCTTGTCTGGCATAACCATAGTATGGAACAACGGCTGTGATACGCTTAGCCGAAGCACGGCGCATTGCGTCAATCATGATTAATAGTTCCATCAAATTATCGTTGACTGGGTTACAGGTAGGCTGAATAATATAGACATCAGCACCCCGTACACTTTCATCAATCATTACACGTATTTCGCCATCGCTGAAACGCTTTACTTGGGAAGCACCTAAGGAAACACCTAAATACTCAGCTATTTCCTCAGCCAGTTTAGGATTAGCATTGGCCGTAAAAATTTTTAATCTCTGCCTTGATGTAGACATTTGATACCTCCAAAAACATCTATTTTCTTTCCTTTTGCTTTTTTCTTTTCTTGACCCAATCAGGGATATTTACTTGCCTGCCCCTGGCTATCCCTAAGGCTTCGGCTGGTACATCGCTAGTGATAGTTGAACCGGCAGCAACATAAGCACCTTCATGTATGGAAACGGGAGCAACCAGATTGCTGTTACTTCCGATAAACACGCTGTCGGCAATAATAGTCGGCCATTTCTTTTCACCATCGTAATTACAAGTAATGGTTCCTGCTCCAATATTAACTTTGGAACCGACCTGAGCGTCGCCCACATAACTTAAATGGGGTATTTTACTACCATCTTTAACCGTCGTTTTCTTTAGTTCCACAAAGTCACCAATTTTAACTTGATCGCCTAGCTTACAACCTGGACGTAAATAGCTAAAAGGACCGATAGTACACCTGCTACCGATTTCACTTTCCAAAATGATGGAGTTGGCTACCACGTTATAATCAGCCAATTTAGAATCTTTGATGGTAGAGGCAGGCCCGATCTCACATCCTTTACCTATAGTTGTTTTGCCTTGTAAAAAGGTGTAAGGATGAATAACAGTATCCGGCCCGATTCGGACCTCTGATTCAATATAAGTGTTCTCAGGGTCGATAATTGTAACGCCGTTTTCCAGCCAGTAAGTATTGATCCTTTTACGAAATACTTTTTCAGCTTCAGCTAATTGGACCCTGCTGTTTATACCCATTACTTCCTCACTATCGGTAGTCAAATAAGCTTCGACTCGAAGCTTATTTTCCCTGCACAAACTTACTACATCTGTCAGGTAATATTCGCCTTGTTTATTATCGGGCTTTATTTTGTGAAGCATTTCTCTTAAAACACCGGTTTTAAAACAATAGGTCCCTGAATTGATTTCCCGCACAGCTAACTCAGCTTCACTCGCGTCCTTTTGCTCTACAATTTTAACAACATTGCCCTGCTCGTTTCTGATGATCCGACCGTAACCTGTCGGATCAGCTAAATTAGTCGTTAAGATGGTACAAGCTGCTTCTGTCTCTCTGTGCCGTTTTATTAAATTTCCCAAAGTAGCTTTAGTTAATAAGGGGGTATCTCCACAAACTACCAAGACATCTTCCACATCGTTTAAAAATTCTTCTGTTTGTAAAACCGCATGTCCCGTACCCAGCTGTTCCCTTTGCCAGGCATAGAGAAATTCTTGCCCCAATGCCTCTTGTACTTGTTCACCTTGATGGCCAATGACTATAATAATTTTATCTAAACCTGCTCCTTGACATTGGTCGATCACATGTCGTACCAGGTAGCGACCAGCAACCTTATGCAAAACTTTAGGTATCTCAGAGCGCATTCGAGTACCTTGACCTGCTGCTAATATAATTGCAGCTATCTTATTTGCTTGTCCTTTTTCCATATTTAACCCCCTTCTTTGCACACTTCTAGACACATTTTAGCACATTTTAATATGCTTAACACAATTAAATGCGATTAAATATATTAAAGAAGCAAAAACTTTTGCCAGATTTTATTTCATCAGACAAAAGAAAAAGGCTATGTTAGCCTTTTAAATTATTGTGTTTTTACACAACAAACTTACGTCTTACCGGCCAATAGTTTGGTTTCCTAAATAAAGGTCTGAATGATTATTCCCCACGGAATAAAAAGAGGAGCCCTGCCTTTTGTATATACTCAGGCCCGCTCCTTTTTAACACTAAATTGCCTCTTGGTAGGCTTTTAATACGGCATCTTGAATAATGCCACGTGCATCAGAGGAAATCGGATGCGCTATGTCCCTGTATTCTCCATCAGGCGTTTTTCTGCTCGGCATTGCCACAAACAGACCGTTTTGCCCTTCAACAATTTTTACATCGTGGACAACAAACGCGTTATCGAAGGTAACTGAAACTACTGCTTTCATCTTGCCTTCCTGATTGATTTTTCTGATACGAACATCTGTAATGTTCACCAATAACACCGCCCTTCTTTAGCCTCGTAAGTTTGTATTAGTGTCTATTCGTCACTTGGTATAAAATTCCTTCTTTTTAAGAGGTAATTTACACATCTTTCCCAGAAAATATACATCTTTTTTGAAAATTATAAGATTTTACCTTAACTTTCCCTTCACTGTCCGGTTTTAAACAGTAAAATCCCAAGTCTTTATCCATTCACCAGGACGAATAAAAATATTTTTTTCCTTCTCATCTAGAGCCTCTAATTCTAAAAGGGCTAAATAATCGTCCACTAATTTTTCCTGCGGTGTGGTGGTACCTACTAATATTCCCAGGCCCAAAACTTGAGCCTTAAATTCCGCCATTAAGTCCTGCATGCCTTGCGCAGTACCACCGGCCTTCATAAAATCATCAATCAACAGCACTTTAGATCCAGGCGGTAAAGACCTTCTTGCCAAGGCCATAGTTTGAATTCTCTTAGTTGAACCTGAGATGTAATTTATGCTAACGCTGGAACCTTCTGTCACCTTACTGTCGTCCCTAATAATAACCAGTGGCACATTAAAGGCTTTAGCTGTCGCTAAAGCTAATGGTATACCCTTAGTTTCAATAGTTACCAGGTAATCAGGTTCCAAGCGGTGGAAAACAGTAGCAAATATTTCTCCGATCTTATTAGCGTAAAGGGGGTTGAAAATAATGTCCGTCATATAAAGATACCCACCGGGTAAAATACGGTCACGTTCCTGCAGCTTATGGGCCAACTCTTCTAAATCGGTCAAAATCTTTTCTTTGCTTAGCAAAGGAATGTATTTAACTCCACCGGCAGCGCCGGCTACAGTCATAATATGCCCTTCATTAAAAGCCTGAAAAGTATCCTTGATTAAGGAAAGATCTTCACTGATGGTTGATTTGGCAGCGTTAAAAAGTTCGGCAAAGTAGTTAAGCGAAAAAAGCATTCTCGGGTTTTGGGTTAAGATCTTAGTCATGATGGCAATTCTTTCACTTCTACGCATTTTACTATCCCCCTGCATAATTCTTTTTACGCTAACACTTTGCGAACCAATTCCAAATCACTGGGTTTATCAACATCAATCCCAATCTCAGGATATTCGAGAATAACCGCCTTGCCATTAATGTTTAAAAGCTTAGAAAACTGGACCTCCACTTCCTTTAAGGACAATTGTCTAAACAAGAACTTAAGGATAAAAAGCAAACCAATTTGTCTGCTTAAGCCAAAAGGACTTTTTCGCAGGCTGATTAACTTACTTCCTTTTTCCGCACAACTATCTACCTTAGCCGGGTTTAGCAGGAATAGATTGCCGCCCGTAAAAATACCTTCTTTTAAATGAACATATGTTCTTTTGACTTGAGGGTATTGTCGCTCATTGACCTCTTTAGAAACTATTGGGTAATAGACATCTACATCAAGATCTGTGCATTCAGCAACAAAGTTATCTACCGCTTCAGCACTAAGCAAAGGAATGTCTCCGGTAGCCACTAAAATATGGCCTTTAGGATTAAGAGCCTCAATACCGGCTTTTAAACTATCGATAACGGTTGCTCCTGAATCTGCCAAAAGGATCCTTTCGTTCCTAGCATATAACTTCTCCAACTCGGCCTTCGGCCCCACTACTGCCAATCTATTTACACTGTTTGCTTCAAGCAAGGCAGCCACCACGTAATCCAGCATAATACGGTTGCCGATGGGAATAAGGGCTTCACTTGCGACCGGACTGCACTCACGCAAACGACCTTCGTTAGGGCTGCCTGCCAAAACTACTGCATCAAAGATCAATTTTCAACCCTCCTGCTGCCCTTCTCCGCTTTTAATTTTGGCTATTAATTCCAACATGCTGTTTTCGGCATTTTCTATATGTTCCTGGGCTAAGCGCTGAGCTAAAGCAACATTTCTTTCTGAAACCGCATCAACAATTCTCTTATGCTCCTCCAGGGTGTTCTTCATTCGCCCTGGCGTAGCCAAAGTAGTAGAGCGAAATCTTTGAATCTGTTCTCGCAAGTTAGAAATAATTTGAACCAGCCGTTCATTCCTACTGGCTCTATAGAGTACATCATGAAACTTGGTGTCAACCGTGACCAGTTCTTCCAGCGTTTTACTTTCCGCATTTAAAACCAAAATTCGTTGTAGCTCTTCCAATTCTTCATCAGTAATACGTTCCGCTGCCAGCCCTGCCGCTAAAGTTTCCAAAGCGGCCCGAATTTCAAAAACATCAACAATATCCTTGGTAGATATATCCGCAACATATGCTCCTTTACGAGGAACCATGACTACAAAATTTTCCAGTTCAAGTTTCCTGATAGCTTCACGCACAGGTGTACGACTTACACCCATCTCTTCTGCCAGTTGGACTTCCATCAACCGTTCTCCGGGTTTTAAAACGCCGGTAATAATAGCTTCCCGCAAGGTTTCAAAGACAATTTCACGCAAAGGACGATAGTTTTCCAATGCAATAGGAGATAAGCGTTTCATCTCTTACTCACCTTCTTTACAAAGTATAGGTAACATAGACTTGTTCGTAGTATTTATTCAATAATTGCTTAAGTATCAAAGCTTCCTCTTCGTTTCTCATTACACCATAAACAGTAGGACCACTGCCGCTCATTACCGCTTTAAGCGCACCGTTTGCCGCTAACTTTTCCTTGATGCTCAGGACCTCAGGATAAAGTTCACCGGTCACCCTTTCCAGGTGATTGCTTAGGTGCTTTATAATATCTTCCCGTTGACCCTTCTTAATGGCTTGGACCATTAGCCCGCTTTTATTCACTTGTCCTGACTTTAACGAACTCCAATGGGCATAAATTTCTTTCGTTGACACCTCAAAATCGGGTTTGACAAGAACAAGCCAAAACTTAGGCAACTTGGGCAGCAAGGTTAGCTGTTCCCCTCGGCCTTGAGCCAAAACGGTTCCACCAAGCAAACAAAAGGGAACGTCTGAACCAAGCTCTTGAGCAAGATGGATTAATTCGGCAGTTGTTAGTCTTAAATCCCAGAGAAGATTAAGTCCATATAAAGCAGCAGCAGCATCACTACTGCCTCCTGCTAACCCAGCAGCCAAAGGGATATTTTTTCGCAGTGTGATCCTCGCTCCCTGAGTAAGCTTATACTTATTTTTTATAAATAAAGCGGTACGGGTAACCAAATTACGTTCATCAATTGGCAAGCGTGGGTCAGTACAGATCAGTTCAACCCGCTCAGCAGGTTCAAAGGTCAAAACATCTGCTAAAGCAATAGCTTGCATAACCATTTCTACTTCATGAAAACCATCGGCCCTCTTCCGGAGTACATCAAGGGTTAAATTGATCTTTCCATAAGCGTTTAGAGAAAATTTCACCTTTCGATCCTCGCAAGCCAGTTAAACTCAGCTAATTTAATAGTATTTAAACATTTTATAAAAAAATCCTTTTTTGCTTGTGGAAAAACTCGCTTAACAATAATAAACAATCTAACCAAGTTAAATATAAATTATTTTTATCGGGAAGCAAAAAGCGCCCAGTGGGCGCCTCTGATCTATTCAGCCACCGCAACCTTAGTAGGCTTGCTGTCGGCTTTCCCTGACCATTCCTGCAAGTACGCTACAATAGGTTCCAGTTGCTCATAAAAGACAACTACTAAATCACCAGGCTTGCTGTTTTTCAAAGCCATCTTAAAAGCTTCCAATTCCCGGCATTCTATTACATATTGTAAGGATTCTTTACCTACACTTAAAACCCCTTCTAAAAGTAGGTTAGCCACTTCTCCCGGCTGGCGACCTCTTAAATCCCTGTCCTCTTTCAAGTATAGGTAGTGGCAATGCTTAGCTGCTATGCTGCCCACTTTCTTGATGCTGTCATCCAACCGATCGCCAGGAACACCAATGACGCCATGGATCCTGGAACATTTCAGAGTCTTTAGCCAGTTAAAAACTTCCTCATAGCCTGCCGGGTTATGCCCATAATCAATAACTACGGTAATTCCGTTAAGATGCCGAACATCTAGTCTGCCCGGATTATGCCTGGAATCTTTACCAAACTCGCGCAGGGAAGATACTATGCTTTCTCGCTCTAAGCCTAAAGCCAAAGCGGCACAAATGGCGGCTAAAGCATTTTCTAAATTGTAAGTCACCGTTCCCCCTTTAGTCAAGGCGATATCTTTTACGCTAATTAGTTTTTCCACTTTTAACCCGTGGGCAAGAATGACGTTCTTGTTAAGCACAAAGACCGCCTTTCCGCCTGCTCCTAAATGTCTTCGTACCACGATATTGTCCGGATGACGACTGAAATAGATAATATTAGACTTAGTTCGTTTGGCCATCCTACAAACCAGAGGATCATCGGCGTTTAATACCGCTGTTCCTTGCTTAGGCAAAGCTTCCAGCACCAAAGCTTTAACCTCAGCTAAATCCTCAAGGGTGTAAATTCCGTTTTGGCCCAAATGGTCCTCAGAAATATTGGTAACCACTGCCACATCAGCCTTGTCATAGCCTAAACCACCACGCAATATTCCACCCCGGGCAGTTTCTAAAACCCCTAAAGTTACTCTTCTATCTTTTAACACGGCCTGAGCACTTCTTGGACCGGTAGTATCACCTTCAATTAGACAGGTTTCATTTATATACACCCCTGAAGTCGTGGTATAGCCGACGACATGCCCGCTTTTTCGCCCCATGTAAGCTAAAAGCCTGGTAGTCGTAGTTTTACCATTAGTCCCTGTAACCACTGCCAGGGGAATCCGCCCGTTATCCTCCGGGTTGGGAAAAAGGTAACCAACAATAGCTCGGCCGGCATTGCGCGGTTGACCTTCTACCGGATAATGGTGCATGCGTATGCCGGGTGCCGCATTGATTTCGATGATAGCTCCGCCATCCCTGTCAAAAGGCTTACCAATGTCCGGGGTAACAAGGTCTACCCCTGCCACATCCAGTCCTACAATATCTACAGCTCGCAGGACTAATTCTTTATTGTGTTCATGAATTTGATCCGTCACATCAATGGCGACACCACCAGTGGAAAGGTTGGCGTTTTCCCTTAGACTAACTTTTTCCCCTGCTTTTGGCACATAATCTAAGCTTAATCCCTGCTTGGTTAAAACAAGGATCAGCTCAGGGTCAATGGAAATTCTAGTCAAAGGTTTTTCGTGACCTATGCCCCGGTCAGGATTTTGGTTAATCTGGTCTATCAACTCTTTAATCGTGTGTTGACCGTCACCTATGACATAGGTAGGCTTGCGTTCCGCTACCGCTACGACCTTTCCATCCACTACCAACACCCGGTAATGTTTGCCTTCAATATGTTCTTCCACCAGGATCTTTTCACTGTAATTTTTAGCTACCTGAAAGGCTGCCGTAATTTCCTGGGGAGTGCGCAAGTTTAGGGCTACCCCTTTGCCCTGATTGCCGTTAAACGGTTTTATCACCACGGCTTTGCCAAAACTTTTGGCTTGCAAAAGAGCTGTTTCCAAACTTTCGGTTATACATCCTTTTGGAGTTGGAATACCCGCTTCCTCTAAGAGCTTTTTGGTTAACATTTTGTCGCCGGCAATATCTACAGCCAAGCAAGAAGTACGTTCCGTAATCGTCGCTTGAACCCTTTTTTGCTTGCAGCCATAACCCAACTGTAAAAAACTACCGGAATCCAGTCTGATTACAGGTATGTCCCTTGCCTTACAGGCCTCAATTATGGCTTTAGTGCTGGGACCTAATGTATATTTAGCCTTGGTCCTGCGCAGTTCATCCAGCTTTTCTTCCAGATTCCAAATCCTATCATTCAAAATCCCATTAATTAACTCAAAGGCCATTTTGCCCGCTAGAAGCCCTACTTCCTTAACTTCATATTCATAGACTATATCATAAATATCCGGTTCAACTTGCAAGCGGGTTTTGCCGTAAGCCACATCACAACCGATCCGAAATTGTAACTCTAAGGCGATATGCTCTAAGACATGACCTAAAAGGGTTCCTTCATATAAGCGCTCCACCAGTCCCCCCGGTCTTCCCCTAGAGCAGTGATGATCTTTTAAACCGGGTAGCTGTTTTAGCAAACGTGCGTTAAAATCTTCAATTTGGTCCGTATAGCGCTCACGATAATCACCTAACCGTAGCGTTAAGACTATCACAGGGCGGTTGCAATAAATATTTCTGCCCTCAATAGCCCGCATGTCTAGTATCTCCATTGCGAGAACAAGTCCTCCCTTGGTTTAGTCGCCAGTAACTAGTCCTCATCTCCCGGCGCTCGCTACGCGAAGTCGCCAGCTTTTACAGCTAAAAGTTAAGAGTGAAGGTTTTTATTAAATTCAAAATTTTAATTTTCGAAGCGCCCGGCATGGCGCAAGTCCCTTTAGAGAAATTATAAGTTTTTACACAAAGCGTATGGTTTGAAGACGAATGTTTTGTAGAGCAAGCCTTACATACTAGCCGTCGCGAGCTTTCTCGCGGTATCTGCGTTGAATGCCGTCCAGAGCGAAACATTATTCGCCCCCTCGCCGGCTTGTTCTATATAGAACCGGAGACTTTGCTACAATAGCGGTATACGGTTATGTAGGTCATAACCTGCTCCTGCCGCTAAAACATGTAGCCTGACGTTGGTTAAAGTTAAAAATTCATCAGGCTTAGACTCAAAAACATTAGTCGAAGTGATCTGCTCACCGTCAACGACAGTTACAGTCTGGGAACCATATACTTCAAAACGTTCATTAGCCCCAACTACAATGGCCGTATCCTCATCAATACCTATGCCAAGTACATATGGGTTTTGGGCCACGGCAGTAAGTAACCTTCCCAACCTTCCCCTTTGGGCAAAATGCTGATCAACTACAACTCCATGAATCAGACCCATGCCCGGGGCCATTTTTAAGGTATTCTTTTGAGGAGCCTTTTCGCTATCCCCTTCAACAATCATAGTGGCGCTCATGACTGAGGCACCTGCACTGGTACCTGCTATAACAACCCCGCGTTTATAGGCTTCGTGAAGTTTTTGGTAAACCTTTGTCCCGCCCAGTAAACTTGTAATGCGCAGTTGATCGCCTCCTGTGAAAAAAACTCCTGTTGCTTCCTCGATACATTTAAGGTAGCTTTCGTCATTAGCTTCTTTCCTGCTGGCTATATTCATTACAGAAATTTTTTCCACACCTAGACGTGTAAAGATTCTGCGATACTCTTCGCCTACGACTTCCGGCATTTCCGTTGCAGCCGTCATGATCACTAAATTGGCATCCCTTTTGCCTGCCAGTTCAGCGACTTTGGAAAGGATTTCACACTTATTCTTTTTATCTTCCGCCCCGCCTATGATAACCAGGGTGCCTTGTACCTTGTCGCCCATTTTTCCTCCGTTAAGACTAAAATTTCAAAAGCTTTCATATTTTTACCAAAAGATAAAAAAAATATACAGACTCCCTTGGTTAGGACTCTCCTATGCTATAATGTAATGATCTTTAGAAATATTTAAGCTTAAATACGAAGGATGGTGTCAGGAATGAGTTATCAGGACGTTAAATTGTATGTTAACGGGCTGGTCATTACTATGGATGAAGAGCGTCGGATAATCCAGGATGGAGCAATTGCAGTTAAAGGTGATCGCATACTGGACGTAGGCAAATCTTCAGAATTGCAAAGCAGATATGTAGCCAGTCCCCAGGTAAACTTACGAGGAAAAATACTCATGCCGGGTCTTGTTGATGCCCATGTCCACATGGCTCAGGCCATGCTCCGCGGTTCAGCCGATGACCTATCCCTAATGGACTGGTTGGTTGAAAGGATTTGGCCCCTGCAAGGAAACTATACTCCGGAAGAAGGACAAGCCAGCGCTGAACTTTGTATGTTAGAGATGCTAAAGTCAGGAACCACCACTTTTGTCGAAGCTATGTTGGCCGGTAATTATGGTTTTGACGGGCTGGCTGCAACCCTCCAAAAGTCCGGTATGCGAGGAGTTTTAGCAAAAATCGTGATGGCAGAACCGGAGGGGCCTAGTCTTTTACATCCAGGACTGATTGAGAGCAAAGCAAGCTCCTTCGGCGAAGCTCTCACAATGTATAACAAATGGCAGGGAAAAGCTAACGGCCGGATCCAAGTTTGGCTGGCACCACGTTGGACAGGCAATGTTAACACAGAAGTCATGAGGGAAGTTGCGCGGCTGATGAGGGAAGAAAACATCAGAGTTACCATGCACTTTGCCCAATCAGCCGAGGAAGTGGCTGCCATCCGCCAAGCTTTTAATTGCGACCCGGTTGCTCTCCTGGAACAACTAGAACTCATCGGAGATAAGCTTCTTTTAATTCACGCCACCAACTTAAGCCAGGAAGATATTGAAGGTCTGGCCAGAACAAAAACTCACCTGGTCCACTGTCCTTTATCAAATATGAAACTGGCTATGGGCTTTACCCCCGTACCTGCTTTACTGGCAAAAGGTGTTAATGTTACTTTAGGCTGCGACGGTGCACCCTGCAATAACAATTACGACATGTTTCTAGAAATGCGAACAGCTGCCGTAATCCATAAAGAGAACGAAGGCGATCCGACCGTCCTTCCCGCTGAAACAGTTCTGGAAATGGCAACCATTAACGGGGCCAGAGCTTTGGGACTGGAAGAGGAAATAGGCTCCCTGGAGACAGGTAAAAAGGCTGATTTTATCGTGCTTAACACTAAACAGCCCCACCTTGTTCCCTCTCCTAATCCAATTTCCACTATTGTCTATGCTGCTAAAGGATCTGATGTTGAATTGGTAGTTATTGACGGCCGGACTGTGGTTGAACAAGGCCAGGTTCTAACTTTAGATGAGGAAGCAATCTTAGCTAAAGTTGAAGCTCTTGCACCTAAAGTTTACGCTAAAGCAGGCCTGGAGGCTAAAATAAAATCCCGCTGGCCTCTGTACTAAAGTAAACAAATGACTTAAAATACTAGGCTAACCTGAAGTAGCTTGAATCTCAAGTCAAATTGGGCTAAAGTAGATTCAGGAGGGGAGCCAGTTGGAAAAGCCTATTTTTTTAAAAAATTACATGGAAGACGTTGTCCTGAGTTACTTAGATGAGGTATTGTCTAAATATCCTGAGATCTGTCAATGTGAGATTTGTAAGCATGACATTGTTGCCATTGCTTTAAACAATTTGCCACCTAAATATGTAGTACGGGAAGAAGGCGAATTGTATTCGAAAGTAGATACTTTAGATAACCAGTATCGAATTGACGTAATTTCAGCTCTCACCAAGGCTGTTATGACAGTTAAAGACCATCCTCGCCACTAAGTATTGATTAGGAAGAATGCCCTAGCTTAAGCTAGGGCATCTTTGTCAGCATCCTTGTCTTCCCTTTCCTGCAGGGACTTTATGGCGCAAGGGCCTACCACACACTTGCCACATACATCACATAATCCCACATCGGTAAAGTGTTCAGCTACCTCTAAAAGGTGAGCATAACACTTCTTTTTATCTATTCCTTCAAAAGTTAACGCTCCGGAAGGGCAATGATCTATACAGTAAGTACAAGTCTTGTTCTTTTTATAAAGGCAATACTCTTCTTTGACAAAGGATGAAGGAGCTATGGCAGCTGACGTTACTACACTGCCAAACCTTCCGGCGCACCCTACCGGCGTGATCAGCATCCTGTTTAATCCAAAAGAGCCCATCCCGGCCAAGTAGGCCACACTACGGTGGGACCATTTTGCTTCTAAAGTCACCGGATCAAAGTTATGGGTTGCCGGCTGCCAGGAAGTCTTGTAGCCTTTTTCTGCCAAAAAGTCATGGAGCTCCTGGCACAGTTCACCTATTAACTGATTAGTGTCAACATAGGCCTGAGCCCAGGAACTTGCCACCTTAGCGCTGTTTTGGTTCTCCTTTATCACTTTCCTGGCAAAAGGAATAAAAAAAGCTATAACCGTTTTGGCTTCGGGCAAAATTTCCCAGGGCAAAAGGTGGTTAGGTGTCACTGCTTTTTTTATTTCTAAAAAGCCGGGATTATCTGCGGCGACAAAACCAACTAAGGGTTTTCTATAGGATGTTTTTTTACCGCTATTAGCAACGCGATGTTCCAAAAGTGCCTGAATCTCCTTAGCCAAATCTGTCATTTTTATCTCTCCTATTTTTTACAATTAGCTATACCTATTTTATACTTTGGCACTTTGGCTGAAAAGATTAAAGATAGGGGATTGCTTTGCGGTAGGTATTATGATATTGTGCAAGGACAGGGTAATAAATGGCAGGAAGGAGAATTAGTTTGAAGCCAGTTGTAAAAGGTTATTTGGCAGTCTTAACGGCCGCTTTCTTTTGGGGAAGCCAGGGAGTAGTCGGAAAAAAGGTTATGCTGGAGGGCTTTGATCCTCTAGCACTTGCTGCATACCGGACGGCTTTGACTTCCTTAATTTTTTTAGCCGGGATTGGACTTTTTAGCCCTAAATTACTAAAAATAGATCTAAAAGATCTGCCCTTTTTTCTGGTCTTTGGCTTAGTAGGCATAGGACTTTTTCATTTTTCTTACAACTATGCTATTTATTATGCGGGAGTTTCAACTGCAGTTATGCTTTTATATACCGCTCCTACTTTTGTGGCCATCATTTCGGCTTTATTTTTAAAGGAACCATTGACCGTGCCTAAAATTGTTGCGATTATTCTCACCTTACTGGGCTGTATTACTCTTTCCTGGAGCGGAAAAGAGGATTTAAGCTTTAGCCTTTTAGGCATCTTTTTCGGGGTATTAACAGGGCTAACCTATGCTCTATGGAATGTATTGTGCAAGAAAGCGGTAAGTAAATACAGTCCCTGGACGGTAAACCTTTATTCCATAACTGCCGGAAGCTTAAGCTTACTACTTTTAGCTGCACCACGTAAAGTGCTACTGCTCGACTGGCAACCGGAATTTGTCGAGGCCTTATTTTTAATGGCCGTAGCTAATACCATTTTACCTGACACTTTTTATGCTTATGGTATGAAATTCTTAGAAGCTAGCAAAGCCAGTATTCTGGCCAACGGTGAACTGCTAATTGCTGTAATTTTAGCCGTTTTGGTCTTAGACGAACCTTTTACTTTACGTAAACTTTTGGGCCTCTTAGCTATAATCGGGGCAATCAGTCTTCTAGTTTACGAAGACGTAAGGAAAAATCAGCTAAGTAGCAATTCTGTGCCTATGGCTGAGGAAAGCTCGGGTTTCTAATACAACACTTTAATACAAATTATTGTTCAACTTTTGTCCAGTTTAAGGAGGTTTTTTAGATGTCTTATGAAGCAAGAATTAGGGCTGGAAATCCCGGTTCCTGCCAAGCCATTATTTTCTTACATTCCAGGCTTACTAACTGACGATGGCTATGTCTATGTTTCCGGACAGCTGCCAATGGTAAACGGCGAATTAAAGTACAAGGGGAAAGTCGGTGTAGATCTGACCGAGGAAGAAGGTTACGAAGCAGCTAAAATCTGTGCCCTTAATGCTTTAGGCGTGGTAAAAAGCTTAATCGGTAGCCTGGATAAGGTGGACAGAATTATAGAAGTAAGCGGATTTGTCAACTCCGCTCCGGATTATGAAGGACACCCAAAAGTCATTAACGGTGCTTCCGATATTTTAGGTGAGATTTTTGGGGAGCAAGGCAAACATACCCGCATTGCTTTAGGAGCCAGCGGTCTGCCTCTAGGAGCAGCAACAGAAGTTAAAATGGTAGTAAAAGTAAAAAAATAGTTGGCAAACTAAAAGATCAGAGACAATCTTAAGTTAACTAGATTATGAAAACCAGGTATACTACATAGTATTTTATGTAGTATACCTGGTTATTTTTATCTTATATAATATCTATTTTTTCATTAACTTAGTAAATTAGCATCTTAAGGGCGATAATCTCCAGAATAATATCTCTAATAGTCAGGATCTACATCCAAGTACTTTTTATACTATTTTATAAGCTAAATGGGATTTCTATAGTTTCACCAGATTTAGTATGAATTTTTCCGTACCTCCTTTTTTAATTAATCGTGCATGACCAAAAATCAGTGACCGTAAAGACAATTAATTCTTATATTCGGAAGGTAACTCAGATATGGCATCTTTTAATGTTCTTATTTGCTCATCTCTAACTTCAATGGCTTTCCAATCCCTTAGCGGGACATGGAAATAATATAATCAATAAGTTTGGAGGTTACTCGATGAATAAATCATTGGAGCAGTGCTTAATATGCAATGTGGTCGCATTATACACACTTAAACTTTAATCACTTCAATAGTCTTAATCCAAGAAATTATTTAATAAAGCCATGTGTTCGTAATTTTCCAATAAATTCATCAAAATTTACGATTAACTGTTTACATTTAAAGAAATAGCTAGGACCCCAAAATCTTTCAATAAATCCATATGGTTGCAGTCCGTTTAAGGAATCTCCATGGGGAAAGAAATCAATCCGGTGATATGAACGATTGCCACAAACAGCAATAACGTAATAATCATCATGATAAAATGGATTAGGAAAAACGGCCAAGGAAAATTTTCGATACTTTGTCCGCGATAAAATTTCGTACATCTGTTTTTTCTCGATACCCGTAAGCTCTCGCGACACATCAGGGGTAATAAAGTAAATCACTAGTTCGTCAATGGGATCTAATGGAGGCTGGTAAGGAATGGCCAAATATATTGCGAAAGCCAATAGAAATAATCCGGCAACGATACTAACGTTATTTTTCTTAAACATGCAATACACCGCCTTGCCAACTAATGAAACCTACACCTTAGCCATGGACAAGTATTTGTCCATGGCTAAGATACCTGATATTAAAATTGGAGATATACACTTGTACCGGGAATACGCCAATAGATGAATTCTTCCCAAGGACCACCGCCACCTCCAGCAAATTGCCTTTCAACGGAGTCGGGGTTTAAATAGTTTGGTGTTCTGTAAGTTATATTAGGATAGGTGTGAGTCCGTGCTGTTTTTCCTGTGTTAATTGATGAAATCCAATAGTGCTGCAGTGACTCTATTTCATTAATGGTTCCCAGTTGTGTTTTTGCGCCTAAAAGCCAAGCGTTATTACCTTATATATGATGGTGTTGAAATAATCAACCCTATTTGTAAGACTATCTACCCTAGTTGTTAGGTTGTCTACTTTTCCATTCAATCCTTTTATCTCGGCCAAGATCTGCATAAGGATTTCTTCCATAACTAATACCTCACGAAAAATATAATAAACACTCTGTACCAATTATAACATGAGTGAGTTTATGAATCATAACCACCCGCTCAGCGGGTGGTTTGCTCTAGCCCTATAAGGGCTTGGTACTAGGCAGAGCCTAAAGGCTCGCTGAAAGTCTCGCTAACTGCACACTTCCTCAAACAACCCCTCAAG
>Ga0134090_1000236_pt1 | contig 52965 bp, 46 predicted proteins | sample 1_4taG_FD_94453 | JGI IMG/M metagenome (GOLD analysis project Ga0134090, IMG submission 94453) | Switchgrass degrading microbial communities from high solid loading bioreactors in New Hampshire, USA - 1_4_20_6_A1 metaG | ecosystem: Engineered > Bioreactor > Semi-continuous > Anaerobic >...
GTAGATGAACTATGAAAGATGATAACCGTAGTTTTATCGGTTAATATAATCGAAAACATGGCGGCAAAACAGAAAACCGGTACTACCTGTGACAATATACTGTGCCTGAAATTAAATAAAATAAAGGCATCTAACAGTAGATGCCTGAAATTTCACAGGGGGACTCGAACCCCCGACCTGGGTCTTAGCAGGACCCCGCTCTGTCCAGCTGAGCTATGTAGACAAATTATGTCCGTAGAATAATATACCAAATAATGTTAAAAAATGCAATATATTTATATGCAGTTGTAGCTAATAAAAAATTATATCAATAATTACAGAAAGTATAAAAACAGATACTTGTTTAAAAAGCCAAAAACTGATTTTTCATTCTATTTAAGATTTATGTTTAACTATATTATATTAATAGTATACAGAACTTCTCCTGTAGTATTGTCCACAACTGAAATATTACATACTCTCTCCGCCGGATCAATTAAATTGACTGCCTGGACCACATCGCTGATTATAGCAAAATTAAAGGATACTATTAAAAGGGCATAAGGAGATGCCTCATAGACTGTTTTTTTGGTATATAATTTTATGTTCTGGAATAAATCATCCGATTCGTAGCCCGTGAAAACACCTTTGGTACTGTCATCCGATAATAAAGATGATATATATTCGATCAAACTGTCATTGATGTTCTTATTGGCTTCAAGCCTGTCGGTTTCGTAGACGGTCACAGCGATATGTCGTTCATCGTAAGCCTTTATATCCAAATAATCAGGAAAGAATGTTTTAACACTTTCTATGTAATCTTCAACAGTGCTGCCGGAAAAAGGGAAAGCTGTAAGGATTACATCGGCCTTTTTTCCGCTGAGTACGGTTACGGTACATTTGTATTTTTTATTATTGTAAGTTGCCGTAATAGTTGCCTGTCCTTCTTTTATGGCTTTGACTTTCCCTTTTGAGGATACGGTGGCGACTGATTTTTTATTGGAGGACCATTTGACGGTTCCAGTTGAACCCTTGAGTTTAAGACTATATGTTTCGCCTTCATGCAATTCCAGCTTGGTTTTATTGAGTTTAACCGTTGCAGATCCATATACCGTCTCAGGCCTTATCAACGTAATGCTCAGCGCCAAAATCAAAATAAGAGCGGTTATTTTTTTCATAATAACTCCTTTCATAATGCCATAATGGAACTGGTAAATAATAACTGCTTTTATAAAGCCATAATGGAACCAGTAAATAATAACTCCTTTCATAATTCCATAATGGAATTAGTAAATAATATCTTCTATCATAATGCCGTAAGGAACCAGTAAATAATATATCCGAAAAGAACGGAACATAAAATGAAAATCCGGCTTAAAACAGCCACCTTTATATAAATCATTTAAATAAAATAAGAAGAACCACGGTTACATCGGACAGGAAAGGGGCATCTAATTAAGAATAAATTCACTGATGTTTTTGCATAATTCCTTTATGTTGGTGCTGCCTGTCAGTTCAAATCTTATTTTACCTACACCGCTTAACCATAGATCAAGTTCCGCGTCCAAATCCAGAATACCCGATGTTTCAACCGAATAACACTGGATTTTATTATAAGGGATAGAGGTGTAATCAACCTTCTTGCCGGTAATTCCCTGAACGTTACAGCTGATAATACGCTTGTTGGTAAATACCACTCTGTCACGCACGGAAACATAGCTGTCGAGTACGATTTCATTCGGTATTAAAAGATCCTTTACGGCATTTTCACCGTTGATGACCGGTTCTCCATTAAGTTTAATGAGGCTCTTGTTATTAAAGTCTATCATTTTTTCCTCCTTTAAAATATACTTATCTGTATTATATTACCATAAAAAGTGCTTGTAAATAACGGCATGCAGGCATTTAAACCTGGACAAGGTTTTTTCATAATAAGTTTTTTTAAAACCTATAATTGTGTTTATATTATCTCAATTAATTAATATTGTATTATCAGCAGGCTATTCTTATACTTTTACATTATTTAAAAGTAATATTTTTTTAAAAGACCTGATCAATATTATTACCATGAACTATACCGGCGCCTTTTAAAGAAATTGAGCAAAGGAGATGCCGGCTGCGGATTTTGCGAAAAGCCCTTTAATATAGGACTGTTTCAAATAATTTGATAAAAATGCAGAATAATTGTAATCTGTTGAATTTTAATTGTTACATGATTTCATTCGTGGTATATTTATAATGGATATAATCAGAACATAAGGAGAAAATGTTTTGTTAAAAAGATGAACATGATTTATTGAAATGTCTATTTTTATAAATACTATTAATTAATAAAATTGTTAAGTGAGGAAATCAATATGGGAAAAAAGAGAAAAATAATTATCGATTGCGATCCGGGGCATGATGATGCTGTGGCAATAATGATGGCGGCAAGAAATCCCGGATTGGAGTTGCTGGGTATTACGACTGTGAGGGGCAATCAGTCTTTGGACAAAGTAACAAATAATGCTTTGAATATATGCCAGTATCTGGACATCAACGTTCCGGTTTGCAAAGGCTTGTCAAATGCAATTGTCAGGCAGTCTCCGCCTGTCGAAGACAGAATTCATGGCGATAGCGGACTGGACGGTCCGATCTTCGGCCTCCTGACCAAACAGGTTGACCAGCGCCATGCCGTGGATTTCATAATCGAAACGGTTCTGAAATCGGACGAACCGGTTACGCTGGTTCCTACCGGCCCTCTAAGCAACATTGCAATGGCTATACGAAAAGAACCCAAGATTCTCAACAATATAGAAGAAATTGTTTTGATGGGTGGGTCTTATCAGCACGGAAATGTTACACCGGCTGCGGAATTCAACATCTACGCTGATGCCGAAGCTGCTTATGTGGTATTTACCTGCGGACGCCCTGTCGTTATGATGGGATTGGATATTACAAGACAGGTTCTGTGTTATCCTGAAATTGTCGGGAGAATGTCCGGGATAGGTACAAAAGCGGCTAAACTGTTTGTGGAAATGATGAAGTTTTACTGCATGACCCAAAAACGTATTTTTGGCTGGGAAGGCGGACCGCTTCATGATCCCACGACGATTGCTTATCTTATTGATCCCTCATGTATAGAAACAAGAGCCATGCATACCGAGATAGATATCAGCGGCGGGCCGAGCCATGGGCGTACGAATTGCGACATCTTCAATCTGACGGGTAAAGAAAAAAATGCAAAAGTAGCCGTAAAAATAAATGTTGAAAGATTCTGGGATATAGTCGAAGAAAGCCTGAAATTATATGATTAAGCAAAATAAATTGACTTAAAATCATATAAATTATTATGGATTGTTATATTGACCGATGTATACAAAAATGTTTGGCATTTAATTCGAAAGAGGTTATATATTGCCTCATTTTCAGACCGAATATAAATTTTAGCAGGAACAAAAACGCATAAATATGCATATTATTTGAAATATGATACTTGACAAATCTTTGAAGCCGTATTATGATCTTCAAAACAAAGTATTTAAAATAATAGTGTTAAACCGTTGAGAAAGAGGAGTAGGCTATTGTACGAAATCACAGAGAGTCGCCGGTGGTGAGAGTGCGATATGGAGTCTTTAGCTGAATGGGCTTTTGAGGGCAACCCGAACCGACAGTAGGCGTTGACGGTTTCCATCTCCGTTAAAAGGATGGCGTATATGTTTTGTATACGACAGAGGTGGGCAGGTTTTTGCCAAATTGAGTGGCACCGCGGATTGAATTCGTCTCAAGTATTTTATACTTGAGATTTTTTTTATGCTGAAATTCCTCTTCCATATTGTGTAAGGCAAAATAAACTCTGCCTGAATACATGTTTATGAGAGACGGGTATTTACACTATATGAAATTTGCCGATATAGCGGCCGCGTCGGCATGGAATTGGCATGAAAAACTTACTCTAAATTGTATGTACAAAATTAATACAAGGTTTGCATAAGCGGTTACTCTCAAGTGATATTTGAAGATTTGATAAATCAGGTTTTATTTTGACCTATAATCAAAACTTATCGGAAATCAAATTAAATTTTAAGATTATCTGTATTTTGAAAATCGTATAGAGGAGGAGTAGCGAGTATGAAAAGAGCGATTTCGGTTATTATTATAGTTTTATCGTTATCTGCGGCATTATTGTCCGGTTGTTCAAAAAAGGATGAAATTGTAATCGGTATAGGACAGTTTGCCGAACACGGTTCCCTGGACAACTGCAGGGAAGGGTTTATAGCAGGTCTCGAGGAAGCGGGATACAAAGAGGGCGTTAATCTCAAAATACTGTATGAGAATGCCCAGGCCGATGCCAATATGGCTTCCCAGATTTCCAAGAACTTTATTGCAAAAAAGGTTGATTTGATATGTGCCATTGCAACTCCTATGGCGCAAAGCGCTTTTGGGGCTGCCAAAAATACGGATATTCCCGTAATATTTACGGCCGTTACGGATCCCGTCAAAGCGGAACTGGCTAAGGAAGACGGCACTCCCAACGGCAATACTACTGGCACCAGCGACAAGCTTCCCGTTGAAAAACAGCTGGAAATGATAAGAAAAATTTTGCCCGAGGCAAAGAGAATAGGCATAATGTACAGTACCAGTGAAGTTAATTCTTTATCGGCTATTGAGGAATATAAGGCGGCTGCCCCGGCTTACGGTTTTGAGATTGTCGAAAGCGGCATATCCACTTCGGCGGACATCCCTCTGGCAGCCGACAATCTGCTGGAGAATGTAGACTGCATCAACAATTTAACCGACAATACGGTGGTCAGTGCGCTGCCTATTATACTTGACAAAGCGGCTAAAAAGAACATACCCGTATTCGGCAGTGAAGTCGAACAGGTTAGAATAGGCTGTCTGGCATCAATGGGACTGGATTACTTTGATCTCGGCAAACAGACAGGAAAAATGGCCGCCAGGGTATTAAGCGGAGAGAAAAAGGCCGGTGAAATCAAATACGAAATAATCGAGGAATTTGCTTTCTACGGGAACAGTGCGGTGGCCGAAAACCTGGGAATAACTTTACCGGATGATTTGGTTGAGAACGCCAAAGAGATGTTTGGCAGCATTGAAGAGTAAAAAACATTATGGAAATAAGGATAAAACAACATTGCAGAAAAGTTAAAAAGCATTAGATTGGCGCTTTAATAAAAAGGCATGGGAAACGATGACGGCATTATTAAGAAAGATGTTTTGGCAAAGAGCGGCAGTATGGCGAAAAATATTGATTTAGCGGACTAAGGAGGAAAAATGCAGACGTTTATTATCGGTATTTTGGAAGAAGGATTTGCATATGCAATTCTGGCCCTGGGGGTGTACATAACCTACAAGATACTTGACTTTCCGGATTTGTCTGTGGACGGTACATTCCCATTGGGAGGGGCCGTAACCGCGGTTTTGATTACGGCAGGGGTCAATCCCCTGCTTGCCCTGTTTATTTCATTCCTGGCCGGAGCCGTGGCGGGGATTATTACGGGCATTATCTATGTTAAATTCAAGGTCAGGGATTTGCTGTCAGGAATTATTGTAATGACCGCTTTATACTCAATAAATTTGAGAATAGCGGGCAGTGCCAATGTACCTATTTTTATGAAAGATTCTATTTTTGAAAACAGCCTGACACGACTTGTTCCGGATTGGTTCAGTCCGTTTCTTGTGGTAACCATTCTGTTTTTGATTGTGGTAATCATGAAAGTGCTGCTCGATCTGTACCTCGGTACGAAATCGGGATATCTTTTGCAGGCGGCCGGAGACAACGAAACGGTTGTGACATCTCTTGCCAAGGATAAGGGAGCTATGAAGATTGTGGGGCTTGCCATCGCCAATGCGTTTGTTGCTATGTCCGGCAGTATATTTGCCCAGAAAAACGGGTATTTTGACATATCAATCGGAACCGGTGCGATTGTTACCGGTGTGGCCAGTGTTATAATAGGAACAAATATGTTTCAAAGATTCGGACAGTTCAAGGCCACTACGGCGGTTGTAATCGGTTCCATACTGTATAAAGCATGTGTTGCGGTTGCGATTAACCTTGGGCTTAAGGCACAGGATCAAAAGCTTATAACCTCCGTGTTATTCCTGATTATACTCATAACAAGCAATGAAAAGAAGAGGAGGAAAAAAGTCAATGCTCAGGTTGATTGATGTAAATAAATATTATAATCCCGGAACCGTTAATGAAATGTGCCTGTTTAAAGGATTTAACCTGAATATAGATGAGGGGGAGTTTGTTTCGGTTGTCGGCAGCAACGGTTCGGGCAAAACCTCAATGCTGAATATTATCTGCGGCAGTATACCCGTTGATCAGGGCAGAATAGAAATAAACGGACAGGATATTACTCATATGGCGGAATATAAAAGGATGCTGAAAATCGGACGGGTTTATCAGAATCCTGCTTTGGGCACATGCCCGAATATGACCATTCTTGAAAACATGTCTCTGGCCGACAACAAGGGTAAAGCATTTAACTTAAGGCGGGGTACCGATAAGAAAAGGATTGATTATTACAAAGAGCTTTTAAGGAAACTGGGATTGGGCCTGGAGGATAAAATGAATGTTAAAGTTGGTTCCCTGTCCGGAGGGCAGAGGCAGGCTCTGGCTTTGGTTATGGCCACCATGACACCGATAGAATTCCTCATATTGGATGAGCATACTGCGGCTCTTGATCCCAAAACGGCAGAATTGATTATGAGCCTTACCGATAATATAGTAAAAGAAAAGAAGATAACAACCATAATGGTTACCCATAATCTTCGTTATGCCGTCGAATACGGCAATCGTCTGCTTATGATGCATCAGGGGGAAATAGTTCTTGACAAGTCGGGGAAGGAAAAAGAAAAGCTTAAAGTGGACGATATTCTTGATATATTCAATGAGATAAGCATTGAATGCGGGAACTAGTGCCTTGACGCTAAAATAGGTAAATGATAGAATTAAAAAGTTGGCATAAAACCTGTTTTAAGGAGGTCCCGAATGAATAATCTTTTAGTGGCACAATCCGGAGGGCCTACTGCTGCAATTAACGCAACACTTGTCGGGGTACTAAAGGAAGCACAAATAAGCGATAAGGTCGATAAGGTTTATGGGGCCAAAAACGGCATAGAAGGAGTAATTAAGGATAACATTATTGATTTGAGCAACATCATGAAAGATCCGCAGGCTTTGAGCATCCTTACCTACACCCCGTCTTCTGCACTTGGTTCCTGCAGGCGTAAGATGAAAGACTTTAGGAAACAGGAAGAAACATATAAGAAAATTATTGAGACATTCAGAAAATACGATATTAAATATTTTGTTTACATCGGCGGAAATGATTCAATGGATACGGTGGATAAGCTTTCGAAATATTGCATCGAAAAAAATCTCGATTTTAATATAATTGGTGCTCCAAAGACCATAGACAATGACCTGGAACTGACCGACCACACGCCGGGATTTGGCTCGGCGGCAAAGTATATTGCCACAACAGTAGCGGAATTGGAAAGGGATATAAGCGTTTATGATATTCCCGCGGTGACCGTTGTTGAATGTATGGGCAGAGACGCCGGATGGCTGACGGCCGCATCGGCCCTGGCCAGGGTTAACGGAGGACCCGGTCCGGATTTGATATATCTGTGTGAGAAAGAGTTTGACGACGATAAATTTATAGAGGATGTAAAGAAAAGGCAGGCCGTAAAACCGGGAGTGCTGGTGGTAGTAAGTGAGGGTATCAGATACAAAGACGGTTCATATGTATCCGATTTGATTTCCAGCGGAGCCGTTGATACTTTCGGACATAAGTATACTGCCGGAGCCGCCAGGGCTTTGGAGCAGATAATAAGGAAAAGAATCGGATGCAAGGTAAGAGCAGTCGAACTGAATCTGATGCAGCGGGCTGCCGCCCACATTACAAGCGAAACCGATATAATGGAATCCGTTATGCTCGGTCTGAAAGCCGTAGATTGTGCAGTTAACGGTGAAACCGGCAGGATGACGGCCATAAAAAGATTAAGCAATGATCCTTACCGGGTGGAATATATATCGGTGCCGGTGAGTGAAGTGGCCAATCGTGAAAAAAAAGTACCGCCTGAATGGATAACTCCGGAAGGCAATGACGTTACTGAAGAAATGATGGCATATTTGCGGCCGCTTATAATCGGCGAAACCGGTGTTAAGTATGAGAACGGTATTCCAAGGTATTTCAGGTTATATTAATTAATGATATGGCCATCCATAATGACAGATATGGCCCTTTATAATACAATCTGCCGTGATGAATGTTGTCGGATGCAGGCGTCAGGTGCCTTAATATGACACATTTATCACGGCGGATATTTTTTATTTCTGCGGTATATGCTAATCGTGTTATATCGAGGATATCGGCGTTAAAATTATTGGCAGGTATAAAAAGCATTTATTAATCTCTTAGTATAGGATGTTTTGTATTGATGTTTTAAATCATATTTTTAAAACCGTTATTTTATAAAATACAAGTTGCAAGATAAGTTGCACGGCAAATAACTTGCCTATAATAAAATTCATAAGAGGGAAAATAGGTCAATTCATAAATGCATATATTAACTTATTAATATATAACATATAAAAACCTAAATAAATATATATGTAGAATAGCATGTATTTATCCGGCATTTTATAAGTATATGACGAATTTTGCTTTATTGGTTAATGCAGAATTTTGTTTTAAAGATAATGATAATTTTAAATAATGTCGAAACCTTTCAGAAGTTTGGAACGACTGGGATGTCTCAGCTTTCTTAAAGCTTTGGCTTCTATCTGGCGAATTCTTTCGCGGGTTACGTTAAATTCCTTGCCGACTTCTTCCAGGGTTCTTGTCCTGCCGTCGGTTAAGCCGAAGCGAAGCATTAACACCTTCTGTTCCCGTTCGGTTAATGTATCAAGCAGTTTCATTATCTGATCTCTAAGCATGGCATAGGATACGGCTTCCTCAGGGCTTACTGCATTATCGTCTTTAATAAAATCTCCGAGGTGGCTGTCGTCTTCTTCACCGACGGGGAGATCAAGGGATATCGGATCGGAAGAAACTTTTAAGATTTCCCTGACTTTTTCCACGGGGATATCCAGGGCGGCTGCAATTTCCTGTTCGGTAGGTTCCCTGCCCAGTTCCTGAAGAAGGGTTCTTGATACGCGATAGGTCTTATTTATAATTTCAGACATATGTACGGGCAGCCTTATAGTCCTGCTGTGATCGGCCAGCGATCTTGTGATAGCCTGCCTAATCCACCAGGTGGCATAAGTGCTGAACTTAAATCCTCTTGAATAATCAAATTTATCGACGGCTTTTATAAGTCCCAGGTTTCCTTCCTGTATCAAATCCTGAAAGGAAAGGCCCCTTCCCAGATATCGTTTTGCAATACTGACCACCAGCCGAAGATTTGATTCCGCAAGTAATTGCTTGGCGGTTTCGTCCCCTTCTTCAATACGCTTGGCCAGTGCCACCTCTTCTTCTGTGGTAAGCAAAGGATATTTGCTGATTTCTTTCAGATACAACTGAACGGAGTCATCCGATGCTGTGCCGGATGCCGAGAAGTAAAGGTCTTTACGGGCAATTTCATCATCCGTAACTTCATCCGAATCGAATATTTTGTCCTTCTGTTCGTTTTCGCCTTCGATAGTATCTATTATCAATATATTGTCGGCTTCCAGTTTTTCGTAAAGAATATGTATCTGCGTTTCGTCAAGATCCAGTTCATCAATTAAATCGTAAACTTTTTCGGCTTTGATAATTCCTTTATTGTTTTTGGCATAAACAATTAATTCGCCCAATTTCTCTTCGAATACATTACGGACAGCCCGTTCATTCATAAATGTACCTCCGTATTTGAAACTTGCAAAATTGCAGTGAATTATATTATAACACAGTTACGTATTTAATAAAACAAGCAAGATAAGGATAATGGGAAATATTATAAATTTATGTTAATTGAAAATTATATAAACAAGTAAAATTGAAAATTATTATATACAAGTAAAATAGGTATTATGATTTTTGGAGGTATCGGCTCATTTCTTTATCATAATACCTAGATTCAATTACTATGGTTATGATATTTGAAGGATAAATATGCTCCTATGGTTTCATCGATACGGCGGATCGGCTGCCGTTTTATATCGGCTCACAGATTGTAACATGGTTTCGGTATATGAGCTTGGCAAGGTATAATCGGTGCAAATAAGTGTCAGGCACCGTTAATAAAATATGAACAAAGTATGATAAAATAGGGGAACATTAACACAAAATTTACAAATATTTCATAATTTATTTACGGTGCCAGGCACTTTTAAAAATTTTTTCTTGACAATTGATAAGGAAAACCGTATAATCATTTAGCATGTAAACTTGCATGCAATAGATTTATTGTGCGTATTTTGCGAAGCATTGGCATTGCATATACGAACAAGAGTGAAACCACAGAATAGTTTTAAGTATATTTCAGGAGGTGAAAAATTAATGCCTACATTTAACCAGCTCGTCAGAAAGGGCAGAAAATCAGTTGAGTATAAGTCTACAGCTCCTGCATTGCAGAAAAGCTTTAACTCACTGAAAAAGAAGCTTACGGATGTTCCTTCACCGCAAAAAAGAGGTGTATGTACTGCCGTAAGAACCGCAACTCCTAAGAAGCCTAACTCAGCTCTTCGTAAGATTGCGAGAGTACGTTTGTCTAACGGGATTGAGGTAACAAGCTATATTCCGGGTGAAGGCCACAACCTTCAGGAGCATAGCGTTGTTCTGATCAGAGGCGGAAGAGTTAAGGATCTGCCCGGTACCAGATATCACATCATCAGAGGTACCCTTGATACTGCTGGCGTTGCCAACAGAAGACAGGGACGCTCTAAGTATGGTGCTAAAAGACCGAAAGACGCAAAGAAATAATTCGTATAGGGAAATGTGTTAAGTGCCGGATTAATTTTTTATTTCCTATGATTTGTATTTCTGTGGGTTACAAATTAAATGAAGTGGAAACATTTCATATATGGAATATAAATTAAGCTGGGCACGGACACAATCAGGAAAGCAATGGTCTTTCATTTGTGAGTACCTATGAATTAATGTAACTGACGAAAAATTCGTCTAGTATTGTTAAGGAGGGAAGAAGCGTGCCAAGAAAAGGACATGTACCTAAAAGAGATGTTCTGGCGGACCCTATTTACAACAATAAAGTTGTAACAAAGCTGATCAATAACGTTATGCTTGACGGCAAAAAAGGTGTCGCTCAGAAGATTGTATACGGAGCTTTGGAAAAGGTAAAAGAGAAGTCCGGAAAGGATCCCATCGAAGTCTTCGAAGAGGCTATGAATAATATAATGCCTGTTCTCGAAGTAAAAGCAAGACGTATCGGTGGTGCTACCTATCAGGTTCCGGTTGAGGTAAGACCTGAAAGAAGACAGACGCTGGCTCTGCGTTGGATAACATTAGCCGCAAGACAAAGAGGCGAAAAGACAATGCAGGAAAGACTGGCGAATGAAATTCTGGATGCTGCAAATAATACTGGTGCAGCAGTTAAGAAAAAAGAAGATATGCATAAAATGGCAGAAGCAAACAAAGCATTTGCTCATTATAGATGGTAATAGAAAAGCATCAGCATGTTCTTCTTTAATTCTTGACAATTTCTTAAGCATTAATAGGAGAAGGTCTATCAAAATTGCATTTGGTTTATCATGATAAACTAAATTGTAGCAACTAGATTTTTGATGTTGTTTATCATTCTATGCCATTATCAAGCAAGTTATATAGACATGATTTGCTTGTCATGAATTAAGGAGGAATTATCTTTGGCAGGAAGAGAATATCCGTTGGAAAGAACTAGAAATATCGGTATAATGGCGCACATAGATGCGGGTAAGACTACACTTACTGAACGTATACTGTTCTATACCGGTGTAAATTATAAATTGGGTGAAACTCATGAAGGTACCGCTACCATGGACTGGATGGAGCAGGAACAGGAAAGAGGTATCACCATAACTTCGGCAGCGACCACATGTTTTTGGACGCAGGAAATAGAGCATAAGAAAGCTCCCGGTGCATTGCCTCATCGTATAAATATTATCGATACACCAGGACACGTGGACTTTACCGTTGAGGTAGAACGTTCACTTCGTGTTTTGGACGGTGCTGTCGGTGTATTTTGCGCCAAGGGCGGTGTTGAACCTCAGTCAGAAACTGTATGGCGTCAGGCCGATAAATATCATGTACCGAGACTGGCATTTGTAAATAAAATGGACATTACCGGTGCAGACTTCTTTAACGTTATAAAAATGATAAGGGAAAGACTGGGGAAAAATCCGGTTGCCATCCAGCTTCCTATCGGTAGAGAAGATACTTTTATAGGCCTTATCGATTTATTTGAGATGAGAGCTTACTACTATAAAGACGATAAGGGAAAAGAAATCGAAGTAACTGATGTGCCGGAGGATATGAAGGAACTGGCTGAAGAATACAGATCCAAAATGATTGAAGCCATCTGTGATACCGACGATGATTTGATGGAAAAGTATCTTGAAGGAGAAGAATTAGACAATCAGGAACTTAAGACTGCTCTCAGAAAGGCTACGATTTCAGGAGAGATCGTTCCGGTTCTTTGTGGATCGGCTTATCGTAACAAGGGAGTACAGAAATTATTGGACGCCGTTATAGAATATCTCCCGGCTCCTACAGACATACCCGACGTTAAGGGTACTGATTTGGACGGCAATGAAATCACCAGAAAATCTTCCGATGCCGAGCCTTTTGCGGCTCTTGCATTTAAGATTATGGTCGATCCTTTTGTCGGTAAATTGGCATACTTCAGAGTATATTCCGGAACATTAAACTCCGGTTCCTATGTATTCAATTCTACAAAAGGCAAGAAGGAGAGAGTCGGTCGTCTTCTTCTGATGCATGCGAACAAGAGAGAGGATGTTGAAAAGGTATATGCCGGTGAAATTGCTGCGGCAGTTGGTCTGAAATTTACGACAACCGGTGATACCCTTTGCGATGAACAGCATCCCATAGTATTAGAGTCAATGGAATTCCCTGAACCGGTTATCAATGTTGCTATTGAGCCGAAGACTAAAGCAGGACAGGATAAGATGAGTGAGGCTCTGGCTAAACTGGCTGAAGAAGATCCTACATTCAGGGTTTACACCGACGAAGAAACCGGTCAGACAATTATTGCAGGTATGGGAGAACTTCATCTTGAAATAATCGTCGACAGATTGCTTCGTGAATTCAAGGTAGAAGCAAATGTAGGTGCTCCGCAGGTTGCTTATAAGGAAACCATCACGAAGACGGTTGAGGTTGAAAGCAAGTATGTAAGGCAAACCGGTGGACGCGGACAATACGGTCACTGTAAAGTACGCTTCGAGCCTATCGATCCTAACGGTGAGAAAACATTTGAGTTTGCTTCTGAAGTTGTCGGAGGAGCTATTCCTAAGGAATATATTCCTGCTGTCGGAGCCGGTATAGAAGAAGCTACAAAAGCCGGTATTTTGGGCGGATATCCTGTGCTTGGCATCAGGGCAGTTGTATTCGACAGTTCATATCATGAAGTTGACTCCAGTGAAATGGCATTTAAGATTGCCGGTTCCATGGCGTTTAAAGATGCCATGGCAAAAGGCGGCGCAATACTTCTTGAGCCTATTATGAGAGTTGAAGTGACTGTACCGGACGAATATATGGGCGATGTTATCGGAGATCTCAACTCCCGTCGCGGCCGTATAGAAGCTACAGATGATATCAACGGTTCAAAGATGATAACGGCATACGTACCTTTGGCCGAAATGTTCGGATATGCTACGGCACTTCGTTCTCGTACCCAAGGCCGCGGTGCGTACTCAATGTTCTTCCATGCATACGAACAGGTACCAAAGAATGTTCAGGAAAAGGTTCTGTCAGTTAAAGGAAAATAATGAATTTTCCCGTATGCAAGGAGAAACAAATAGTATAATTTCATTTCTTTGTGCTTGAAAATATTTCTAAGTTGAAATATAATAGGGCATATGATAGTAATATAATAAACAAGCCATATTTGGAGATCCCAGAGGGGAAATCCGGGCGTAATTATTTGCTTATAAGCATTTAATATTAAAGGAGGACGTTGTAAAATGGCTAAGGCTAAATTTGAAAGAACAAAACCGCATTGTAATATCGGTACAATAGGTCACGTTGACCATGGTAAGACAACCCTTACCGCAGCTATAACCAAGACTCTTAATGCAAGACTTGGTACCGGTCAGGTTATACCTTTTGATCAGATTGACAAGGCTCCCGAAGAGAGAGCAAGAGGTATAACAATTTCAACAGCTCACGTTGAGTATGAGACAAGCAAGAGACACTATGCTCACGTTGACTGCCCTGGACACGCAGACTACGTTAAGAACATGATTACCGGAGCCGCTCAGATGGACGGCGCTATCCTTGTAGTTGCAGCTACCGACGGTGTTATGGCTCAGACCAAGGAGCACATCTTACTTGCCCGTCAGGTTGGTGTTCCTTACATCGTAGTATTCCTGAACAAGTGCGACATGGTAGACGACCCTGAACTGTTAGAGCTGGTTGAAATGGAAGTAAGAGATCTGTTAAACGAGTACGGATTCCCTGGAGACGACACTCCTATTATCCAAGGTTCCGCTCTCGGTGCTCTTGAAGATCCCAACAGCCAGTGGGGTGACAAGATTCTTGAGTTAATGGATGCTGTTGATTCTTGGATTCCTGATCCTCAAAGAGAAAAGGATAAGCCTTTCCTTATGCCTGTTGAGGACGTATTCACCATCACAGGACGTGGTACAGTTGCTACCGGCCGTGTAGAGCGTGGTACCTTAAAGCTTTCAGATGAAGTTGAAATTGTAGGTATAAAGGAAGATATCCGTAAAGTCGTTGTTACCGGTATCGAGATGTTCAGAAAGATCCTTGATGAAGCTGTTGCCGGTGACAATATCGGTGCACTTCTTCGTGGTGTACAGAGAAATGAAGTTGAAAGAGGTCAGGTTCTTTGCAAACCCGGCTCTGTAAAATGCCATAAGAAATTCAAAGCTCAGGTTTACGTATTGACCAAGGAAGAAGGCGGACGTCATACTCCTTTCTTCAACAACTACAGACCTCAGTTCTATTTCAGAACAACCGACGTTACCGGTGTAATCACTCTGCCTGAAGGCGTAGAGATGTGCATGCCTGGCGATAACGTAGAAATGACTATCGAACTCATTCATCCTATCGCTATGGAGCAAGGTCTTGGATTCGCTATCCGTGAAGGCGGAAGAACAGTAGGATCCGGTAAAGTTGCTGCTATCATTGAATAATTAATTAAATATATTTTTAAAATATTAAACTCCCGGAATATTTTATATATCCGGGAGTTTTTGTACAATTGGAGATTTGTTCCGGTCCGGGCATGCAAAAAGACATTGGACAAAAACGTAACATATCAGTAAATATATTCGGGCATTTTCCCAAATAATGAAATTGAAGAAACAATACAATTTATCCGTAATTATTCAAAAATATTTAAATAAGGCTTTTATTGTCTAAATAACTATGCAAAAATATTCGATAAATATATCAGGAATACATTTCACACACAAAACTGAACGTTAAACTTCATGTATAACCTCATGCGAAACTTTATGTAAAATTTAAATAGAATTTTATATCAGACTTTATATAAGACTTTTATAAGCCTTTATATTAGACTTCATATCTTTATATAAAAATTTAAATAAAACATTATATATCTTTAAGCAAACATTATATATATCTTTAATTAAAACATTATATGAATTTTAAATGGAACTTTATAAAAAACCTATGTATAAAACAGAACATACGGTTGGCAGGTCTGGCAGATAACATGGTTGTATATTTAATGTAAATTGGAACTATTTGTAAAGTTAATTAAAATACCGGAATGAAATTTAAGAATAGAAATTAGAAAAAATAATTTAATTAATGTTTGTGAATAAAAATTTGCATAAAAATGTGGGAATAGAATAATTGGTGCAGGTAACTTCAAGAAAATTTTCGTATGCAAAGTACGGTTATTTATATGTGTTATATGCCATATTTCATGTGCTGTCTATAATTTTATAGCCTGATATAAAATAATATATGGCATAATTACAGATTGTCGGTTACTGCAGTTCAAAGAGGGTTATTTTTTGGCGATTTACTTAACTTTTTAAAATAACCTTTGAAAAAAACGGAAAATAAGATATAATATTACTCAGAATTATTATGTTTAATTTACTGATACTGGATGAGAATAATTAAAAATCAAAGCAATTAATTCAAATATTGTATGGTTTTCTGATTTTGGTGAAAAAATTTAATTGTATAATGTGTACAAGCCAGATATAAAACGTAATTTTACGGTATAGGAAAGGAGTTTCAACATATGTGGGGCACCGATATAGGTATTGATTTGGGAACAGCAAGTGTATTGGTTTATATAAAAGGGAAAGGTGTAGTATTAAGGGAACCTTCTGTAGTTGCTTTTGACAGGGATACCAATAAGATTAAAGCTATCGGGGAAGAAGCAAGACTGATGCTTGGCAGGACGCCGGGAAATATTGTGGCGGTAAGACCGTTGAGACAGGGTGTAATATCCGATTATACGGTTACGGAAAAAATGTTGAAATATTTTATTCAGAAAGCAGTCGGCAAGCACAGATTCAGAAAACCGAGAATTAGCGTCTGCGTACCCAGCGGTGTAACGGAAGTTGAAAAGAAAGCGGTTGAAGACGCAACCTATCAGGCCGGAGCAAGGGAAGTGGCCATCATAGAGGAACCTATAGCTGCCGCAATCGGAGCGGGTATAGATATATCAAGGCCCTGCGGTAATATGATTGTGGACATAGGCGGCGGAACGACAGATATAGCCGTTATTTCCCTTGGAGGTACCGTTGTAAGTACATCCGTAAAAATTGCCGGAGACGATTTTGACGATGCGATTGTAAGATATATGAGGAAAAAACATAATCTCTTAATCGGTGAGAGAACTGCCGAAGAAATAAAGATAAAGATAGGTTCGGCATATCCGCGGCCTGAGTCGGTATCTATGGAAGTAAGAGGAAGAAACCTGGTAACCGGACTCCCTAAGACCATAGTGGTTACGTCCGAGGAAACGGAGGAAGCATTAAAAGAAACCACATCCCAGATTGTGGAAGCCGTTCACAGCGTGCTTGAAAAAACTCCTCCTGAACTTGCTGCAGACATTGCGGATCGCGGAATAGTACTAACCGGCGGAGGATGTCTGTTATACGGAATTGAGCAACTGATTCAGGAAAAAACGGGAATTACCACAATGACTGCAGAAGATCCCATGACGGCTGTGGCCATTGGAACAGGCAAATTTGTTGAATTTTTAAGCGGAAGAAGGAGCAAATGATATGGTACGAGGGTTGTACACTGCTTATACGGGGATGGCAAATGAGCAGGAAAGACTGGACATTATCGCAAATAATTTGGCAAACGCCTCAACCGTTGGATATAAAGGGGAAGGCGTTACCAATCAGGCGTTCGACGACGTACTTGCTGTAAAAATCAGGGACAATTCTGAAAGTTACAACGACAGGCGCATCGGCAAAATGAGTCTGGGCGTAAAGCTGGGAGAAGTATATACCGATTTTTCTCAAGGGTCTCTAAGGGAAACCGGCCAGACATACGATTTGGCGCTGGACGGAAAGGGGTTCTTTACCTTATCCGTTACCGACAAGGCCGGTAATACTACTCTTAAATATACGAGAAACGGCAGTTTTACGATGACGAAAGACGGCTATATCGTGGATTCGGACGGTAACCGTCTGATGGGTGAAGCCGGTGAGATAATCGTTCCGGTTGAAGCCGTCGATGTTGTGATTGATTCAACAGGAGCAATCTATGCGGACGGAAATTATGTGGATACCATTCAGGTTACCGATTTTGAGGATTATAAATATCTGAAAAAATCCGGAGACACCATGTATGAACCAGTAGACGGAGCGGTAACCGTTGATTCTGGTGCCACGGTAATGCAGGGTTATACTGAACAATCCAATATAAATGTGGTTTCCGAAATGGTAGACATGATAACCGTTACCAGAGCATATGAAGCTAATCAGAAAGTAATTCAGTCGATTGACAAGACACTTGATTTGGCCGCCAATTCAGTAGGCAAAGTATGACATAGGAGGATAATAAGATGATAAGATCTTTGTGGACCGCAGCGTCCGGAATGACAGCACAGCAAGCAAATGTAGATGTCATATCGAATAATCTGGCCAATATAAATACTACGGGCTATAAGAAAGAAACGGCCGAATTTAAAACTTTGCTTTATCAGACCATACAGGAAAATTCCTATGATAATAACGGTGAGCCCAAGCCGGTAGGCATCCAGGTGGGATTGGGCGTAAGAAATTCGGCAATAACTTCCCGGTATACTCAGGGAACGTTGGTTGAGACCGGCAATGATACCGATTTCGCAATCGAAGGAAAAGGATTTTTCATGGTACGATTGCCTGACGGAAGCACAGGCTATACCAGAAACGGCTCTTTCGGCTGGGCTATAGGAAACGACGGATTGACTCTGGCCGATGCCGACGGTAATCCGGTGCTTAATACAGACGGAACACCTATTGTCATAGATGATGATACCTATGATCCTTCGAAAATAAACATCAGCGAATATGGTGAATTTTTCTATCCGGATGAGAACAACGAGCTTAAATCCATAGGCATTACAATCGGTATAGCCCAGTTTAATAATCCTGCCGGACTTATGAAAACATCGGGAAGCATATTAAAAGAAACGGAAAGCTCCGGGGAGCCCAGACTGGAAGCTGAAGACGGAAATATGCCCAAAAGCAAAATACATCAGAGGTATCTGGAAGGCTCCAACGTTCAGGCTGTGGACGAAATTGTCAATCTTATAATAGCTCAAAGGGCTTATGAGATGAATTCAAGGGTTATAACCGCGGCGGATCAAATGCTTCAACAGGCTAATAATCTAAGATAAGATAGCCTCAGGGTAAAGGAGAAATATTAAAAAATGAGTATCTCTATAGATTCGTATTTGCAAAATTTCAATACAGGCAAACTGGCAGCCGGTGATATAAGTGCCAAAACTTTGGAGGACAAATTAAAAAACAAACCTGCCACCGACGAGGACCTGATGGAAGTATGCAAAAGCTTTGAAGCATATTTGCTTGAACAGGTCATGAAGAGTATGGAAAAAACCATACCTTATGCCGAAAAAAAGAGTACATATCTTGAATATTTCGGAGACATGCTGTATCAGGAATATGCAAAAAGCGCTGCCGAAAACCAGGGGCTAGGTTTGGCACAGATGTTGTATGAGTCCATCAAAAGAAACGGTTAGATAATACATGGATTAAAAAGGCATATTTTGACTCTTATAATGTCATTTTAAACATATAGCCCGCAAAAGGCTATCGTTTGAAATGACATTTTTGTTAGGAGGTGGACGCTATTGCCGTTACGGTCGAAGGCTTTGTCGAAAAGATAGTTTTTCGGAATGAGGATAACGGATATACGATTTTGAGCCTTGTGCATGACGAAACCGAAATTACCTGTGTCGGATACATTACTGTTATCAGCGAAGGTGAATTTATCCGGGCGACGGGTAATTTTACCGAGCATCCGGTGTACGGAGAACAACTTTTAATGGATTCTTACGAAATCAAAGAACCGGAAGACGCCGTATCCATGGAACTTTATCTGGGGTCCGGTGCAATTAAGGGAATCGGCAAAGCTCTTGCGTCGAGAATAGTAAAAAAATTCGGTGAAGACACCTTCAGGGTTATTATCGAGGAACCGGAAAGGCTGGCCGAAGTCAAGGGTATAAGTGAACGCATGGCTATCGATATATACAGGCAGTTTGAAGAAAAAAGAGACATGAGAAATGCCATGATGTTTCTTCAAAAATACAATATCACAGGAAATCTGGCCGTTAAAATATTTAAGGAATATGGCAACAGGATGTACGAAATAATCAGGGAAAACCCCTATAAACTGGCGGAGGACATTACCGGGGTAGGTTTTAAGACGGCGGATGAAATAGCAAGAAGAATAGGCATCGAACCGAATTCCGAATTCAGAATAAAAGCGGCTATCCTATATCTGCTTATGCAGGCAAATACGGAAGGGCATGTATATCTGCCCGAACCGGAGCTTATAGCCAGGGCAAAAAATCTGCTTATGTCGGATGAAGAGATGGTTCGACGCCAAATTACAAATCTGAGTATAGAGAAGAAAGTTGTTCTGGCAGACGGCGGAACCGAAAGACTGGTTTATGCTTCTGTTTTTTATTATATGGAGCTGAACGTGGCCAGAATGCTTCATGATTTGAATATAAAGTATGATTATGACCCGAATCTCCTTGATAAAAGGCTTTCCCAGATTGAAAAACAGACAAACACCGTTCTTGACGAACAGCAAAGGATTGCCGTATATGAGGCGGTAAGAAACGGCCTTCTTATTATTACCGGAGGCCCGGGCACGGGAAAGACTACGACAATAAATGCAATAATAAAGGTATTTGAAGCGGAGGGACTGGATATTCTTCTTGCCGCGCCGACCGGCAGGGCTGCAAAGCGGATGAGTGAAGCTACCGGCTATGAGGCCAAGACGATTCACAGAATGTTGGAACTCAGCAAATTGACGCAGGGAGACGGAAACGGTTATACTTTTGAAAGAAATGAATATAATCCGCTGGAGACGGATGTACTTATAATCGACGAAATGTCCATGGTGGATATAAGCCTGATGCATGCCCTGCTGAAAGCCGTTCCCGTAGGGACCAGATTGATATTGGTGGGCGACGTAAACCAGCTTCCAAGTGTGGGGCCGGGAAATGTCCTGAAAGACATAATAAATTCCCATTGTTTTAACGTGGTGATGCTGACAAAAATATTTCGCCAGGCGGAAGGCAGTGATATTATTGTCAACGCCCATAAGATCAATGCCGGGGAACAGATAAAACTTGACAACAAGAGTACGGATTTCTTCATGCTGAAAAGGAACAATGCGGCCGTAATAACCGCGGTTATTATTAATCTGGTTAAAAACAAACTTCCGAAGTATGTAGATGCCACGTCTTTTGATATTCAGGTATTGACACCTATGAAAAAAGGAGAACTGGGTGTCGAAAAGTTAAATAAAGCACTTCAGGCTGCTCTTAATCCCCCGTCTCAGGAAAAGAAAGAAAAAGAATACAATCAAAACATCTTTCGTGAAGGGGATAAGGTTATGCAGATAAAAAATAATTATCAGCTGACCTGGGAAATTAAGAGCGACAGCGGATTTACCGTACAGACAGGTACCGGTGTATTTAACGGGGATTCGGGAATAATTAAAGAGATAAACTTTTTTACGGAAAGTGTACTGGTGGAATTTGACGATGGCAGACTTGTGGAATACAGTTTCAGCCAATTGGACGAACTGGAACTGGCATATGCGGTTACCGTTCATAAATCCCAGGGAAGCGAATATTCTGCCATAGTGCTTCCGATTTTGGACGGCCCCAAGCTTTTGTTTAACCGGAACATTTTATATACGGCGGTAACCAGAGCGAAACGCTGTGTGGTTATAGTCGGCAGCGATGCCATGGTTAAATTCATGATAGACAATAAAAACGAGCAAAACCGCTATTCAAGGCTTTGCGAGCAAATCAGAGAAATGGCGGATTATTAAGCCGTACTATAAAACAACGCATAAAATAAGATAGTGAAATATATTGACAGTTAGGTTATAATATACCTGTAGAAAAATTTTGAAGTGGAGGTTTTACAATGTCTTCAACTACGTTAGTTATCATGGCAGCAGGAATGGGAAGCAGATTTGGCGGTATTAAGCAATTGGAGCCTGTAGGTCCCAACGGTGAAATAATAGTAGATTATTCTATATACGATGCTGTCAAAGCTGGATTTGACAAAGTGGTATTTATTATTCGCAAAGATTTGGAGAAAGATTTCAGGGAAGTTGTCGGAAACCGCATCGAAAAACATGTTAATGTGGAATATGTATTTCAGGAACTTGATGATTTGCCCAAGGGCTATAAGGTACAGGAAGGCCGCAAAAAACCATGGGGAACAGGACAGGCGGTACTGTGCAGTAAAAGCGTTGTAAATGAGCCTTTTGCGGTTATTAATGCGGATGACTATTACGGAAAGGAATCTTTCAAGTTAATATATGATTTCTTAAACTCTGATAAGGATCCTGATGTTTATTGTATGGCTGGTTTCGTTCTGGGCAATACCTTAAGCGATAACGGCGCCGTTACCCGCGGGGTATGCAAGACCGACGGTAACGGGTGGTTGGTGGATATTGTGGAAACAGGCGGAATTATTAGAGACGGCAATGTTGCCAAGGCAAAAGACAAGGACGGCAAAGACATAACAATATCCCTTGACAGTGTCGTATCCATGAATATGTGGGGATTTAAGCCCAGTATTTACAAAGAACTGGAGAGAGGCTTTGAAGAATTTTTAGCTTCGCTTGCACCTGACGACATAAAAAAAGAGTATTTGATTCCGGAAGTGGTAGGAGACATGGTGAGCAGCGGAAAAGCTAAAGTAAAAGTATTAAAGACCTCCGATCAGTGGTTCGGTGTAACTTACAGAGAGGATAAAGATCTTGTGGTGGCTTCCATAAGAAATCTTATCGACAAGGGAGTTTATCCGGCCAAACTCTTCTGATTGCTGATTAAAATTATTTATTCTATTTATTCTATAGGGAAATTGTTTGAATTTCATACAGATTAAGTCTGCTTCTGCTTTACATGCTTGGACTGTTTGCGGACATCTTATAATGAAGTGGAATAAATATTCTTATTTTATAAGAAATTCCTACGAATTTCCTATAGAATAAAAATTAATATTTGTATATGTAATAAACAGATTATGGCGGAACGAAAAGAATTACTGCGAACGGTATAAATTAACAGCACGGAGAAAGGGTATATACATAGCCGTTTTTGTTAATAAAATATAAAAGTTAAATTTAAGGAATAAAGGGAGAAAAAATTGCTGCAGGTAATATTGGATATGTTATATCCTGTCAGATGCCCTATATGCGGCGGGATTGTCGTTCCGAAAGACAGGAAAATATGTGTATCCTGCGAAGAAAAACTGCATTTTATATCCGAACCCCGTTGCAAAAAATGCAGTAAACCCGTTGAGCAGGAGCAAAAGGAATATTGCAGTGATTGTGAGCGTAAGAATTATCATTTTGAATATGGGTTTTCCGTATGGGTATATGATGCCGCAATGAAGAAATCGATTTCCGATTTCAAGTACAGGCATAAAAAAGAGTACGCCAAATATTTTGTGCAACAAGTTGTCGGCAGATACGGGAATAAAATTGTTCAACTGGCTCCTGACGCTCTTGTACCTGTACCGATACATAAAAGTAAATATCGTGAAAGAGGATATAATCAGGCTGAAATATTGGCAAAGGGTATCGGTAGAGAGCTTAGCATACCGGTTTTACCGGACTTATTGATAAGAAATAAAAAAACTTTGCCTCAAAAGCAGTTAAGCGATAAGGAAAGATTGCAAAATCTTAAGGAAGCTTTTGAATTTAACAAAGTTTATATGGATAATTGTCACCGTAAACTAAATAAAATTCTGTTGGTAGACGATATTTATACTACAGGGAGTACAATTGAAGCATGCACCAATGTGTTAAGGCAAAACGGTGTAGGTTATGTTTATTTTGTCACCTTATGTATCGGAAAAGGATTCTGAAGGTTGTTAATCCGAAGAATATGAGCAGGAGGTATGAAAATGGATGTTAGAAATTGTATAAAATGCGGAAAGCTTTTCAATTACGTTCAGGGTCCGCCATTCTGTCCGACCTGTTTACAGGCTCTTGAGAAAAAGTTTGATGAAGTGAAACAATTTATATATGATCACCCCAAAGCCGACATAAAAGAAGTGTCCGAAGCATGTGATGTCAGCGTAACACAGATAACACAATGGATTCGTGAAGAGAGACTGGCTTTTTCAGAAGACTCAATGATAGGAATTGAATGCGAAGGCTGCGGAGCGATAATTAAGACCGGCCGGTTTTGTAAAGCATGCAAGGAGAAGCTTGCCCGGAGCTTTAAGGAACTTTATCCCCAGAAAGAAAATAAGAATAAAATAAAGGATCATAGAGATCAGGCCAGAATGCGTTTTCTGGATCAGTCTGCAAATAAAAACGAATAGGAATAATTTATTTACGGTACATAATTTATTGGGATGAACAATGTCTCGTGCGCAAAACACATATCGAAAGCAGCATTGCGCACATCAGGTTAATGTGCGCATATGACGCTTAAAATCACAGAATGTGTTTTGAAGGCAGTGCATGAAGTACAATGATACCTTAGTATTGTAAAATACATAAGGTTGCTTCATGTATTATTGCTTGTCAGCCTTATACCGTTTTCTTCTATTGATATGATACTATCTTTATATAACTTTCCGATGGCTCTTTTAAAGGCCTTTTTGCTCATATGAAATTCATTCCGGATAATTTCCGCATCGGTTTTGTCATGATAAGGAAGATAACCTCCGGATTTTTTTAACATGTCCAGAATCGTATCGGCATCGTAATTCATCTGAATATAAGATTTATCTCTCATGCTTAAGGTTAGTTTCCCGTCTTCCCTTACATCTATAACTCTGGCCTGAATACGATCACCGATATTAAGAGGGTTAAAAAGCTGGTTTCTCGGTATAAGGGCGGAATACATATTGTCAACGGCTACAAAGGTACCGAATGCATCGATTATGTCATAAACAATACCAGATACCATATCCCCTTTTTTATAATGCGAATTGGTGGACAATAGATCATAGACTTTCATAGTTGCACATAAACGGTTACTTTTGTCCACATAAAGGGATACAAGAATCTCGTCGCCTTCTTTAACTTTTGCGGTCTGCTCTTTAAAAGGAAGCAGCAGATCTTTGGAAAGCCCCCAATCCAGGAAAGCGCCGATTTTTGTGACTTCCTTGACTTTAAGAACCGCCAGTTCCCCTGCGGTCAGAGGGACTTTTGCGGTGGTTGCAATTTCTCTGTCCTCGGAATCTTTGTATACGAATACGGTAAGCTTGTCGTTCAGTCCGGTCCCTTCCGGCACTTCCTTCATAGGGAGAAGAATAGTATGGTTTTTATCGGCCCGACCGGGCTCGCACAGATATAAGCCGAAATCGGTTTTCCTACATACTTCCAAAACCTGATATTTTCCTAATTCTATCATTTTACAGTTCCTTTCTTAATTACTGACATGGCCTAAAATTTCCGGTTTTTATAACGGTATCCCATATATTTGAGCAATCGATATGCAATATATATGGGTAAACATTCAAACCTACATACATAGTTTGCGCCTCAAAACAGACTTTATGAATACCAACCGTTAAATTGCTGGCATTTGCTTTTTTACTTTGATATAATATGTTGTATGGACGAAGACCGAATATAATTGAAAATTATGCAAAGGGTAAATAAGTTTTTGCAATAAGCAAATTCCGGATTATGATTAACTTAAATGGCGGATCCGGATAAAGCCGAATGCAAAACTTATTTTTGGTTATCATGATACTGAGTATAACATATTAAAACCGGATTTCAATCGGTTTATTATAAAAAAGGAGGTCTCCTGATGATTTATGATGTAATTATTATCGGTTCGGGGCCGGCAGGGCTCGCGGCCGCCATTTATGCCCGGAGAGCCGAGTTGAATTGTATAGTTATCGAAAAAAACGGAATTAGCGGAGGGCAGGTAATAAATACCTATGAAATTGACAATTATCCGGGTGAACCCGGTATAAGCGGATTTGACTTAAGCACCAGATTCAGGGAACATTGTGAAAAGTTGAATACGACTTTCATAACCGGCGAAGTTACAGGTTTCAGACTGGATGATGATATAAAAGTTGTTACACTGGATGACGGTACGGAATATCGGTCAAAGACGGTCATTATTGCCACGGGCGGACAGCCGCGCCATTTACAGGTGGAAGGTGAAGACAAGTTTTCAGGCCTGGGAGTGTCTTATTGCGCAACCTGTGACGGAGCATTTTTTAGAAACAGGACTGTGGCCGTGGTAGGCGGCGGTGATGTGGCCGTTGAGGATGCCATATTCTTATCCAGGCTTTGTGAAAAAGTTTATATAATTCACAGAAGGGATCAGTTCAGGGCCGCAAAAAGCAGCGTCAGTAAACTTATGGAACTGAAAAACGTAACGATATTATGGGACAGTGTTGTAGAAAAGATAAACGGCAGTGAAACGGTCGAGTCCCTGGACATAAAAAACGTTAAAACAGGTGAAATCTCTAACATAGAGGTCGCCGGAGTGTTTATCGCAGTCGGGTATATTCCCAATTCACAGACATTTAAACATATTGTCGCCACCGATGAAAAAGGATACATTATTGCCGGTGAAAATTGCGAAACGAATGTTCCCGGAGTATATGCCGCCGGTGATATAAGGACCAAGGATTTAAGGCAGATTATAACGGCGGCGTCCGACGGTGCCAATGCAGTTACAGCAGTAGAAAGATATTTGAACAGTAAATAATTTCAGACATAATATTTATAAATTTTCCCGAATACGAAGAAATATATGAAAAACGGTATTTTTACCGTTTTTTTCTACACTATTTTATTGACACCAGATATAGGGTTTGCTATAATGAGATCAATGTATGTAATAATTTTGTAACAATTTAAACCGTAGCAAATTCAGTAAATGAGCAAAAGCTTGCCTGTAATTTTGGGAGGAGTACAGATGAAAAAAAGTCCGGCTTTGAAAGTTGCGTTATTTGCAGCATCGGCCATTCTATTTGCACTTATTAACAAAGATAACGTATATGCCGAGCAACCGATATTTGCTGAAATGGGTGTAGCCGGAATATCAAAAACTCTTATTGATGTTTATTCATGCGGAGATAATACGGTACAGGAGAAAATCACCGAACTGTTTAATTCGGAGATATTATCTCCATATGCCAATTTAGGCATTTCGATTGCAACTGACTATGTAAACATCAGAAGCAAGCCGTCTACCGATAGCAAAATAGTCGGTAAATTATACAGAGGTTCGGCGGCGGAAATACTCGAAAGGCTTGATGGAGATTGGGCTAAGATTGTATCCGGTGATGTCGAGGGTTATATAGCCTCCAATTATCTGGCTTCCGGAGAAGCGGCGGAGAAAATGATAGATGAATATGCCGAAAAATATGCTACGGTAGTAAATACCCAGACATTGAGGGTTCGTGAGGAGCCGAGTACGGATTCAAGAACACTGGAATTAATTCCTTTGGGTGAAAGGTATCCTGTTTTGGAAGAACAGGCCGAATGGGTTAAAATACTTATAACTTCCGACGATGACGGCCAAGACCTGACGGGTTATGTACATAAGGATTATGTGGATATAGAAGTGGTATTTAAAAAGGCAATATCTATAGAAGAAGAACAGAGATTAAAACGAATGCAGGAAGAAGCCGAAAGAGCCGAAGCGGAAAGGCTCCAGAAACTGGCCGAAGAGGAAGAAAAAAAGCGGCAGGAGGAACTGAGAAAACAGGAAGAAGCTAAAAAAGCCGCAGAACAAAAGAAAAATCAGGATAAGCAAACAAAGAGTGAAGAAAATAAGGTCACAAACTCCGGCAATACAAGTAAAATCAGACAAGAGATTGTGGAATATGCCCTGAAATTTGTCGGTTGTCCTTATGTATATGGAGGCAACAGCCTTACTAACGGAACGGACTGCTCCGGATTTGTAAAACTGGTATTCGGCAGATATGATGTTACTCTTCCGAGACAGTCCAGAGAACAGGCTCAAAAGGGAAGAAAAATCAGCTCAAGCGAACTCAAACCGGGTGATTTGGTCTTCTATGCCAAAAACGGTACCGTCAACCATGTGGCTTTATATATAGGTGACGGTAAAATCGTACATGCCGCAAATTCAAGACAGGGAATAATTATTTCAAAGTATAATTATCGCGAAGTTTATTGCATGAGAAATGTGTTGGATTAATATTTTGAGCAATTATAATAAAATAAAATCAGGATGCATAATAAATCCAGACAGGTAAATGAAAATCTGCCGTGAATTGAACATAGGTTGATGTTCAATTCACGGCAGATTATTTTATGAAAATTCTTAACCTGACTGTACCGGCATAAGCCATTAATCCGGTAAAACCGTATTTCACTTTGCCGCACCGTAAATTTTCATGAAGATTCCGTGAATGGCTTCATCCGTCCGGCAGGGTATTAAAGCTCATTTTTACTTCCAGTGCAGAATATTTTAAGGACATACTAAATCAATTTTAGGAAATTATCAATAATTGCTGTAAAGTTAATATTTTATGAAGCAATCTGTCATAAAGTTTGACCTGAAATTGCTTAACATCCGACAAATCCGTCCGCGAAATATATTTAGTCATGACAAATCAGCGATAATGGTTTGGGTTAATAAAAAGAAAGAAGATATTTGTTAATTATAAATATTTGCAATTAAATTAAACAACTTTCATAAAGTTTAGAAAATTGATTAAATTAGAGAAATTCTAAATTGATAATAAATTAGTTGAGACAATAAAAATCCCTATTGACAAAGTGAGATATAGTTATCTTGCACAAATTAAATGTAAGAACTTACATAAAATGGATATAACCACTTTAAGTGGATAACTTTATAACGAAGTTATCCACATGAAAAAAGCTATAATTTCAAATGAAAAGAAGTTATACACGAATTTATCCACATTATCCACATTTATGAACTACTCGTGTCGCACATGAATAATCCTGTCAAGTTCGAAAATTCGTTTTGTTACTTCTGATAAAATGGATAAATATGTAAATATGCAAACTGTAAAATATAATTTTTATATTGTCGGATATTATTCGAATTGTGCAAAAATTGATTAAATTTTAACGAAGATTGTTAGATAAAATAAATAAATGACACAGGATGAAGGAGCTTAAGGCAGCATAACCTTAAAAGACTTGTATCAGAATATTTACTATGTTATAATAAAATCAGCATATAAGCATATATATGCTAAATATGTAAAGGAGTTGATACTATGCGTTATATTATCAGTGGGAAGAATATTGATGTAACGGAAAGTTTGAAGAACGCAGTGTATGAGAAGATCGGAAAACTTGAACGTTATTTCACTCCTGAAACAGAAGTTCATGTAACATTCAGTGTTGAGAAAGAGAGGCAAAAGATAGAAGTAACAATTCCGGTAAAGGGAAGTATTATCAGAGCGGAAGAAGTAAGCAACGATATGTATGTTTCCATAGATTTGGTTGAAGAGATTATAGAGCGTCAACTCAGGAAATATAAGAATAAACTGATTAACCACAAACAGGCCGCCTCTAATTTTAATAAGGCTTTTATCGAGGATAATTTTGCCGAGGACGACGGCATTAAAATAGTTAAAACAAAGAAATTTGCCATAAAACCCATGGATCCCGAAGAAGCATGCGTACAGATGGAGCTTCTGGGACACAATTTCTTCGTATTCAGAAATGCCGAAACCAATGAGGTTAATGTGGTATATAAAAGAAAAGGCAATACCTACGGTCTGATTGAACCTGAATATTAAAATTATTTAAATTAATTCTCTGTGAATATTTAATCTGAATAATAAGGACTGTCGCGTTTGCGGCAGTCCTCTTATGTATAAAAACACTGCATATAAAATTAAGTTGAATAAGATTAACGGTAATGTTACAATATTAGGTGAATTATTACATTGAAAAAGCATGATACAGGAGTGAGCATATAATGGGATTGATTGAAAAAATATTTGGCACACACAGCGAAAGGGAAATAAGGCGTGTGTTGCCGTTAGTGGACAGGATAGAAGCCCTGGAGCCTGAGATGGAGAAGTTATCCGACGAAGCTCTTAGGGCTAAAACTGTTGAATTCAAAAACAGGCTTAAAAACGGTGAAACCCTTGATGATATATTGGTAGAAGCTTATGCTGTTGTAAGAGAAGCTGCAAAAAGGACACTCGGCTTAAGGCATTTCCGGGTTCAGTTAATCGGCGGTATAATTTTGCATCAGGGACGTATCGCCGAAATGAAAACCGGTGAAGGTAAGACTCTTGTGGCCACCCTTCCGGCTTATTTGAATGCCCTGGAAGGCAAGGGCGTACATGTTGTTACCGTAAATGACTATCTGGCGAAGCGTGATACGGAATGGATGGGCCAGATTTATGAATTCCTGGGTTTGACTGTGGGAGTAATACTAAACGGCATGGAAAGGGAAGAAAGACAAAAAGCCTATGCCTGTGACATTACCTACGGTACCAACAACGAGTTCGGATTCGACTATTTAAGGGACAACATGGTCATTTATAAGGAGCAACTGGTTCAGAGAGGTCTTAATTATGCCATAATCGACGAGGTTGACTCCGTCCTTATAGACGAGGCAAGAACGCCTTTGATTATATCCGGAAGCAGCGGTAAATCCACCGAGCTGTACAGGGTATGTGATATACTGGCCAGGCAGCTGGTAAAGGGGAAAGCCAGCGGAGAACTTACCAAGATGGCTGCCATCATGAAAGAGGATATCCAGGAAGAAGGGGACTTCATCGTCAACGAGAAAGAGAAAAATGTTCACCTGACGGAACAGGGTATTAAAAAAGTGGAGGAATTCTTTCACATCGATAATCTGGCGGACCCCGAAAATCTTGAAATCCAGCATCATGTAATTCTTGCTTTGAGAGCGCATTATCTGATGCACAGAGACAGGGATTACGTTGTTAAAAACGATGAGGTCCTTATTGTGGACGAGTTCACCGGGCGTATTATGCCGGGCAGACGTTACAGCGACGGACTGCATCAGGCAATTGAAGCCAAGGAACATGTCAAGGTCAAAAGGGAAACAAAAACCCTTGCCACCATTACCTTCCAGAACTTCTTTAACAAATATAAGAAGAAAAGCGGTATGACCGGTACGGCTCTTACGGAGGAACAGGAATTCAGGGAAATCTACGGAATGGACGTTATCGAGATCCCTACCAATGTTCCGGTACGGCGTATCGATCACGAAGATGCCGTATACAAGACAAAGAAGGAAAAACTGGCCGCCATTATCAAGGATATAGAGGAATCCCACAAAAAGGGACAGCCGGTTCTGGTAGGTACCATATCCATAGAGGCATCCGAAGAAATCAGTGCTTTGTTGAAGAAAAAGCACATACCGCATAACGTACTGAATGCCAAATATCATGAGCTGGAAGCACAGATAATTGCCGAAGCCGGTCAGCTGGGTGCGGTTACGATTGCCACAAATATGGCAGGCCGTGGTACCGATATTAAACTGGGCGAAGGCGTTGCCGAAGTGGGCGGTCTTAAGGTCATCGGTACGGAACGTCATGAGGCAAGACGTATAGACAATCAGTTAAGAGGACGTTCCGGAAGACAGGGCGATCCGGGCGAATCCAGATTCTATATTTCTCTGGAAGACGATCTTATGCGCCTGTTCGGCTCGGAAAGATTGATGAAAGTTTTCAATTCCTTAGGGATACCCGAAGGAGAACAGATACAGCACAAAATGCTTTCCAGCGCCATTGAGAAGGCACAAAAACGAATAGAGAACAATAACTTCGGAATAAGAAAGAACCTGCTGGAATATGACCAGGTGAATAACGAGCAGAGAGAAGTGATATACGCCGAGCGGAGAAGGGTTCTTAACGGTGAAAACATGCGGGATACCATTTTTAAGATGATAACCGACACCGTCGAGGGCTGTGTGAATACCTGTATCGGCGATGATCAGTCACCGGAAGAATGGGATCTTGAAGAACTGAATGACATGCTGCTTCCTATAATACCTATGGAGCCGGTGGTATTGACTCCCCAGCAGATGAAACACATAAAGAAGAACGATCTGATCCAGCAGCTTAAAGAGAAAGCCGTAAAGCTATATGAGGAAAAAGAGGCAGAATTCCCGGACAGCGAACATTTAAGGGAAATTGAACGGGTTATATTGCTTAAAGTTATTGACCGTAAATGGATGGATCATATAGATGACATGGATCAGCTGCGTCAGGGTATCGGGCTTCAGGCATACGGTAACCGCCAGCCTATAGTGGAATACAGATTGCAGGGATATGAGATGTTCGAGGCAATGATTAATTCAATACGGGAAGAAACCGTTAAGGCCCTGATGCATGTAAGAGTCGAGCAGAAAGTTGAAAGAGAAGAAGTTGCTAAAATTACCGGAACAAACAGGGACGACAGTGTAGCCAACACACCGGTAAGAAGAACGGGCAAGAAGATTATGCCCAATGATCCTTGCCCTTGCGGAAGCGGAAGAAAATATAAACATTGCTGCGGACGCAACGCTTAGAATTAAAACGAATTATTATGCATTTTTTATTGCATTTTTATAAATGATGTTATATAATAACTTGAAAGAGGTGATCAGGTGATTGAATTAGACCAGTATAAATATACCTTGGAATCATATGAAAAACCGTTGATCGAAGTGGGGGATGCACTTTGACCTCGCTAAAAAGGAAGCACGAATAAAGGAAATAAACGAAATCATGGAAGCTCCCGGATTTTGGGACGACGCTAAAAATGCCCAGGATATCATTAAAGAACTGAACGGGCTGAAAAGTATTGTAGAAAAATACAACAGGCTTAAATCGGAATATGATGATATTGCCACACTCATTCAGATAATATATGAGGAAAATGACGAATCATTACTTCCGGAGATAAAAGATTCACTGGATAAATTTACGGAAGATTTTGAGGAGTTAAGACTGAGAACCCTGTTATCCGAAGAGTATGACAGTTACAACGCGATCCTGACTTTGCATGCCGGTGCAGGCGGCACGGAGAGTTGCGATTGGGCCAGTATGTTGTGCAGAATGTATCAGAGGTGGGCCGATAAAAAAGGGTTTACAACCCAGATTCTCGACTTTTTGGAAGGCGATGAGGCCGGGTTTAAATCTGTAACCATCCAGATTAATGGCGAATACGCCTACGGTTATTTAAAATCGGAACGGGGAATCCACCGGTTGGTAAGAATATCGCCGTTTAATGCGGCTGGCAAACGCCAGACTTCTTTCGTATCCTGTGACGTAATGCCGGATATAGAGGAAGATGTCGGTATAGAGATTGACGAAAAAGATTTAAGAATAGACACTTACCATTCCAGCGGTGCCGGCGGGCAGCATGTCAATAAAACCGCGTCCGCAGTCCGGATTACCCATATTCCCACCGGTATAGTGGTACAATGCCAGAATGAACGCTCCCAAATTCAGAACAGGGCAAAAGCCATGCAGATGCTTAAAGCCAAACTGTATATGATGAAGCTGCAGGAGAATCAGGAAAAGATGGCTGAAATAAGGGGAGAAGTCAAGGACATAGGCTGGGGAAATCAGATCCGCTCTTATATCTTACAGCCTTATACTTTGGTGAAAGACCACAGGACAAACGAAGAAGTCGGTAATGCGCAGGGAGTTCTTGACGGAAATTTGGATCCGTTTATTAATGCGTACCTGAAGTGGAATGCACAAAGAAGATCTTAATCATAGATAAATAAGCGAATGACGGCTTAAGGAGGGTGCAAAATGAGTACAAAGCAGGCGGTTTTTCAGATAAACGGAGAAGATTACGGATTGGATATAGAACAGATAAATACAATTGAAAAAGATCTGGATATTGTAAAAATGGCAAATTCCCCGAAAAACATTAAAGGAAAAGTCAATTTACGGGGAAATGAGATACCGGTTTACAGCCTTAAGGGCAAGTTTGGCATCCCGAATGAAAATGTCGGTAATAATACAAGGTATTTAATAACAAATTCCGGAGATTTGCAAATTGCCATTGAGGTGGATTCCGTAAAAGGTATTAAGGATTTTGACCAGTCCGATCTGTTCGATGTTCCCGAGGTAATAAAAAGCAGTGACACTTCTTATTTAAAATCAATTGCATGTATGGACGGAGAACTTGTTTTGCTTTTAGACAGCAATAAGCTTCTTGACAGCGATGAGAGAAAAGCATTGGAGACGCTTAAAAGTAAAAAGTAACAGGGGGTTTATATCAGGTTATTTCGGGGTTTGCTAGATTGGAGGACAGGATGAAGAAGAGAGTATTAAGTATATTCATGGTATTGGTACTTTCCGTGTTATTTATCACAGGATGCAAGAAAAATAATGATACCGGCGAGACCTCGGATACGGGTGATACTGCCGGCGTCAGCGATGCCGGTGATGCCGCCGATACCGGTGAAACAGCCGATACCGAGGAAACTGCCGATACCGATGAAACAGGCTCAATTGATGATAGCAATACGATTATTGTGGGAACCGAAGCAGGTTTTGCGCCCTATGAATATCTTGAAGGCGATGAAGTAGTCGGAGTGGACATGGACATATCCAAGGCAATAGCTGACTATTTGGGAAAAGAATTGGTTATAAAAAATATGGATTTTGACGGAGCTTTGCTTGCGGTTCAAAGCGGTCAGGTGGATTTTGTCGCAGCCGGCGTATCCATAACTGATGAAAGAAAGGAAAAAGTGGATTTTTCCGTTGAGTATATGGATTCTACTGAAGTTGTGGTTGTCAATAAGGAAAATCCCACAGTCTCAGGCATAGACGATCTGGACGGCAAAATTATAGGTGTACAGCAGGGAAATATAGCGGATTTCTGGGTCGAAGAAAATGTTAAGGCCAAGGAGATAAAACGTTATACAAAGTTCGGTCAGGCGGCCGAAGATTTAAAAAACGGGAAAATAGACTGTATTGTTATGGACAATATGCCCGCCGATGAAATGGTGGCCGCCAATCCGGAACTGACGGTTTTGGACGGAATATTGTTCCAGGATAAGTATGCAATTGCTGTGAAAAAAGGCAACCAGGAATTGCTTGATGCTATCAATACGGTTATTGAACAGTTAAAATCCGAAGGAAAGATTGAAGAATTTATAGCTAATCATACAAGCAAAAACTAATAGGTTTGCCGGGTACACATACCTTTGAATTGTGTTAGGGCTGTATTATTAATGTGCAGCCCTATATTAATTTTATTTTTTGGTATATGGGAAATTTTCTGATTATCCTGTAGAATAAACAACAGGACGGGTTCAGTTTTAAGAAATGGGATTTATGAAAAATAAATTTTGTTTGCGGGATTTCGGAGTGATACTCTTTTATTTCGGGAGGTTATGAAAGGAGAGAAAAAATTTGTTTTTATCAGGTTCGTTGGTTAGCTGGGCAAAAAATTTTTATATGTCTTTTTATAATGCCCTGGTTCCGAATCGACGGTATTTGTCATATTTGAACGGTTTGAAAATTACTTTGTTAATTTCTTTTTTCGCGGTTATTATAGGTACTTTAATCGGGGTACTGGTGGCGGTTCTTAAAGTGGCTGCCGTAAATTATAAAATGCGGTGGCTTACACACATTTGCAATATATATGTCAATGTGATCAGGGGTACTCCTTTGATGGTACAGCTTTTAATCATTTATAATCTTATTTTTACATCAAGAAATACCAATGAAATTGTAGTAGGAGCGGTTAGCTTCGGTATCAATTCCGGAGCTTATGTGGCGGAAATTATCAGGGCAGGAATAGAGTCCATAGATAAAGGGCAGATGGAAGCCGGCCGTTCTTTGGGACTCAGTTATATTCAAACAATGAGAAAGATTATATTGCCCCAGGCCGTAAAGAATATTCTTCCCGCTCTGGGCAACGAATTTATAACATTAATTAAGGAAACTTCCGTGGCGAGTGTTATAGCGGTAACGGAGCTTACCAAGGCCGCACAATATATAGGATCAAGAACATGGGACATACTTCCTCCGCTGGTGATCGCAGCCTTATGTTATCTGGCCGTGGTAATGGGTTTGTCTAAACTGTTATCCGTGTTTGAAAGGAGGTTGGCTAAGGGTGATCGAAACTAAAAATTTAAAGAAAGTCTTTGGCGACAATTATGTTCTTAACGGTATTAATGAAACCATAAACAAAGGTGAAAAGGTAGTTATAATCGGCCCGTCAGGTTCCGGAAAATCCACCTTTTTGCGGTGCCTTAATTTGCTTGAAGAGCCAACCGAAGGTGAAATTTGGTTTGAGGGTAAAAAAATCAACGATAAAAAAGCGGATATCAATAAAATCAGGCAAAAAATGGGAATGGTGTTTCAACAGTTTAATCTTTTTCCTCATCTTACGGTATTGGATAATATAACACTGGCTCCGACACGACTCGGACTGATGACCAAAGACGAAGCCCGTGATAAGGCTATGGAGCTGCTTAAAAGGATAGGGCTTTCGGAAAAAGCGTTATCTTATCCCAACCATTTGTCCGGAGGACAAAAACAGCGTATAGCGATTATCCGTGCCTTGGCCATGAATCCGGATGTCATGCTGTTTGATGAGCCTACGTCCGCCCTTGATCCCGAGATGGTTGGGGAAGTTCTCGATCTTATGGAAGCCCTCGCCAGGGAAGGTATGACGATGGTGGTGGTTACCCATGAGATGAGATTTGCGAAAAGAGTTGCCACCAGGGTTATGTTTATGGACGAAGGAAGAATAGTTGAACAGAATACCCCGGAGGAATTGTTTGAAAATCCGCAGCATCCAAGACTTCGGGAATTTCTTTCAAAAATATTATAATTGAAGTAGGGAAAATATTATAATTAAAGTATGGAAATGCAGAATCTGCTGTAAGTTATATGTGCGTTTTGGGCGTACGTTTCGCCTTGACGGCGCGGTACTTTCAGCAGATTTTTGATTGTATAAAACACTCCTGCTTTTATAAATTTATGTTGTATTTTTATACAAAAAATCTAAAATTTATAACAAATAATATGGTATATATGACAAAAGTGATTGGTACAGGCTCAAGTATTGTAATTAGCTCTTGCATTATGCATAATAATATGATAAGATTTCTTTCTAACAAAGACAACTGTATGTGTAGTGCATACACGATGCGAATTTATAATCGGGAGGTATTTTGCTGTGAGGGATGATGAGTATTATATTGTAAAAAAGCGGGCTCTGCCGGAGGTACTGTTAAAAGTAGTGGAAGCCAAGAGACTTCTGGATTCGGAACGGGTCATGACGGTGCAGGAGGCAACCGATGCCGTCCAGATAAGCAGAAGTTCGTTCTATAAATACCGTGACGACATTTTCCCCTTTTATGACCATGTAAGGGGTAAGACAATTACATTTATGATTCAAATGGACGATACCCCCGGTTTACTGTCTAAAGTTCTTAATAATGTGGCAAAAGCTCAGGCAAACATTCTTACAATACATCAGTCTATTCCTGTTAACAAAATAGCAATGCTTACCTTAAGTGTTGAGATTTTGCCGCAGACAGAGGACATATCTCAGATGCTGAAAGCCATTGAGGAATTGGAAGGCATTCATTATGTAAAGATTTTGGCAAGAGAATAAGCTGGAATAATAACCACTGAGTATGGCGCATAGAATGGAGGATTTTGATGATTGACATAGCTGTCCTGGGATACGGAACAATCGGCTCGGGTGTTGTGGAAGTTTTAAACTTAAACGGAGACAGCATATGCAAAAAGGCCGGCGACGAAATCAATGTAAAGTATGTTTTGGATCTAAAGGAATTTCCGGGTAATCCTATAATGGAGAAACTGGTTCATGATGTAAATATAATATTAAACGATCCCGATGTCAGGATTGTTGTTGAAGTGATGGGAGGGACCGAGCCTGCCTATACTTATGTGAAGGAAGCCCTGATGAGAGGAAAAAGTGTGGTAACGTCCAACAAGGAGCTGGTGGCAAAGTATGGGGCGGAGCTTATAGAAATTGCGAAAGAAAAAAATCTGAACTTCCTGTTTGAGGCAAGCGTAGGAGGAGGCATACCGATTATAAGACCTCTGAACCAATCGCTGACGGCGGACGAAATCATGGAAATTACAGGTATATTAAACGGTACTACAAATTATATACTTACAAAAATGGCGGAAGAGAATACAGATTTTGAAACTGCGCTTAAGGATGCCCAAAAGCTGGGATATGCCGAAAGGGACCCTTCCGCCGATGTGGAAGGATATGATTCCTGCAGAAAAATAGCCATACTTTCTTCCCTGGCATACGGCATGCAGGTGGATTATGAAGATATTTATACGGAAGGAATTACTAAAATAACCGATATAGATATAAAATATGCGAAAGCCCTTAATGCAAGAATTAAACTGTTTGCAACCAGCATAAGGGAAAAAGACGACAGCGTATATGCCATGGTTGCTCCCGTGATGATAAGGGCCGACCATCCGCTTTACAGCGTCAATAACGTATTCAACGGAATTTTTATCCGAGGCAATGTTATAGGAGACGTTATGTTTTACGGAAGCGGTGCGGGAAAACTGCCCACTGCCAGTGCGGTAGTGGCCGATATAGTTGATTGTGCCAAACATCTGAACAAGAATATATGGACTATATGGAGCAGCAAAAAACTGGAGCTTGCGAATATTGAGAATATAAAACACAGATTTTTTGTAAGAGTTGCGAAGGACGGAAATTCATGGGACAGCATAAGAAAGCTTTTCGGTGAAATTGAAGCGGTTCCGGAAGTTGTCGATAATGAATTCGCATTTCTTACATCAGAGATTGCCGAAAAAGAAATGAAGGACAAAAAAGAAAAACTCGGCGGATTTTTAGGAAGTATCAGGGTAAGATTCTAGATTGGTAAATAATTTATTATGCCCAATTACTTTATATCGTTACCAATTTAATTTAATAAATTATTCAAAATAGTTTCGGAAGAAATTTTGAAGGGACTGAAAGATATGAAATATGTAATAGTGCTGGGGGACGGGATGGCTGACGAGCCTATACCGGAACTTGACGGCAAAACCCCCCTGATGGCTGCCGATACTCCGTGTATGGATTATTTGTCGAATAAATCCGAAATAGGCCTGGTTCGTACCATACCCGAAGGGATGAGCCCCGGAAGCGACACGGCCAATCTGGCTGTGCTGGGTTATGATCCGAAAGTTTATTATTCGGGCAGATCTCCTCTGGAAGCGTTAAGTATCGGAGTCGCTCTGGAAGATACGGACGTTGCGTTAAGATGTAATCTTGTGACTCTTTCGGAAGAGGAAGAATATGAGGATAAAGTTATTCTCGATCACAGTTCGGGAGAGATTCCGACAGATGACGCCGCAGTTTTAATCAATGAAATAAAGAAACATTTCGAAAACGAATATTATAAGTTTTATGTGGGAACCAGCTATCGACACCTGACCGTATGGAAAAAGGGCAGGGTGGTCCCGCTTTCACAGCCCCACGATATTTTGGAAAAGACCATAGGAGCCTATCTTCCCGAAGAGCCCGAACTGAAAAGAATGATGAAGGAAAGTTTCGGCATCCTGAATAGTCATCCGATAAATCTGGAACGTAAGAGCAAAGGGCTGAAAAAGGCCAATTCTTTATGGTTTTGGGGAGCCGGTACCAGACCGGCCCTTACGTCCTTTGAGGAGAGATATCATAAAAAAGGAGCGATGATATCGGCTGTGGATTTGCTGAAAGGTATAGCCGTCGGTGCCGGAATGAAAGTTATTAAGGTACCCGGTGCCAACGGAACCCTGCATACGAATTATGAAGGCAAAGCTTCGGCCGCTTTGAAAGTGCTTTTGGAAGAAAATTATGATTTTGTATATATTCATGTGGAAGCTCCCGATGAAATGGGTCATCAGGGAAATATCATGAATAAAATAAAATCGATAGAGTATCTGGATCAAAGAATAATAAAACCTGTTACGGATGGGCTTGATCAATCGGGTACGGACTACAGGATGCTTATCATGCCGGACCATCCCACACCGATCCGTTTAAGGACACATACAGCCGATCCGGTGCCCTATCTGCTTTATGACAGCAGGGCAGACAAAAAGAACCGCTATTTATTTAACGAAATAGACGCTGAAAAAAGCGGCAACTTTATAAACGAAGGACACGCCATGATTTGGAGGTTATTTACCGAAGAACAGGCGTAAGTACAAAATCTTTATTTTAGGAGGCATCTATGTTAATAGTTAAGAAATTTGGCGGGACATCGGTAGCAGACAAAGAAAGGATATTCAATGTCGCAGGAAGAATTGCCGAAGATTATAAAAAAGGCAACGAACTTGTGGTGGTACTGTCTGCTATGGGAAAACAGACGGATGTTTTAATTCAAATGGCAAAAGACATTAATCCTAATCCGTCCAAACGGGAACTGGATATGCTTCTTACAACGGGAGAGCAGGTATCCGTGGCACTTATGGCAATGGCACTGGATGTCCTGGGTATACCTGCTGTTTCATTGAATGCTTTTCAGGTAGCCATGCATACCACATCCGTATACGGTAATGCGAGATTAAAAAGAATAGATACGGACAGGATTAGGAATGAGCTGCAAAACAGACGGGTGGTACTGATAACAGGATTCCAGGGAGTCAACAAATATGACGATTACACCACCCTGGGAAGAGGAGGTTCGGATACCACTGCGGTGGCTCTGGCGGCGGCTCTGCATGCCGACATGTGCGAGATTTATACCGATGTTGACGGAGTATATTCGGCAGATCCCAGAATTGTAAAGAATGCTATCAAATTGGATGAGATTACATATGATGAAATGCTGGAACTGGCTTCACTCGGTGCCGTTGTATTGCACAACCGTTCGGTAGAAATGGCTAAAAAGTATGGTGTACAGCTGGTTGTCCGGTCCAGCATGAATAATCACGAAGGTACTATAGTTAAGGAGGCAGTTAGGATGGAGAAAATGCTTATAAGCGGTGTGGCAGCCGATAAAAATACAGCCCGTATAGCGGTAATAGGATTGGAAGATCAGCCCGGTGTGGCATTCAAACTGTTCAATCATCTGGCAAGGCATAATATTAATGTTGACATAATCCTGCAGTCCGTCGGAAGAGACGGAACCAAGGATATAAGTTTTACCGTAAAAGAAGACGATCTTGATGAGGCGGTTGCTACGATTGAACGCCACCGCGAAAGCATAAAATATCAAAAGCTGGATGTCGAAAAGGGAGTCGCAAAAGTATCTATTGTCGGTGCAGGCATGATGTCCAATGCCGGTGTGGCAGCTAAAATGTTTGAGGCCTTATATGATGTGGGAGTAAATATTAAGATGATATCCACTTCGGAAATCAGGGTTACGGTATTAATAGACGAAGCATATGTGGAAAAAGCGTTGAATGCCGTTCATGACAAATTCTTCCCGACTCAGATGAGCTGAAAGTATTAGCTTTTCCCGGACGGGAGTCATGAATTTATATACCGCCCTAATAAGTCCGTCGGGTATTTAATAAAAACCGATAATTAAAATATTGAATGAAGCGGCTTCATACCGCCGGAGTATAATACCCGATGAGAACTTATGGCTTTATTGCCGTAGCTTAATATAATTCGTAACCGGCATCGTGACTGTCGGGTTATAATATAAATAAATGTGAACCGATATTGTAATGTCTGATTTAATATAAAGGTTAATATAGAGGATGCGGATACAACCGTAAAGTGCCGTTATAAGAGTATCTGCCCGGGTTTGCAAGGAAAACATGTTTGTTTGAATGACGGGCAGGGGGCAGACGGTGCGGGGGTTTATCCGTATCCTTTTTTATATAAAATATTGTATAATGTTATAAAATGCATGGTTAAAATGTCCATGGCAATATCTGCTTTTAATTGCAGGCAATCATGGCAGCGGTTTTTGACGCAAATATGGAAAATTGCTGATTTATAAGACGACCTTATATATTGTTGATTTTCTTCAGACGTTTTGATATTATAGAAATGCCGTAAATTTTCAGTAAAAAAATGGGTTTGCATTTTTTATGGAGCACATATGACAGGAAATGTTCCGAAAAGCAATGTTTTTATTGGGAGCAGTCTTAATGCAAATAATCTTTGCTGACGCGGCCGGTGCCGCAATGCGGAATAATTCACGGAATGAAAGCTTTGCAGATGAATTCTATTTAATGATAATATACAATTTTGGTTAAGGAGTTTGAGATGGATATTATATATCAGCTTAAAGAAGAATTAAATATCAGATATGAACAGGCGGAAGCGGCAGTCAGACTTATTGACGAAGGCAACACCATCCCTTTCATTGCCAGATATCGTAAAGAGGCTACAGGTTCGTTAAATGACGAACAGTTAAGGCATCTGTATGAAAGACTGGTTTATCTGAGAAACCTGGAGGATAAGAAAAATCAGGTTATAAACAGTATAGAAGAACAGGGAAAAATGACGGAAGAGCTAAAAAGTCAGATCCTGGCGGCCGTTACTTTGGTGGAGGTTGAAGATTTATACCGTCCCTACAGACCGAAGCGCAGAACCAGAGCCACCATTGCAAAGGAAAAAGGACTGGACGGCCTGGCCGAAATTATTAAGACCCAGGAGACCGACAAACCTGTAAGTGAACTGGCACTTGCTTATTTATCCGAAGAAAAGGGAGTCAACACGGCTGATGAGGCTATTGCCGGCGCCTTGGATATTCTGGCGGAGGAAGTATCGGACGAAGCCGAGTGCAGAAGCTATATACGTGACATAACGTTCAAGGAAGGGAAAATCGTATCCCAGGCCAAGGACAAAAACGCAGAGTCGGTATATGAGATGTATTATGATTTCGAGGAGGAAATACAAAAAATACCCGGACACCGGGTTCTCGCCATAAACCGCGGTGAAAGCGAAAAAGTCCTTACGGTTAAGATAGCCGCTCCGGAAGATAAAATACTGGGATATCTTGAAAAGAAAGTCATAATCAGGGATAATCCGCATACGAACGATTTGCTTAAGGCTATGCTGGAGGACAGTTATAAAAGGCTGATTGCGCCGGCCATAGAAAGGGAAATCAGGAATAAACTAACCGAGGACGCCGAAGACGGAGCCATTAAGGTATTCGGAAAGAACCTGAAACAACTGCTGATGCAGCCTCCGATAAGCGGCCATACCGTACTGGGATGGGATCCGGCTTTCCGGACAGGATGCAAGCTGGCCGTAGTCGATCCTACGGGCAAGGTTCTGGATACCGTGGTAATATATCCGACACCTCCGCAGAACAAAGTCGAGGAATCAAAGAAAATCCTAAAGGATTTAATAAACAAATACAATGTGACGCTGATTTCCCTGGGTAACGGTACGGCTTCCAGGGAATCGGAAAAAGTGATAGTGGAACTTCTCAAAGAAATTGACAAACCCGTAAGTTATGTTATTGTCAGTGAGGCCGGTGCTTCGGTGTATTCGGCCAGCAAACTGGCCACGGAAGAGTTTCCGAATTTTGATGTGGGACAAAGAAGTGCGGTTTCCATAGCAAGAAGGCTGCAGGATCCTTTGGCGGAACTTGTTAAGATAGATCCCAGGTCTATAGGAGTCGGACAATACCAGCATGACATGGATCAAAAAAAGCTGAGCGAAGCTTTGGCCGGTGTCGTGGAGGACTGCGTAAATAAAGTCGGAGTTGATTTGAATACAGCATCGGTATCTTTATTGGAATATGTTTCGGGCATAAGCAAAACCGTCGCAAAAAATATTGTTGCTTACAGGGAAGAAAACGGGCCGTTTAAAAACCGCAGTGAGCTTCTAAAGGTACCCAAGCTCGGCCCGAAGATTTTTGAACAATGTGCCGGATTTCTTCGTATCCGTGACGGAGAAAATCCCCTGGATGCAACCGGTGTCCATCCTGAGTCCTATGAAGCTACCAAAGCCTTATTGGCCAAACTGGGCATGACTATGGAAGATGTTAAAGATATACAGGTTCGTGCGGCGGCGGCAAAAGAGAATCTGAGTAATCCCCGCAGGAAGGCCGTAAAAAAGAAAACGGAACTGGTTGTAAAATCAGGGAACACGGAACTTGCAAAAGCCCTGGCGGCTGCCATGAAGAACGGACAGGTATCCGACAATATTCAAATCGACAGGGATATTCCTGAAGATAAATCCTTATTGTTAAGCACAAAAATAAAGGATACTAAGAGACTGGCAGAAGAGCTCGGTATCGGAGAAATTACATTAATCGATATTATTAAGGAATTGGAAAAGCCGGGCAGGGATCCGAGAGACGATATGCCGAAACCGATTTTCAGGACGGATGTCCTTGAAATATCGGATCTCAGAGAAGGAATGATATTGAAAGGAACCGTAAGAAACGTTCTGGATTTCGGAGCTTTTGTAGATATCGGTGTTCATCAGGACGGGCTTGTTCATATATCGCAGATGACAAACAAAAAGTTTGTCAAACATCCTTTGGATGTGGTAAGCGTCGGAGACATAGTGGACGTCAAGGTAATTGGCGTCGATGTGGCAAAGAACAGAATCCAGCTTTCCATGATATTATAACCTGACATTGTGAGCGGGGTTTGATATGAAAACTGCCATTATCCTTATAATCGGAATACTTTGCCTGATATATTACGGAGTAATAGTGGGTTATGCCGGAACTGGATCGTCATTTGCCTGGTTCTGGCTTCTTGCAGGCATATTTTGTGTGGCATTGTATATATTAATCAGATACCTGGCAAGAAAAAACATAAGCCTGCCCGGTCCGGTCAGATATGTAATCGCAGGCTTTATTGTGATTGGCATAGGAATTTTTTTGTTTGTCGAGGGCCTGATTATTTTTCACGCAAATAAAAAAGCGGACCCGCATATGGATTATCTGATTGTTCTTGGTGCCCAGATTAGAGGGACCAGAATTACCAACAGCCTGTACAAGCGGCTGAAAACAGCCGAGGCATATCTGAAAGAAAATCCCGATACCAGGGTGATTGTATCGGGAGGACGGGGACCCGGAGAAGATATACCGGAAGCACATGCCATGAGGGATTTTTTGACAGAGAACGGAATAGGGGCGGACAGGATTCTGGTGGAGGACAAATCGGCCAATACCGTGGAAAACATTCTGTACAGCAAAAAGCTGATAAAAGCGTATGATACGAAAGTTGCAGTGGTTACCAACGAATTCCATATTTTCAGGGCAACTAAAATTGCCGAAAAGCAGGGGCTTGTTAATATACAGGGGCTGTCCGCTCCTTCAGACCCGATACTTTTCATAAACTATTATGTAAGGGAAGTTATGGGTGTTATAAAAGATTATCTGTTTGGAAATATGTAATTGAAGTGGCTGGCAATTATTTAACTTGTTGACAGGTTCTTATGACCGGTCAGGACGGTTACCGACACCGGCATAACGCACCGGTATAAAGTGAATGAGCGGTATGGGGTATTTGCTGTAAGTTTTGAAAATATTGCGTAAAGACGGTATATAAAAGTAAAACCTGAAATTGAATTGACAAATAATTAACCGGAATGTATAATATTACACAAAACAGAATATAGGCAAATCTTCGGGGCAGGGTGAAATTCCCGACCGGCGGTATAGTCCGCGAATCACGGTAAATTTGCAGTTTACCGTGACAGATTTGGTGAAATTCCAAAACCGACAGTAAAGTCTGGATGAGAGAAGAACCATAGGCTTTTAAAGCCCCGATATTATTATCGGGGCTTAAATTTTGCTTCTATGGCCTGTCAACCGGGATTTCCATTAGAAAAGGAGAGGTTATATGAGTACAAACATGAATTCGGGTAAACAACAAAAAGCGGCAGGTCTTATGTCTGTCGGGTCCTTGACCATTATGGCCATGCTTGGCGGAGTTTCGGTGGTATTGATGTTGCTTGATTTTCCGCTGTGGTTTGCGCCGCCTTTTTATAAGCTGGATTTTAGCGAAGTTCCGGTACTGATAGGGGCTTTTGCTCTGGGCCCGGCGGCGGGAATTGTCATTGAGCTGATTAAAATTCTTTTGAATTTGGTTATTAATTTTACCGAAACGGCGGGAGTCGGTGAAGCAGCCAATTTTATTATCGGATGCTCCATGGTCGTACCGGCGGCGGTAATATATTACAGGAACAAAAAATTAAAATCTGCGATTATAGGTTTAATATCCGGAACTTTATGCATGACTGTAATCGGCGGTTTAATGAATGCCTTTGTCCTGCTTCCGGCGTATGCTTATTTCTTTAAAATGCCGATAGACAGCATTATCGGGATGGGAACGAAAGTCAATTCCGCCATTGACAGTATGGCGACATTTGTTTTCTATGCGGTCACGCCTTTTAATCTTTTTAAAGGGGTATCGGTGTCTCTTATCACGCTTTTATTGTATAAGAGGCTCAGCAGGATTATAAAAGTCATATTGGAAAGGTAATAAGACTATGCAGGGGTAAAGGACTCGGGACATAATATTGAATGACAGACTTTAGTTTATTTTTTTTGTGGTTTTTGCTATAATTAACTTGCAAAATTTTATGGAAATGTTTATAACATGTAATATATTTATACATGTTTGGAATTAATAAATTATATATATTGTTAAATGAGGTAAAATATGATATTGGAAAGTTTTTGCCCCGAAGACACTTATAAAATCGGGTTTGATATGGGACGAAAGGCCAAAAAAGGACAGGTATATTGCTTAAACGGTGACTTGGGAACAGGTAAAACCGTCTTTACCCAGGGTTTTGCAAAAGGGCTGGGGGTTGATGAACCGGTCAACAGCCCCACATTTACCATAGTTCAGGAGTACGAAGGAAAGGATATGCCTTTTTACCATTTTGATGTTTACCGTATAGCCGACGTTGCGGAAATGGATGAAATAGGTTATGAGGATTATTTTTACGGCGAGGGGGTCTGCCTTATCGAATGGGCGGAACAAATCAAGGATATTTTGCCTGATGACAGGATAACCATAAATATAAAAAAGAATCTGCAAAAAGGCTTCGATTACAGGGAAATTGAAATTGTTGACATGAATTGAACGATACCGGAGATAAAGGGAGTAATTTTATGATAATTTTGGCGCTGGAAAGTTCAGGCCTGGTTGCTTCGGTGGCGGTTGCATCTGAAGAAACGTTATTGGCCGAATATACAATTAATTATAAAAAGACTCATTCACAGACTTTATTGCCTATGCTCGACGAAGTTGTCCGTATGCTGGGGCTGGACCTGTCAAACATAGATGCCATTGCGGTTACGGCGGGGCCCGGCTCCTTTACGGGTCTGAGAATAGGTTCGGCGACAGCCAAAGGTCTCGGCCTTGCTTTAAATAAACCGATTGTTGCCGTACCGACTCTTGACTGCATGGCTTATAACCTTTACGGCACGGATAAGCTGATTTGCCCTGTTATGGACGCGCGAAATGATCAGGTATATACCGGTTTGTATGAGTTTTGCGGTGATGAATTTAAAGTCATTATACCTCAAAAAGCCGAAAGCATCGATGAGCTTATCGGCGAAATCAATGAGATCGGCAGGGATACGATTTTTCTCGGGGACGGAGCGGCCGTACACAGGGAAAAAATCATAAATAATGTGAGGACAGGCTGTATGTTTGCCCCCGCCCATACAAACAGGCAGAGGGCAGGAACATTGGCAGCATTAGGCATGGAATATTTCAAAATGGGGCGGATGGAATCGGCAACGGAACATCAGCCCGTTTATCTTAAACTGAGCCAGGCGGAACGGGATCGGGCCGAGAAGCTTAAAAAAGAAGAATGCGGTCCGACAGAGGATAATAATCAGGGGAGATAATATTGATTTAATGACTTTATAGGGTGATGATTAAAATGTTGATAAGAGAGATGGAAGAAGCCGATTTGGACGAGGTGTACAAAATCGAACGGGAGTCTTTTACCGAACCGTGGAGCAAAGCCTCGTTTCTCGAAGCCATATCGGATGATAAAAACCATTATATGGTAGCCGTCATAGACGGAATCATTGTCGGATATTGCGGTTATTATGGAGTAATGGACGAAGGATATATTTACAATGTTGCTGTAAGCAAAGACTACAGAAGGCGCGGGATAGGCTTTACCATGTTGAACGAACTGATCAGGCATGCGCAGGAAAAAGGGATAGTTTCCCTGACCCTGGAAGTCAGAAAATCAAACCATCCGGCCATTAATCTTTATAAGAAACTGGGATTTGTGGAAGCCGGCATCAGGAAGGATTTTTACAGCAAACCTACGGAAGATGCGATTATTATGTGGAGGAATAAAGACGGATATTGATTCAGGAAATGCAGTCATAATGTGCTGAAAAATGATACATTATTTCCCACTGTAAATATAAGTATGTAGCGTTTATAATGTATATAGATATGGACAAGTGCCGTCAAATTTCAGGAGGGATAAGTGGTGAAAAGAGCAGATAATAAAAATGAGGACAAGCAGATTTACTGCAATTCCTGTGGAAGAAAACTAAAAGTGGAGAACGGAGTATTAAAAGAAGACGCTTTTGAAGCGGTTAAGGAGTGGGGATATTTTTCCGATTGGGACACACAAATCCATCGATTTAATTTATGCGAGGATTGTTATAAGAAAATTATAGGTGAATTTAAAATTCCCGTTGAGGTTAAAAATAAAATAGAAATATTATAAAACAGGGGGAAGACGGCGTTATATGCATCGTCTTCCGTTTTTTATTTGCCGGGAATTTTTGAATTTCTATATAAATAATAAAAGCAGTTTCTATAAGACATTTGTAGATTCTGATGCTAAATCATATTGCAAATGATTTTTCTTTATATATATGAGATAAAAGTAAATTATGTATTATTACACTTATATGATCCGAAAGAGTGTGGTAAAATGATATTGTAGCATTTGCTGCTTTATAGTAGAATTTATTTATCTATATTTTATGAAAGGTACGAAACTAATGTTGGATGTGTGCTTACTGGGAACAAGCGGAATGATGCCTTTACCGGGAAGATGGCTGACGGCTCTCATGACAAGATATAACGGAAGCAGTTTACTTATAGACTGCGGAGAGGGGACCCAAATAGCGATTAAAGAAAAGGGGTGGAGCGTTCATTCGATTGATATAATATGCATAACCCATTTTCACGGGGACCACATAAGCGGGTTACCGGGGCTTTTGTTGTCTATGGGCAATTCGGACCGTACCGAACCGGTATATATGATCGGCCCGGCAGGACTGGGAAAAGTGGTGGATTCCTTACGGGTAATAGCACCGGAATTGCCGTTTGAACTTAAGTTTATAGAGCTGAGCGAACCGAAGCATGAGATCGGGTTAAACGGATATGTTATTCGGGCATTCCAGGTTAATCATAATATTACATGTTACGGATACAGTTTAATAATAAAACGGAGCGGAAAATTTTATCCCGAAAAGGCTCAGGAAAACAATATACCGATAAAGTATTGGAGTATACTTCAAAAGGGTGAGACCGTAGAGGATAACGGCAAAATATATACACCCGATATGGTTCTCGGCCCGGAAAGAAAAGGAATAAAGCTGACTTATTGTACCGATACGAGACCTACCAAATCAATCGTGGAAAATGCCAAAGGGGCGGACTTGTTTATCTGTGAGGGAATGTATGGTGAAAAAGACAAGGATTCGAAAGCAAAGGAATATAAACATATGACATTTTGCGAAGCCGCTCAAATTGCTAAAAAGGCCGGCGTAAAGGAAATGTGGCTTACGCATTACAGCCCTTCGCTTATCAGGCCCGAAGATTTCATAAACGAGGCCAGACAAATTTTTGCCAATACAAAAGCAGGAAAAGACAGAAAAAGTGTAACATTGAAATTTGAAAATGACGATTAAATATATAGATGACCATTGCAGCAGAATAGACCGAAAATCATAATTAATTAGGCAAAAACGAAACGGAGCATATAAGCCAAACATTTAAGCTGAAACGTAAAAGTGGCAATAGTTGATAATAATAAAACGGAGGTGTTTTTTTGAAAAACTCAAAAAAATATAAATCAAACTTATTTACCTTGATATCAATTCTTGCCGTTATATTGGTGATGTTCATCATAAACAGGGTGCAAAAGGAAAACAAGCTTAAAGAGGCTTCAAAGGAGACTCTGAGTGAAGTACAAAAGATACTGGATATGGATCTGGAAAATGATTATCCCGAAACACCAAGAGAAGTGGCAAAGCTTCATGGGGATATGACAAGACTTTTATATTCCGGAATAGAAGATGATGAAATAAAAAAACTGGCTGAAAAAATCAGGGAACTGTGTGACGAAGAATTATTGGAAAAGAATCCGCTTGATCAATATTTAAATGATTTGTATACGGATATATCATTGTGGCGCAAATTAAACCGCAAGATAGAAAATGATTTTGTCGTCAACGAGGAACGGGAAGAAATTAAAGAAAAAGACGGAAAAGAATATGCCACGGCATATATTTCATTTACAATAACCGAAAAAGGAAAGACATCGGAGCTGCGTAAATATTTGATGCGGAAAGATGACGACAACAAATGGAAGATATTGGGCTGGGATTACATAACCAATGACTGATGCTATTTGAAATTAGTAAATTAATATTTTACGAAAAGAGGAAACTATGATTAAAAAAGACATAACTATTCTGGCAATTGAAACATCGTGCGATGAAACTGCGGCAGCAGTGGTCAGGAACGGTCGGGAGGTTCTTTCAAATATTATTTCGTCCCAAATAGAGGTGCATAAAATATACGGAGGCGTTGTTCCGGAAATCGCATCCCGCAGGCATATCGAAAAAATCAATCAGGTTATCGAGGAAGCATTAAACGAAGCAAATACTACTCTGGATGAAATCGATGCAATCGGCGTGACTTATGGACCGGGGCTGGTAGGTGCGCTCCTTGTCGGGGTTGCAACGGCAAAAGCGATAAGTTTTGCAAAAAAGAAGCCTCTTATCGGGGTTCACCATATCGAAGGCCACTTATCCGCCAATTATATAGAAAATAAAGAGCTGGAACCTCCGTTTTTATGTCTGATAGTTTCGGGAGGACATACACATCTTGTAGTGGTCAAGGATTACGGAGAATATGAGATTATAGGCAAAACCAGGGATGATGCCGCAGGGGAGGCTTTTGACAAAGTGGCAAGAGCGATAGGACTGGGCTACCCCGGAGGGCCTAAAATCGACAGGCTGGCTAAGGAAGGAAACGGACAAGCCATAGTATTTCCAAGGGCTCATATTGAAGGGGCGCCTTATGATTTCAGTTTCAGCGGATTAAAAACGGCCGTACTGAATTATTTGAATACTTGTGAGATGAAACATGAAGATGTAAACCTGGCGGATGTGGCCGCATCATTCCAGGAAGCAGTGGTTGATGTTCTTGTGTCAAGAACCGTCCAGGCCGCTAAAGACTTGGGAATGAACAAGGTGGCCGTAGCCGGCGGAGTTGCGGCAAACTCTGCATTGCAACGGGCCATGTCTTCTGCCTGCGCCGATAACGGACTTTTGTATTATCATCCTTCGCCGATTCTTTGTACGGATAATGGAGCAATGATCGGTGCGGCCGCCTACTATGAATACATTAAGGGAAGATACAGCGGCCTTGATCTGAATGCCGTTCCGAATCTGAAGATCGGGGAACGGTGAAGATGGCGGAAAGCAATGATGGTGTGCAAAATGAGCGGAAAAAAGGTTACTGCAGTTATACTGGCGGCCGGACGGGGCAAAAGAATGAATATGCCGGTCGCGAAACAATTTCTTAAATTAAATGAAAAACCTGTCCTGTATTATTCCATAAAGGCCTTTGAAGACAGCGATACCGACGAAATCATTCTGGTATGCGGTCATGGGCAGGTCGATTATTGCAGGGAAGAGATTGTGAAGGCTTACGGTTTTAAAAAGGTCGGCAGAATTGTAGAAGGCGGCGCCGAAAGATATGATTCTGTCTATAAAGGATTGTCGGCTGCGGAGCGGACCGATTATGTACTGATTCATGACGGGGCAAGACCGTTTATATCTGTGCCGTTAATAAACGAAGTCATAGATACGGTATATAAAAGCAAAGCCTGTATAGTGGCTGCACCCGTCAAGGATACCATAAAAATTGTTGACGATAACGGATGGATTAATAATACTCCCGACAGAAATCTGCTCTGGGCCGCCCAAACCCCTCAGGCTTTTGAATATCAATCAATAAAAGCAGCGTACGAATACCTCTATAAAGAGGATATATCCGTAAGGAAAAGCATAACGGATGACGCTATGGTTTATGCAATGTTCATTAATGAACCTGTTAAAATCGTGAAGGGGGATTATTATAATATAAAGCTGACTACTCCGGAAGACCTGATTTTCGCTAAAGGAATCCTCGAAGTAAAACATCTGACATAATCCATTATGTTATTGTCAAAATTTTTTTAATTGTGATAAAAGAATAAACAATTCTCTCATGAATAACAGAAAAACACTTGACATAAAATTGCCGAGATGATACAATAGCTTAGCGACGTTCGGAAAGACGCTGTATGGAGAGGTGCCCGAGCGGCTTAAGGGGCTGGTCTTGAAAACCAGTGATTCCGAAAGGAACCGTGGGTTCGAATCCCACCCTCTCCGTTTGACATATAGTTTATGATTTCTATAAACATATGTTGAATATTTTTGATTGTGCAGACAATCTTGACGGTATTAAGGCAATTGTCAAACCGAAAACAATGTTCGGAATAAGTTGACGGATTGATATTTTGCTGTAAGTGTTATGGAGAAATACCCAAGAGGTCGAAGGGGCTCGCCTGGAAAGTGAGTAGGCCGTTAATAGCGGCGCGAGGGTTCGAATCCCTCTTTCTCCGTTCTGCTTTTCAAATAAATGTAAATAAAAAATATTTGAAAAGTGGTTGACAAAACGTTTGAGGCATGATAATATTTTAAAGCTGACGTTAACAACACGTCAGAAAATAATCGGTTCAGACATGACGGCCGCGGATTGCGGCAAGTCACAGGAACAGGACCTTGATAACTGAACAGTGAAACAACCCCGAAAAATTCTAAGAACCTTTGGCGTTGAGCCGAGGGGGAAGAAAATTCGGAATAGCGAACGATAAGCTTGAGTTTATCGAGAGATTAGGATAAAAACTACAACATGAGAGTTTGATCCTGGCTCAGGATGAACGCTGGCGGCGTGCCTAA
>Ga0134090_1000244_pt1 | contig 51713 bp, 38 predicted proteins | sample 1_4taG_FD_94453 | JGI IMG/M metagenome (GOLD analysis project Ga0134090, IMG submission 94453) | Switchgrass degrading microbial communities from high solid loading bioreactors in New Hampshire, USA - 1_4_20_6_A1 metaG | ecosystem: Engineered > Bioreactor > Semi-continuous > Anaerobic >...
ACACTTAACAGAAAAATACACAAAGCATATGTAAGAACCAGAGATTTTAACTTCAGCCTAAACGGACTGATGGGATTTGATCTGCATGGCAAAACAGTCGGAGTTATCGGTACCGGAAAAATAGGCCAGGTTTTCGTAAATATATGCAAGGGCTTCGGAATGAGGGTTATTGCTTATGATCCCTATCCTTTGAAGGATTCCGGTATCGAATACAGGGAGCTTAAGGATTTGTACCGGGAATCGGATATCATATCGTTGCATTGTCCCCTTACGAAGGATACCTTCCATATGATAAACAAGGAAACGATAAGTATTATGAAGGACGGGGTATATATAATCAATACCTCAAGAGGTGCTCTTATAAACAGCGAGGATCTGCTTGAATCGTTGAAGGAAGAGAAGATTGGCGGCGCCTGCCTTGATGTATATGAGGAGGAAACGGAGCTGTTTTATGAGGATATGTCATATACGGTAATCAAGGATGACGTATTGGCCAGAATTATTTCAATGCCGAATGTCATTGTAACATCTCATCAGGCTTTTTTGACAAATGAGGCCTTGTATAATATTGCAGAAACGACCCTAGCCAACTGCAGAGAGTACTTTGACGGCAAGGGCCTTACAAATGAAGTATGCTACCGATGCAGCAGGGGAGAACCCTGCCCCAAACAAAAGAATAAAAGCTGCTTTTAAATAAAATACATCACTTCTAAATAAAAAGCATTACAGAAACAGTTATAACAAAACAAATATTTGCAACCATATCGGTAAATACTATTTGGATATTTATATGGTCGGGGCGGTAAGCCTGTCCGGGAATCCTAATGCCGGATAAGCTTACTGCCTTATTTTATTTTAAATTAAAAAAATACATTGACATAAAGACCAAAGAGGAATAATATGATATCATGAAACAGAAACGTTTCGGCAGAAAGTGAGGTAATATAAATGCCTTTTACAACATCAGAGCAGATGCTGCTGGCAGCAAAAAAGGGAAGATATGCCATTGGTGCATTTAATGTTGAAAATATGGAGATGGTAAAGGCTGTTATAGCCGCAGCCGAGGAGCTTTCGGCTCCGGTTATACTTCAGACTACGCCATCGACAGTTAAGTATGGGTCCTTAGAGACTTTTGCAGCTATCGTAACAGCTGAGGCAAAAAGGGCAAAGGTACCGGTTGCTTTGCACCTGGATCACGGCAACAGCTTTGAGCTGGCTGTAAGGGCCATAAAAGAGGGATACAGCTCTATTATGATAGATGGCTCACATGAATCCTTTGAGGATAATATTGCCCTGACCAAGAGGGTGGTTGAAGTAGCCAGAGCAAGCGGTATTCCTGTAGAAGCCGAGCTTGGCAAGGTAGGAGGCAAGGAGGATGATTTGACAGCTGAGGCGGACACCAATACGGATCCTGATGAGGCTGCCGAATTTGTAGAAAGAACCGGAGTTAACAGTCTGGCGGTAGCAATAGGAACCGCACATGGATTTTATATTGGTACACCGGTGCTGGATAAGGACAGACTGTCTGAAATAAGCAGTCGCGTATCAGTCCCCCTGGTTTTGCATGGAGCCAGCGGACTTAGTGATCAGGATATAAGGGATTGCATAAATAGGGGCATCTGCAAGGTTAATTTTGCAACCGAGCTTCGCGCAGCCTTTACGGATGCAATCAAGGAGCTGCTTAAGGATAAGCCTGAAACCTTTGATCCCAAGAGCCTGGGCAAGGCCGGTATGGAAAGGGTTAAGGAGCTGGTTAAAAACCGCATTCTGGTCTGCGGCTGTGACAAAAAGGCAGGGATCGTAATTGGCTGCAACAATTAAGGATATTGCCAGGCTTACAGGATTGGGACTTGCCACTATTTCGTCCTATTTAAATGGCGGCAATGTCCGCAAGGAGAACAAAGAGAAAATAGAGGCTGCCATTAAGGAATTGAATTTTGAAGTTAATGAAGTGGCACGTGGCCTGAAAACCAAAAGGACCAAAACTGTCGGCGTGGTAATACCTGAACTGAATAATAAATTCTGCACGGATATTATAACAGTGATGGAGGATATCCTGCGCAACCATGGCTATGCTACGATTGTCTGTGACTGCAGAACTGACCGTGAGCTTGAGAAAAAGGCTGTTGAATTTCTGTACCGCAAAAGAGTGGACGGAATAATCAATATGCCCGTTGGCTGTGATGGCACCCATCTGGAGTGTTTCCGTAAGGCGAATATACCTGTCGTTCTGATAGACAGAAAAATCAACGGTGTCGACTGTGATTATGTACTGGTTGATAACCTTGCGGCTGCAAAAAATGCCGTGTTGAGCCTTATTGCTGCCGGTCACAGCCGAATCGGCATGATTGGAGGCCCGGCAGAAGTATATACAGCCCAGGAGAGACTTTTGGGATACAAGCTGGCCCTGATGGAGGCCGGAATTGTTCCGGAGGAAGGCCTGATAGAGCATGGGGACTATACCATAAACAGTGGGGTACATTGCATAGAGAGGCTGATAAAGAATAATCCGGATATGACTGCAGTTTTTGTAGCCAACTACGAGATGACCATGGGAGCTGTGATTGGTCTGAATGAGCTGGGAGTGAGGATACCCGATGATATTTCATTTATAGGCTTTGACAATGAGGAATTTGCCAGAGCCTGCAGACCTAAGCTGACCATAGTTACCCAACCGACAGCAGAAATAGGAAAGAAGGTTGCGGAAATTATCCTGCAGAGAATAGAAAAGACTCAGACTGCCGAACCGGCGGATTATCAGCTTATCAAGCTACAGACGAAGCTGGTGGAGGGCAGTTCGGTAAAAAGAATATTATAAGTAATTAATAGGCTATGAAAGGAATGAGCAACAGCTTGGAGAAATATTTGCTCGGAATTGATATTGGCACAAGTGCCTGTAAGGTAGCGCTGTTTAATCGTCAGGGTGAAGTAATCGCGTCCTGCAGCGGTGAGTATCCGGTGTATTACCCGGAGCCGGGTTATGCAGAGCAGGATCCTGAGCAGTGGTGGGAGGCTGTCTGCAGTGCCATTAAGACTGTGCTGTCAAAGTCAGGTATTGACAACAATGATATTGCTGCAGTCGGAGTTGACGGTCAGAGCTGGTCGGCGATTGCCATTGATAAGGAGGGAGAAATCCTAACCAATACTCCCATCTGGATGGATACCAGAGCCGATGCCATATGCAGGAGGCTTAACCGGGAGATTGGAGAGAATGAGATATTTTCACTGGCAGGCAATCCGCTCCAGGCCTGTTATACCACAGGCAAGATAATATGGTACAAGGAAAACATGCCGCATATCTATAAACGTATATATAAGATTCTGCAGTCAAACAGCTTTATTGTCTATCGGCTTACAGGGGTGCTTAGCCAGGACAAATCGCAGGGCTATGGCCTGCATTGCTTTGATATGCGCAAGGGCAGCTGGAACAGGGATATGTGCAGGGCGCTTGGAATAGAATATGATTTCCTTCCCGATATTTATGAATGTCATCAGCCGGTAGGCAAGGTAACGCCGGAAGCTGCAAAACAGTGCGGACTGGCAGCAGGTACACCGGTAGTGGCAGGTGGGCTTGATGCTGCCTGCGGAACCCTGGGAGCTGGTGTCATATATCCGGATCAGACCCAGGAGCAGGGTGGACAGGCAGGAGGAATGAGCATATGCCTTGACAGCTACAGTGCCGATCCCAGATTGATACTTAGCTTTCATGTGTTACCCGGCCTATGGCTTTTGCAGGGAGGAACTACGGGTGGCGGCGGAGTGATGCGCTGGATTGAGAAGGAATTTGCCGGCCTTGAGAAAGAAGAGGCGGCACGGCTTGGCAAATCCACCCTGGCCCTTCTTGATGAGGCTGCGTGCAGGATTAATCCGGGAAGTGACGGAGTGGTCTTTTTGCCGTATATGGCCGGAGAGCGCTCTCCCATATGGGATGTAAAGGCAAAGGGAGTCTTTTACGGACTTGATTTTAGTAAAAGCAAGGCCCATTTAGTACGAGCCGCCATGGAGGGAGTGGCCTTTTCCCTGAGGCATAACCTTGAGGTGGCGTATGCTGCAGGAGCTAAGGTGAAGATATTAAGATCCATGGGAGGAGCGGCAAACTCCCTTCTATGGACTCAGATTAAAGCGGATGTTACAGGCTTGCCTATTGAGGTGGTGGCCTCCGATACGGCAACAACCCTGGGTGCAGCTATACTTGCCGGTGTTGGCACAGGATTTTACAGGGATTTTGATGAAGCCGTCAAACTGACTGTCAGGGTCAGAAGGCAGCATGAGCCCGACAAGCAAAAGCGCGGACTGTATGATAAAAATTACAGGATTTATTTGGACTTATACAATAGCCTGAAGGAGATTATGCAAAGGGAATAAAAATTTGACAGCTTATATGCAATGTCAGTCAAATAAAGCTTTTGCAGCAGCTTGCTTTTATCAGATAAAAATAAGCCTGCAGATATGGTCTTATACATATATACATAGGAAGCAGGCATATCGGCAGTGAAGATAAAACATATCAGTCAATTAAAATATCACTAATAAACATATTTAAAATTATATATATCTGCTTATATATATCAACATTGATAAGCAGATAATCAGAAATTATAAGCACCATATATCAGAAATTATAAGCAAGGTGGAAAGAGGGCAGGAATTTGATATGAAAGCGGCAGTAGTATGTGCAAATGAGGATGTACGCTATATGGACTATGAAGAGCCGGTTACCAGACCAGGTACGGTTAAAATAAGAATAAAGGCATCAGGAATATGCGGTTCCGATGTCCCAAGGGTATTGCACCATGGTGTCCATTTTTATCCGATAGTATTGGGACATGAATTTTCAGGCGATGTAGTGGAGGTTGGCGAAGGTGTAACCAGGGTAAAGGTAGGCGATCGGGTTTCAGGAGCGCCGCTGCTGCCCTGTATGACCTGTGATGACTGCCAGAAGGGCAATTATTCATTATGCAAGCATTACAGCTTTATAGGCTCGAGAGAGCAGGGAAGCAATGCCGACTATCTGGTTATTCCTGAAAGGAATGCCGTTGTATTTGACAAAAGTATCTCATATGAGCAGGGGGCAATGTTTGAGCCATCAACGGTAGCCCTGCATGGACTTATGCTAAATGATTATCAGGGCGGCAAATATGTTGCCATTTTAGGCGGCGGCACCATCGGGATCTTTACTATGCAGTGGGCAAAAATTTATGGCAGCAGAAAAGTCGTGGTGTTTGACATAAACAATGACAGACTGGCCTTGGCAAAGCGCCTTGGAGCCGATGAGGTGGTCAATACCACCGAGGAAGGCTTTATGAAAAGAGCTATGGATATCACGAACGGCAAGGGCTATGACTATGTATTTGAAACTGCGGGAGCCGCTCCGACCATGTATATGGCCTTTGAGCTGGCAGCCAACAAGGCAAATGTATGCTTTATCGGCACACCCCATGTAACCCTGGAGTTTTCACAGAAGCTTTGGGAAAATATGAACCGTAAGGAGTTTAAGCTCACCGGTTCCTGGATGAGCTACAGCGCGCCCTTCCCGGGGAAGGAATGGGAGCTGACAGCCCATTACTTTGCTACTGGTCAGTTAAAATTCGATGAGGCCCTGATTGCCATGAAACTGCCTATGAGCAAGGCGCAGGAGGCTTTCCAGCTGTATAAAAAGCCCGGCGGGGTAAGCGGCAAGATCCTGCTGATAAATGAAGACTGATGAATGCAAAATTAGCTTTGGATACGAAAGGATATCGCAGAGATGATACTGACAGTTACATTGAATGCTGCAATCGATAAACGATATGTGGTGGAGCAGCTGAGGCCGGGAGAAGTAAACCGGGTTAAGGAATGCATCTATTCTGCAGGGGGAAAGGGCTTGAATGTGGCCAGAGTGGCGGCAATTGTAGGGGAGGCGGTTTGTGCAACCGGCTTTGTCGGCGGACATGCCGGAAACTATATAATTGAGACTCTGCAGAAGCAAAAAATCAGAAGTGATTTTGTCCATATAAAGGGAGAAAGCAGAAGTTGCATAAATATTTATGACGAAGCAAGCAAAAGCCAAACAGAGATCCTTGAGCCGGGAGCCGGTGTAACAGAGGAGGATCAGGAGAGAATGCTTCAAAAATACCGGCAGCTGGTATCTGAGTCCAGGCTGGTGGTTATATCTGGCAGTACTCCCTTAGGGGCGGATGCATCCCTTTATGTAAAAATGATAGAAATAGCAAGGCAGCAGGGCAAAAGGGTAATACTTGATACCAGTGGCAGGCTTCTTGAGGAAGCAATAAAATCAGTGCCATATATGATCAAGCCCAACCTGGATGAAATCAGAATGCTGACAGGAAAGAGCCTGGATACTCAGGCGGAGCTGTTGCATGCTGCCAGGCAGCTTCATCAGTCAGGAATAGAGCTTGTGGTAATATCCTGTGGCTCGGATGGCTCAATTACCGTATGCAAGGAAGGAGTATACCGGGCAATCGCCCCCAGAGTTAAGGTGGTAAATACCGTAGGCTGCGGAGATTCACTGGTAGCAGGCTTTGCGGTAGGCTTATGCAGAGAAATACCCATAGAGGATACAATAAAGCTTGCCACAGCCATTTCGGCTGCTAATGCCATGCGAGTTGAAACAGGCTACTTTATACCTGAGGATATGCAGGAATTATTACCCCGGGTCAAGGTTGAAAGGCTTGAATGAAGATACTCTGGTTTTATGAATAAGGTTATTTAAATTTTATGAATATGAAAATAAATATTTAAATCTGGAGAAGAAAAGGAGAAGTTTGTATGAGAGAATTTATTGATCCTAACAAAGTGCCAAAGAGAAAGCTTTATACAGGTGATTATATACCTGCAATAGGAATGGGAACCTTCGGTTCCGACCGTTTCACAGCGGATCAGGTGGCAACAGCGGTTGCCGGAGCGATTGAGGTGGGATACCGTCTCTTTGACTGCGCAGCCATTTATGGCAACGAAGAACAGATAGGACAGGTATTCCAGAATGCCTTTGACAAGGGAATAGTTAAGAGAGAGGAGCTCTTTGTTACCACTAAGGTATGGAACGATATGCACGGCAAGGGTGATGTCCTGCTGTCATGTGCAAAAAGCCTGAGGGATTTGAGGCTGGACTATGTGGATCTGTTCTTTGTTCACTGGCCCTTCCGTAATTACCATGCACCCGGCTGCAGTGGAGATTCCCGCAATCCCGATTCAAAGCCATTCTCACTTGACGAATACATAGAAACCTGGAGACAATGCGAGAGACTGGTTGAAATGGGTCTTACCAGATTCATAGGTATGTCGAATATGACTATCCCCAAGCTGGAGGCTGTCCTTCCACATTGCAAAATTAAGCCTGCAGCCATTGAAATGGAGCTGCATCCAACCTTCCAGCAGGAGGAATTGTTTAACTATTGCGTAGAGCGTGACATATTGCCAATCGGCTTCTGTCCTATTGGTTCTCCTACAAGGCCTGATCGCGACAGAACACCGGAGGATATAGCAGACATAGAGGTACCTGAAATTGTTGAGATAGCAAAGGCACATAATGTACATCCGGCAATCATTTGTCTGAAATGGGCTGTGCAGAGAGGGCAGGTTCCTATCCCCTTCTCAATTCATGAGGATCAATATGTAAGCAATCTGAAATGCACTACAGAGGATCCTTTAACAGACGAAGAAATGGCAACTATAAAAGGTCTGGAAAAGAACAACCGTCTGATTAAAGGCCAGGTATTCTTATGGGAAGGCGCCAAGGGCTGGGAGGATCTCTGGGATCTGGACGGTACAATAACCAGTATGCGCAAATAGCAGTAGGTTAATCAATAGCTTTTATTCCAATCAATATCAACTTTAGTTCAGTGATAAGGGCAATTTGTTTTTGCTCTTTATCAGATATAACCCATATAATATAACAAAAACTGACGAAAGTGGCTGTATACTGCGCCTTAAGGAATATTTCAGGGCGAGGTTATACAGCCGCTTTTTGATTTTGGAAGGAAAATTTTTGCATCGGACAAAAAAGAATTATGATTATTTGTAATAATAAATGAAATTATCATGCAAAATAATCGGACGGTTGCTGATATGAGAAAAGAAGATAGTGGTAGTATAGAAGATTTATAATTTCGGGAAGCAAAGAGAAAAATAAAACAGTAATCTTTATAAAAAAGTATTGAAAAGAAACGCAAGATAATATAAAATAGCATAACACAAATATATAGTATGAATATCTGTTCGAGATACAATATATAGTGCTTTGTACATAGGAAGGAGTAGCAAGATGAAATTGGAGGATTTAATCAGAAGGCGTTTTACAAAGGCTTTGGAGGGACGGCATGATTTGACGGTCTATGATTTGTTTGAATATAAAACAGTTGATGTTATCCTGAAGGACTGGCAAAGCGGGAAGGTTATCTGCGACATGAGAGGGCTTGAATTTCCGGTATCCTATTCCCAGAATGCCTGTGATATTATCGCCAGCAAATATTTCAGAAAAGCCGGTGTGCCTAACGGATATGGCTATGAACGCTCCATGAAGGAAGTAGTTCACCGCATGGTTGGCTTCTGGACCGCCGCTGCGTTGGATGAAGGCCTGATAACCAAAGAAAATATGGATATTTTCTACGACGAGCTGGCATATCTGATTCTGGATCAGAGGATGGCTCCTAACTCACCCCAATGGTTCAATACAGGACTTAAAATGTTCTATGATATAAGCAAGGAGCCTGAGGGACATTACTACTACGATATTGAGCAGGACAAGGTTGTAAAAAGCAAGGATGCCTACAGTCGGACACAGGCCAGTGCATGCTTTATAATTTCCATCAACGATGCTCTGCTTGGAAATAAATCAATATCTGATCAGCTGGTTACCGAGACAAGATTGTTTAAGCAGGGCTCCGGTACCGGTTCAAATTTCTCCGTTCTCAGGGCAAAGGGGGAAAGATTATCCGGAGGCGGCACCTCCAGCGGATTAATGAGCTTTCTGAAGGTTTTTGATCGTAATGCGGCTGCAATTAAGTCAGGAGGAACAACAAGACGGGCGGCCAAAATTGTCTGCCTGGATGCAGATCATCCTGATATTGAGGAATTCATTGACTGGAAGGTAATAGAGGAAAACAAGGTGGTTGCCCTTGGCAAGATGGGCTACAGCACCGATTTTAATGGAGAAGCATATGAAACCGTATCCGGACAGAATTCAAACAATTCCGTCCGATTTACAAATGCCTTTATGAAAAAGGTAACAGGTGAGGATCCGGATCCGACATGGGAGCTGGTGGGACGAGTTGATCCGGCACTTAACAGGACAGTAAGTGCTAAGCAGCTTTGGAAAAAATTCAATTATGCCTCCTGGAGATGTGCGGATCCCGCCCCTCAGTTCCATGACACGATAAACGAGTGGAATACCTGCCCCAATGGTGAGGATGGTAAAGGAGAAAATATAGTTGCTTCAAATCCCTGCAGCGAATATCATTTCCTTAACGATACCGCCTGTAACCTGCTCAGTCATAATGTTGTGCCCTATTATGATATTGAAAATGAGAGCTTTGATCTTGAAGGCTATATTCATGCGGTATCTCTGGCCCAGATTGTTCTTGAGGCTACGGTCCACTGGGGTCAGTTCCCCACTGAGGATATAGCAAGAAGGACCCATTATTTCAGGACAACAGGCCAGGGGATTGCCGGAACAGGCGCCTTGCATATGATAATGGCCCATCCCTATGATTCCGAGGAAGCAAGAAATGTTGCCGCAGCCCTGGTGGGAATCCTGACAGGTCAGGCGTATACGGTATCTGCCCTGATGGCGGAAAAAATCGGTGCCTTCCCCAAATATGACATTAACAGGGAGGCAATGCTGAAGGTAATAAGGAATCATGCCCGGGCGGCAGGTGCCATAGATACTGACTTTGAAGGCTTATCCTACAGGCCTGTTTGTGTAAATCATGATATTCTGATAAATAATAAGCTTGACAATTTAAGCAGACAGCTGAAAAATGTATGGAATAATGCCCTGGATTTAGGGGGCAAATATGGCTTCAGAAATGCCCAGGTTAGTGTTATAGCACCGACCGGTACCATTGCTCTGGCAATGGATTGTGCCACCACCAGCATTGAGCCCTTCTTTGCCCATGTGGTGTATAAAAAGCTCGTTGGCGGCACAGTTATGGAGCTGGTTAATCCCTATATCAGCATAGCCTTAAAGAAGCTTGGCTACAGCCCGGAGCAGATTAAGGATATAGAGGACTATGTGCTGCGCAAGGAAACAGTAAGCGAAAACGGTTACAGTTACACCCGGATAGCAGATGGCAAGCTGGAGGGCTGTCCGCATCTGAGAGAGGAGCATTTGCCGATATTTGACACTGCCAATGTCTGCGGTTCAGGGAAACGGGCAATTGCCCCGATAGCCCATGTTAAGTATGTGGCTGCCCTTACGCCTTTAGTTTCCGGAGCTATCAGCAAGACGGTAAATCTGCCGGGGTCGGCTACGGTTGAAGACTTCAACAATGTTCATATAGAAGCATGGAGGTTGGGAGTCAAATGCATAGCCCTGTACCGTGACGGCTCAAAGGCCAGTCAGCCTCTGAATTCATCCAGAAAGGAGAAAGAGGATAAGCTGGAGGACATGACCTACGCCCAGCTGCTGGCATATACAAAAAGCTTGAGAAAGAAATTGGCCGATTTGGAAAAGGGTATTGGTAAAACAGACTATAGTGCAATAAATGAGCAGGACTTTATGGAGGACATTCCCGAAGGACATACAAAGGTAACCTGCAGAACCTGTGGCAGCAGTGCCATAATTCCAAGCGGAACCTGCTCGGTCTGCCTGGTATGCGGCTCTTCAACAGGCTGCAGCTAAAATAAATGGCAACCGGCCAAGGCCGGCTACGTAGAAATAAGCTTACAGCAATTTTGTATAGCTAATGAGCAAATTAATTAAAGATTTTTTTTATTGGCCGGATTAAAATTATAATAACATTATTCCGGGAGGATAAGCTATGGCAAAAATAACGATTCTGGAAGATAAGATAATTTTTGAAAGAAGAGACGAGCTTACGGTAATAGAAGCATACGGGGCAAATTGCCTGCGTTACCGTTCAACCCGCAATATTAAGCTGTCCGATGAGAGTTGGACCCTGCTGCCGCCGACTACCAAAGCGGATTGTAAAACCTTCGGAAATGAAAGAGAAGCCACGATAGTAAACGGTGATATTTCCGCAACGATAAGGGACGGCTTTGGCTGGACCGGAGCCAGTGTGACATATTATCGTAAGGGTAAGCAGATTCTTCGCTCCCGTGAAGAGGGAGATCCGGTTACCCGCTTTACCCACCTGGGAGGCAACAATTATCAGGTTAAAGCGATATTTGACAGCAATCCGGGAGAGCATATATATGGTCTGGGGCAGGAGCAGGAGGATCAGTTTGACCGCAAGGGATGTACCTGCAATATAATGCATTACAATACCAAATCTACTCTGCCTGTTATTTACTCGTCCCTGGGATATGGCTTTTTGTGGAACAATCCTGCACCCGGCCGTTGTGAGACTACCTTTAATCACACAATGTGGGTTGCGGATAATGCGTATCAGATTGACTATCTTGTATATGTCGGGGATACTCCGGCCGACGTTATGAAAATATACTGTGATCTGACAGGCTATCCGCCTAAATTCCCTAAATGGGCAGCCGGCTTCTGGCAGTCGAAGCTTCGTTATGAAAGCCAGGAGGATTTGCTGGAGGTGGCAAGGGAATATAAGAAAAGAGGTATTCCTCTGGCTGCGATAGTAATTGATTATTTCCACTGGACGGAGCAGGGAGAATGGAAATTTGACCCTAATTTGTGGCCTGATCCAAAGGCCATGTGTGATGAGCTTGAGGCAATGGGAGTAAAGCCTGTTGTATCCATATGGCCTACGATTAATCCTAAGAGCGAAAATTATCATGCTATGGATAATGAGAATATGCTGGTGAGGACCGAGAACGGACAATACGGCATATTTAATTTCTACGGTTTGCAGACCTTTATAGACCCTACAAATCCTAAAACAGGGCCCTTTGTATGGAGCAAGGTAAGGGAGAACTATTATAAGTACGGAATTAAGAACTTCTGGCTGGATGAGGCCGAGCCGGAGGTGCATCCTCAGCAGTTTGGCAATCTGCGTTTTTATATAGGTAACGGAGCCCAGACAGCATTATTGTATCCATATTATTATGCAAAGATATTTTATGATGGCTTAAGAAGTGAGGGAGAAGAGGATATTATAATTCTTACCCGGGCAGCCTATCCCGGCAGTCAGAGATTTGGCGCCCTGGTATGGAACGGAGATATCCCCTCCACCTTCAAGGCTCTTCGCCAGAGTGTAACCAGCGGCCTTTCCATGTCAATGTGCGGTATTCCTTGGTGGAACAGCGATATAGGCGGCTTCCATTCCGGCGATATAGAAAGCGACTATTTCAGGGAGCTGATAGTCAGATGGTTCCAGTTCGGCCTCTTTAGTCCGGTTATGCGCCTTCACGGGGCCAGAAACCGTACAAAAAACCAGGTTGACCGCCATCCGGGCGTGAAGGAGAGAAGCGGCGGAGACAATGAAATCTGGAGCTTCGGTGAAAGAAATTATCCTATCCTTAAGAATATTATAGAGCTCAGGGAGAGGCTGAAGCCTTATATACTCAAATATATGGATATCGCCAGCAAGACCGGTTCACCGATTATGAGGCCGATGTTCTATGATTTTTATGATGACGAGATCTGCTATAGCCTTGATGACCAGTACATGTTCGGAGAGGATATACTCTTTGCTCCCATTCTGGAGCAGGGAGTGACACAGCGCAGTGTCTACCTGCCCGAGGGTAAATGGGTTAATGTAAATGATAAAAAGACCTACGAGGGCAGGCAAATGATAAAAGCAAGGGCGGAGCTGCATGAGTTTATTGCCTTCGTAAGAAGCGGCAGTAAGGTGCTGGAGGTATTTAGCTAAGGAGTTTTCATAAAATAGAATTGTATTAAAATGAAACAGGTTTGCCAATTTTGGCAGACCCGTTTTTTATGCAGAATAGTACTTATTCATTAGCATTAATTTACTCCGTTTTGTGGATATTTTAGTATTATGAGTTAAAACTCAGCCGGTGTTCGTTAATTGTTCATAAATATGCCGAGGTCTTTTTATATAGATAGCATGAGGAGACTGGCCTTTAGCTACTAATGGAGAAATGATTTGATTTAGTCTTATAGCCTCCTCTTCAGAGATCTGTATTCCTAAGTAAAAATACATCCGCACATCAGGCTGTTAGCAATTGATTTATGTGAATTTTAAGTATATAATGTTTTCGTTATATAATTACGGTGATACTATAATAGTTATAATAGACTGTAAATGTCATACAAGGAGGATAAATAATGCCGAGGGTAAGCATTAAGGAGCTGGCACAAATGTTGGAGCTGTCGCCCAGCACGATTTCTTTCGTTCTTAACGGAAGAGGGGATGAAATGAGAATTGCCAAGGAAACTCAGCAAAAGATAATGGATTTGGCGAAAAAATCCGGATATAAGCCCAATATTTATGCCAGAAGATTGCGCATGCAGCCGTCAGAAAGAGCTGTTATCGGAATATTATGGCCTTCTATATACTCAGCTGAACTGATTGTCCGATTCTTTGACGGTATCCATAAAAGTATTTTGGAAGAACAGATTAATGTAGAGGTGGTTTATAAGCCATATCAATATTCACAGATATACAAGGTTGAAGAGGTATTTAAAAACAATATTTTTCATGGAGTTGTTGTGGTGGGTGCTTCTGATGAGGATGTAGATTATATGCAGGAGATTCAGTCCTCTATGCCTATTGTTTTCTTCAACAGACAGAATCCCAAGTACAGCTCCGTATGTGTTGATGACTACAATGTTGGCGAGATGGCCGCTCAGCTTTTATTTGCCAGAGGACACAAGCAGGTTGCATATATCGAGCCCAAGACAACAACAAGGCATACGGCATTGCGGAAGGCCGGCTTTCTTGATACCTTCAGCAAGTATGGTGTAAATATTAAGCCTGAAAATATTATTGCCAAAACATCTGATTTGGAAAATAACAAGGAACAGCTGATAAATCTTTTAACAGGCGTGGATGCTCCGACAGCCATATTTTCCACAACCAGCTCAATAATGCCATTGCTCTATGAGATATTATACAAGTATAAAATATCTGTTCCGGATGATTTGGAGATCCTTGGCTATGCCGATACGCCATTGTGTAATCTTCTTAATCCTAAGCTTAGTGTTCTGGATATGCCGGTAGAAGCCATGGTAAGCCAGTGCCTGCAGTTAATTCTGGATATGATTAACGGTCATATGCAGTTCCATGCCAATGTAATAGTGGAAAATGACTTTATCATTCGTGAAAGCTGCGGGGGCTTTCCTGATAAATAGCAAGCACTTTATCTGATATAAAAACATTTAACTATGATAGCACTTTTTTATACATTAAGTGCTTTGTGGCTGTTTAGAAAAAATTCAGCTGCGGCAGAGTAGCCCATTTGGTAAAGCATTTCCTTGTCCCTTGGACTTAAGCTGAAGTCAATCGGCGATATGCCTGCCGGATCAATGCTGATGGATCTGATTATATCCATAGGGCTGTTGTAATAATTGTCCTGCTGCACATGAGTATAGGTGGTTACAAGACTCCATATATAATCAAGCAGGTTGTTAATGCTGTTAACAGGGTTGCTGCTTTTAAAACGTACTCCAAGTGTCTGCATGTTGGCTCCCCTTACTAATCTGGTATTGTATCTGTAGGAATCAAACAGCCTTATTGGATAGTTATTCAAAACTCCCCCATCACAATAAAAATTGTCAATCGTATTGCCGCTGATATCCGCCTGCTTTATTTTGACAGCTTCAAAAAATAAAGGAATTGAGATGGAGATTCTTACTGCCAGTGCCACCTCCATGTCAGGCGTTGTTTCATGGGAAAAGACCTGGCTGTTGCCTGTAGTAAGGTTGGTGCCAATTATATATAATTCATGAAAAGGACGGCCATCCTTGTGCAGCTTTGGCTTTTGAAAGTCGGAGAAGGTATAGGGAGGCTGCTTTTTATTGTTAAATTGCTCTGCAATAACAGCTCTTAACCAGTAATATATATACTCTGATGAATACCAGCCGTAGCTTGTTACCAGTCTGTAGAGGCAGTTCATATCGCCAAAAAATGCTTCTATAGTATCCCGGGAGTTCTCCAATAAAATAGCCTGAGCATTGTCAATTATAGATGCTGCTTCCAATTCCCCTTTATAAGGAACGCTGCGCAGATCAAGTGAATCAGCTATCTCCCTGATTTTGTCAAAGGGCAGGGCAAGGCTTGTGATACAGGCAGCAATTGCTCCTGAGCTGGTTCCGGCGACTCTCTTCAGATGATCTAATTTCTTGTTTCTATACAAATAATCGAGAACCCCCAGATAGGCTACGCCCAACACCCCGCTTCCCTTAAACACCAGATTTTCAATTTGCTCCATCATAGGCTTCACCTGCCTGAAATAAATGATATAGCTAATAATAACTGATATGTAAATATAGCCTGCTATATGACAGATGGAGATAAATTTACGGCAGATGAGATTAATGCTTTTCTAATATGTCATTTCCGAATATCAGTATATGTATGACCAGTTATCTGTACCGGATTATTTGCTGCCATATAAGCCAATATCAAGTAATCTTTTGGCTGACCTTTGCTTATTATATATAGATAGCAATTTCAAAGGAGCAGTAGTATGGCTGTTCTTTATTTGGCCATAGATATTACAAAAGAGGGTGGTCGTCATATACTGGGCTGCCTTGATAAGGGTAAGCTTAAGCTTGAGGAGGTATACAGCTTTGATGTCAGCTATACAGAAAGGGACGGGAAAAATTTATGGGATTTACAGGAGATTTTCAGGCAGATTAAGGCAGGTATAGCATATTGCAGGGGAATTGGGAAGCTGCCGGTACTTGTAGGGCTTACAGCCTGTGACGGGTATTTTGTACTCCTTGACAATGATGACAGGGTTATTGATGATAGGGTTTTTAGTCTTGATGATGCACTGGCCGGAGATCTTGCTGAAAGCTATGCCTCCTGTGCTCTCAGGGCAAAGACTTTTCTTATGCTGTCCGATTATTTTAACTTTTTGTTGACGGGCAGAAAGCAATGCGAGTATACGGGCCTGCTGAGGGAAGGGCTTTTATCCATGGAGACAGGGGATTTGAATGAGGAGAATATTAAAAAACTGTGCCTTAGCAAGGAACATTTTCCTTTAGTGCTGCGACCGGGTAATGTAATAAGCAACCTGACCCTTGAGGTAACGGAAGAAGTCGGTTATGACTTTGTGATAATACAGGCGGCATCACAGAAAGCATGCGTAGCTTTGGCTAAAATACCTGATATTTATAGCGATGTCTTGGGTGATGATATAAAAGAGGACGTTAAAAGTTCAGAAGGCAGGCCGGATGATGAAGGATCAATAGTGAGCAAAGAGGTAGACAGCAAGGCTGAAGCGGGCAAAGAGGAAGAGGACACTGAAAATAAGGGTAACGATGGTGATATTAATGAAGAAGACAGGATAAGAAATGAAAATATAGATGAGGACAGCCAGAAGGACAATGGGAAGCCGGCTGGTGATGGCTGGAAAAGGGAGAAAAAAGAGCCGACTGACAAAGTTGTTGCAGATGAGCTGAAAGCAGCTATAGGATGTCTGTGCATTCTGATGATTACAAGTCACGAGTTCAGGGATTTTGATGCTGCAAGAGAATGTATAATGAACACATTAACGAAATAACTAAATAAATCAATGCATGCCTGCCGAAAGTGCAGGCTTTTTTGCTGGCGATTGACTGCAAAAGCAATCTATTGATTGCTTTCGGCAGGCAATACTTAATCTAAAACAGAGTGTGCCGGAGACCTTTATGGGATATATTCAAACGGTAGTATACAGTTTACATATCCTAAAGAGCTGTTTATGGATGACTTTAAGTATTTTCACTTATTCTAGCTAAATACAGAATTCTAGCTAGATACAGAGCGTGCCAGGAAATAGAATGAAATCCTGGTTACGCTCTGTTTTGATTAATAGAGAACCAATACCTTATGATGAACTGTAAAAAAGGAATAATTTACTTGACAACGCGAATATATGTTCGATATCATGGTGTTGTGAGCGTGAATCTGAAGCTCCTGTTTAAGGGATTTATGAAACTGAAAAGATATTTATAGTATCAGATATGCAACTGCTCCGGTAGATTATGGCAGGAGAAGGTTATAATATCACAAAGAATTTGGGGGTGGAGCCTGATGTAATATTGTTATTTGGATATCCGGCAGACTTTTTTATTAGATACTACATCATATTATTATATAAAACAATTGTTTGCCTAAAAGGTGGGTGCTAATATATGAGAGAAATCAGTCGGATAGGTATAAAACTAATATAAATAAAAATTATACTGACATAAGAAAATTTGATGTTGTATTATAGTATTTAACGGGCTCAAAAACTATATTTTTTTACAGATTGCTGGGGTGATAACTTGGTTAAGAAGAAAGAATTACCTTCCGCCTTATTGAAGTATCTGGAAGGATATCATATTAAAAAAGAAGACATCCTGTTTTTTGCTGAAACAGATATGACCCTTGAGGGCGAATTTGCACAAGGCTTTGCCATATTGACAAAAAGCAAGCTGATTATTGCAACTTCCGAACCTGACAATACGGAAATTCATCAGTTTAAGGGTTTCGGAAGCATTCATGAGGTAACAGTCCACAAGGATAAGAAATGGTCGGCAAAATTTTTGCCGGTAGAGCAAGTGGAGAGACTTGATGTTTTGCGAACCATATGCGGCGGAATATTGTTTTCCACATCCAAAAAGGATCAGCCTAATCAGGTACCTGACATACAGCTGACATCATGTACCAATATGCGGATCGGTGAGCTTCTCAGGCTGGTGAAGCTCTATGATAAGCTAAAGGAGAACGGCCGGCTGACACAAGAGGATTTAGAAACGGAAGAAGTGGAGGAATATTGTCCGAAATGCGGAACCATGTATCCTGATAAGGACAGAAAAATTTGTCCCAAATGCATGGATCGAAAATCTACATTTGTACGTTCGCTGGGATTTTTCAAACCGCATATCGGCAAGATCATATTCTTATTCATCTGCTTCCTGATAACATCAGCATTGAATATCATCTGGCCTTATTTCAGTGGTACAATCCTGTATGATGAGGTCCTGGGAAAGAATGAGAAATTTCTTGAGTTTCTTGGCAATCCCAATATGAAATTTGCGACAGCCCTTGCCATAATTGTTGTGGTTATGTTTTTAACAAAGGTGATTCAACAGCTTATAAGCATAATTCATGGTATTTTGGTTGCCAAGATAGTACCGAACGTTGTTAAGGACTTAAGGATAAAGGTATTCGACTCCATGGGCAAGCTGTCCATCAGCTTTTACAATAACCGTCAGACAGGAAGCCTAATGACCCGTGTACTGAGCGATGCGGACCGTGTGACATACTTTTATATTGACGGTCTGCCATATATAGTCATTAATGTATTATCCTTTATTGCCACAGCCATATTAATGTTTTCTATAAACTGGAAATTGGCTATAATATCACTGATTTTTGTTCCTGTACTGTTTACTATCAGCTTCAGGCTGCTGCCAAGACTATGGCACTTTTACGGAAAAAGGCACAGAGCGGAGAGAAGCATGAATTCCCGTCTTAATGATAACCTTACAGGAGCCCGTGTCGTAAAGGCCTTCGGTCAGCAGGACAGCGAGATAGAGCGTTTTGAAAAAAGCAATCAGAGAGTACGGAATGCCGAACTTTCCCTTGTTGGCTTTGACAACAAGTTTACTGCGCTCTATGTCTCATTTGAAAGACTGGCATCACTGGTTGCTTGGGGATTCTGTTCATATTTTGTGCTGAAAAACGATATGGAGCTGGGTACGCTGGTTACCTTTACAAGCTATGTAACTCAGCTGAATGGCCCGCTGGACTTTATGTCCTTTGCCTTTAGATGGTTTACCGACTCCATGAACAGCCAGCAGCGCATGTTCGAAATAATAGATGCTATTCCGGAGGTTACCGAAAAACCGAATGCCATACATTTAGATAATATCAAGGGTGATATAGAGCTTAGAAATGTAACCTTCGGTTATGAACCCAATAAGCCTATTTTAAAGAATGTTAATCTGAAGATAGAGGGCGGCTCGATGCTTGGTATAGTGGGCCGTTCCGGAGCAGGAAAGTCCACCCTGGTTAATTTGATTTCAAGGCTCTATGATCCTCAGGAAGGCGAGATTTATCTTGACGGAATTAATATTAAGGACATAGCCTTCTCGGATTTGCGCAGGAATGTGGCTATGGTTTCCCAGGAAACCTATATTTTCATGGGAACGGTTGCGGAAAACATTGCCTATGCCAATCCTAACGCCACCAGGGAGGATATCATAAATGCTGCGGTACTGGCCAGTGCCCATGATTTTATTTGCAAGATGCCTGACGGTTATGATACGGTAATCGGTTCTGCCGGCAGGAATCTGTCAGGTGGTGAAAGACAGCGTATTTCAATTGCAAGGGCGATTTTAGCCAACCCGAAGATACTTATTCTGGATGAGGCTACGGCTTCTGTGGATACAGAAACAGAGAAAGCGATACAGGCATCAATAAATATGCTGATAAAGGGCAGAACAACCATATCTATAGCCCACAGGCTTTCCACCCTGCGTGATGCCGACAGGCTGGTGGTCATAGATGACGGAGAGATAACCGAGGAAGGAACTCATGCTGAATTAATGGAGAAGAAAGGAACATACTATAAGCTAAGGCAGCTGCAGACCAAAGCCCTGGCTTTACGTGGAATTGTTGAATAGAATGGAGGATGTGTATGCCTAAGAAAGCTGATGAATTTTTTAAAGAGCTGGCTGATGAGGAGTTTGACCTTGAACAGATGGAAAAGGAAACTGAGGAAATGCTGAGACTGCGTTATCTTAATTCAAGCAATGCGGTATTTGAGCGCACTGAGGGTGGTTTTGTGTCCCTAAGAATCGGAGATGAGTTCTATCCCCGCGTGCAGGTATATCAGTCGTTTCCCTTTACTGATCCTTATTGCTATATATCAATTCGCGAGCCTGATGAAAAGGCAAAGGAAATAGGAATTATCAAGGATTTGCGCACAGATGTCAGTAAGGAAACCAGGCAGATGCTGGAGGAACAGCTGAGATTGCGCTATTTTACACCGATTATAAAGAAGATTAACAATATCAAGGATGAATACGGTTTTGCTTACTTTGACGTACTGACAGATCATGGAGCCTGCCGTTTTACGATACATATGGGAGGTAACTCTGTGGTGCATCTGTCCGATACCCGTCTGCTTATTACCGATCTTGACGGTAACCGTTTTGAAATCCCTGATGTTACAAAGCTGACGGCAGCGGAGCTGAAGAAGCTTGATTTATTCCTGTAAGCTCTGCCAAGGACTTGATTTTCTACAGTTTTTGGGATGCAGCTAAATGCATCATGGAGGGGATATTATGGAGCTATTATTTGAATTGCCTAAAGTTGTACGGGACCTGCTAAAGCTTAAGCAGGGTGAAGAAATTCGATATTGTGTACCCTATGATATATCCCGTGACTTTAAAATCGGAAATATAGGATATATTGTTGTAACAGATGAGCAGCTTATAGTTACCGAAGGGGAAAGCATTTTCTTTCAAAGTGATTTGAACAGGCTGGAGAAAATTAAATGTGAACCGATGGTAAACAGCGGCCTGCTTCTTATAAAGGAATACGATAAGGAAGAAGAAAGGTATATTGCACGTTTTTCAATGCGTCATTTGACCAGGGTATCCTTTGTGGCAAAGGGTGCGGAACGCCTGAGGGATAAAATCAAAAAGCCTGTTGTAAGCCGTGAACGGGAAAAGACCTGCCTAAAATGCGGCCGGGCCCTGCCGGGTACCATGAAATGCCCAAAATGCGACAGCAAGATGGTAACACTTGCCAAGTTCTGGGATCTGATTAAGGAATATAAGCTGCAGCTATTAATTATGTCAGTCATTTCGCTGTCTAGTACGTTCTTTGCCCTGTATTTGCCCCAATATCAGAAAATCTTTGTAAATAACCATCTGGCGGTAAGGGAAGGAACACTTAAGGATGTACTTGTATTTGTTGGCGTGATGCTTTCACTGACGGTGTTGCAGATATTAATTGATATAGGGAAAAACTGGTGGTTTGTGTCCTTTGGCTCAAAGCTGTGCCAAGGCATACGAAGCAGAATGTATAAAAAGATTCAGGAGTTGTCCCTTTCCTTCATACTCGAAAAAAGACCAGGCGAGCTGATGAACAGGGTTTCAAGGGATACCGCTGCAATCCAGAGATTTGTTCATGAATGCTTCGGACATATGCTGTCGCATATGATAACCATGATAGGCGCTATTATAATCATGCTTTCTATGGATGTAAGAATGACCATCGTATCGGTTTCATTTATACCGGTGGTATTTGTACTGACTACAATATTCCGGAAGAGCATACATAAGCGCTTCCACCTGCAGTGGGTCAAAAGCGACAAGCTTAACAGCTCCCTGCAGGATGTTATCTCCGGAATGAGGGTGGTAAAATCCTTCGGTAAGGAGCAGGCTGAATCTGAGAAATTTAAAAATCTGAATGCCGAGTATTGTGCCGTCCAGTCAAGGAATGAGGTCTTCTGGGCTTCGCTGTTTCCTATGCTGTCCTTTATAATGAGTATGGGCATATACTTTGTAATCTATATGGGTGGCCTGAGAGTGCTTGACGGCAGGATGTCGGTAGGTGCCCTGATGCAGTTCCAGTCATATGTTTGGATGCTGTATGGACCTCTTATGTGGATGACCCACCTGCCCAGGCGTATTACCGAAATGATTACCAGTTTGGAGCGAATTTATGATGTTCTTGATGAGGAGCCTTTGATAGGCAACAAGCCTAATGCGATTAAGCATGATATAGAGGGAGAGGTAGAGTTCAGAAATGTCAGCTTCGGTTACAGACCCTATGAGCCTGTATTGCAGAACATTAACCTGAAGGTTAAAAAGGGTGAAATGATCGGACTGGTTGGAGCATCGGGAACAGGTAAATCTACAATGATTAACCTGATTATGCGATTGTATGAGGTGGATGACGGAGAGATCCTGATTGACGGTATAAATATTAACGATATGGATACCGGCTATTATCATTCTCAAATCGGAGTTGTGCTGCAGGAGAACTTCCTTTTCTCCGGCACAATATACAATAATATAAAGTTTTCAAAGCCTGATGCAACTGAGGAGGAGGTTATCAGGGCTGCCAAGATGGCTAATGCCCATGACTTTATAATAAAGACTCCTGATGGCTATAACACCTATGTGGGCGAGCATGGTCATAACCTCTCCGGTGGTGAAAGGCAGCGTATAGCTATAGCCCGTGCCATATTAAACAATCCGAGGCTTCTGATTCTTGATGAAGCTACCTCCAGTCTTGATACTGAAAGTGAGTATTTGATTCATAAGGCTCTTGAGAGACTGACGGAGGGCAGAACAACATTTGCAATCGCCCACCGCTTGTCTACTCTGAGGGGAGCTGACCGGCTGATAGTAATTGATGGACACAAAATAGCCGAGATTGGAACCCATAACGAGCTGATGGAGAAGAAGGGCATATACTATAAGCTGGTAACAGCCCAGCTGCAAATGCAGAGTCTGGAATCCACCAAAACCGAGGAAGCCAAAGAAGAAAGCAAGGAAGAAGCTGTTTAATTCTTTTCTTAATCCCTTAATAACAAATAGATTTATAAACGGACAGACAGGCCGTCAAGCAAGAAAGCTTGCATGGCCTGTCTGCTGTTCATAGGAAAGGGTCTTATTCTTACTTGTATATAAAGCAATTATTCCTCGGTAGATATAACCGAAACAGGACAGTTTTCCTGGGCCAGAATGGTATCTGCCTCTGCCTCTGCAGGTACGGTATCTACATAAACCTCAGCATATCCGTCATCGCCCATTCTGAAAACCGCCGGGCAGGTTTCAACACAAAGGCCACAGGATATGCATCCGCTTTTATCAACTGATGCTTTCATATAATCTCTCCTTTTTTGAAAATGTTAATTGAGCTACTATAGTCAGCATATATAATAAGAGGATTATTGTCTGTAGCTATGGCTACTTTTTGATTTCTTTATTTGGCAAATGTCAGATTTCCAATTCGGGCAGTCACCTGCTTGCTTCTTATCCATGTGTTGGTGCTGCTGCTGTCATAGTAAAATATTGCGCCGTTGCTGGGGTCCTTGCCGGTTAAGGCTTCCTTGGCAGCCTTAATGGAGTCATCGCCGGCCGGCTTTTTAATCATGCCGTTCTGAACCGGAGTAAACTGATAGTAATCGCCATACTTCTCATTAATTACACCGCTAATGCTTGATGCCCAGTCCTTGCTTTGAACCCGGTTTACTACCACGGCTCCGACTGCCACCTTGGCATTATAGGATTCTCCACCTGCTTCGGCTTCGATTAATCTGGCCAGAAGATCAAGCTCTGCCTGAGTATAGGGGATAACTCCGGCTGCCTTAGCAGCTTCATTTGCTTTTACTCCAGGTATTATCAGCTTTTGCCCGACCTTGATTTTGCTGCCGCTAATATTGTTGGCCTTTTTAAGAGAAGCAAGGGTAATTTTATACCTTTTAGCTATCCCTGACAGGGTATCACCTTTTTTTACAATGTAGGTTTTAGCGTCTATCTCCAGCGTTTGTCCGGGATAAATTTTATCTGTCTTTAGCTTATTATCGTTTTTAATCTTATTTACAGTTGTCTTAAACAAGCCGCTTATCTTATAAAGTGAGTCATTTTTTACTACGGTATATTTAGCTGCATATGCAGTTGTTGTCGGATACAGTATTAACATAAAGCTTGTTATAATTACTAAAAATTTCTTTATACATTTATTCATGTTAACCTCCATTCACATGCCTATTCATTTAGTGTTGCTAAAATGGAATATATAGTGATTGTGTTACTATTTCTGGGGGCAACACCTATTCTAACCCGTCAAAAGGGAGAAAGCTATGTATTGTTGATGGAAGAACTGGTGGAATAAGTAAGAGCTAGCCCCTTGCAGGCAGTAGGCTCCGGGCCTTGTAAAAAGGATAACGGATAAAAGGAGGTGGAATCTAAGCAAATAAATATATGGCACATATCTGTGAATATTCTTGATAAGAAATGGAATATAATGTAGTATTATTTATAGAAATAAGCGAATGGCTATAGCTGTTATATACGGAGGAGTGATATTATATGAAAAAGCTGGCTTTTATATTGACCGTACTATTGGTATTTATGTCGACAGCAACTGTTGTATCGGCAGCGGCAAAGAAGGATAAAACGGCGCCAACAGTTACGAAAACCAACCCGGCAGATTATGCTACAGATGTAATGGTGGACGGCAGCATCCAGATTCGTTTCAGTGAGACTATTAAGAAAGGAAGTAATATATCAAAGATTAGCCTTAAAGAATCTGAACTGAAAAAAGTATCATATAGCTATGAGATCAAGGATAAGTTCCTGATTATAACTCCAAAAGCAAAATTGAAATACAATACGGTATATACCATTACAATACCGGCAGGGGCTGTGCAGGATAGTTCAGGAAACAAGCTGGCTAATGAATATAGCTTCAGCTTTTCAACCGAAGAGGATCCGGCAAAGGTTAAAAAGGATGAGGCAAAGAAGTCATATAAGTACCTGGTAGAGCTTGAGTTGAATATGAATGAGCAGCTGACACAGGCTCAGGCAGCATATTATACCCAGCTGTTAAAGGCTGTAGGCTTTGATGCCAGAATCAAAAGTATTACAGAGATTACTTCGGGCCAGGATAGCAAATCTGAACCAACTCCTTAGTTAACAGCCATGAATAAAAAGAAATCAGAGCCAACATATAGCTTGACAATAGCTTATCCGGTATTATATCATCAGTGAAGATTGCTTCCGCCATTTTGGGCGGATTGGGAGCGTGCACCATTAGGCTGTAAGGTCCTGTGCAAGGGCTGAATACTTTTGCCGGCTGTGGTGTACGCTTTATGATTGGAGAAGAAGATATAGACAGGATATAATATTGGAGGGTATACTTTGGACAATATTGCTAATGAAATAAAAAGAAGACGTACATTTGCCATCATATCCCATCCAGATGCAGGCAAGACGACCCTTACCGAGAAGCTTTTGCTTTACGGAGGGGCGATTAATCTGGCGGGCTCGGTAAAGGCAAGAAAAACACAAAGACATGCGGTATCCGACTGGATGGAGATAGAAAAACAGCGTGGTATATCCGTTACATCTTCAGTTATGCAGTTTAATTATGACGGCTACTGCATTAATATACTTGATACACCCGGACATGAGGACTTTTCGGAGGATACCTACAGAACGCTTATGGCCGCCGATTCTGCAGTTATGGTCATTGATGCATCAAAGGGTGTTGAGAGCCAGACAAAGAAGCTTTTCAAGGTTTGCGTAATGCGCCATATACCTATTTTCACCTTTATTAACAAGCTGGATCGTGAAGCAAAGAACACCTTCGAGTTGCTGGATGAAATTGAATCGGTGTTGGGCATACGAACCTGCCCTATGAACTGGCCTATAGGTTCCGGCAAGAATTTTAAGGGGATATATGACAGAAGCTCAAAACATATACACCGTTATTTTGCAGCCAACAGCGGACAAAATCAAATACAGAAGGTGGAGCTGGAGCTGGGTGATCCCAGACTGGATGAGCTTATCGGCAAGGACAACCATGAGATATTGATGGAGGAAATTGAGCTTATAGACGGGGCAAGCTCGGAATTTGATCTAGGTGAAGTGCTGGCAGGCAGATTAACACCGGTCTTTTTCGGTTCCGCCCTGACCAACTTCGGTGTAGAGACCTTCCTGAAACAGTATCTTTCCATGACAACCTCTCCGTTGCCCAGGAAATCCTCAATAGGGGAGATTGATCCTGTAAGCAATGATTTCAGCGCATTTGTTTTTAAGATTCAGGCCAACATGAATAAGGCTCATCGTGACAGGATTGCCTTCATGCGGATATGTTCGGGCAAATTTACCGCCGGTATGGAGGTATTCCATGTACAGGGCAACAAAAAAATTCGTCTCAGTCAGCCACAGCAGCTAATGGCGCAGGAAAGGACCATTATAGAGGAGGCTTATGCCGGTGATATCATAGGTGTCTTTGATCCAGGTATTTTTTCTATCGGTGATACCCTGTGCGCAGGTAATCAAAGCTTTGTTTATGAAGGAATACCAACCTTCTCACCGGAGCATTTTGCCAAGGTCAGACAGGTTGATACCATGAAAAGAAAGCAATTTATTAAGGGCATAAGCCAGATTGCCCAGGAGGGCGCCATTCAGATCTTTCAGGAATATAATACCGGCATGGAGGAAATCATAGTCGGCGCAGTGGGAGTGCTGCAGTTTGATGTACTGAAATTCCGCCTTGAATATGAGTATGGGGTGGAAATACGTCTGGAAATGCTGCCGTATGAGCATATCCGCTGGATCGAGAATACAGACATTGATGTAAGCAAGCTCAATGTCACATCCGACACAAAGAAAATAAAAGACTTAAAGGGCAATCCCCTCCTGCTTTTTGTAAACCGCTGGAGTGTTCAGATGGCCCTGGAGCGAAATCCGGGCCTGATGCTGTCCGAATTCGGAAGAAATTAAGAAAATAACAGGATACAACATTTCACAGGATATTAAATTACATTGCCGGTATTTTAAACAATTGATATATTTATTCATGACAGAAATGGAAATATTTAATTAACAGTTTTATTCTGTAAAATTGTAATTTATATGAAATAGATTTCAGGAGGTAGCGGATGAAAGCCAGATTAATTTTAAATAAGGATTTTATTGTCGGAAAGGTTGACGATCGTATTTTTGGCTCATTTATAGAGCATCTGGGAAGAGCGGTTTATAACGGAATATATGAACCGGGGCATCCCACTGCAGACGATATGGGCTTCCGTAAGGATGTCATGGAGCTGGTGAAGAAATTAAATGTTCCCATCGTACGTTATCCCGGCGGTAATTTTGTATCAGGCTACAGATGGGAGGACGGTATCGGCGACAGAAAGAACAGACCGAGACGGGCAGAGCTTGCCTGGCATACAATCGAGACCAATGAGATTGGTATAGGGGAGTTTCAGGAATGGGCTAAAAGGGCAGGAAGTCAGGTTATGCAGGCTGTAAACCTTGGAACCCGTGGCCCCGAGGACGCCAGGAATCTGCTTGAATACTGCAATTTCCCCAAGGGAACCTATTACAGCGATTTGCGCAGGTCGCACGGATATGAGGAGCCCTTTAATATTAAGGTATGGTGTCTTGGTAATGAGATGGACGGCCCCTGGCAGATTGGAGCCAAAACAGCCGAGGAGTATGGTAGAATAGCCTGCGAAACAGCTAAAATTATGAAGGAGCTGGACCCTACCATTGAGCTGGTGGCATGCGGAAGCTCACATCTGTACATGCCTACCTTCGGCAAGTGGGAGGCAACCGTTCTTGAGCATGCCTACAATTACATTGATTATATTTCTCTTCATAATTATTATGGCAACCGTGACAATGACACCAGATCATATCTGGCTTGTTCTCTTGACATGGACAAGTTTATCAAGTCGGTTGTAGCTATCTGTGATTATGTAAAGGCTGTTAAGCATTCCGACAAGACCATTTATCTGTCCTTTGACGAATGGAATGTATGGTTCCACAGCAATGAAGCGGACAAAAAGATTGCACCATGGCAGATCGCTCCTCCGCAGCTTGAGGATATATATAACTTTGAGGATGCTCTGGTTGTGGGTTGTCTGCTGATTACCCTGCTTAAAAACTGTGACCGGGTAAAGATAGCGTGCCTGGCCCAGCTGGTAAATGTTATAGCGCCTATTATGACAGAGAATGGCGGCCGTGCATGGGCTCAGACCATATTCTATCCTTTTATGCATGCTTCCAATTACGGAAGAGGTACGGCTTTAATTCCTGTTGTAAGCTGTGAAAAATACAGCACCGGCAAGGTTAAGGATGTGCCTTACGTTGAAACCATAGGTATTATGAATGAGGACAAGAAGGAGCTTACCATATTTGCTGTAAACCGCTCCCTTGATGATGATATCGAGTTTGAGATTGATTTAAGAGATTTTGCAAATGCTTCTTTGATTGAGCATATAGTGCTTGAGCATGATGACATGAAGGCTGTTAATACGGCAGATAATCCTGATACGGTGGTTCCGCACAGCAACGGAATAACTGATGTATCGGCTGACAAGGCGATTGCCCGACTGAATAAGCATTCCTGGAATGTCATCAGATTTTCAATATAAAATTCTTATCAAGCATTTTAACCTGTCAAATAAAGCTTGGGAGCGTCGTATCGGGTTTATGGTCTGTACGACGCCCCTTAGCTTTTATGGACATAAAAAGAAAGCTTTTGCCAATAGCTTAACCTGCTAGTTTGCAAAAGCCCATTGTATGTAGATTACACCAATCAAAAACTACCGCTAATATATGCTCTTATTCCTTAGGCGGGTATGAACAGTTCTGTGCTGATTGGCATTGTTTGTTCGAAATCTTGAACTAGTTGGCAATGACGTATTCTTTTTAAGCATATCATTCTGACGCTTGGCAATATATTTTCCAAGAAGATTGCTTTTCTCGGTAAATTTACAGCCATAAAGATATGAATTAAGATTTTCCAGGTATTCTTTGCGGACAATTACGCCGGGCAGGTTTATTATTTGATTTGCGAATTTGAGCTTAAGACGAATTGTCCGATCGATATCAAGTTCCTCTCTGGTAATGAAGCCTACACCGGATTCGCTGATATCCTTTATCAGCACAGACATTGCTGATGCGCCGCTGGCTGTGTTAATATAAATTAGCATTTCCTCTCCAATATACAGGCGGAAGAAGTCTCTTCTATTATAAGGCCTTCCCTCTCCGGTGATATCTACCTTGTGGTAAATGCCGCCGTCATATCTTACCAGTTTAATAGAGCAATTCTCCCATTTATACAGCTTTCCATCAACCTTATACAGGAAGTTCAGCTGGTACTTGTTGGAAAAACCAATTGTTTGATCATTGAATTTAATACTGTCAATTAGAATGGAGTTTTTTAATATTAAAGCCACCCGGCTTTTGAAATTTATAGCTTTGTTGGCCATAATGACTTCAATTTCGACATCTCCACCAACAACAATATCATCAATTTGCAATCAAATTACACCCCCCCCCCGCTAATCTCTAATTATAGTATATATTAGAAATCGACAAATTACAATAAAAATACGATGAAAAGTATGTAAATTCCGTTATTCCGACCGAAAAATGTAATAATAGACAAGCTTATTGCTTTAATATTAGTCAAAAGCTTTAAATAAGAACTTATGTATGGCAGTTACTTTTAACTTGACAACTAATTAATGTGCTGATATTATCTTTCTAAAATGGGCAAAGGAGTTCCATTTAGGGAATTCTTTGCCTTTTTTTATTACATATTAAGCTAAATATTGATCAGCATAAAGCTTAAATTTATCATAAAACTAAAATAAGTACATAATAATAACCTAAGTATTTATAAATATAAAAGGAGTGAAAACTATGGGTAAATATACGAAGCAGGATATTATCCGGATGGTTAAAGAGGATGATGTGGAATTTATTCGTCTGCAGTTTACGGATTTGTTCGGAAATTTGAAAAATGTCGCCATTACCACCAGTCAGCTTGAGAAGGCGCTGAATAACGAGTGTATGTTTGACGGGGCTTCCATTGAGGGCTTTGTAAGAATCGAGGAATCCGATATGTATCTGTATCCGGATCCTGATACTTACGTTACCTTCCCCTGGAGACCCCAGCAGGGTAAGGTGGCAAGACTTATATGTGATGTCTATACAACAGACCGCAAGCCTTTCGAGGGAGATCCCAGATATGTGCTCAAGAAAGTTATAAAGGAAGCGGAGGATATGGGTTATAGCTTTGATGTCGGTCCGGAGCTGGAGTTCTTCCTTTTCAATCTGGATGAGAGCGGCAACCCTACCACCATTACACAGGAAAAGGCAGGCTATTTTGATTTGGGGCCCTTGGATTTTGGAGAAAATGCAAGACGAGACATGGTCCTGACTCTGGAGGAAATGGGAATTATGGTTGATGCATCCCATCATGAGGTTGCACCCGGTCAGCATGAAATAGATATTAAGTTCGATAAGGCTCTTAATACAGCAGACAATATCATGACCTTCAAGCTGGTTGCCAGAACCATAGCCAGACGTCACGGATTGCATGCAACCTTTATGCCCAAGCCCAAATACGGTGTTAACGGTTCCGGCATGCATGTAAATATTTCACTTAAGAAGGACGGCAGGAACATATTTGAAGATCCCAACGGCAAGGATGGCTTGAGCAAGGAGGCTTATCATTTCATAGCAGGAATTATTAAGCATATTAGCAGCATGACCGCCATCTTAAATCCGCTGGTAAATTCATACAAGAGACTGGTGCCCAATTACGAAGCTCCTGTATATGTGGCATGGTCTTCCGCCAACAGAAGTCCTTTAATCAGAATACCGTCAGAGCGTGGTGCTTCCGCAAGAATAGAGCTCAGATCCCCAGATCCCAGCGCCAACCCCTACCTTGCACTTGCAGTATGTCTGGCAGCAGGCCTTGATGGCATTAAAAATCAGCTGACGCCTCCGGACAGCGTTAGCAAAAATATATTTGAGCTTACGGATGAGGAAAGGGCAAGGCTTGGTATAAGAAGGCTTCCTGAAAATTTATATGAAGCAATCCGGGAGCTTGAAAACAGCGATTTTATCAAAAATGTACTTGGTAGCCACATAAGCACAAAATACATTAATGCGAAAAAGCAGGAATGGGAAGATTACCGCGCAAGGGTAAGCCAATGGGAGATTGATCAGTATCTGTTTCGTTATTAATTTCCTATTACCGATTGTCGATGCAATAATTTTGCGGGAGAAAAGAGGTGGGCAGACATTTGTTTAACATAATAGTTGGTTTCCCCAGAATAGAAGATGCAAACAATATAAAAAATGTATTAGTCAGAAATGGTTTTACGGTAAGTGATGCATGTACTACGGGAGCGCAGATAATTTCACTTGCAAACAATTTGGATGCGGGTGTTGTTATCTGTGGATTCAAATTACCTGACATGCATTACAGCGAATTAAACAATTATCTGCCCAAGGGATTCGAAATGCTGCTGATTGCATCGCCACAAAGATTGGAATATTGCCGTGACAATAATATAGTCTGCTTGCCAATGCCGGTAAAAACCTATGATTTGCTTAATACGCTGAATATGATGTCATATCAGTATCAATGCAGAAAAAAGAAGGAAAAGAATAAGCCGAAGGAAAGAACAGAGGATGAAAAAGCGTTGATACATAAGGCTAAGATGGTGTTAATGGACAGAAACAACATGACAGAAGAGGAGGCTCACCGCTACCTGCAGAAGACCAGTATGAACAGTGGAACCAATCTAGTTGAGATTGCGGAAATGGTCTTAAGAATGTATAATTATTAATATTAATCAGGCGGCCTGATGGCATCTTTTGCGAGCCTTGGCCGATAGCCGCAATGCTTGGCAATATAAGTTCTACAAGGAAAGGATGGATTATGCATGAAATTTACAAAAATGCAGGGCTGTGGCAACGATTATATTTATGTCGACTGTACAAAGGACATGATTGACAATGTCAGAGAGACAGCCATCAGGCTAAGTGACAGGCATTTTGGAATTGGCTCTGACGGATTGATATTGATCAGACCATCCGAAAAGGCTGATTTTATGATGGATATGTACAATAATGACGGGTCCTCAGGCAAAATGTGCGGCAATGGAATACGCTGTGTTGCCAAATATGTTTATGACAAAGGACTTACCGATAAGACAAGACTGAAAATAGAGACTCTTAGCGGAATTAAGGATGTGGAATTAACAGTGGAGGATGGCAGGGTAAAGTCAGTGACTGTAGACATGGGTGAACCTGTGCTTAAGGCTGATTTGATACCTGTAATATCCGACAAGGAGCAATTAATAAATGAGCCTGTTGAAATAGGAGGGCAGGTGTTCAATATAACCTGCATTTCCATGGGCAATCCGCATGCTGTAGTATTTGTGGATGATGTTGATAAGCTGAAGCTGGATACAATCGGGCCATGCTTTGAGACGAATCCTATGTTTCCGGAACGGGTAAATACCGAGTTTGTACATGTTTTGGACCGCAAGCATATAAAAATGCGGGTTTGGGAACGGGGCTCCGGTGAAACCCTGGCCTGCGGAACAGGTGCCTGTGCCAGTGTGGTAGCCTGCATACTCAATGGACTGACAGAAAACGAGGTGAAGGTAACCCTGCTTGGGGGAGAGCTTCTTATTCGCTATGATAAGGCCGGCAATAGGGTATTTATGACAGGGCCTGCCGTTACTGTATTTGAAGGTGAAATCGATCTGTAAATGGCATATGGTGGCGGCAAGACTAGTACATTTGCAGGCATATGCCGTAAGAAACCTAAAATAGAAGGGAATTGGCTAAATGTTCAAAATAAACGATAATTATTTGAAGCTTCCGGGAAGCTATCTCTTTTCCACAATAAGCAAGAAGGTGAACGAATACAGGCGTAATAATCCTGACAAAAAGATTATTTCGCTGGGAATCGGAGATGTAACCCTGCCGCTGGCTCCGGCAGTGATAGCTGCCCTGCATAACGCAGTTGATGAGATGGGCAAAAAGGAAAGCTTTAAGGGCTATTCACCTGACCTGGGATACGAATTCCTTCGGCAGGCAATAGCGGATAATGATTTCAGGGCTCGTGGTGTTGACATAGCACTCGATGAAATATTTATAAGCGACGGAGCCAAGAGTGATTCAGGCAATATTCAGGAAATATTTGATCTGGATAATAAAATTGCCGTGTGTGATCCGGTATATCCTGTATATGTTGATTCCAACGCAATGGCAGGCAGATGTGGAGATTATATAGCGGAGCTTGGCAAATGGAGCAATGTGATATATATGCCTTGCACCAGGGAAAATAACTTTTCTCCCCAGCTGCCGAAGGAAACTCCGGACATAATATACCTGTGCTTCCCCAACAATCCCACCGGCGCCACCATTAGCAGAAATGAGCTCCAGCAGTGGGTTGATTATGCCAACAAGGTGGGAGCGGTTATAATATATGATGCTGCCTATGAGGCATATATTACGGAGGAAGGCCTGCCCCATACAATTTATGAATGTGAGGGTGCCAAAAGCTGTGCAATTGAGATAAGAAGCTTTTCAAAGAATGCCGGCTTTACAGGAACAAGACTTGGCTTTACGGTAATCCCTAAGGAGCTTAAGTGCGGTGACGTTACGCTTAACAGCCTGTGGGCCCGCAGACATGGAACCAAGTTCAATGGTGCCCCTTATATCATACAGGCTGCCGGTGCTGCAATTTATTCCGAAGAAGGCAAGCGCCAGATTAGGGAGCAGATTAATTACTATATGAATAATGCAAAAATTATCAGGGAAGCTCTGGTTAAGGCCGGTTACACCGTTTCAGGCGGTGTGAATGCACCCTATATATGGATTCAGACACCAAACAGTATGACATCCTGGGAGTTTTTCGACCTATTGCTGACTAAGGCAAATGTGGTTGGAACACCGGGATCAGGCTTCGGGCCCAGTGGAGAAGGATATTTCAGGCTGACTGCCTTCGGAAGCTACGAAAACACCCTTGAAGCAGTGGACAGAATTATCAGGCTTAATATTTAATTTTTAATACCGATTATGAATAATAATGCAATAATATTGAAATATATATTCTGCATGTATATAAAAGCATGCAGAATTTTTATTTACAAGGCATTGCAGATTGATAAAAGTATGCATATTTACAGTGATTTTGCTGATTTATTCGGATTGATATTATCTGTTAAGAATGATATACTATGAAGGTGTCTAAAATTGGACATAGAGCAGCAATTTGCGGGAGGAAGGGTATAAGGGTATGATATATCCAAAGAACCTGGAGAAAGGGTTTTATATTGGTGTGACTGCTACATCGTCAGGTTTTACATCGGAGCCTGATTTGAGAAGACTTGACAACAGTATTGAAAATTTTAAAAAACGTGGTTATCCTGTTATTATAACAGATAATGTAAAAACAGACTGCAAGGGCAGAAGCTCTGATGGAAAAAGCAGAGCAGAACAGCTTATGCAGCTTTTTGATGATGACAGGGTGAGGGTAATAATTGCAGCCAGCGGCGGTGATTTTCTGGTTGAGATGTTGCCCCATATTGATTTCGGGCTTTTGGCTTCAAAAGCAAAATGGTTTCAGGGTTTTTCCGATAATACAGGATTGACCTTTACAATTACTACGAATCTGGATATTGCTACAGTTTACTCATATAATTTTGGCAGCTTCGGCATGGAGCCCTGGCACTGTTCCCTCGAGGATAATCTGAAGCTGCTGGAGGGACATGATATCCTGCTGAAGAGTCATGACCGTTATCAGAACGGCTACAGGGAACGGATTACGGGGTTGGAACCAATTATGCCTGATGCGGAAGTAAAATGGATTAACATAAATCCAAAGGGAATAATAGAGGATGAAGCTATCAGGCTTGATGGCAGAATTATTGGTGGCTGCCTTGATGTATTGCTTAATCTGATAGGAACCCGTTACGATAAAACAGCGGAATTCATAAATAAATACAAGGATGATAAAATTATATGGTATCTGGAAAGCTATAGTCTGGGGAGTGCTGCTTTGATAAGAGGCTTATGGCAGCTGAGGGAGGCCGGATGGTTTGAGCACTCAGCCGGCTTTATATTCGGCAGGCCAGCCATGTACAATGAGGAGTATTCTATAGACTATAAAGAAGCAGTATTATCGGTACTCTGTGATTTGGATAAGCCAATTATTCTTGAAGCAGATATCGGACATAAACCACCCCAGATTTCCATAATAAATGGTGCCATAGCCCATATATCAAGCTATGGCGGAAAAGGAAACATTCAATTTGAAAGAAGGTAATTCGTTCCATGGACAATGATAGAGAAGTATTAAGTGAGAATGCAGAGGCCGGCTTTAAAATGCCTGCCGGAGCGGATCACCCAAGCAGTGAAGGTACGGACAGACCTGCCGAAAAAGCACCGGATCATCCGGGTGGTGAGGAGAATAAAATGCCTGCCGGAGTGGATCACCCAAGCAGTGAAGGCAAGGAAAAAGCGGCAGAGGAAGCATTAGATCACCCGGGCAGTGAAGGGCCTGACACAGAGACTGTCGCAGGCGTGGAACTGGCGGCAACTTCTGAGGAGGAGCTTCCGGATCTTACCAAGGATTACTTTACAGACACAGAGCTGGAGGAGCTGCTTAAAAAAGAAATATCGGCATTAGATTTTGAAAAGGAAAAGGAAAGGCTTGCTTTATCATTGGAGCCCGGTAGCCCAAATAAGGATATGATATCATCGACAAAAATTATTGAAGAATTAAACAATGATGGCAATATATTCCGACGTCTTGCCTATAAGCTTAAGAAAGCATGGAACAAGAGGCTTAACATAAGCGGGAAAAATTTTATAATTCCTGCTGTGTTCATTATTTCTTCCATAGTATACCTGGAGCTTACAACCCATTTTCTGATTTATCGGGATTTTGATGCAAAAATACTGTATCCGGTTATGTTTGCAGTCCCGTTGGGGCTGATTATCGCATTTATTTGTGGATTGTTCAATAAAACAGTAAATAAAGCCTTGCTTTCTTTTATAACCGTATTAATCTGTCTTATATTTAACGTACAGCTTATATATCATTATGTTTTCAAGGTTTATTTCTCCTTCCAGACTCTGGGTATGGCAGGGGATGCGTTAACTGAGTTCAGCAAGGAGGTAATAGCCGCCATAAAGGCCAATATCGGCGGTGTACTCCTGCTCTGTTTACCGTTAATTGTACTGCTTTTGTTTGTTAACAGTCAGATTGATTTTGAAAAAAGGCGGCTGAAGGAGCAGCTGATAATGCTGGGAACGGCTTTGGGCTTTCATCTGCTGGCGCTACTGTCCCTGCTGATATATGGCAAGGACGATTTCAGTCCATATGATATATATCATAACTCGGCTGTTCCTGAGATTTGCGGAAAACAGCTGGGTATTGTTACACTTACAAGGTTGGATATAAGCAAACTGCTGCTTAATAAGGAAGAGGATTTGGATTTGGTTGAGCTGCCGCTTGTTACACCCAAACCCACAAGTGCCCCAAGCATACCCGACAATCAGGCGACAGAGCCTGATCCCGGTGAGGAACCTACCCAGCCGCTGACACCGACTCCACCCCCTATAGATACTTCACCCAATATTATGGATATAGATTTTGCAGCCCTTGCCGCAAATGAAAGCGACAGTAATATCAGGAAGCTGCATGAGTATTTTGCAACCGTGACGCCCACCAATAAAAACAAATATACAGGAATGTTCAAGGGCTATAATCTGATACAGATTACAGCAGAAGGCTTTTCACCCTACGCGGTTCACAAGGAAAAAACACCTACCCTGTACAAGCTGGTAAATGAGGGCTTCGTTTTTAAGAATTTCTACACAGCCCTTTGGCAAACCAGTACCAGTGATGGTGAATTTGTGGCCATGACCGGAATTATTCCTACCGGTACAAGGAATATGTATAACGGCAGGAATAATCTCTGGCCCTTCGCCCTGGGGCATCAGTTTAATCTGTTGGGTGTTACAAGCAGGGCATATCATAATCATACCTATACCTATTATGACAGGGACAAAACCCATCCCAATCTTGGCTATTTATACAAGGGTATCGGTAACGGTCTGGTTCTGGAGCATATGAATATTTGGCCTGAGTCTGATCTCGAGATGATACAGGCAACAGTTGACGAATATATTAATGATGAACAATTTCATGTATATTATCTGACGGTAAGCGGTCATATGAACTACAGCTTTACCGGCAATATGATGTCCTACAAGAACAGGGAGGCTGTGGCTGATCTGCCCTATTCGAATGAAGTAAAGGCTTATATAGCCTGCCAGATAGAGCTTGACAAAGCCCTGGAGGAGCTGATAAGGAGACTGGAGGAGGCGGGAGTGGCTGACAGAACTGTGATAGCCTTAAGTGCCGATCATTATCCTTATGGCTGGGAAAAGGAAAAATATGATGAGCTGGCAGGCCATGAGGTAGATCCGTATTTCGAGATTTACCGCAACAATTTTATCCTGTGGTCCAAGGGTATGACGGAAAATGTTATAATCGAGGAGCCTTGCTCCAGCCTGGATATTATACCGACTCTCCTGAACCTCTTTGGCTTCAAATATGATTCAAGACTTTTGATGGGACAGGATATTTTGTCTGATGCACCTCCGCTTGTCATTCTGTCAAACAGAAGCTTTATAACCGACAAGATTATGTATAACACGGAGACCGGCGAGGTAACCTATCTGACAGATGAACCTTTGCCTGAGGGTTATTTGGAAAACATGATAAAAACGGTAAAGAACAAGTTCACAGTATCAAAGAATATACTACAGCTGGATTATTATAATTATGTTTTCCCCAACTTTCCGGAGGAATTTAAGTAATTAGCAAAATTATTCAAATTATACTTGCGTTATTGAAAATTATATGTTAGTATAAATCAACAGCAAAGGCGTTGTTGTCAGACAATTCCTTTGCTTTTTTATAAATAAAAGCGTATCCGGGAAAAATATATTCTTTATTAAAATTTTTCTGTATTCTTTCTCTTGGATACTTATAGAATAAATAACCTACGGTATACTAATAGAAACCTTCATACTAATAATATAGCACTGATATAAAATTAGCCTTATATTTTGATGAAATCTGTAAATAAATGAATATCTGATGGCGAATAATTCATAAATAATATTTAAATCAAATAATGCTATCGGCGAAGAAGGAGACTTTATCCTGTTATGTAGCCTTAAGACAGGGATGGTGGGCCATGGACTGAGAGCCCGCCAGCGGTGATGAGCAGGATACGGAACACTCCGGAGCCCGTGGGTCGAAATAGAAGTAGGCTCATGCGTGTACACGCGTTAAGTGTAATAAAGCTGGGGAGTAAAATGCTCCCAACTCGGGTGGCACCGCGGGATTTGTATCTCGTCCCGGAGATAGTCATTTGTCAATAAGTATTGGCAAATGAGTGTCTCCGGGATTTTTGTATTTATATGATTACTCCGGTCTGCAGCCGGATTACCGGTAAAGTCGGTTGCAATGAACCATAAATGATTTTTGCAAAATATACAGGAAAGGGAGGTAATGGTATGGAATTCATTGGAAAAATAAGGAAAAAGGACTGCTGTGAGCTGAAGGAGTTAATGGAAAAAAGGAACGCAGAGCCTGTTAAGCTGAATGGCTGCATTCATTCCATAAGGGATATGGGAGAGTTTGCATTTGTCCTGCTAAGAAAGCGCGACGGGCTTGTTCAGTGTGTATTGGAGGAAGCTAATTCTAATTGTAAGATAAATAGTTTAAAGGAAGGTATGGCAATAGAGCTGGAGGGAGTTCTTTGCCGGGAGGAGCGGGCACCTCATGGCTTTGAAATAAGAATAGACAAAGCAAAAGTCCTTTCCGCCCCTAAGGAAGGGGCCATATTCCCCCTTCCAATCTCAAAATGGAAAATGAATGCCAGCTTAGAGGCAAAGCTTGAATACAGGCCAATCTCATTAAGAAACGTCAGGGAAAGGGCTGTATTTAAAATACAGGAGGGCATTGTCAGAGCATTCAGGGAATTTTTATATTCCCAGGGATTTACTGAGATCAGGACTCCGAAAATCGTGGCCGGCAATGCCGAAGGAGGGGCTAATGTATTTAAGCTTGAATACTTTGGCAAGAAGGCGTTTTTGGCTCAAAGCCCACAGTTTTACAAGCAGACCATGGTAGGGGTCTATGATCGGGTATTTGAAACCGGACCGGTGTTTCGGGCGGAGAAGCATAATACCGGCAGACATCTTAACGAATATACCAGTCTGGATTTTGAAATGGGCTATATAGATGGCTTTGAGGAGATTATGGAGATGGAGACTGAGCTGCTTAGCTTTATGTTTGATTTCCTAAGGGAAAAGTATGCAAGGGAATTGAGTCTGCTGGATGTAACATTGCCTGTGATTGACAAGATTCCTCAGGTGCGTTTTGATGAGGCCAAGCAGCTGGTGGCTGGCAGATATGATTATAAGATCCGTGATCCCTATGATCTGCAGCCGGAGGAGGAGCAGCTGATTGGCAGGTATTTTAAGGAGGAGTATGACAGTGATTTTGTATTTGTGACCCATTATCCCTCCAGGAAAAGGCCCTTTTATACAATGGATGATCCGCAGGACAACAGATTTACCCTGAGCTTTGACTTATTGTTTAAGGGAATGGAGGTTACTACCGGAGGCCAGAGAATACATGACTATGACATGCAGGTTGCCAAAATGCTGGCGAGAGGCATGAATCCGGAGGACTTTAGTAATTTCCTCATGATACACAAGCATGGTATGCCGCCCCATGGAGGACTTGGTATCGGTCTGGAGCGCTTTACAATGAAGCTTTTGGATGCTGCAAATGTGCGTGAAGCCACCATGTTCCCGAGGGATGTAACCAGGCTGGAACCATAAGGTGGCGATTTGCCCGGACTTTTTATATGTGATAATATTAAAAAAATATTATAAATATTGGAAAGCTTGTAATGGGATAAGCAAGGCCATGCATTTGCTTAACATATAGAAAGGAATGTGATTGTGATGAAAATAACTGATCAGATCCTGCAGTATACGGCAGCCCTTGCAAAGCTGACCGTATCGGAGGAGGAAAAGCAAAAGCTTGCCGGTGATCTGGAACGGATTCTTGATTATATGGAAACGATGAATGAGCTTGACACATCAGGTGTAGAGCCGATGTCCCATGTACTGCCTATATATAATGTGTTCAGGGAAGATGAAGTAACAAATACCGACAGCAGGGAGCTGGTATTGGAAAACGCTCCGAAAAAGAAGGACGGCAGCTTTGTAGTTCCCAAGACTGTGGAATAAGAGCTTTGGCCGCTTAATCTGTAAATTAAAGAAAATACAGCTTGCAAAGAAAGGCGATGGTTTTATATGAAGGATATTATAGATTTGACAGCTTTAGAGCTTGCAAAGCTGATAAAGAAAAGAGAAATTTCAGCAGTTGAAGCCACCAGGGCTCAGCTTGAGGCTATAAAGGAGAAGGACTCACAATACAACTGTTACATTACGGTATTGGAGGAGGAAGCGCTAAAGCAGGCAAGCCAGGTACAGAAGCGCATTGATGCCGGTGAGCTATCAGCTTCCCCGCTGGCAGGGGTTCCGATGGCGGTGAAGGATAATATCTGTACTAAAAATATTAAAACCACATGCGCTTCAAAAATTCTTGACAACTTCCGACCGGTATATGATGCCACTGTAATAGAAAAGCTAAAAGCAGCCGGCGCCGTAATAATTGGCAAAACAAATATGGATGAGTTTGCAATGGGAAGCACTACCGAAACATCATATTTTGGGGCAACCAAAAATCCTCGGAATCCGGAGCATGTTCCGGGTGGCTCCAGTGGCGGTTCGGCTGCGGCAGTAGCAGCAAACGAAGCCTTTTATGCACTGGGTTCGGATACAGGAGGCTCCATCAGACAGCCTGCGGCATATTGCGGGATAACAGGAATAAAGCCCACCTACGGTACGGTGTCCCGTTATGGGCTGATAGCCTATGCTTCCAGCCTTGATCAGATCGGAACAATGGCAAGAAATGTTTCAGACTGCGCAGCCGCCCTTGAAATAATATCCGGACATGATCCCAAGGATTCCACATCTGTAGCCGGAAGGGAATATAATTACACACAGGCTCTGGTAGATGATATCAAGGGTATGCGCATAGGAATCCCCAGGGACTATCTTGGAGCCGGACTTGACAGGGAGGTATACTCTAGCATTCTAAAGGCTGCAGAAGTTTTCAGGAATAAGGGAGCTATAGTTGAAGAGTTTGAGCTTTCCAATGTCGATTATGCCACACCTGCTTACTATGTCATAGCCTGTGCGGAGGCTAGCTCCAATCTGTCGCGCTATGACGGTGTCAAGTACGGCTTCAGGCATCCTGATGCGGAGGGTTTGCAGGAGCTCTACAAGAAAACCAGAAGCGAGGGTTTTGGCAGTGAGGTAAAAAGAAGAATGATGATAGGCGCCTTTGTGCTAAGCAGCGGCTATTACGATGCTTACTACAACAAGGCATTGAAGGTCAGGGCTCTTATTAACCAAAGCTTCATGAAAGCCTTTGAAAGCTTTGATATTATCCTGGGTCCGGCCTCACCAATGACGGCACCGAGGCTGGGAGAAAGCCTGTCGGACCCTTTAAGAATGTATTTGTCCGACATATATACCGTATCAGTAAATTTGTCCGGTCTTCCTGCAATAAGCCTACCATGCGGCAGTGACAGCAAGGGCCTGCCGATAGGAATGCAGCTGATAGGCAGGCATTTTGGAGAAAAGGATATAATCCGGGCGGCATACAGCTTTGAATGCGGGCTGTAGAAAGCTTTTACAAAAGCTTATGCTTTAAAAAGCTTATATTAATTAAAGCTTCTGTTTTTTAAATTTATGCTTAATAAAGCTTTTGATTTTTAAGGCTTATGCATAATAAAGCGTTTGCTTTTCTAAAGCTTATGATTAATAAAGCTTTGCTTTTAAGGCATATCCTTATTAAAGCTTATTACTGAATGAAAGGGATTGATATAGATGAGATCATATGAACCGGTAATTGGTCTTGAGGTTCACGTGGAGCTTGCCACCAAGTCCAAGATTTTTTGTGGATGCAGCACCGAGTTTGGTGGAGAGCCTAATACCCATGTATGTCCTGTTTGCTCAGGTATGCCGGGAACCCTTCCTGTGCTTAACAAAAGTGTTATTGAGTTTGCTATTGCCACCGGTCTGGCACTTAACTGCACAATAACTAAAAGGTGCAAATTTGACCGCAAAAATTATTTTTATCCCGATCTTCCCAAGGCTTATCAGATATCGCAGCTGTATCTTCCCATTTGCAGGGACGGTTATGTTGAGATAGAAACCCAGGCCGGCAAGAAAAAAATCAGGATACATGAAATTCATATGGAGGAGGATGCCGGTAAGCTTATTCATGATCCCTGGGATGATTGCACTCTTGTGGATTTTAACCGTTGCGGTGTGCCCTTGATAGAGATAGTCAGCGAACCAGACATGAGATCAGCTGAGGAGGCTGTAGCCTATCTTGAAAAGCTCCGTCTGATACTACAGTATCTTGGGGTAAGTGACTGCAAGATGCAGGAGGGCTCGATGAGGGCCGATATCAACCTTTCAGTGAGAGAGATAGGCTCCGATAAGCTGGGTACCAGAACCGAGATGAAAAATATGAACTCCTTCAAGGCTATAGCCAGAGCGATTGAGGGAGAAAGTAAGCGCCAGATTGAGCTGCTGGAAAGCGGCAAAAAAATAATCCAGGAAACCAGACGCTGGGATGACAACAAGGATACAAGCTTTGCCATGAGGACAAAGGAGGATGCGCAGGATTACCGTTATTTCCCCGAGCCGGATTTGCCACCGGTTATTATTGATGATGAATGGATCTCATCAATAAAGGCACGACAGCCGGAGCTGCGGGACGCCAAAAAGCTTCGCTATGAGAAGGAATTTGGCCTGCCCGCCTATGATGCGGCAATTATTACAGGCTCCAAGCATCTGGCTGATTTATTTGAGGAGACCGTAGCCCTCTGCAATAAGCCAAAGGAAGTTTCCAACTGGCTTATGGTAGAGACCCTTAGGCTGCTTAAGGAAAAGGAGATGGAGCCGGAGGAAATTACTTATACGCCTCAGCAGCTGGCCTCTATCATAAAGATGGTCGATGAGGGCAGGATTAACCGAACCGTAGCGAAGGAAGTATTCGAAAAGGTATTTTGTGAGGGTGTTGATCCTGAGGAGTATGTAAAGGAGCACAATCTTGGCCTGATAGCCGATGAGGAGCTGCTTAAGGAGGTAATTCGCAGGATAATATCAGAAAACCCCCAGTCTGTAGCTGATTATAAAAAAGGCAAGGTTAAGGCAATGGGCTTTATAGTCGGCCAGACTATGAGAGAAATGAAAGGCAAGGCTGATCCGGGAAGAGTGAATGTTATAGTAAAGCAGATGCTGGATGATGATCAGCAGACATGATAGCGCCTGTTTTAGTTTTAGGACAGTTTTAGGACATATGCATTTTATTGATTGTAATGGCACCTATTCTGGTATATAATGAATAAGTAGTTGTAAGATTTTGTTAAAATAATTTAAGTATCCCTGCATATATGATTGTCGGGAGCTGCTTCCGGAGGTGCCTTATGATAGAAAGAAGACGAGCTAAGAGAATGCCTTTTTCAATGTCACTGGAGATTTCGAATTTATATAAACAGGACAATGTTCGTGTTGAGAATCTGAAAGCTCCGATTGAGATTGTTAATATATCTAAGGGAGGAATCGGTTTTATATCTGAAAGCGTACTGCCCCTGGGTTATTACTTTAATGCCAATATAAACCTTTTGGATAATGAGGAGCTTCTGCGTTGTGTAATAAAAATCATCAGAAGTCAGCCTCTGGAGGATGGCAAGACTATGTACGGCTGTGAGTTTGTGGGCATGGCGGATATCCTGTCATATATATTTGATGAATATGATAAAAGAATAAGCGCAGGACAGGAAGAAGCGGCCGACAACTGATTAATAACAGGGCTGGCAGGTCAGCCAACTGATCTGCGCTTTGTATTTAGTAATATTTAGCTTAATATTACTCAGCATGCAGGCTAATTCATCCGAACATCATCAATCTGTTTGTGAATAATAGGGCTTTACTATGACTGAGAATAATAGCTCATCACTATTTTTTTATGTTCTAATATCGAAGCTGTATTTTGTGATAACCCCATCCTGTATGTCCTGCTCCAGCATCCTTTTAAAGGCACCGGCCTCCTCCGGCTTTTCAGCCACGTTTGCCGTTGCTATATAGCCTTTTTTCTGAAGAGCTTCAATAAAGAGGGGCAGATTATCCCTGATTATGGCTGCTGCGCCGTTGTCGGCCGGGCAGAAGATGGTTTCAACCCGCTTGTCTGTCATTTTTAAATGTATATTCAGCTTACCCAAATTAGCCGTCTCCAGATAGAGATGAACCGTCAGGCTTTGATTTTTGCCAGCAAGTGACCTTTTCCTGCTCATGACATATAAATCAGTATGAAGCTGCCGATCCTTAAAATCCACAGGAAGCTGGATAAAGGCAAAGGCATTGTTCAGATCCTTCATAAACTGAAGGTTGCTTTGCATATCATCGACCGGCTCATGAAGTGCCGCCTTATCGTCGCCATCTGTAAGAGAGCTTATCAGCCTGTTGATTTCCCTTAGATCGGCCTCCAGCTGTTTATAAAAGTCCTTGACGGATTGCTTTTTGGATACGCTGTCGGAAGCAATAGTCCATTTTTTAAAAAATGCCTTTTCAAGCAGCCTGGTGTATTCAGCTGATGTAAGCAGGCTGATTGCCTGATCGGCTTCCATGGAAGACAGACTGCTCTTTATATAGCTTAAGCATTCGGAAACAGTCGATGTTTTGTTAGCTATCCGTTCCTTTATGCCGTTAATGTCCGGCGCATCCGACAGGTGTTTTAGCAGGAGAGCTATTTCGCCATCATCCATGATATCGGCAAGGCTTGCTGCGCCTGCGGATGAAGCTGTTTTCACCGGCAGCTCATTGCTCTGCCCCTGTATGTCTGACGATGTGATACCTGCTGCCATTTCCTGTGTCGCTGCAGCTGTCTGAGTCAGTTTTTCTGTACCGGCTGTTGACAGGTATATGTCGATAAGCCTGCTGTTCACTAAAAGGGCATTTTGCAGCATATTTCCTGACAGAAAATCAGAACCGGTCAGGACTGGATTAGACATCAGGAGATTAGCTTCAGCCGCAGTCATTTCCTGTGCCGGAGCCGTATTGGATGTGGTGTCTTCAGGGCTTATATTGGGCTGCTCCAAACTCACCAGATCACCGGCTGATGCAAGCAGACCACCGGAAGGCGTATGGCTGCCGGCAGGAGCTGCTGGCAGGCTGATACCGGGAGTGGTGCTATGGCAGGTCATCAATAATCTGGATAAATTTGTGCTTATATCCTTTATTTTAAATAGCAGCTGATGGCTTCCCTCCAGATAAGCCTGAAATTGCTGGAGATTTTTGGCGTTGATGGGGATATTGTTTTTATACATCAGCACCAGGCATAAGGGGGATGCATCACGGTGAGTGGCTGCCAGCCTTATAAATGTCTGCAGGGTATTTTTGTCTACAGGCATCCGTTGGTTTAAAAGCTCTGCTACAATAGCCTTGTTGCGGTCGCTTGCTGTAAGTCCGGCGGCCGACAGAGCCTTGATAATTATGGATTCATTTGTGTTTGCTTCGCTGGGAAGCAGCTTCAGGACAAGCCCGCCTGCGCAGGCCTCCGAGACGATAAAGCCTGCCTCCTGTCCGATAGACAAAGAGATTTCACCTTCAAGTCTTGCGGTGATTACCTGATTGCCAGGTTCGACCTTTATCTTAAGCTCATTATATCTGTGATCTATAATCAGACCCCTGATAAGCTGTCCTTCCTTAAATTCCGGCATTTTATTCTGCTCAGTGCCGGAAGCGGTTCTGCTGCGGGCAACGTCAGCCCTGCCTGTCGGGGTTGATACTGATTTGCTTACCTTAAAGCGGGAGGGTAGCGAATTGTTTACATCCATAAATATAGACCTCCATTTTTATCATTGGCTGAATGGGGATTTAACAGTTGCATTTCTTGCAATAAACAGTTTCAATTATTATATCGACAAAGTTATGTAAAATAATAAGAAAATTGCTTCGTGCTCCAAATCTAAAAGTCAATAAAAAGTCTGAATATCGAAGTATGACAGCTTATCGCTAAGTCCACCAGGCCAATTATTGGTATTTAGGGATTTTACATACAATTGGAATATAGAATAATAACAAGTAACCGGCGTAAAGGCTTTATTGTTTTATAACCTTACGCCGGCGACGATTCTACTGACTTTTTTATAATGCCTTATATATATATATATCTGATTCTTTTATTCTTGCCAAAGCGGATAGAGTCGTAATTAGCCACTGCCGTATACTGCTCCTTAGTCAGGTTCTTTTAGAAATTTCACAACCATTTTGCAGACCAAAGCAGTTAAGCTCATTCTTAGTTACGCTTGTATTTTTCGCTTGCCTTAATATATAATTGTTTAAGATTAGTAATTGTTTGATTCATGAGGGGTTGATTTTTATGGCTCTGACAGGGCGAGTGCATTCTGTGGAGAGCTTTGGCACTGTTGACGGGCCGGGTATCCGTTATGTAGTATTTATGCAGGGCTGCCCGTTAAGGTGCTGCTATTGCCATAATCCTGATACCTGGAATACGCAAGGAGGCAGGGAGTATAGTCCGCAGCAGCTGGTGGATGAAATAATAAAATACAAGGCATTTTTGGATGCCGGTGGCGGCGGAGTCACCTTTTCAGGGGGAGAGCCCCTGCTTCAGGCTGAATTTATATATGAAGCAGCTCTATTGCTTAAAAAGCAGGGCATAACTGTTGCGATTGACAGCTCCGGCTATATCTGGAACGAGTGGGTAAGGGAAGCTGTGAAAATGGCAGATTTGCTGCTTTTGGATATAAAAAGCTTTGATCCTGAGCTTTATAAAAGGATTACCGGGGTGGAGCTGGCGCCAACCCTAAAGTTGCTGGATTTTCTAAGGGACAACAATATTGCCACATGGGTGCGTTATGTTTTGGTTCCGGGCCTTACTGACGACAAAGACTGCATAAGGAGGCTGGCTCAGCATCTTGGCAGATATCCAAATGTTGAAAGGCTGGAGCTGCTTGCCTATCACAAGATGGGTGAGTATAAGTGGGAAAGGCTGGGGCTGGATTATAAGCTGTCAGCTACCGTTGAACCGAGCAAAGAGCTGATGCTTGAGATTAAGGCTATATTTGAGGAAAACAATATAAAGGTATCGGCCAATATATAGAGGTCACAGCAGCCTAGCAGGAGGATTGCATATGAAGATATATCTGATCAGGCATGGACAGACAGACTGGAATCTGGAAGGAAGATTTCAGGGCAGGGAGGATATAATGCTTAATGCCACCGGAATAGCTCAGGCCAAAGAATGCGGACAAGCTCTGGCAGGAGAGGCATTTAAGGCTGTAATAACAAGTCCGCTTATCAGAGCAAGAAAAACAGCTGAAATTATTGCTGAAATTGTTCAGGCTGAGGATTTTATAGTGGATGATGCTATTACCGAACGGGATTTTAAAGCCGTATCAGGCATGACTAAGGAGGAACGGGAGGCTTTTTATGCTTCCGGAGGAATAGATGATAAGGAGCCCTTTGAGGACGTATGCAACCGTATGATTGGCAGCATCAAAAAATACGGGCTCAGGTATTACGACAATAACATTATAATGGTATCCCACGGAGCTTCAATCAACAGTGTTCTCTGGGTGCTGAGCGGAGGAGAAACAGGTACGGGCAAGCTTTGGCTGAAAAACACCTGCATTAATATAATTGATTGTGACAGAGAAGGAAATCTTAAGCTGGAGCATGTAAATCTGAGTGCGAAAGAGTATATGGCTATAAAGAGAGGAACACCGGACAGCTAATGTCCCGGTTTATGATAGGAAATGAACAAGCGAAACTAAACTACAGGAAAGAACAGAAGTCGAAACAAATGAAAAAAGTGAGTGGTATGAAACAGAAAACGATACTCACACATATAAAACGGAAGGCAAAAAATCTTTTTGTTGACAAAAAAGGAAGTTGAACACATCTGCAAGGCCTACAAGGTCAGTCGTCCCCGGTAAATGATGCTGATGCAAAGCTTTTATATGTAGTGGTTACGCGATCCCTTCATGAGCTGTATATCCTTTACAAAGGAAAGCTATCCGGCCTGCTGGAATAGAATATTGTATCAATATTGTATATAATTCATAAAATTTAATTATTATTTCTATTGACAAGAACGGCAGTTATTAATATAATAGAAAAGTACTTTGCAAATGGGATCTTAGCTCAGCTGGGAGAGCATCTGCCTTACAAGCAGGGGGTCATAGGTTCGAGCCCTATAGGTCCCATTTAACTAAAGTATTTTTCTGTGGCGAAGTAGCTCAGTTGGCGAGAGCATGCGGTTCATACCCGCAGTGTCGGCGGTTCGAATCCGTCCTTCGCTATTAGATACAGGACAACCCCGCATAAACCAGGTGTTTATGCGGGGTTGTTGCTTTATGCAGAGCAAAGGCTCTGTTAATTATATTCTTTTATGTTATAGCTGGCATAATTTGTGTAGCATTTGAAGGAAGGACCAAGGCCTTGCCCGACATACAAAGAGAAAAAGCAGGATAAAATGATTCAATGGCTTTCTTAATTTCAAGCCATATTGTATAATGTAAAAGGTCATAATTTTTACAAAAACGAAAGGTACGGGTTAATATATGAGAATTGGTTCTGGTTACGATGTTCATAGATTGGCAGATGGCAGGGAGCTGATCCTTGGTGGAGTTAAAATCCCTTATGAAAAAGGGCTGATGGGGCATTCGGATGCTGACGTGCTGCTGCATGCTATTATGGATGCTTTGCTGGGGGCGGCTGCCCTTGGAGATATTGGCAGGCATTTTCCGGATACCGATCCTGCATACAAGGGTGTATCAAGCATAGAATTATTAAAAAGGGTAAAAGGGCTGATAGAGGATAAGCTATACCTTATAGAAAATATCGATGCAACAATAATAGCACAAAAGCCCAAGCTAGCACCCTATATACCGGAGATGGTAAAAAACATAGCCCAGGCCTTGGACATAGAGGAGGACAGGGTGAATGTCAAAGCCACCACGGAGGAAGGCCTGGGCTTTACCGGAGAAGGGCTGGGTATAGCAGCAAATGCAGTTTGCCTGCTGGATGAGATGATGAACCATCAGATTGATCTTACACCAAAGATACCTGCAGAAGCTGCCTGCAAAGGCTGCAGCGGCTGTTTTTATAGAAGCTAGTATGTTGCAGACAGCATAAGCAATCCGCTATTGACAAAATCATCAAAGATGCATAGAATAAGCATATATAAAGGAATATAAATTATGAATAAAGCTATGAACGGAAGAGTAGCCCATAGCATAGTAACAGAGAGAGAATGTCACCGGCTGAAAGCATTCTTTACGACGATATGGGTGAAGTGCATCCGGGAGCTGGTCCGGTGAGACGCAAGTTTAGCCGGGCACGGTTACAGCCGTTACCTGTTTGAGATGTATGCCTGATCTATATATCTGATGGATATATATCCGGGCATATAATTAGAGTGGAACCGCGTATAAACCGCCTCTAAATGCTAGAGGCGGTTTTTTAGCGTACATAATTATATTCGTAAGGACGTTGGCTTCTGCCAGCAATAGCCGCCTTTACATATATTGCTGACCTGATGCATATTGTTCGGCTTAAAAGGAAAGGTTAGGTGATTGTATGGGATTGATTAAATATATTAAGGAAGAGATGCAGATAATAAAGGAACGGGATCCTGCAATAAAGACCCCTCTTGAGGTCTTTCTGTATCCAAGCTTTAAGGCAATAATCCATTACAGGATAGCCCACTGGCTTTATAAAAGGAAGCGTTATTTCCTGGCCAGATGGATCTCCCAAAGAGCAGTCAGAAAAACCGGAATTGAGATCCATCCGGGGGCTAAGATAGGAAAGGGCTTGTTCATAGATCATGGACACGGAGTGGTAATTGGTGAAACTGCTATAATTGGTGATAATGTAACCCTGTATCAGGGTGTAACCCTGGGAGGAACCGGTAAGGAGCAGGGCAAGAGGCATCCGACCGTAGGAAATAATGTTATGATAAGCGCCGGAGCAAAGGTGCTGGGCTCATTTACAATCGGGGAGAATTCAAAGATAGGAGCCGGTTCTGTGGTGCTGCAGGAGGTGCCTCCCAATTCCACAGTAGTTGGTGTTCCGGGAAGAGTGGTTAAGCAAAACAATGTAAGAATACCCAGGGAGGATCTGGATCAGGTGCATTTGCCGGATCCGGTGCAAAAGGAATTAAACAGCCTCAGGGAGGAGAATATCTCCATAAGGAACGAGCTGAAGGAGCTGTATAACAGGCTCGAGCAGATAGAAAGGAAATTGAACGAAAAAGAAAAGATGGTGGAGGAAGCGCAATGAAAATATACAATACCCTTACTAAGAAAAAAGAAGAATTTATACCTCTGGAGGAAGGGAAGGTCCGAATGTATGTATGCGGACCCACAGTATATGATTATATCCATATTGGCAATGCAAGGCCTGCTATCATATTTGATACTGTAAGAAGATATCTAGAATACAAGGGCTATGAGGTTGTCTATGTCAGCAATTTTACCGATGTGGATGACAAGATAATCAAAAGAGCCAATGAAGAGGGAGTCAGCGCTTCTGAGATATCGGAGCGCTATATAAAGGAATTCATTAAGGACAGGGATGCGCTTAATATTCGCGAGGCCACCTATCATCCCAAGGCAACAGAGGAAATTGACGGAATGATAAAAATGATAGAAACCCTGATAGAAAAGGGCCACGCTTACGCCAAGAACGGAACTGTATTTTTCAGAACCAGAAGCTTTAAAGATTACGGTAAGCTATCCAAGAAAAACATTGATGAGCTGGAGGCGGGTGCCCGTATAGCAGTTGATGAGGATAAGGAAGATCCCATGGATTTTGTGCTTTGGAAGCCCAAGAAGGAAGGGGAGCCTGCCTGGCCTTCACCCTGGGGCGAGGGCCGTCCCGGCTGGCATATTGAGTGCTCGGTTATGAGCCGCAAATATCTGGGTGAGCAGATTGACATACATGCAGGTGGAGAGGATCTTATCTTCCCTCATCATGAGAACGAAATAGCACAGAGTGAAGCAGCTAACGGCAAGGAATTTACCAGGTACTGGATGCATAATGCATTTTTAAATATTGATAATAAGAAAATGTCAAAATCTGAAGGCAATTTCTTTTCCGTGAGGGAAATCTGCAAGCAGTATGACCCTCAGGTACTTCGCTTCTTCATGCTGAATTCACATTACCGCAGTCCTCTTAATTTCAGTTGGGAGCTGTTGGATGCGGCTAAAAACTCACTGGAGAGAATAGTGACTGCAGTTGACCAGCTGGAGTATTATAAGGAAATCATCAAAAACGACAAGGCATTAAGCGAGGAAGAGGGTAAGGTGCTCAAGGAAGCCAAGCTGCTGGTGCAGAAGTTTATGGATGCCATGGATGATGATTTTAATACTGCAGATGCAATAGCAGCCATATTTGAGCTGGTAAAACTGGCAAATGTCAGCTGCAACGCCGAAAGCAGCCTGGAGCTAGTAAACACCATCAGTGATGATATCTGCAAACTCTGCGATATTCTTGGAATTATAGTAAAAAAAGAAAAGGAGCTGCTGGATGAGGAAATAGAAAGGCTTATTCAGGAGCGTCAGGAGGCCAGGAAAAGCAAAAACTTTGCCCGTGCCGATGAAATCAGAGAGCTGTTGCGAGGGAAAGGTATTGTGCTTGAGGATACCAGAGAGGGTGTAAGATGGAAGAGAGTTTAACAGGCAAT
>Ga0134090_1000255_pt1 | contig 50591 bp, 40 predicted proteins | sample 1_4taG_FD_94453 | JGI IMG/M metagenome (GOLD analysis project Ga0134090, IMG submission 94453) | Switchgrass degrading microbial communities from high solid loading bioreactors in New Hampshire, USA - 1_4_20_6_A1 metaG | ecosystem: Engineered > Bioreactor > Semi-continuous > Anaerobic >...
AAAACCATATAATTAGCTTTATTGTTTTCAATAGATAGTATTGATTCCATGATTAATTCTTCAACCAATACTAAATTACACCGCTTTAATTACATGGAGAGGGGGCTTGGTTGTATTAAAATGGGTGATTTAGTTAGAATTCATGTAAATGATTTAGATAATAAAAGTATTATTAATATAATAGAAAATAATAAGCTATTTCTATTTTGTAGAGAATACTTAGAAGATGACTTTAATGTTTACTGTACAAAAGGTACACTTTATCCTGTAATAGATTTTACTGAAAACTCATGGCTTATTCAAGGCGATATCTGTTTTGTAGAAGTAGAAAAAACGGATCCAGAATTTGTACTGGTAGTGTTTGAGGGAGGTGAAAACTAGATGGAGATTAAACATGGTAATGATAAGACAGAAGAATTGAAGAAGAAAGGCATCCTCAGGGAAAAAAGTAATATAACTGAATATAATATGAAGAAAGAGACACCAATGGTAATGAATGAAGCGATGTTTTACCATACCTTTATGAGAGGTTGAGGTCGTTGCTAATTCAACGGTGTTGAATAAAAAAAGTAGCCCCTGTAAAGGGGCTTTTCTAATTTAAAAAGGTGATATAATGTTTATTAATTGGTAAAAGTTTATAATGGCGGGGAGTGAAGGATTTGAACCTTCGACCTTTTGGTTAACAGCCAAATGCTCTGCCTAACTGAGCTAACCCCCACGTTTGGCAGAGGCGGTAGGAATCGAACCTACGCTTCCGGTTTTGGAGACCGGTGTTCTACCAGTGAACTACCCAACCCTATAGAGGGTGGAGCTTGTAAAAGCTCAAGTTGACTATAAAATTTCTCTTACACCTAAAAAGTCATTGCTTTGATATATAATATAATCTTTATTTAACGCTGCATCTTTTAATGTTTGCCAATATTGTCTATGTTCGTTATTATCAGTACTCATAAATTTTGTACACATATTTATATATCTTTGCAAAGCAATTTTTTCATTTGGTGCGTATACTCTGTATATTTTGTATTGATTAGGTAGTTGAATTATTAATATATACTCATTATCCAAATTACTACCTCCCTGCTACTATCCATATTGGTAGTTTTTTGCCTCTATGTACCCCACCCGAAAGGGGGAGAACGGGTGGGAGATGTTTTTAATGTGGCTACTCAGCCTTGAGGAAAACTAATAGCCAATTCAATCAATGCTAGAACCTTAATCAAGGATTTTATCTAGCTTTTAGCCTTATTGTGTGAACTACCTCCACCTATAGAGGTGGTGGCTTCGTGGTCAATGCTCCAATCGGAGCAAGTTTACCCACGCTCAAAGGGCTGTTCCATCCCCGAATATGCCAATTATATGGCTAACTTTAGTAATTTGTTTTTCACTACTTTTTTAGCGACATTCATCTCCCACTTATAGAAGATGGGAGACTTCTGTTGTTAATTAAGTTAAAAAATCAATTTTTTATATTTCCATAATTAACATACGAAGTAAAAACTAAAAATGAATATTTAATCCGTATAATTTTTTTCTTATTCCTAATTTCTCATCATTAATATACGGTTCTTACCTAAAAATAAATATCTAAATGTTAAATTTTTTCATTTTCTCCCTAAACTACCCTACGGAAAGGATGTGATAAGGTGCAATCAAGTAGAAACGTTTCTAAAATAATCCAGTATAACCTTGAGCAAGACACTATAAATCTAAGACAAGCGGGATTATCTTATCAAAGGATTGCAGAAGAATTAAACGCATCAGGTAAAGTACCTGAAGATGATCAAATAAATGCAGAGATAGTAAGGAGATTTCTTGAACATATACCTGAAGTTAGTAGAGAAATGGTGAGGAGAGATAAGAAGAAAGTATTAGCTGTTGTTAATAACAATATAGATATAATTTCTGAAATGACTGTTTTGTATGGGAAAACTGCTAAGTTGCTAGAGACTATGGAAGAACGGGCAAATGAAGAGGGTACGGTAATAGATCCCCATAAATTCAAGGCACTTTCCTCAGAAATGAGGGAAATGTTGAAGATGATGATAGAGATACAAAAAGAAATAAATGATTACGAAAACATCAAAAAATTCATGGAAATTGTTATGGAAACAGTTTCAGAAGAATGTCCTCAATCAATACCTAGAATCATTGAAAAATTAAGAATGTCCAAAGAGACTAGATGGATAGGTCAATCATTTGGTAATAGATAGGGAGGGATTGTATGGACTTATTTCAGGAATTTATAAGTTTAGCGGAAAGTAAACTAGAAACTACAGGTATTTGGAGAGAGGAACCAGTGGATTTATTAACCTTCTTCACCTCCCCCGACTTTTTAGGTGAGAAACCTTATCCGGGAAAGCAGACTGAGCTACTAGAAATAGTTAATAGTATTGTACAATATAAAATAATAGGTAACGAAGATATGTGTCCAGAAGATTTAAAGAGTGTCACAGAGTTATGCGTATTATTCGGTAAAGGTAGTGGGAAGGACTTCCTAGCTTCAGCTATCTTAACTTATATGTGCTATGTACTTTTATGTTTAAATGATCCTCATAAATTTTTTGGATTTGGAAAGGACACACCTATAGACTTAATTAACATGGCCATAAACGCTTACCAAGCTAATAACGTGTTCTTTTCTGAATTTAAGGCTAAGTTAAATAACTGTAAATGGTTTAAGAGAGTTAATTATAATCCCTCTCAAACACCTGAAGCCTCCCACCGAGACTTCCAATTAACTAAAAATCAAGTGAGATTTTATAAAAATATTACTGCTCACTCTGCACATTCAGAAGCGGATTCATTCGAGGGGTTTAATCCCCTAGTAATAATTTTTGATGAAATTGATGGATTTGAACCCGAAGCAGCTGAAAAAGCCTATACAACATTAAGATCTTCGGCAGTAACCAGGTTCGGGGAGAAAGTTCTTTTAATATTCATCAGTTTCCCAAGAAATTCCGATGGATTTATGCTTAAAAAATACAAAGAATCTTCTGAAAATCCACAAGTATATGCAATAAAAGGTAAATCATGGGAAGTAAATCCAACAATAACAAGAGAAAGCTTACAAATGGAATATGATAGAGATCCTGAGAAGGCACGAATGTTGTATGAGTGTGAACCTCCATTATATTCTCAAGCACTGTTCCAATTCCCTGAAAAGATTGATGAAGTGATTATGTTAGGTAAAAAAGCACAATGTAGTGGTCTTATTATAGAGGAGACTATTTCAACAAGAACTTTAAAAAACGGGGAACAAAGGCATTTTATTGGCTTAAAACTTCACAATTTAGTGCTAGATCCCTCATTTACCTATTATCTAGGTGGAGATGGGGGAGTATCTTCAGATAGTTATGTGATTTGTCTAATGCACGGGGAACCTACTGTTATAGAAATAATTGAAAATGGAGAGAAAGTTCAAAAATGGGTTAATAAACCTGTAGAAGATTTATTATTAGAGTGGAAACCATCTAAAAAAGATAGGTTGCCTGTTGATTTATTGAATGTAGCAGATATTTTAGAACAAATATGTCAACAAGTTTATGTTAAAAAAGCCTTGTTTGATAAATTCAACTCAGCAGATGTAGTTCAAAGACTAATGTCTTATGGAGTAGAAGCCGAAGATAAAAACTTTTCTAACCCATTTCAAGTACAGATTTATCAGAATTTAAAGGGATTAGTCTATACAGGAAATATAGCATTACTAGATCATGAAGTAGAAGAAAAATATGGTGAAAAAAGGCTAAATGCAAATGAAGAACTGAAAGCAATTAAACTTATAAATGGAGCTAAAATAGATCATGACAAAGATAAATCTAAGGACTATAGTGACGCTAGAGCTGCTGCCGCATGGATTTGTTCTATGGATGATCCTGAAGAGACTGAACATTTTGCTATGCCTTTAATCTTTGGTGCGGGGGGAAGGAGGAGATGATATACGAAAGAAGAAAAAACGAAAGTCTAATGGATTATGAAGAAAGATTATATAGAAATCAAAAAAGGTATAAGATATCATGGCAGAAAATAACTAAACTTCTTAATTTAGATCAACACCCCGACACCACCCGAAAGGCCAGTTATGGGTATCTTAGGCGGGTAGACCAAGAACGAGAAAATAAATTTGATAAATCTATACTAATTATAAATGACTTACACCTGCCCTTTGAGAGAAAAGACATTCTGGATATAGTAAACAAACATAAAAATGAAATTACAACCCTTGTAATTGGCGGAGATTTAATGGATTGTAAATCTATATCAAAATTTCATCAAATTAAGACATTAACAGTTGAAGAAGAATTAATTTATGCCTACAACTTCCTTAAAGAGCTTAGGAAAATACTTGATAAAGGCCAAGATATAATTATTATTGATGGAAACCATGAGGAACGATGGTATAAAGATATATGTGATATGCAGCAAAAAGATATGCAAAAATTTATAAATCCTAGCTTAATAGATATGATTGTTGAAGGATTTACCCTATATTATGAAGGGAGTAAGAAGAGATATGAAGGTATAAAGGGAATTATCTATATCCCACACTGGTTTGTTAATATAAATCAAAAAGTAATAGTCTGCCACCCTAAAAACTTCTCGTCAGTTAAAGGTAAAATGTTAGAAAATAGTGTTCAACACTTCATTAATCGAGGGGAGAAATTTGATGTACTAGTAATTGCACACACTCATAAATATAGTAACGGTATAGTAGATAGGTATCAAGGAAAATTTGCTATAGAAAATGGATGTATGTGTCTACCTCAATCATACGCAGATAATGGAAAATTAAACTATACCCCTCAGGCATACTGCTACACTATCATTAAGTATAATGATAATGAACCTGTTAATTATAATAACATAAAAACCTATTTCTTAGATGAATATGTGGATAAAGGAAAAGAATATCAAATTAAAATCTAAATGCGTGGTACAGTAACCACGCATTTATTATTTATGTAGTTTTACTTATTTACAGTATTAATTCGTATATTAAATATACCAACGATACCTTTTGATTTTGAATACCTATACTAAATGACAGGTAAGCAAGATTATTTACTAAATAATTTAATGAACAGATAAAAATTGGTGGGACAGAGGAAGTGCACACCTTTGCCTGAAACCCACATGAGTAAGGCTAACCACCAATTAAAAATTAACCTATGTGGGAGGTAATATAGTGAATGATAAAAAATTAAAAAGAGTTGTAATTAAAGAGGAACTAGTAGCCTTAACAGGTGATATTTATAAAGCTATTATATTAAATCAATTCATTTATTGGTCCGAACGTATAGCTGATGTAGATAAATTTATTGAAGAAGAGTCTAAAAGATTACTAGTTGAGAAAGGAATTGAATCAACAATAGAAAAACAACATGGATGGATATACAAAAAAGCAGAAGAATTATCAAGAGAGACAATGCTAGGATTAGCTCCATCTAATATAAGAAAACATATTCAAGCTTTAGTAGATAATGGATGGCTAGATCAAAGAAGAAACCCTAAATATAAATGGGATAAAACTTATCAATATAGGCCTAATATAGTTAAGATTCAAAAAGACCTTCATTTATTGGGTTATTCCCTAGAAGGTTATCCATTACAACTAGATAATGAAATATTAGATAAGCTCTGTAACATTGATAATTCTCGAATTTCTGTTTTAGAAATAGGGAATTGCGAAACAGAAATTCATAACCAACAAAACGAAAAAGCAATACCAGAGATTAATAAAAAGATTACATCTAAAGATAAGAGATATATAGGCGATGGGCAAACAAATGTTCTAAATACAGTTGAGAATAGTAGCTCTTTAGATAAAGAAAAAGAAATTTTAACTATAGATAAAGAAGCTTTAGAATTTTATAAATTATTACCTCGACAAGATGGAGATATAGTTGAATTTATTTTAGAGTATAGGAAATTACGATCTAAATATTCTAAGGAGTATTTAGAGTTGATTATAGATAGATACAAAAAATCTAAGGAGTTGAAAGGTGAGAATGTATATCATAGACCAGAAAATTTCTTTAAATATGGTGAGTATAAAAAGTATTTAGATGAAAATTGGGATTCAACGTTAGAAGAGTGTAGGAAAATGGCTCAAAATAAACATTTTAATCGGTCTAGTAATAAAATAGGTTCAAACGAACCTCAAGTTACAGATGAATGGGATAAACAATTAAAAGATTTAGGTTGGTAACGGAGGTGAGTAAATGGGAGTATTAGAAACAGCAAAAAAGGTATTTATGCCTTTTAGATATAAAAAAGGTACTATTGCTACTAGTAACACACCAGATTATGAATCTGTTAGTGATTTTGGTGGTTCTAGAACTACCCTCCCTAAATTTGTTCAAGGTGGGGGCGGTGCGTTCGGGGCGTTGCCTAAAAAGACACAGAGAGATTTACAGCTAGATGATACATCCTTAGCTAATATGAGTGTCGAGGATTTAATAGATACATTAATAGACGCTCATCCTGATGTATCTTTTGCGGTTTGGAATTTTATGAGGCTTGGTAATAGTGGATATACAATAAAGGTTGAAAATCTAGAGGATAATGAGATATACGAAGAGGGGCAGATAGAAATTAATAATCTAATAAAGAGACTTTCACAGCCTAATATTGAGTATTTCCAAATATCTAGAGATTTTGATAAAGTTGTAAATCAGTTAATGCTGTCTATTATTACGAGAGGGGCTTGTGCTTTAGAGTTGGTTTTAACTCCTAATTATGATGATGTAGCTTTTATTGCTCCAGTAGATCCTGCTACAGTAGACTTTAAATTTGAGAATGATAGGTATGTTCCCTATCAAGATGAAGAAACCTTATCTTTAGATATTCCAACTTTCTTCTATGATGGGTTAGATGAGTTAATTGATAGTCCTTATGGTCGTTCTCCAATACTAGGTGCATTAAATACTGTAATATTTCAATTGCAGGTTCTAAATGACATCAAACAGGTAGTGCATAATCAAGGTTATCCTAGGTTTGACATTACTATAATAGAAGAAGTCTTGCTAAAAAGGATGCCTATTCATATTAGAAATAATGAAGAAAAGAAGCAAAAATGGTTAAACGAGAAGTTACAGGAGATTATTGATATGTATAACAATTTAGAGCCTGATGACAGTTTCGTACATTATGATTCAGTTGAAATTGGAATGGCTGGTGGAGATCAGAAAGGTGGGGCAGTAATAGATCCTGAGAAATTAATGAATGTAATAGATCATCATATAATGGCTGGATTGAAAACATTATCGACTATTTTAGGTAGAAGATCTACAGGGAATACAGAATCTTTTGCGAAAATGGAGATCAAATTGTATATAAAAGGTGTTGAAGCCATTCAAAAGACTGTTGAAAGAATACTTAGTAGAGCATTAACTCTAACATTAAATATAAAAGGTATGCAAGGTGTAGTTTACTTTAAATTCAATCCAATAGAGATTAGAACGAGTATGGAAACCGCACAGTTTGAACAAGTACATTTATTGAATTGTCAGTTTAAACGTGATCAAGGATGGATTAGTCAGGAAGAAGCATCAATGATGGCAGTAGGACATGGTCCTGTAGCTGATGGTCCAATAAATAACGATACACCTAAGAATTCAGATGGTGGTCCGATAAAAGGTACACCTGATGAGAAATCTACAGATGCAACCGATGTAGCAGATGAATAATTAATATTTAAGGTTGAAAGGGGAGGATTGAAGTGGCTAAACCAACTAAAGAACAATTAGAGAAAATAAATAAATTTAGTAGAGTTAAGCTTACTGAAGATGACGTATATGTATTTCGTAGCATGATGATAGATAATGCTATAACTTCATACTACACTATAGTACATGAAAATTTATTAAGGAAGTTTAGTTCAGATGTTAAGAAGGGTGTTGGATTACTGCTTTCCCATGATTCAGATAAGCTACCTGTAGGAAGATCCTTTGATGCTTTTCTGGTTGAGGAATGGGATGAAGAAAGTGGAGGATTTTTGAAATCATTGTATGGTGATTTTTATATTGCACTTGGTAGAAACACTGAAAGTGGCATGACTACCGATGACATAGTAAAGGGTATAGATACTGGAACTATATTCGATACTTCCATAGGATTTAGTGTAAAATCAATGAAATGTAGTATTTGTGGCCATGATATTAGAAGTTGGGATTGTCCTCACTTACCTGGCCGAGAATACATTGTAGAAAATGAGGATGGTGTAGGTGAAACTGTAACTTGCTACGCAATTATGGGTGAAGATGGGATAGGTGAGCTTATTGAGAACTCTTTAGTTTATGCTGGAGCTTGTGCTAGAGCTACCATTGTTAATGAATATTCCATAGGAGATGATAGTATTGCTAAGAACATGCCTAAACTACAAGTAGTTGAAGAGTTGAAACAAATTCCTATAGATGCCTCTGTATACCAATTTTATACTGCGGGAGGTCTAGTGATAATGACAGATAGTAAAGAAAAAAGGAGTGAAACTGGTATGGATAAATATATGAGTATACTCACTGAGTTTAATATTAAATCAGAAGATGATTTAAGGGCTAAATTGACTGAACTTAGTGAGAAAACTACTGAGCTAGAGAATAAGAACAATGAAATACTTGCAAAAGATGAAGAAATAAAGAAATTAAACGAAAAAATTGAGACATATAAGAATGATTGTACAGAAAAAGATGGTGAGATAGCTGAATTAAAAAATGAAATATCAGAGCTATCTGAAAAAGTCACTAATCTTACTAAGTTAAATGAGGAATTAAAAGCTAACGAAGAATTGGTTGAAACTTATAAGAAGGATTTAAAAGAGGAAATTATAGAGCTTGGTATAAGAGCTGAAGGAAATGCCTTCAATAAGACTTTATATGAAAGATTTTTAGATACTCTAAGTATAGAAGAATTGAAGGAAGTAAGGGAAGGATTCAACGAAGAAGTAAAAAATAAATTTGCTGGTGTTAGAACTACTCAAACTAAGGTTAGAGATAAGAACAAAGACACTGAATTATATAAAGAAGATTTTGAAACTGAGGAAGAGTTTAGAGAGTATATAGCTGAATTAGCTGAAAAATATGCTAAAGAGAATAATGTATCTATTAAAGACGCCACTAAGCTTATGTATGCGAAATATAGTGAGAGAGGTGAAGCGTAATGGCAGGTAAATTCACAAGACTACAAAAGTCTTACAAAATAATGGATCCTGATGGAGTGGCTTTATATACTGGAGTAGTTATGGCAGGAGAAAATCAGTGCAAGAAACCTACTACTGATAATGAAGTCCCTTTAGGTGTTGTAGATAGTGATGAGAGAATAGATGATCCAGTTAGGGCTGGTGGAAATCAGACAGGTAGGCAAGTAGCTGTGAAACTTGAAGGTATTGCAGAGATAAAATTATCTGGTTCAGTTCAAGCAGGGGACAGAGTAATCCTTGCTGCGGGAGGGTTAGCTAAGAAGATGCCTACTGACCCGGGAGTTTATAATGTATTAGGATTTGCTGAGAAAAATGGTGAGGATGGGGATGTTATCCCAGTAAGAATGGCTTACCATGTATACCCAGTATCAGAACTTTAATTTTGATTGACAAAGGAGTGTGAAAAAGTATGCCAACAGTACAAAAGGTTCATATAGATAAGGCTTTAACTAACATATCAATTGGTTACAAGAATGAACAATTCATTGCAGATGAGATTTTTAAACCAGTACCAGTACAGAAACAAAGCGATAGATACTATGTATTTGGTATGGAAAGATTCAGACAGCATGATGATTACAGAGCACCTGGTACTGAAGCAAATGAAATTAGTTGGACATTGTCAGATGATTCATACTATGCTGAAGGTCATGCTTTAAGACATCCAATTGCTGAAGAAGAACAGCAAAATGCTGATGATGTATTTGACCTAGAAGCAGACGCAACTGAATTAGTAACAGAAGGTATTCTTTTAAATAAAGAAGTGGATGCTGCAAATAAACTTTTAGATACTAATAGCTATCATCCAGATTTACGTATTACTTTAGGTGCAAGTGGTGCTCCTGCAAAATGGTCTGATTATGAAAATTCAGATCCTATTTTGGATATTAAGAGAGCAAAGGAAGCTATCCATAGAAAATCTGGTTTAAGACCAAATGTGTTGATAATATCTGAACCAGTAAAAAATGTTTTAGAGTTACACCCAAGATTACTTGAAGTTATCAAGTATGTTCAAAGAGGAATTGTTACAACTGATTTAATGGCGGCTGCTTTTGGTGTAGATAGAATTTTAGTAGGTTCTGCACTAAAATCTAATGTGCAAAATGCTGGTCAAGTTGAGCCAGGACAAATTGAGCCATTAAATTATATCTGGGGTAATTCCGCAGTTTTAGCATATGTACCTCAAAGACCTGGAAAGAAAACTCCAGCTATTGGATATAGTTTTATGTGGAATAAAGATGGTAATGGTCCTGTACAAGTAAGAAAATGGTATGAAGTCGGCAGAAGAGCTACTATCATAGAGGCAGAAAGATGGTATGCTCAGAAGATTATTTCAAATGTAGCTGGATTCTTATTTGCCGATGTAGTAGATCCAATTGGCTCTTTCTAAAATCTCGTAAATTATAGAAAAACTAATAACCACTACTGTAGGCTACTGCCATGCAGTAGTGGTTTTTTAAAGGAGTGATTTGATGACTAAGAAAGAAATTATTAATACTTTGGTAAATGAGTATGGTGTTGAGGATAAAGGTCTAGCAAAGAAAACAATTAAAGAGTTAGAGCAAATGTTAGATGAATTGAAAAATAAAGTAGAAGAAGTGAAAGAGGTTACCACTGAAGAGCTTGATGAAGCTGTTACCAATGTTAAACCTGAAAAATCTGAAGAGAAGAAAAAAGAAGTAGTAACAGAGGTACAGCCAAATGTATATGAGACGATTACTCGTAGATTTGAACCTGCTAAAGATATAAGAATAGAGAATTTAGGGGCAGGGGATGTGTTTATTAGTAAAACTAAAGAGAACCTTGTAAATGAAAAGAATAAGATAGCTCCAGGGCAAGTAATAGCATTGAAAGATGTAAGTGTATTATATATAACTTCAGCTTCAAGGCCTATTATCCGCATTATTTATTAAAGGTGGTGGGGCATTTGGCTTATAAAATACTAAAAGAAGGATTTGAAGATAGTGTTAGAACTAGATTAGGCGTTAAGAAGTCAGAATTACCTGATGAGGATATAAGAAATAGATTTATAGCTGATTTAGCTGAGACAGTAGTTATAAAAAGGGTACCTGATTATGACAAGATTACTGATGAGAAAGATTTAATGTTCTTAGAGAGTGCTATAAATTATTATATTTGTTACTTACTCGCCCCCACCATGCCTAATAAGATTAAATATAAGGTTTCTACTATAGAAGTGAAATGGGAGAAATTAAAGACTGACTGGGAGAAAAGAGCAGAGGAATTTTTAGCTTTATATGAGGAGGCATTAAGCCAGATAGAAACTGTTAATGTTGTAATTCCTCAATCTGATATATTCCGGATTGCTAAATTGATAGGAAGTGGAGAATAAGATGATTGAGATTAAAAGAGAAATTATTCAAGAAGAAGGTGTTCCTGTAAGTATTTTTGATAAGGATATGGGATTTGTAGAGGACACTATTGCCTTGATAGGAAAGGCAACGAAGCAATTTGCTAGTGAAATATCTTTAGAGTCTCATAGACAGGGGCAATTTTTACCTGAGGTGGGAGTAAGAAATGGATTAATTATTAGAAATAAAGTAACTAACGAAGATTATATAGTAATTGCTAACTATCCTGAAGTAATAGAGCAACAGGTATGTACTATTATAACTAGAATGATTGTTTGCAACTCTAAAATAAGAGTAGGTAGATTGATTGAAGATGCAGACGAGAGAGGGAAAATTACCAAAGGTTTTAAGGAATTATATACTAATTTAAGTGTCTATGCTGAGCCTTTAGATAGTGAGGTTAAACAAGCAGATCCAGGTAAAGCTCCTAAATCTAGCTATAGAATTTATGCTCCTGATATTACAGTTGATATAGAAGATCAGATATTAGTAGATATAGGTGGTCAGATGATGCCTTTTAAATTAGTAGGTTATGATTATTTATCCTTTAAAGGATTAACTATCTTAGATGTGATAACAGAAACGAGGAGAGAAAAATGGCTAGATTAAAGAACACTGATTATGTAATGTATTTCGACTTAAATAAATATGAATCTGAAATGAAGAAAGCTCTAATGAGGGCTACTAGGGAGGTTAAGCAGTTATTAATTGATACTATCATCCGTAATATTGAAGCACTACCTTTTAAGGATAATCCAGTTAAGTTAGCTAGTGGAAGGATAACAAGTGACGCAGAAAGGAAAAAAGCATTACTAGATTCAATAAGCAAAGATGGCCATGTGAGGATGCACGTAGAGAATTTTGCTAGTTATTATGGAAATGTCGTACTTGAAACATCGGTATCAGCAATGGCCAGTAATTTTGAGGAATCTCATGTAGGTTGGTATTACGAAATTGGTACGGGGGAAGAGTCAGATCCAAGAGGATATGCTCAATATGGAATGTCTGCAAGTTTAGGGGATGTAAATCCGTATAGGTTACCTCATGTAGGAGCTCCGATAGTATCTAGAAGTGCAAAAGATGGTTATTGGAGAGATTTAGGTGGAAACCTACGTAAGACAGGCTCTAATTTAGGTGGAATAGGTAATCCAGAACCACCTAAAGCTATGGATCCAGATAAGTATGCTGAATTAGTAGAAAGGTTTAGAGAGTATATTGGTGAGGATATAAAAGCTTATTACTGGTTTGAAAGGGCAGTGGAAGAAGTTAGTCAAAAGATTTTAGATATTTACAAAGAAGCGGTAAAGAGTGTTGATATATTTAATCCGGAGTTAGGAATTTTCCATATAAATGAAAGGATAATCATAGGAGATAAGTATATAGTTGGCTAGGAGGAGAGCCATGCAAATAATAAATTTATATGACAACATTTATAAATTGATAGCTAATAATCAGAAAATCCTATACTATCTAGGAATGAGTAGTGATGCTTCACATTTAGATAAAGCTAAAAAGATACAGAGAAGAGCTAAACCGCAGGATTTAATAGATAATGTTCCTTTAATATCGTATTATGCACTTCCAGGTGGAGTGGATAAAAGAAACGATACAGTTTATGTAGCTCCCTTTGTATTTAATATTTTTACTTTTAACGATGTAGATGCTGCACATTTAATAGCAGAAGAACTGACAGATACGATTGATAAAAAATTATTACTCTTTGAGGGAGTCGAAAATTTAGAGTCAAGACTCATCACTGCTCATGAAAGTGGTGTAGATGAAGAAGATATCTACTGTTTTACAGTTGTATTTGAATTCTCAGTGATAATTTGAACATAAGGGAGGTCTTTGAGATGAATAGAAAGATGGTTATTAAGGGTGTAGGAACTCTAATGGCTAAACGAATATGTCCTAATGGTGAGAAAGAACTTATAACATTAGGAACCCTACAGGATTTAAGAATCGACTTATCAACTGAAGTTGAAGACATTTATGGTGGCGATGGTATGTTTGCCATTGACAATATAGTTACTGGTAAATCTATCACAATAACTGGAACTGACGCAAAATTTGACTTAAACGCTATATCTCTTATGATGGGTTCTAGCATAGAAAATGGAGCAGCTAACGTGTGGGCGTTGAATGAAAAACAAGTTGTTCAGTCAAATAATACAATAGTTTTAAAATATCCTCTATCTGATTTACAAATGCCTTATGAACTACATCCAGAGGAAAGCATTACTCTAAGGTTAGAAAGAAATAATAAAGTAATTCCACGTGAGGATTTTGATGTTGATACTGCAGGAGATGTAACTACAATTACAATAAATAATCCTGCTATTAAGGTGGGGGATGTAGTAATAGCTGCATATCAATACAAAGTTGATGACGTAAGTATGGCAAATATACTATCTAATGAAATACCATTCCCAGTACACATCATACATCACGGATCTTATCAACAAATAGATGGTACTATACAAGATTTGGAGACTGAATTCTACGCTTGCCAAGCAAGAGGTACTTTCTCAATTGATGCTCAAAGAGCTACTGCTTCAAGTTCTGCTATAGAATTACAAGTTCTAGATCCTGAAAGACCTGATGGAAAGATAGGTACTATTAAGAGATATCAATCTAGAGGATCACTTACTGAGTGTAAGGTTGATGAACTAGATTGAAGAGATCAACCTGTAGTTCCTGATAAGCATACTGTAACATTTAATATTAGTGAACCAAATGTTCTACTTGAGGTTAAAGATTCTAGCGGTAACATTGTAGAGCCTATTTCAGATAATGTTTATGAGTTAAAGAATGGTGTGTACACTTACTTTTTATATAAAGAAGGATTTGAAGTAGAAGAAGATAGTTTCACTGTAGCAGATAAATCATTAGATATAAATATTAGCTTAGAACCATTAAATGCTGAATACGCTTATCTGGAGTCTACAGGGCGTGAGGGAGAGCATGAAATAGACGGAGTAATATATACTTTTGTAGAATTTGAAATGTTAGATGTGGATGGAGAAAGAATCTCTTTAGCCGAGGATAATGTAGAGTATATTAGATCAAACGGTAGAGCTTTAATACCAAATACAGATGAGACATTATGGTTTAATAAAGATAAAGAATCAGGAAGATATGAATATGTGGTTAAGACTAAAGCTGGTGTAGTATATCAAGCAATACTTGAGTGGGTTAAACCAGAGTAATTAGGAATCAATAGGGGGAATTAATCCCCCTATTTTAGAATATAGAAGGAGGATGTTTGATGGCTGAAGATAGAAAACAAGAAAATAAAAAAGTAGAAAAATTGACTAAGGAAGAAGCTGAAAGAATTGAGAGTGTGTTTTTTGAAGATGACGAAGAGATAATGTTGAGAGATGGTAAGAAGTATAAAATACATCCTTGTACATTGAAGGATGCTAGAAGGTTAATGAATTTGTTAAAGACTGTTCAAATTGAGGCAATTATATTAAATTTCCTACCTAAAGATGACGGAGGTACAGGAGCAGAGGAAGATTTATTTGATATTCTTCTAATAGCATTTAAGGGTTATCCTCATATAGATAGAGATTATATTGATAATTATGTAGATTTAGAAACTGCTAGAAAGATTATTGAAATTATGATTGGATTGAATGGAATAAAAAAGTCTCTAACAGCGTAGAGGGGGAAACCCAAGAAGTTATAATTAAGGATTCAGTAACAGGTGTAGAAGTTGATTGGGGTGAAATCTTCTTTCTCCTCCATAAACACTGTAATTTAGATAAATGGCAGATATGGGAATATACATTACCCCAGGTAGCTGAACTTATGAAGCGAATAAATAGATATATTGAGTATGAGATAGAAATTAATTCTTTACCATTAAGAGCATTTGGCGTATCCGTAGGAGGCAATGATGCAGGTAAAGATCAAGACAGCAATACAGAAGATGGATACCATGTCGCTACAGAAGATGATATAGATATTTTAGCAAGATTCTTGTCTGGAGGATTATAGAATCCGCTCTACTAGTCTTTAATCTAAATTGGCAAGAAGTCTCCCAACTTCTGTAAGTGGGAGATGAATTGCCGAAAATGTTTGACGAATATATTGTGGAGTATCAATTGATGTAATTAAAAAATATATTGAAACTCAAGGTGAATAATATGCTAAGAGCATATAAGTTTAGGATTTACCCCAACAAGGAACAACAAGAATATTTTACTAAATGCTTCGGATGTGCTAGATTTATCTACAATATAATGCTAGAAGATAAAATAAAGTATTATAAAGAAACTGGTAAAATGCTCAATAATACACCTGCACAATATAAAAAGAAATATCCTTTTCTTAAAGAAGTAGACAGTTTAGCCTTAGCAAACGCACAGCTTAATTTAGAACAAGCATACAAAAACTTTTTCAGAGATAAAGCAGTAGGTTTTCCTAAATTCAAAAAGAAAAAGAATAAACAATCTTATACAACTAATAATCAAAATGGCACAATCTATATAGAAAATGGCTATATTAAACTTCCTAAATTAAAATCTATGGTAAAAATAAAACAACATAGGCAATTCAATGGGAAAATTAAATCAGTAACTATATCAAAAACACCAACTAATAAATATTATGCTTCAATTTTAGTAGAAGAAGAAATAACACCATTGCCTAAAATAGATAAGAAAATAGGTATTGATCTAGGTATAAAAGATTTTGCAGTAACAAGTGATGGAGAAATAATAGAAAATCCAAAATGGTTAAGAAGATCAGAACAAAGAATAAAGTTTCTACAAAGAAGTCTATCAAGAAAACAAAAAGGCAGTAAAAACAGGGAAAAAGCAAGATTAAAATTAACAAAAGCATATGAAAAACTAACTAACCAAAGAAAAGATTTTCTTCATAAATTGTCTTCTAAAATTATAAACGATAACCAAGTTATAGTTTTAGAAGATTTAAAAGTTAAAAATATGCTTAAAAATCACTACTTAGCAAAATCAATATCAGAGGTAGCATGGCGCGAATTTAGACAAATGTTAGAATATAAAGCAAAATGGTATGGTAGAGAAATCATAATAGCACCATCAAATTATGCAAGCAGTCAAATATGTAGTAATTGTGGATATAAAAATGAAGAAGTAAAGAATTTAGCATTAAGAGAATGGATTTGTCCTAAGTGTGGGGTACATCATGATAGAGATATAAATGCAAGTAAGAATTTGCTGAAGCTAGCTATATAACTTTGGTATATTCGGGGATGGAACAGCCCTTTGAGCTTGGGGAATCTGGTAACAATAGTTACCTTGATCAAGAAGCTCCTACTTCTATAAGTAGGGGTAGTTCACGTGAGGTGGTTGTATGGCAGATAAAAAAGAAGCTACACATTCTTTAAGAACTGAAATTCAAATGCTTTTCAATACTCAGGGTGCAGATCAGGTTGTTGAAGATGTTAAGGAGATTTCCCAGAAAGTTGCCAATTTAGTAGAACCCGTTAAAGGTTTAACTAATGCTTTTGCGGAATTAAATGCCAGTCCTTTAAGAGGTTTAGTAAAGATATTGAAAAATTTTTCTGTAGATTCAGTAGCAGTCGATGCAAGTAATTTACGAAAGGTTATAGAGAATAAAATAGCGACTGCCATTACTAAATCTAAAATTGAGTTTATTGGTGATGAGGGAAGCGAAAGATACCCATTTAAAGTTAAGATGGGGAAGGAGTTTTGGGAGAAGAATCATAAGAATGTAGCGGAGGCAATGGCGAAATCATTTGCTAATTTTGAAGTGGATACATCAAAAATACCTCCTTTAGATAATAGGCAAATACTAGAAGAGTTTCAAAAGAGGTTTAATGAGCAGATTGTTGAGCTAATAAAAGATCAGGATATATTTAGTCTATTTAAGGTAGATCCTAAGACTAAAGTTAAGAAATTTAAGTATAAGAGGAAATTTACATTAGATGAAAATACAGTAGAAGAGATAATGAAAGCTATAGAAAGTGAGTTTGTAAGGGTACTTTCCGATCCTGCTAATATTAATTTAGGAGATATCCCTAAATTAAATCTTAAATCTGATGAACTAAAACAAGTTGTATTAAGGATACAGGAAAGTATTGGGAATATAGATAGTTTATTAGGGGTAGACGCTAAAACATTAGGAGATTTACCTAATATAGAGGATAAATTAGTTAAGTTTAGAGATAACTTAACTAAAATGATTAAAGAAATTAATACTTTAGCCGAACAATTGGATTCAATAACTATAGGTAAGGCTACGGAGGAAGATGTAAAGAAAGCGATTAAATCAATAAATAACTTAAAGGATTCCGTAACTATTAAAATAAGTAAGTGGATAGAGGATGTTACATTAGCATTAGACTCTCAATTAAATTTAAGGCCAGATTTAAGTAGCTTTAAAGAAAGTATTAAATCTCTGAATAACTATCTTGATACACTATTTCAACAACAAATAGAGTTATTCCAACAAGACATAGATAAGGTATTAAATAAATTAACTACTAAGGATGTAGAACAAAGAATAGATTTAGTAAAGGGCAAGAAATTAGATATTACTCAACTTATATTAGATGTTATTACAGAAAATATTCTTAAACAGGAGATACCTATTGCTGTAGATTCACAACCAATTAGTGAAACCATTAGAGCGTGGACTACGGATTTTGGTATAGATATAAATGAACAGTTAAATGGTGTTTTAGAATCTCTTGTAAATGGAATGTCAGGTATATATGAATTATTAGATGTTCAAATTTCATCCTTAATACAATCTACTATAAAAGATCTAAATTCTGTGGCAGCAGAAAATGCTGAATTATTTAATACAGACGAGTTGAGGAGACTAATTAGGAAAATACAGGAAGATATATATTCTAATGTAGTAACTGTTTTATCTAACGTTACAGTAAAAAGTATAACTAATGAGAATTTTGAATTTGATCTACCTAAGTCTTTTAGGAAGGATATTAAACGGGTAATTGATAATAACATAAAAGAATATATGAGAAGAGTATCTGAGTACTCTCAGGTAGAAGGACTAGAGGGAATAGAGGTTAATGACGCTATTGAGAAATTAAGGAAGCATACTACGATGATAGTAAATGCAGTAATGAGACAGGTTAATCAGTGTTTAACTAATATTAGAAGAGAATTTGCTCATGAAGATATTGGGTTGGCTGAGAGTACAGAGAATTTAAAAAATACCTTTAAAAATAACATAAGAGCATTAACTAAAACTTATATTAAAGCTCTAGAGAATTCAATTAATACTATTATATTAACAGAAGAAAGTTTAGAGTATTTAAAAGATGAAATTACTAATTTAATAAAGAATAATATTAAAGTTTCTAGCATAGGTGTAGATGCTCAGGAAGTATCACTTACATTAGATGGAATTTATAGCTCAGTACTAAATCAAGTCTCTACCGAGATTAATAATGCTTTATCCTATTGGACACCTCACATAAATATCAATGATGCTTTAAACGGTGAGCAGATATCAAGGAAGCTTACGCAACAAATAGATGAGGTACTTCAATATCGTATCAATGATTGGGTTAACAAAATTAGTTATGATACTAATCTAACCGAATCATCTAAGGAGGATATTGGTAATGTAGATAATGCAATAAGAATAGGAACATTAGATATTACTAAGTTATTAGATACAGTAGCAAAGGGTATTGAAGATATACTAGAGAGACAGTTAAATGATTTAATTAATGAGGTTAAGGGATCAGATATCGGAGAAGTGAAAATAGATGTCGCTAATGTGGTAAAACGAATAGATACTTTATTGGAAAAGCTAGTTTTAAATAGGGTAGCAAAATTAACTCTAGAACAGGCAAATCAAGAGGATTTAGGAATTAATCTGGATAAACCTACAAAAAAAGTATTAAAACGAATAGAGAATATTGTAAATAGCACTATAGATGCTATAACTGAAAAGGAAATAGATTCAGGGGAATTAAATATTAAAACTAATAGATTACAGAATAATATAAATAGCATGATACAGAAGATTATAAATAAAAAGGCTAAAGAGATAACAGCTTATGGTAATCAGTTGGTGGGAGAAGTATCAATAGATAGTGAGTATTTAGTTGTATTGAAAGAAAGTATAGATAATATACTAGAGAATATAATGTTAGGATATGCGGAAGCCGCTAAGAAATTGTCTACTCAAGTAAGTAGTAGTGATGAAATTAATGCTATTTATACTAAGATGGTAAATGGTTTTACTGAATCATTTTCTTTAGCTATAGATAGTTTCTTAGAGGGGTTGAATGTTGTAAATAAAGGGCAAGTTAATATACCAGTTAGTAAGTTACACCCTAAGATAAAAGAAGCTATGGCCAAATATTTTGGTGTGGGGGTTAAGGAGTTTACTGAAGCTTTCCCTGAGATCAGTGGAAAGGAAATACAAAAAGTAGTAATTCAAAAGAATGTAGAACTAATAATAAACACATTGAATAGTGTAATAAATGCTTCCACTAAAAAAGTAATAAAATCATATACAGATTCTATAAAAGAAGTAGAGATAGAGCCGAGTAGTTCATTAATTGAATATATTCAAGGTAAGCTAAGAGAGTTACAGGATAGTATACTTACAGCAGCGAAGAGAATGGTTAAAGAACAGTTTAAGTTCCTCACTGAAGAAATAAGGCAGATGAATTTAGAGGCTAGAAGTTTAGGGTATAGGCCAACTAAAGCATTTACTAAGGAAGTTTCAAAGGCCACTGGTGAGAGTGTAGAAACAGGTAATGTAATTAAAGGCATTTTAGGTAACGCTAATCTAAATATAAATACTGCTTCTATTAGTGGAGCTGATATAATTGCAAATGAATTAGAGGTTGCTAGTACTTCAGTAAGTATACCTAATATAAGTGAGTTAAAGACAAATGCTACTTCTGTGATAGTTGATGGGAAGGTAGTAGATCTAAATGTAGATAGATTCCCAATGGAAAAGTTATCACCTTCTATTGAGAATTTATTAACTTCAAGAATACAATTTGATCCAGAGGCATTGTCAGAACTCTCCAATGTTTTATCTAATTTAACTCCAGAACACTTCTTACGTTCAAATATATATGGTAGAGGATATGAAGCATTTGATGTAAATAAACTTTTCTTTCGACAAGTGACTGATACTCGAAAAGGACTTTTAAGTGGAGTAGCTTCTAATATGGCTAAGTATTTAATTGCAGGTTATTTAATGAGATTACCTATGAAGGCTATTACAGAAGCTAACAAAATAGCAGCAGAGTTGGACTACCATATAGCAAAAGCTAGGCAGAATATTGTAATAAAAGATCCTCAAATGACTGCTACTGCCCAACAAATTGTATACAATAGATACAGACAAGAGGGGCGTAGCGTAGACACAGAAGAATTTAGAAATGACGTTAAAAGGGAAGCTACTAATCTACGGAATATGATGAGTAGTGAAATGTCAAAATACCTTTTAAATATTTCTAAGGCATACTATCAGGATATAGCAGATGTTGGAAGATATTATAGTATAGTTTCTAGAAGAGCTAGAAATCCTTATGAGGCATTAACTAGAACGAAAGAAATTGCAAAAATTGCGGCGGTGGAGGAAGATTTAGATATTGATTTTGCTGCTACTGGACTTGAAGCGTTATCTGCACAGTGGGGTATACCGGCAGGTAATATGAATAGATATGTAAATATGTTATTAAAAACTGCTATGTTGTCTAACACTACTGTTGGAGATTTACTAGCTACTCAAAGAGATACTGCTGCAATGTTCAAAACAAGGTTAAAAGGTCTAGATGATGAAAAAGCGTTTGCTACTGCTATGGCATTATCTTCTATGTTCGTTGAGGCTACAGGAAAATCAGGTAGAGAAGCAGGTACTTTCTGGAAAAATGTATTACAGAGACCTTATACAAAGGACAGTAGAAAATTCTTAGAAGAAGTCTCTCAGTATGAGGGATTTGAAATGTTATCACCATATTATGTCGATGAGATGGGGAGAAGAGTTCAAAAAGATTTCTTAACAATGTTCTCAAATATAATAGAAACTACTCTAAAAGTAGATGATCCTTCTGCAATGTCTATATTATCACAGATATTCCCACTTAGAACTATTGGCGGAGCAGAATCTATATCAGCATTAGTACAGAATCTAAAAGTAGATTTAGAAAAATCCATAAAAATGTTAAAGGACATGGGAGAGCTGGATCAAGATACTACTATAGATACTGTTGATGTTAAAGAAGTAATTGAAAAATATATTGAAAACATAATGGGAGTAACAGATGAAGATATAGGAATGTATTTAGCTGGATTACAGGATACTTTTCAATATACTTATACAGGGATGCACACTCAATGGCAATCCACTATCTATACTGTTTTTCAGGAACTAAAGGAAGAAGCAAGTGCAGCCATGACTTATTTAACCGCAGTACTTCGTAAATTTGAAGAAAATGGATACAAACTTGCCGAAGTAATAGGGATTTTCATGAAGATAGGTCTTGGACTATTAGGAGAAAGAATGATAGATAGAGTGATTCAGAAAGGAAAAGAGGCTCCAATTGGACTAAGTGATGTACAGAAAGAAGCGGCTTATAAATATATTGAACTTCAGGCACTTGAAAAGTCTTTAGACGCAAGAAGAGAAGCTGTAGAACAAACTTTAATTAAATATAAAGCTAATTTGGATGCAGTAGATAAGGATATCACGAGGTTACAAGATGAAAGGCATCAACTTCACGTATTCATTAATGATTTACAGAGTAGGGCGAAGTTGTCTAAGGAAGAGGAAATAGAGCTTCGTAAAGCTATGATGCAAAGAGATTTGTATGATGATCAGTTAGTGAAACTTAGAAATACTTACAGTTTATTAGAACGCACAGTACAGGGGTTAAATGATGAATTTGAGGATATTACACAATCATATTCAGGTGCTATTAATCTTGGAACTTTCCTGAAAAATAGCATGGGGGCTAGGAATGTAGAAGAATTAAGAAATAGTTTTGCAAATTACCTAAGAAATAATAAACTTTATAATGAAATAGCACCACTGGCTATAAGAAGCTCCATGAATCATAGTAACGAATGGTACGAACAACTATTTAGTAGGAAAACTGAATTAGAACAAGCATTGATATCGCAACAAAGAGAAATGATAGAATATATAACTGCTGCTTTTGGAGATAATGCTCAAGATATTTTACGTAGGGCTTTAGGAGATAACTTTGAAGAAACGTTCTATGCAATAGGACACAGATTATCAGATGAAACAGTAGAAGCTATAAAACGAATCGGTGAACATGTTGATTTTGATAGTCAATATGCTAAAATGCGTAAGAATTTTGAAAACACATATAGAGAATTAAATGCTATAAATTCTGAGCTAATTAATTTAAACACTGATAGACTAAAGACTGAAAGATTAATATTTGAAGCAACTAGACCAAAGATCGCAGGATATGGAATAGTGGATGGGGAGAGAGTAGCTAATTTAGTACCAAAGACAACAGAGGAAATATTAGAGAGTTATAGAAGTTTACTTCCTTCAGTTGGAATAAAAGTAGAAGAGTTTGAAGCAGGTATGGACAGATTAGCGGCCATGTTTAAGGATGGAAGATTTAATGTTGATGCGTATGAGGATGCTTTGAAGGAAGTAGCTGCTCAACTAGGAATAGCAGACAGTGATTTCAATAAGTTCAAGATGACTATTAAGAATTTGAATGATGAGATAAGGGCAGGGAATAGAGCTATATATGACTATCTAGCAGCATTAGAGTCCGTTAGTACAAAGAGTGGAAGAATTCAAGCAGGTACTACAGTTAAGCAAACAACTACTCCTACAGGATTAAATGATACAAGTAAAACTGCATTAGGTGTAGGTGCATTATCAGCTTTAGGATCTACTGCTACTAAATCAGGTTTATTTGCTAAATTATTAGAAAAGTTTAAGGCTACTGGATTTGGATCAGGATTACTAAAGATAGGTACAGCGTTAGGAGCTACTAAATTAGGAGCATTAGGTAAAGGGTTAGCTGTAGGTGCTAAAGGATTGATTGCTAGACTACCTCATTTAGCCTTGATATATGCAGGGGTATCAGCACTAGGATCTATAATGGGTGGATTGGCAGAAAGAGGCATGACAGATTCAGAGAGACTTTCTCTGGAAGCAGATAAGTTAGAGAGTTTGATAAAGAAAGCAACTGGGTGGAAGATAAATGAAGGAGATAATGCTATAACAAAAATAGCTAAATATGCTGGTAACTTTATAGGTACTTTAAGTAGCGGTGCCATGAATCAATTAAATAGATTGGTTGGAGGTACTGCACCATCCTTAATTGAAACGTGGAGATTGCGTAGTGAAGCAATGAAGCACCCTGAGCTTACCAGAGATGAATTAATAACTCAATTAAAGGAAATGTATGAAGTAGATGTTAAAAGATATAAAGCAAATTACCAGAGACAATTAGAGTATTTGAATAAGAACCCATTTGTAGATCCGTTAACAGGTGAATTAAGAGCAGATAATGATCCTTATCTAGAAAACTTACCATTAGAAGATTTAATGGAATTCTTAGATAGAAGAATTAGTAGTTTGAATAAAGCTTTAACAGAAAGCGATGCACTATTTACTAAAGAAAAAGTGAAGTTATTGATAAGCGGGTTGTCAAATAACTCTAGAGAGATGAGAGAGGCTGTAAAGAAGCACTTAGACAGAAACATAGAAGAAATGAGGGGGCTAGTAGAAGAACTAAAAACATACCTACCTAAACTTGTACCTGGAACAGAAGCTTATACTGAAATGCAATTACAGATAATGGATTTAGAAAATAGAATTGCTGAATCTGAACTACAGAAATTTGAAACAAGGTTTTCAGAATTTGATGAGATAATGGAAAGATATAGTAGGCAATCATCTTTAATTCAGTCTAAGTATGACGTTAAAAAATACGATGCTATACTATCGGGAATAAAAAGTGATTCCACAGCTATAAGACAGATTGAGAAGAAAATGGCTGAGGAACAGGTAAGAATGATAAATAGTATACAAAGCAAACTAGATAGTTTAATGAGACAGTTTGCTGATAAACCAGACCAAAGAGAAAAGATATTAATTCAAATACAGCAATTAGAGGCAGATAAGAAACGAATTTTAGCTGATATAAAAGATAAGATGAGTGAAGGATTATCTACTTTCAATCTTCCTTCTGAGATAAAACCTTTAACCTACTACGAAGCCATGACAAGAAGTAATACTCATAGAAATGTAACTGTTAGATCTGGAGATGCTATGGTAAACATTACTATTGAAAATATGACTGGATCAGATGCAGATTTAGAAAGATTAGGTAGAGCTGTAAGTAATGCAGTAGCACAAGCACAGAAAAACTTCGTAAGGCAGTTTGCTAATGACGTAAAAGCTGGAATGGGTAACAACTATTATAGTTGGAATAATTATTAATACCTGCAACTATTGTGTTGCAGGTATTCTTTTGTTTGTTAGATATCTAGGATATGTATTATACCTATACTATTTAAAGAATTGGAGGTGGAGAGGTGTCTAGACAAAGACCTTATGTTAATCCTTTAGAAGATGATTATAGATATAAAAAGATATTGTTTGTCGATGTTGGCATGACTTTTGAAAAAGTTAATGCAAGAATTATTGAACCATACACACCACCTACACCTTTACCAAAGACAGCTAGAATGGATATTTTAGAAGGTCCATCACATATACATCATTCAGGTATTGCTGCATATAAGTGTAGTTTCGGATTGTTATTTCCAAATAGACGTGCTTACATTGAATACATGACTTATATAGGAAGTACTCATAAATTTTATGATGAAAGAGGTCAGATTTATACTGGTACAGTTGAAGATGTGAAACCTAGGGTGGTGGAAGGTAATAGACGATATGTTCTTGATATAACATTGATATTAATAAAAAAAGATCAGTACGATAAGAAAGATTTCTTTCAATTTCAAGATATAGAGGGACATTGGGCGGAAAAAGACATAAGCGAAATGGCTAATTTAGGTTTATTAGCTGTTACTACTATAGATGGCGATCCTGTATTATACTTCAGACCTGAGGATTATACTACAAGAGCAGAGTTCGTAGCAATGTTAAATAGAACTAGAAGATTGATAGAGAGGATATTAAGGGAGTAGATAAGAATGAGTAGATTTTTAGATGTTACTTCAGATAAATGGTATTATAACGAAATAGTAGAGGCTTCTAACATTATATTAGAGGATGGAGATCCATTGATAGTAGGGATACCTTATAATGTTTTTCAGGAAGGAAAGCCTTATATTTATCAGGAATTTAAAGCAACTGCGGGGCAGAAGGAGTTTTTATTGAATAAAGCTATAACTCCTTCTAATGATAATCCATTATTTGTTTATGTAAATGGTGTTCAAACAGTATACAAGAGTGTAGAGCCAAGTGGAACTGGAACAAAAGTTACTTTATATACTGGAGTACCCGCCAATGCTGTTGTTGCTTTTGCAAGTTATGGTGTTCCTCAATTAGATGAATATGGTAGGCCATTTACTACAGGCATACCTAATGCTAAGTATCCAAGTGTGAAACTACAAGGTGCTTCTAATTACTACTATAATCAATTTTATAGAGGTAAAAGGGAAACTGTATCAGCTTTCGGTAAGTATCTGAAACGTGCAAGTATTACATTTGAGGAATGGAACGCAAATCCGTCTAAGAGGTCAAAGTTATTACAGAAATATATAGGTTATAACGATAATGTTTATTTTATTGATCCTGAAGGTACGCTCTATGTTCCTTATAACTTAAATGGAGTTACGTGTAAAGTTACTTACTTTACTTATGAAGGTTATGTGAAAGTTAATACTCAGGAAGTAGTTCCTGTATCTGATAATGTCTTGCATCTAAATAGAGTGTTTCCAGATGCTTACATTACCCGTGCAGAAGCTTTTGTGCTTATAGATCGTTTAAGAAGAACACTTTATAGCAGATTCTCAGATACTAAAGCATCCTCATATAAATTAGATGCTACGATTATTGCCTATGAAGGACAGAGAGCTATTAGTATTCCAGGTCGATACGAGGTAGGAAAGAATGATATAGAGGTTTACTTAAACGGTAAAAAGCAGACTGTTGGAAAAGATTATATAGAACAGGATGGATATACAATAGTATTTAAAGATTATTTGAAAGAGGGAGACGAAGTAAGAGTAAAAAGTGACAGGAATAAAAGTAATAATTTAGTGGATGTAGGTACACGTACAAAATACTATAGACCAGATAAAGGAACATTTATCAATATTAATGGTACTATAGGTAACCCTGATCCAGATGATGATTCTTGGTGGGCTCCTCATATACTAGCTTTAGAGCAGGAGGTATTAAGTACTGGTGAGCCATTAGTAGTAGGTATGCCTATTAGAGGAAGTTTTACTTATGAGGGGCAGAAGGTAGTTACAGTTGATTCTATGAAATACCCTATTCAAGGTCAGGGGGAAGAGGAGAATTGGTTTATGCCTGAAACTTTTATGACAAGAGCACACGCCGCCACAATCCTCAATAAATTTAGAAAGCTAATGCTAGAGAAGTTCCTATAGGAGTGATGCTATGCAATATCTATCAAAAGACTTTCAACGAAAATTAGCTGACAATTTAAAAGTAGGTCATTATTCTAGACCAAGATGTATAGTTCAAGTAGATAGAATGGCTTTTATCCCAGGTAAGGTAGAGCAGATTACTATAGATGATTTCGATTTAGATACCGTAGTAGAGATTCAAAGAGAATGGATAGAAGCTGATGAAAGTGGATTATATAATGGAGAAACAGTTATTAATACTGAAAATATTGTTTTTCCAGTACAAGGGATGTCTCTGGCTAATGCTACTGATGAGTTTGGTTCAGCAAGAAGTGGTGGTTCAAAACACCAAGGAATAGATATAGCTTTAAACACTAATGCTTTCCCTGAAAGACGTGGTGTAGGAACTCCAATTTTAGCTGCGTGGGGTGGGAGAGTTAGTACAGTAAGGACATCAGATCTTTATAACGGATATGGTATTTATGTAGATATAGTACACCCCAATGGCTTGAGAACAAGATATGCACATTTAGATAATGCTTTAGTATCGGTTGGAGATATAGTATCTCCAGGGCAGGTAATTGGCGAAGGAGGAAATACTGGGAATGTATTTAGTAGCGGTAAACCAGTATTAGGTTCATATAGTGATCCTGATTCCATGCGATACAAAGGGTACGGGGCTCACCTACATTTTGAGATACATGAATCTATAGATGATAAAGGAAACTATAGGACAGTAAATCCAAGACCATATTTAGATGGCAGTAAAAAGGCTACAACTTCCGTATCTCAACAGGGGGCAGGTGTTGTAAGAGATATCCCTGTTGTAGGATATAAAAATTCTGTAAGATTAAATGAAACATTTGTTAAAAAAGATTGGTATAAAAATAGCGTATATTCATTTAAAGATAAGTTTTTAGAATTATCTACTATAGAAAAAACTTCAATTGATGGGATTCATAACTGGAATACATTAACGTTTAAAAAGAAGTTGTTTTCTTTTGGTGTAACTACTGGAATGAATATAAAACTTAAAATGTCCAGGGAAGGTTACTTAGATTTTGCTTTTAGATCTAATTTTTCTAAAGAAGATGGGGATGCTTTTTATATTGCTATAAATGATCCAAAGAGGCGTTCTGTTAATTTTGGTAATTTTAAAGGATTAAAAACGGTGCAAGAATTGAAGAAGGTGTATGTACCTGCTGGTGATGTAGATATAGATATAGTAATTAAATGGGGTGGAAAACCTGCTGTAGAAAATGGAAAGAAAGTAGATAAAAAATTTTCCATAGGTAAAATAAAGATAGTTGATATAACTCCTACTAAAGAGGTCATAGATACTCTTTATCCGAGTAAGGGATATAGTAATAAACAAGAAGATTTCATAAAAGCCCAGGGCGGTTTCTGGGAAGAAAAAGAAATAGTAGATTTTATATTTACTAATGACTCTCAAGTATTCGATTTATCTGTAGGTGAGTTTGTATATACGGATACTATACAATTAGATGAAATAAGTTCTTGTGATATAGTAACTTCACTAGAGCAGGATTCAGCCGAAGCAATTATTACTATACCTAATCCAGATGGGTACTACAGTCCTGAATATAATCCATATTATTTCCCTGAATTATTTAGGTCTAGCCCATTTGCATATTTTATGGGGGGATTTCAAACTGGTACCTTATCAAATAATACTCCAATTAGAATTTATATGGGATATGGTGAAGAAGTAATTAGAGTTTTTACAGGTTTAATAGATAAAGTTGATGTAAGAAATAGCCCTCCTACTATAACTATAACTGCTAGGGATATGTATAAAAAGATATCTGATAAAGTATTGACTGAAACAAAGCAATATCCAGCTATAAATCTATTAGATGATTTCCCTGGGGGAACCCCTAAATCAGATAGTGATTTTGTTAATACAATAGCTCCTGGTGCTATTGAAACATATAGAAAATATAATATACTTCCATCAATTACAATAGCTCAGGCAATACTGGAATCAGGGTGGGGGAAGAAGCGTATTGGGAATAATATCTTTGGTATAAAAGCAGGTAGCGGTTGGAATGGAAAAACAATAACTTCTGTTACTACAGAGTATAAAAATGGGAAGTGGGTTTCTGAAACTGCTGTATTTAGGGATTATGATTCGGTAGCTCAGTCTATAGAAGATCATGCTAAGCTAGTAGGGACTGCCCCAAGATATGAAGCAGTTAGAAACGCTAAGGATTATAAAGAGGCAGCTAGAGCTTTACAGGAAGCAGGGTATGCTACGGATCCAAAGTATGCAGAGAAACTAATAAATATAATAGAGCAGAATAATTTAACTGTATATGATATAGGCCAAGGCGGAGGCAGTTTTGGTACTGATCCCGAAGGAGATAAGGTAGCATGGTTAAAGTCTGCGGTTGTACAGGATTTAATAGCTCATGCAGGTATGTTTGGATGGAGAAGGCATCCTGAAGATTTACAATATCCAGATGCTATTATCGAAGAGTCTTATTTAATATCTATAGATCAGCAGAAAGGAACTTATGTAAGAGCAGTACCAGGAAAAGAGGGAGAGTTTGAAGTAGTAAGTATGGAATCAACACCTACCCCTCAAGGATGGATGAATCCTTACACAGACGAGTACGGAAGAACTTTTGAGCAGTATCAGCATAGGGTAGGGGAATGTATAAGCGAAGTTCTTAAAGATACTCATTATAGATCTTATTGCGACAGGTACGGTACCTATAGATTGGAAACCATCAATTATAATAAACCAATAGTAGATACCTATACTTATAGGGAAAACTTAATAGCTATTGATAAGACAATAGATTTTTCAAGGGCTAGAAGTCATATCATTGTAATAGATGAGGAAGGCAATAAAGCAAGTTTCTTAGATAAGGAAATTTTAATAGAGTTAAAAAGTGAAATAAGGACTGCTTCTGTTGTAGTTCCTTGGGCTAAATCCTATGAGCTAAAGAAAATGGTAGCATCTAGGTTATTTGAAGATATGAAGAGGATTTGTAGGTCTATACAAGTAGTTACACCTTGTAATCCTACATTGGACTTATTGGATAGAATAAGAATTATTGATAAAGATTCATCCACAAACGCTGTATATACAATAAAAGGAATAAGAAGATCATATACTCCAGAATCGGGGTTATTGCAATATCTAGAGTTGTTCTGGTCCGAAAAAGGAACGGTGATTTAGATGATACATGGTGGAATTGTTAATGATAATATAGTTTTTCCTGTGTTGGATTTAATTAGGAGAGAGATGAAGGATTCAGGGTATGAGTTCGGTATTCCCTCAGTAGTTTTTTACAGAGATCATCCTTTAGATGATGAAATTGTTACTGCTGCTGAACTAACTTATGAATCAGGTTTAGTAGAAGAGATAATTTTAGTGCGGGGAAGTGACGATGAAAGTACTTATCCTGAGGGATTAAAACCAAACCATCCTGATTATGAATACTGTAAGTATTGGAGATTAACTTCAGTTATTATTTCTTATTATGATAAAGGATCAAACCCACAGCGAAGATATGAGATTTATTTAAACTACGATAAAAGAGGATTTTTAGAAAGTACTACAGTAAATAAGGTTTAAGGAGGGGGCTATAATGTCTTTCAGTATAGGCTATGTAGCAGGTGGAGTTATTGATAAAGTACGGAAGTTGCCATACCCTCATTTTTCTATATTTACGGTTCCTTATATAAAAGGAAGAAGGATAAGAGCAGAAGGAGGAGGAGTGTATACAGATACTTTTAGTTTGCCTTTTCCTACTGAATTCTTATCAGTAGCTTTCGCAGCTAGTGAGTATTGTGATGGAGACTATTGGGAGCTAACCTTAGGGGATGTAAAAATATGTGAAACTATCTATACAAAAGAACTTCCTGAAAGTGTTTCAATGGGGAATAGCTTTGGTATAGTATATCCTTTGGAAGCAAATACAGTAATAAAATTTGATTTTTATAATGTTAGTGGTACCCCTAAATCTGTCTGGTATAATATTAAATTCTTGAGAGAAGAGCAAGAAGAGGAGGGTGGAGAGGAAAATGAGTTGTCCGAGTAAAGTTAGTAAACCATGTGCATGGATGGAAGGAGAAACCACTGTAAAGAATTTAATAACCTCCTTGGCAAATGAAATAGTCAATGCAAAAATTCCTTTATTGGATGGGGGAGTGGAAAGTAGTAAATGGAAAATTTTATATAAAGAAAGAGAGCATAATTATGTAACTTATACAGTAAGTACTGTTAACACATCTGGTAAATATATACATGGAGAAACTGGTTTAATTAGTACAGTTTATCAGATTCCTAAGGAACCTACTGAGTATAAAGCAAATGATGGATATTTTTATGAAGCAAAACCCAATACTCCCGTAGATCAATTTACTGATACCCATCCTGAGCATAGGACAGGGAAAAGAATTAGTTTTGCACCCTTTACTTATAATGGAGAAACCGTTTATATTGAAGAAGCTTTAGTTACTCTTGTAGATATGTATCCTAATATACCCGGGACTATGTTTGAAAACAAGTGGGAAAAGTATCAAGCTTATGTTGTAAAGCACTTTAGAATTGATTATCAAGGCAATGAAGTTGAAGATAAGAATTGGAATTACTATAAATTGGTAGCACCGTTACCAGATGACTGGACTTATTTCCTTTATAAAGGTACTGCACTTACTGTAGGTAGATATAGGTGGTATTCTAATAATGAACCACACATATCTGATAGAACAATTACGATAAGAAATTCTTATTCTGTACAGCATTATACATTTACTCCTTCATACCATGAGATACCAGAGAAGTTAGTTCTAGAATGTACTACTAACGATGGTAGAAAGTATAATGTTTATTTTGAAAAACCTTTAGACAGTAATAATTATATTAAAGTTCAGTATGGAGTGGAGATAGCTCACGCTAAAGAACTAGAAGGTGTTCCTGAGGAATCCTATTTATCGGCATGTGATTTAAGTACTATAGGTCCAGGTAAAACTCCTAATATTATTAATGAGCAAGAAGCTTATTGGGCATATGAAAGGCAATTGAATGGAGTGTATAAACCAGGTGAACTAGAGCTAGGTGGAGTACAAAGTCCAATATCTTATTGGTTTTTCTCTGAGAATTCAATAAAAAGTTGGCTTAAACCAAACATGCGGGGGAAGGATTCGGTAGTAAAATACTGGATTAGTTTTAATAATGATAGAGCGCTGATTGTATTAGAAGGTGATCCTAATTTTGAATTTGAATCTTACTATAGAAGTTTTGCTTATATAGGTAAGTTTAATACATTAAATCTGAATGATACAGTAAATAATTTTGCAGTTACAGTAGGTATGGGGGCTTTAGAGAAGGCAAAAACAGGTTTTGAATTAAAGGATATTGATAAAGAACGTAATACTGAATACGCAAAATATGGGGCATATACGTCTAATGGCATGGATACTGTATCTGTCTATAGAGGTATAAGTAATCTACCCTTCCAAGAATATGTCCCAGCCTTTTTAGTTCAATTGCCTAATTATCCTAATGTAGGTACTTTACCATCAGGCATAAAGAGATTAGTTTTAGATGAAGGTCAATTTAATCCCTCTAGGTGGACAGATCATATTCATTCTAGTCCTATTTATTTAGTTAATGGTTATGAAGGATATAGAGGTCATTTAGATGGTGTCGTTGCTATATATGACCATAATATTAGTAATGGGGATATATTGGAATATGAAGTAGATGACTATATAGAAATATATCAGTTTTTCAGTATAAAAGTTCCTATAAGTTTTTTAGATAGATCTCCTGCACCAGGAGGATTAATGTCACTTGCTATTTTAAAAGAGATAAAGAGGAGTGATTCATAATGGCATATTTTAAATTTATTAGAAGATTAGATATACCTGCGAATGAATTTTTAAATTTTCTAAGAGACGAAATAAATGGATTAGTAGAATATCCATACGATGAAATGCACCAAGAAGAACCTGTTAAGTGTGCTTGGTCGGTACACAGTGAGATAGCAGAAGGAGATAAAATCAGAGAATTAATTCTAAAGAGGGGTATACCTGAGGGAGAAACTGCAAAAGAGTTTTATGTAAGGTTAACTAATGAGGCAGTAGTTAATCCTACTAAAAATTATGCTACTCTTACAATACAGCTTTTAGATGAATATGATCAGGATACTGATGAGTTTAAAGTCATGGGACCAGTTGTTAGATATCAGTTTGCAGATGAAAGTGTACCTAATACAGAAAGAACTGCTGAACACTCTATCCATGTCCATATGAATATAGACAATGATAGAATTGTAGCAGTAATTCAAGCGGATCCAGTTGTAAATTTTGATGATTATAGGCCATCGCCATTATATATAGGAAAGATAGAGCCATTTGAATTTAATAAAGATGACATAGATGGTAATGTTTTATTAACTGCGGGAGCAGTAGTCCCTGAACCATCAATGGATGAGTTAAAATCAAAAGATCAATATTTTGGAATGTATACTTCCCCAGGAAATAATACTTTCCAAATGTTGAAAACAAAATCAGGTGTAAAATTTCAAAAGCATTATCCAGCGTTTATTACTCCTGCACCAAAACCAGGAAGTGCTTATATACATCCTACTTTAGGAGATACTGGATTAGAGTTAGAAAGACAAGGCTTTCAAGCTTCGAGGCATACTGACAAGTATCATTTATCCCCTATCTATGTTGTTCATCCTTATGAGGGTTATCGGGGACAGCTAAAAGACTGTATAGCTGTTTTAAAACACAATATACTTCACTATGATAAGTTAATCGTAGATGTAGATAAGTGTAAATATCCAAATAAACCTTGGAATCAAGAAGTATATAGATTTTTTGACATAAATGTTGAGCAGAATTTCTTCAATATGTCTCCAAATAGAGATACTGCAATAGCAATTTTAAGTGAAATAAGATACTAATAGAACTACCATTTAGGTAGTTCTTATACATATTGAGGGCGGGGTGGTTAGATGTATAATTTTAAAACTATAGATTATAGGTTATCCAGGCAAGAGTATATATTTAGTGTTGTTGATATATTAGGTGAAAATCAGTTTGATTTTGTTTATGTACCTTATGCTGAATTTCCAGCATTACTTATGCTAGATTATATACTTGCGACCAACCCCCGTGAATTTAATATAGATTTATTTCAATATTTTAGTGGACTTAGATCTTCTGAAAAATTTGGAGAAAAAGATATTTTAATTATTTCAAAGGATTTAGGTAATAGATATGGTACTATAAACAGATTAGGTGTATATAAAAAAGATACTTATTTAACCCAAATTCAGGAACAAAGTCTTTTAGGCAGAAAACAGACCGCAGTTGAGGGAAAGATAGTAAGCTTAAATGCAGGTCAAATTGAACAGAGAATGGGAATTATTTTAGACAATATAGAAAGTATCAGTGAGGTAAGAGAAGTTGAATTAAAGTCAATCATTTTTTCAGAAAAAGATGAATTACTGGTTTATATATTTAATATGCAGATTCCAGCTAGTAGGTTAGACGAGAATTGGGTGGAGTTAATCAATTCAAAGAACCTACACGAAAAAGGTGCTTATGAAACAATTTTTAGCGAAGAAGTTTTAGCTAATACTCTAAATCAATTTGAGGGATTAGTCTTAGATACTACCACATTCAAGAAAGATTATGTAGACACAAGTATTGCATCTACTGGTGGAGGATTTAGGGATAATTTATTTTTAGGAAGTATGAGCGATATAACCTCAGGTGGAAGGTATACTTATGTTGAAGGTACTATAGATGATTATATTCTTTCAGAAATAGCTCATGAATCTAGTGTAGTAAATATCTATAGTGGTACTAGATATCACGAGTGGGGAGGGAATATAGACAGTACGATTTTATCGCACTATACAAAACGAGAAATAGAGTTAATTTATAGTATTTCTTCTAGTCTAGAGTTAAATGGTGACGTTTTAACATTAGATCAAATACAGATAAATAGAGATTCTGAGAGTAAGGTAATTATAGAAAATGGTATAGACGGTACGACAGAGAGTAGCAGACTTGGGGATATATTAGTTACGGAAGATTTTTCACATATAAATGAAAAAGAAGGAGTCCTTGAATTTTTAGTAAGTTTTTATAAACCTAAATTAAAACTTATTAAATCTTGGTTAGATGAATTTGAGAAAGATAACAGGAAGGATTTAGTTATTAATTTTCCTATAGAGGACATGGTGAGAGATAAAAGAAAAGACTTAGAAAAATTCTTTATAAATATAGTAGATAGGGATAAAATTAGGGATTTAGAAAAATTTTTTGTGGATATTGTGGATAGATCTAAACAGAAAGATTTAGAGAAGTTTTTTATAGATATTGCAGAAAGATATAAATTAAAGAATTTGGATATTGATGATGATTTAGAAGAAGGGTTTATAAAAAGAGTTCATAGATTGGATAAAGATGATAGCGATATACAGGGAACTGTACCAAACGTTAAACATTTAGATACTAGTCCTGCTTTAATAGATAGTTCAAGATATAAGTTAAAATCCATATTAAAATCTGATTTAGAGAAGTATGATTACGAGAAAGAAGCATTTATTGATTATGTTAAGTATTTTGAAAAATGTAAAGATGCTATAGTATCAGAACAGATTAGCGGTAAAGGGTTGTTATATGATTATTCTGATATTATTGAAGATGGTATGGATGTAGAAGAATGGGATACAGGATATGCAATTCCAGAGGATTATGATCCTCAGGATCCGTTTAATCCTTACTATCCTTGGGCAGAAGAACGAAATAATTATAGTATTGTTCAAGAGGAGGAATGGGAGGAAACCCAAGGGAACTGGGAATTTGATAATGGAAATGCTGTAATAGGTGCCAGAGAAGGCGGCGGGATGTTGATTACAAAGATACCCTATGGGGATTTCAAATTTAAGTTTAAAACACAGGTAGGATATATGCCAGAATGTAGAACTGGATTTATTTTCAGGTATGATGATGTAGCTAATTATTACAAAGTCACTATAAGTTCAGGAAATAATCCAATTGAATTAATTCAAGTAATAAATGGAAGGGCAAGAAAAGTAGCGTCACCTATAGCACCTTTTTATTTAGATGGTGGGAGTTGGCATGAGTTAGATATATCTCTTATAAATGATAGATTGACAATTTACTTAGATGGTAGATTGCAGTATGACTTGATTTTGGAGAGTTAAGAGGTGGTTAAATGGATAAAAGGATTGGATTTATTACTGAAGATAATTGTCCTTCTAGGTTTAAAGATTTTAAAGGATATTTTGTTAATCTAGATAACCCAAATAATCCAAATAATCCCTATAGTCCTAACTATCCTAGAGCTGAGGGAAGAGTGCCTGGATATCAAAATCCTTTACTAGGGGATCCAGGTAGAGGAGAGATAGCACGTTGGTATACAGTTAAAACAAATATACTATATTCAATAGTTGACCAGATAATAGCACAATATGTTAGGGATAGAAATTGGTATTCAACTGTTAGATGTCGTGAAGCTTTATGGAATATGTATAGAAGAATAGAATGGTGGGTTTATCAAAATACAGAACCAGGAGATAGTGAATATCAAAGAGCCTTAGCTTTTATCAAAGATTGTATAACGCAGATATTAGATACAGGAGAAACATCTAAAATAATCTATAAACACAAATTTAAGGATGGATTAGATAATTCATTTATTTATAGTGGTATGTGGGAAATAGATCAATATGGGTATTTAAGTGGAGCATATATATTTGGAGAAACTGTAGAAATTGGAGATGAAACAGAAATATGGTCTATTACTAAAACCATCACTTATCCTAGTGATGGATTAATTACATTTAATTATGCTGTAGCAGGTCACGTAGAGCGTTTTGATTTGGAGATGGATGGAGAGGTTATTTGGAGGCATGATTCTACAGAACTAGTAGATTACACTGGGTTTACTTTTAGAGATATAACTTTGAAAGTTCCAAAAGGAGTACATGAATTTAAGTGGAATTTGATAGGGGAAATGGGGGGAAGTGTAGTAAAAATTGATGAGATAATTTTTACAGAGTTATACCCTGAAAGAGATAAGCCAGAAGAAGTTCCTAAATGTCCTCTACCATATAATCATCATTTTGCTTCTGATTATATGAACCATTTCGATGGAGTATCCTATGAAAGGCCAACTTTTAGTACGGTGGGCGGAAGTAAGATATCGGATTATTTAGATATGATAAGGTATGTATCTTCAAAAGAAAATATAGAATGGCAATTAGTAAACTCAATAGATGGAAGTGAAGGTAATGAATATATTTTTAAATTACCATTAGAAAGACTTCCTGAAACTCTCTCGTCTAAAATGACCTTTAATTGGCGTATAAAGAAAAAAGGATATGTTACTTTTAAATACTGGGTAGACGGAGGAAATGGTAGCGAATTATTATTCTATATAAATAATCAACTTGTGGGCGGTCCGTGGACTGATACAGGTGGTTGGCGGGAAGCAAGGTTTAATTTAAGTCAATCGCAGACCTATAAGTTTGATATTTTAGTGCATAAATCTGTCAGTAAGGATTTAGGTACAAATGCAGTCTATATTAAGGATATACAGGTAGTTGAGGTTACTGATTATAATGCACCTCCCATGCCTGGAGATTATTCCTACGATGGAGAAGAGACAGAAGCAGAATACGGTAAATGGCTAATATATTCCCACGAAGGAGTACTAGGTACCTATTATAGAGGTTTCCCTGATGGGGAAGAAGATATGACAAGAGAAGTAGAGTTTGAGTTTTATAGTGAATGTGATGGTGTATTTGGTTTTGGGTATAGGTTAGGAACAAAAGAACCTGATAGGGAGACAGTAGAAGGTATTATATTCACTGAGCAGCACGATTTAGATGAAAGAACAGTAATTTGGGATGGAAGTTTAAATGGTGTAGGTATTCCAACAATATCAATTACCCCTAAATATAACGATTGGAAAAATACTATTCCAGATGATTATTCAGATCTTAGGGAGAATATTATATGGACTAAAGATAGTGATAGCATTATCTATAGTGTAAAAATAGATGGTAAGTGGGATGGTTATAAGTATTTAGAAGCTTTTGGAACATTAGGAATTTTATGTCCTCCTAAATATGTAATTGAAACAGATTTCATTGAAAATAATGAAAGTGGTACATGGCATACAGCAGGAGGGTGGTCAAGCGAAGGAAAAGTAGCAACTTTCCAAGGTGAGGATGATAGAAGTAATTATGGTCATGCTATATTTAGACCGCATGGAGATACTTCTATCGTAACTATAGAGATTGAAGAACAATTAAGAAATAGAGATGTACTAAATATTTATTCAAATGGTAAATTGTATAGAAGGTTGTATCCTGGATTTGAAAATATAGTTATAAATGTACCTAATTATGGAGGAGACTTAGAATTTGAGGTAGAAGAAAAACCTGATGATGGAGAAAGTGAAATTGTCTTTTCAGGAATTGTAAGTTTTGATGGTGAGTATATACCAATTGAAAAAGAGACTATGTTTGATAATGCAGGTAATGAGATTGATGTCGAATATTCCGAGGAAGATGGAAGAGGAAGAAGAATTATTGCATATCTTGAGAAAGGTAGTTTAGAAACATCTACTTCTTGGTATACAAACGATGCTTTTTATATGACAAGTGATTTACTACCTGGTGATGAGTTAACAGTACGTATACCAAACGCCAAAATACCATTTGTTGACTATGCTAAATTAGAGAGTATGATTGAAGAATATAAAGCAGGGCTAGATCCAGTTGAGCCTACTATATTGTTTTATGAAGATTTCAACCCCTATACCAATAGAGATAGATTTAGCTACAATGAGGCTGATTGGCAGGTAGTTAATGTATTCACTTTCCTTAATGTAACTGGTACAGGAGATGAAGTTCTTGCTCATGATGCCATTGAAGGAGTGGCAAGGACAGTAGAATTTGAAATAAATTTAGATGGTATAGAATTTATGAATGGAGGAAACTACTTAAAATTTGAATACGGTGCATTATTTAACGAAGGTGATTATGTATCAGTAATAGCTAGAACAAGTACTGGAGATCAGCTATTGAGAATATTAACTCAGAATTCTTTAAGACCAGACGGAATAATAGTTCAAGGTATACCAATCCCTGAAGATACTACTAGTTTAGTATTCTCATACACCTATGGTGGAGGTGATACAAATAGTTAACAAAAATATATAAAAACCTATAAAAACCTATTGAATACATTTTACATTTTTGTTATAATATATTATAGAGGTGGTTGAAATGTATTCAATAGGTGAATTTTCTAAAAAACTTGGTGTATCAATACAGACTTTAAGGAATTGGGATAAGGAAGGAAAGTTATGTCCTATAAAGTTAAGTAGCGGTCATAGGAGATATACGGATGAACACTTTATATTAGCAAGTAACTTGTTGCACAAACCTTTACCACGAAAGACTATTATATATGCAAGAGTGTCATCTAATAAACAAAAAAATGAACTTGAACATCAAATAGAAAGTTTAAAGCAATTTTGTATAGCTAGAGGTATTATTATAGATGAAATATTATCAGATATAGGAAGTGCTTTAAATTATAATAGACCTAAATTTCAAAAGTTATTTGATTTAATATTATCTAATCAAGTTGAACGAATTATAATAGCATATAAAGATAGGTTTGTTAGATTTGGGTATGATTTTTTTGAAAGTATATGCAAAAGATATAATGTTGAGATAATAGTAATGAACAATGCAGAAGAAAAAACTTATGAACAAGAAATGGTAGAAGATTTGATGGCAATTGTTCATGTATTTTCAGCTAGATTGTATGGTAGTAGAAGTTATAAACAAAAAAAGTTAGAAAAAGTGGTAAAGGAAGTGCTGGAAAATGAGGTTTAAGTCGAATGAAGATAAAATCATACTATGTAAAAAGATAGCGATACATCCAACAAAGGAACAAATAGAAAGCATAGAAAGAGATAGTTTTTTATGTAAAAAACTTTATAACACATATTTGCGTCAAAGACTTGAATATTATAATTGTTATGGAAAATCAATGAAAATGTCAGAACAAAGAAGTCAAATTAAACTATTGAGAGAACATAATACAGATTATGCTAAAGTATATGCAAAACATTTACACACAGTTTGTATGGATTTAGACACAGATTATAGAAATTGTATAAGTAAAAGAGCAAAAGGTAAAAAATCTAAACTTCCAAGATACAAAAACAAAAACTATTTTTATCCTTTAAAAACACCAAAAGAATATGTAAAGATAAAGGACAACAAAATTAAGTTGGGTTTTTATGAGTTTAATATAGATGTTAATGAAATTCCTAAAAATTATGGGGAAGTATGGATAACAAAGGTAAGAAATAAATATATGCTTTCAATAACTTATGAGGCAGAAAAAATAGAAAACAATTCTAATAACATTTTAGCAGTAGATTTAGGTATTTCTAAATTTATAACGGGTATAAATCAAGATGGTAAAGTTATAGAGATTATCAACCCAAGATACGATAAGTATTGGAACAAGAAGATAGACAAGGTAAGGTCAATGAGGGATAAAAAGAAAAAAGGGAGCAGGAGATATAAAAAGCTTACTGAAACATTAAACAGATTATATGAAAAAAGAAGAAAACAACAGGAACATTTCATTCATACAATAACAAAATATTTGGTTTCACATAATAAAGAAATAATATTAGGTAATCTATCACAAGAACAGATGGTTAACAAGTCAAATATAAAAATTCTAAATAGAAGTATAAAAGAAAATTGGGGATTAGGTAAGTTTAAAACAATATTAACATACAAGGCAAAATTGCATGGTGTTAATATTGTTTATGTTGATGAAGCATATACTTCTAAAACATGTTCATATTGTGGAGAAATGCAGGATATGAATTTGTCAAAGAGAGTTTACAGATGTCAATGCGGAATGGAAATAGACAGAGATGTGAATTCAAGTATAAACATATATAACAAGTATAAAGGACATAAAGAATTAAGCTATAAAAAAATAAATCAAGTAATTACTCTATATTTCCAGTATGGGAAATTAGTTGCTTGATTAAGAAGGAGGGGGGGAATAAAAGTACCGTTGGCTCACGGTATGGCATTGTAGAGAGATGCCATTATGTACACTAAGCTAAACAGCTTGAGTGTATGAGTTAAATCTATAAATATTATAGATAGTTTTAGATATTTATAGATTTAGCAGAGCTGGAGGTTTTGAGTAATAATTGGATTATAAATTATGATGGTTTAATAATTGATTATAAAGATGTAACAGAAGGAATAATTGATTATTCAGATGGAAGTAGAGATTATTTTATAAAATTATATGATAATAATTGGCTAGTAATATCATTTAGTAAAAATGATATGAGAAACTCTTACATTATAGATCAAATAAATTTAGCTCATTCAAAAGCAGGTATCAATAAAGTTAATGCTTATTTCATGGAGTTATTGTATAACGCCTTCCCTGAGAAAGCTCGGCAGATATCTAATAGTGAGATGAGAGATAAATTTGAAGAACAGGCGAAGTATTTAAGTTCACAAATTAAATATGAAGCTGATAGGTTTAGATATATATCAGATTTAGGGGCAGTTATTATAAATGGACAGAGGTATACAGAGGGACAGATTGTATATTTTAATCAAAGCAAATATATTGTTAAGGTGGATGGGAACGGTGAAGGTTATCTAGATTTGGCAGAATACCCACAAGGTAAAGGCTTTATTGTTATTCCTGAGCAGAAATTTACTAGGGAAATTTCACATAAAATTGATTATTCACAAGGAAAAGGAGTTAGTCAGTTTCCTGGTTTTGAAGCGTTTATTGATTATACAAATGGTATATATGATGTTTTAACTACTGGAACTATAATCACATCTAGTAGAGGTAGTGAAAGAAGGATAAGAGCTCCAAGAATATCGAATATAGAATATTGGGAATGTGTGGATTTTACCCCTGGTAGTAGATCTATAGTTGGAAAATCAGGTAGTCCCAGGGTTTTGGAGGAGGGCGTATTGACTTCAAAAGGAGGTACACCTTCTCCTCCATCAGGAGATTATGGAGATTGGTTAATAAAGGCAGGACCATCTGATTTTGAAGGTGGTGATACTGGGCAAGGCTCATGGAAACGATTAAAGGATACGCACGTATTTAGGTATTCAATAGATGATGATTATATTTGGTACAGAAATACAGGTAATGGATTTGAAGAGGTCATAGTATCGGATTTTCGTAGCTACGGAAGTAATTACCAAAAAGTTAGAAAGCTTTTTAATAAGCATGGGACATATTTGTCAGATGCTTTCTTTGAAGATTTAAAAAAAGAATTTCCTGTACGTAATTTGACTTTTGAGCAGTTTGTTAATAAATATAAAGGTGAAAAATGGTTAAAGGCTCCTGTTGACTGGAGTAATGATCCTCATACCCCTACGGGCGGCACTAAGACCAAATTATTCGGTAAATTCAATGTATATTCAGGAACTTTTAAAGTAGATGTTAGATACAATACTTTTCTAAGATATAATGTGGGCGGGGATACGATAAGTAGAGGTAAAGCTAAATTAGAGCTTATTAAATATACAGGCAGTGGATATGAAGTCGTAGATACTTTATTTAATGTAAATTACAATGTAGGAAATTATTGGGATAGAACAACAGATAAATATGTATCTAAGGAATATAAAGGGAAGGGTAGTTACGGGTTTAAATTAACATTAATTGATACTTTTCAGGATACACAGACAATCTATGTAAGGGCTCAGCCTACTATTACAGAATATACCACCGGAGCTTCTAAAGAATATGATACTAATTCTTCGTTTACGTTTTATATAATAGATCCAATTACAGGGAGGCGTATTCCATACGAAGGTCAAGACGCTGTAGTTTTAAAGGGATCTGGTGAAGTTTTTACTAGATGTTTTAGTGTTGTAGTACCGAAAGGTCAAGAAGTAGTAATTGTAGGTGTAGTTCAGAAAGGGAATATAAGTACGGGAGGATTATTGAATGAAGGTGCCGCTGCTAGATTAAGGGATGGATTTATAAAATATACTGTGACCGAAAGAATACCTCCTATAATTGTTACTTCTGATGAAAGTATAGGAAAGATAATTGATTTACCCGAAAATGGATGGGTAGATCCTTCTGAGGAAGAGCAAGAGGGGGAGGGTGGAGATAAGCAAAATCCATTCTTTTGGGTTGACTTAATTACAATAGAAGGTTATCCTGAAAGACCTATTCCCGATGATATTTATGACGAAATGTTAAAATCCGCTACATGTTATCCAAAAGGAGTTGTGATATTACCATCTTTATTACCTTATAATTATGATGGGTCTCCTAAAGATTGGAGCCCACAAGAGCGTAGAGAAAAAGAAAGAACTTTTTTAGATGTTAATCGTGAAGTAGATGGATTATTTGAAGAGGATATAATAGAATTCACTATAAAGAATCCTTTTGATGAGTCTATAAAGATAGGTCTTGAATTTCATGTAGATGATAATTACCAAGAATGTGGTGGCGGTGGATTTATTAGTTTTTCAAACGTAGGATGGAGTTATTATGGTAGAGGAGATTTAATAGGGGATGGTGTAGAAGAATTACCTTCCTTTGTAAGAGTTGCAATTACAGAATTGATATCTAACCACGAAATAATTGGTGGGTGTCCAGGATGTTACGCAGAAGTATTAATAAAAGATGGAGATAATGTATTAAAAACTATTAGAATCGATGAAGAAGGTTGGACTGATTTTAGTTTAGGAAATTTATATGATTACGGTTTAGATGAGTTTGATATAGAGATAAAGACATATCAAAAGGGTTATGTGGATCCTAGAGGATATGATGTTAGGTGTATGTTTGCTTTAGATACCTTTAAAATGTTTACTCAATATGAGTTAGCTGCTACTAATTTTGATAGTATGCTTGAGTTTTATATAAATGATGATTTGAAGCTATCTTTAAATGAGATCGGAGAAGGTGAGCATTATTTCCCTGTTAAAAAGGGATTGAATAAATATAAATTTGTATTCAAGACAAATAATTGGGATTATAACTGGGATTATGCTGAGATAGATTGGATTAGATTAACTAATTGGATATGTGATGATGTTCCTGTAGTACCTTATTGTGAACCAGGTAGAGGAGATAAGTGTATTGAGGCTCTAATAGGTTGCTTATTAGGATTATTGCCTAAGAAAAAAGGTTGTGTAATTATAAAATATATTGATTATGACACTGGGGAAATAATTAAGCAAGTTAGATATGGTGGATATAATAGAGGGGAATACACTTTCCATGCTCCCGACATTCCTGATTTTGAAGTGGTGGGGGATAAGAGTAAAACAGTATTTATTGAAGAATCTGAAGTATGTGCAGAAGTAGAGTTTTATTATAGACGATTGTATCGGGATTGTGTATGGGTAATTCATAGAGATATTAATACAGGTAATGTTATTTTAAAAGAAACCTATGAAAGTTTAGTGCCTGGTGAATATACTTTTACTGCTAAAAGCTTTGCAAATTTTAGAGTTGTCGGATCAACTACTAAAACTATTACTATTCATTACCTTACTGAGCCTCCTGAGGAATGTAAATTAATTGTATTTGATTACGAATATATAGAAGAAAAAGATCCTTATTTAGATTGTGTATGGGTTATCTATAGGGAAAAAGATAATCCGAATAATGTTTTTGCTGTAGATTATCACTATAATTTAAGTCCTGGTGTATATAGATATAGTGCTAGAGAATTTGAAGGCTATGAAATTGTGGGGGATAAGGAGAAAGAGATAGAAATTGTCGAGGTAACGGATCCAGTTATTGAGTGTAAGTTAGTTATTTTTGAATATAGAAAGATTAAGAAAGGCTGTGTAATAGTTAAGTTTAAGGATAGAGTTAATGATATAATACTGGATACTGATTATTATTATGATTTATTTCCTGGTGAATATACTTATCATGCTAAAGAATTTGAGGGATATAAGTTAGTGGATAGTAAAATAAAGACTATACTAGTAACAGAAGAAGATGAAGAATGTAAAGAAGTTGTATTTCTTTACGAACCTTTAGTTGAAGGATGTGCTATAGGTAAGAAAATATGGTTATTCACTTAGGAGGAATGACATGGGAGAATGGAAACAATTAATTGTTAGTGATAGTGAGTTTAGGGGGCTAGTTGAAAATGGTACTCCTATAGAGGTAAAAGATTTTTACTGTAATTGTGGGGTAGAGGTATACAGTGAAAAAGGCGGTATGATTAATGCTGTATATGATGCAAATATTAAAGCAATAAGAAAAATTAATGACTATAATCCTAAGTTTGAGAAAAGTCCAAATAGGGATATAGCATTATATAATGATTTTTTATTAAATGAAAATATAAATACTATTATTGTAGATGGAATATTTGGAACAGGTAAAACCTCTACTTTATGTGCTCATCTTACTCCTTTACTCAGTAGAATGTTACGTGATGATGTAGGTTTTGAGAAGGTTTATATATCCAAACCTCACGAAAGTTTAGGTAAGAAGTATGGATACTTACCAGGTGAACTAACTGATAAGGCTTTATATGAGTTTACGTCTTATTATCAATATTTTGATAGATTCTATCAACCAGGATTCTCTAGTAAGCTTATTGCTTCTGGTATACTTGAGGTAGTCGTATTTGAGTATTTAAGAGGAAGAGATTTAGATAGTGGTTGGGTGATATTAGATGAGTCACAAAATACTAGTATAAAAGAAATGGTTTCATTTTTATCTAGGGTTGGAGACAATGCTAAATTAGTTATTATTGGGGATTCATCTAAATATCAAATAGATAAAAAAGGTAATGATGTAGAGAATAATGGCCTTTCTTTTGTAAAAGAAATTTATAAAACTAAGAAATATGTTGGATGTGTAGAACTTAATACTACTTCGCATATATTAAGAGGCCAAAGAGTTAGAGATTTATATCTAACTATGAAAAACGGTGGTGGGGAGTATGAGTGTTGTAACTAAAATAAAATCAGGTTTTATTTATGAATCTGATTTTAGCTCACTAAGTACAAAATGGGAAATAAGTGATATAAATAGAATTATTTTAGATAATGGTTTACACATAAAAAGTGGAGATACTCCCTTCTATATGTTTTTCAACCAATTAACTAATGAGAAACAATTTGTAATAGATATGAAAAACACATATAATCCTACTAAAGATGGGGAAGTAGGTGGAATAATAGTATTTGCAGATGAAGATAATTTTATATCTTTAGAGGAGTACTATGATGAAAAGAAGGGGGTAGTTAATACCTACCCCTGGTTAAGACTTGTTAGAGATTATAATATTTATTCTGGGTATTGGTCTGATGATGGAAAACAGTGGGAATTAGTAGGTACACATAATTTTGGAGAGTTATCCCCTAAAATCGGTATATTTTTAGATAGTAAAGAAGAGAATATGTTAATTGAATATGTTAGGATATTTAGAAGTCCTTATTTAACAGTACACAATCCCCCACCAAGAAGTAAAATTCAATTAGTAGGGCGGGATGGAGTGTTGAAGTCAATGATCTGTCCCGTACATTATCCTAAAATTGCGTTTCCTGTTTCTAGTTATGGAGTACCTTTTGAGGGGAGATTTGTATGGGAATCTGAAGATGGCCATTATGTAGAGACGGAATTTCTTAGAGATTTATGGGGTGGGGATGAGTTTAAGTTCCAAATAAGTTTAGATTTATATTATAAGGTAGGGGAAGAGTTTAAACGAGTAGAGGCAAATGAGGAAGAGTTTTTAGGGCATATAAATACCTTCAACCCTGAGGATTTATATAAGAGAAAAATATTAATGAAAGTAAAAAACCCTCATCATTATCAATTCTATAATGTAAGTATCGAGGTAGGTAAATATAAAGATTTTGAGGATTATTTAAACTATGTAGGGATTTCGTTAGATGAGAATGGGGAATATAAACGAAAAATAGATCTAGGTTCAGTAGAACCCCTTTCAGAGAAATATTTTTGGTTGGAATTAAAAAGGTCTACAGAAACAGATATTGGCATAGATGAGATTTATTTTAGCTTAAAGGTAAATTCAAATGTAGATTTATAGTTGGAATTGGATGGAAAATGTTATATAATATACAAAAAAGCAAAAGGGGGAATTTTACTATGAAAAACTTTGTAAAGGGATTTTTAGTAGCAACTTTAATTTTTGCGGTAACTTTAACTGGTTTTGCTGCTAGTAAAAAACAGAGTATTCAAGTAGAGCTAAATCCTGCAACTATTAAAGTTAAAGGTGATGTAAAAAATATTGACCATTTTATTTACAATGGAACTACTTATGTACCAATAAGAGCAATAACAGAAATGCTAGATGTTGAAGTGAATTGGGATGGCACTAATAATACTATATCTATAAATAAATGGGAGCCTAGAATGGAGTGGGCTGTAGCAAAATATAGACCTATAGATGGAGGTTACAAAGTAGATGAAGAATATGAAGCTTTCTTAGAAGAGATTACACAAGAATTAGATAAATTTATATCATATTTAGAATATATAGATTTAGGTAGTAGGCAGTTAGATTATGATGAAATTAAAGAACTTGAAATACAGAGAGGAAAAATAGAAGAGAAATTCTATTCTATGCCATTTGGTGTAGACTATAGAACAGCAGCATTTCGTTTCTTAAAAGCATTAGACTATGTTGAAACAGCCATTTATAGAAGCTATGAAAATACATCAATCAACTATAGTAAGGAGAGGGTAAAGCAGGATTTAGAAAATGCTAGGTTTTATAACGATATAACTCTTGCAATTGGATTATAAGGGTGTGATTTAATGTCTGTACGTTTCGCTAAGTCAGGCTTTAATATAATAAAAGATCATAATGAGTTAATTAATAAAGGTAGAAGAACTCATGAAGAATTAGACTATATAGCTGATGAAGTAGAGGAGGCAAGGGGAGGCTTTGCCTCCCTTAATGATAGATTATTAGACATTATCAGTAGAATAGGTACTGGTGGGGGAGATGGAGGAAACTGTATCGGTACACTTTCTTACATTTATTATGTATATAAATGTGAAGAAGATGGAATAACCAACGTTAGATTGGATAAGGGTTATTTTGTTAAAGGTAGAGATGAGTTAGAAGTATTTCGTGGCGGATTGAGGCAGATAATAGAAGATGATTATATCGAGGTAGATGATAGAGAAATCCAATTCCTAGATCCCCTAAATGCGGGGGAAATAGTTGTAATGAGAGTTAGGGATAGATTAGGTATAGCTAATAGTTTAGGATTTCATTCTGAATACATTATTACAACTGAAGAAACTAAAGATTTTATACTAAATTATAAGTTCGATAAAGAAGGAAAATGGTTGGAAGTTTATCTTAATGGACTTTTACAAAGTTTAGGAGAAGATTATGTTATATTAACAACAAATTCTATTAGATTTACTGAAAAAGTTCCAAGGGGCTCTTTAGTATATTTTAAGATAGCAGATAAAGGCATGAACGAAGAGCCTGTAATTATTCAAGAGAAATTTATCGCCGAAGATGGGCGTTTAGAATATAAATTATCTAGGTTTAATTATAATCCTGGAAGAAATGAACTTGAAATCTATGTAAATGGGATTATTCAAACTAAAGGGGTAGACTATGAAGAAACTTCTAATTTTTCTTTTAGATTTATAAAACCTATACCTCAAGGATCAGTTATTTTAGCATGTAAAGAAAATGCTGGATATACTAAATCGAGTCACTTGCATTGTTACGGAATTATACCTATAGGAGTTGTTGACGGACAAAATAGGGAATTTCTTTTACCTCATATTCCCCAAGAGGGAAGTTTATTAGCTTATGTGGGTGGTATTAGGCAAGGATTAGAAAATTATATAGTAGAAGGCAATAAATTAATTTTTAATTACCCACCACCAAAAGGTACCGATATGTTTGTTGATTATGTAATATAGGGAGGTGGTAGTATGGCCACAAGACCACATTTATCACAAATACAAAGCAGTGATCCTAAATATAAAAATCTTTTAGAGGAAATAATAAGTATAAATTCAAATATCCAAGATTTAAGTGCTCTAAGTACTAATGCGATTGTTGATTCCTATGAAGATTTGATTAATTTAGAAGATAGACAGATAGGTTTTTATCTAGTTAGAACCGATGAAACTTATAGAAATAATCCTACTCATTATTTTTATAATGGTACAGATTTTAAAATGGTGGGTGGGAAGATACCTGATGGAATATTAAAGAAAACTGTTGTATTTTTTATTAAGAGGCTTAATGAGATAGGGCAGAGCATGAAATTATATGTTCCATATAAAGGCTATATAAGTAATATTTCTGTTTGTACTTTAGGTGAGTATGAATTAAGTTTTAAGCTGTTAAGTGGGGATGAATTGATAGATGAATTCGAGGTTAATTCGGCCTTAATGGGTTGGGATGTTTATTATGAAGTTAATCATCCTATCTTAACATTAGAGCTAACAGGTGGAGAGGTAGGAATACAAAATATAAACGTTAATGTGGATATTATAGTTGAAGAATAAAAGATTTAAGTTATTGTAAATATCGGTTTAAACTGATAGGTGCTGTGCTATTTAACCTAAACTACTGTGTAGAAAGGAGTGGGTTAAATATGTCAACAGCACCTATTATTTCTTGGTATGAAGCAGATAATGAGACTGTTTTAAGTCAATGGGATATAGGCATAGTTGATGCAGGAACTACGAGTCCTGAAAAGACTATTTTAATATGGAATAACCGTGGTGGGACAGAGGATGTTAGTGATATGCAGGAGACTAAAATAACAACTACGGATAATCAGGGGGATGTATTAGATTTAGTAAAAGATAAATGGATTGAATGTCGAGTAGATAGCATACCAGGTGATAGTTTTACAGCCATAGGCGGGGAAGAAGCGAAAGAGATAAGAGCAGAAGGTCAAGCAGAAGGAATTATAAAAGGTACAGCTAATGCTGCTTTATTAGAAGATACTGCAAATTATGCTAAAGTTACTTTGAGAGCCAAACCTCCTTTAAACTCACCAGCAGGACAGAGAAACTTTAAAGTTCGTGTAAGTTACTATTATACTTAATATTTATCTAAAAATAGCAAGAATACTCCCATCTTCTATAAGTGGGAGATGAATTGCTAGAATATATTATAAAAGAAAGGGGTGATATACTTGAAAACCATATTAAGAGCCTATAAATATAGATTATACCCTAACAAGAAACAACAAGAGCTAATCAATAAAACGATTGGATGTTGCAGATTTGTATATAACTACTATCTTAACAAGAAAATTGAACTATATAAGGTAGAGCAAAAATCTATGAGTTATAATGCTTGTGCTAATGATTTAAAAT